>OFDC01000114.1_pt1 | contig 87330 bp, 102 predicted proteins | sample 1520941 | NCBI WGS metagenome assembly OFDC01 (sample SAMEA94258168, study PRJEB24077) | hot springs metagenome | biome: Aquatic biome; feature: Water | place: India | collected 2012-12-06 | depth 5 m
CGAGAAAGAGGAAGATCGGCAGAAGACAGTAGAAGAGCGGCTTCTTCCAATTGAAAGCATCCTTCATGGTGGACGGAAACTGGTGCCACCCGCTTGCCTTTCAAGCAATCCTATGACCGACTGCTGGTTCGCCGGAAGAGGGGCCTGTGGCCAAACATCAATCCAGTTTGACTGGCGGGAGCGACAAGCCGACAGCGAAATGACATAGCTGATTGGGGATGTACCGTGCCATTCCTGGCGCCCAACTCGGTCCCACGACATCGGACGATGGCACTGGCATGGAAGTCGCCGGAAGCTGACACTTCCGAGTGACAGCTCGTGGCCGGAAGCCGCCCACAACGAGCCGCAGTTGACGACGTGCGGACGACTTTCCTCAATCCTGGGTTACGCGTCGCGAGCCGCCCAGTCCTGCATCTGGCCCGCGAACCGGGGGCCGTTGTCGATGCGGATCACCGTTGGCACTCCGCGCTCGGCCTTGACATGGTCAAGGATTCGCATGACGTACGGCGCGCCGGCGGCTGCGGCACTGGCAGTCCCTCTAGGGTTGAACGGAGGCAGTCCGCTCCCCGGCGACGCCTAACGAGGGCTCCGTCCCCAGCCGCTGTACGGATGCGATGAGAGCCTCGAATTGAAGTAGCGCGCGTCGTGTGTCACTTCTGCGCCCAGCCATGGTGGTCGGGAAAAGGCTTGCCCTTCCGACGTGAGCTCGATCTCCGCGACCACCAAACCCGCGTTCTCGCCGAGGAACTCGTCGACCTCCCACGTGTCGCCATCGTGGACGATCACCCTGCGGATCTTGTCGATCACGGGCTGCTCGCACAGCCTAAGCAGCTGCTCACCGTCCACCACCGGGATCTCGTACTCGAACTCCGCGCGTGATGCCCCCTCCGTGTGCCCTTTAACAGTCAAGACTGCACGGTCGCCTTCCAGCCGTACACGCACCGTGCGTTGGGCATGCCGGTTGAGGTAACCCTGGCACTGGCGAACGCCGGGCACAATGCGCCAGTCATCGCCCTCGACGAGAAACTTTCGCTCGATCTCGATGCCCATGCTCACCTCCGGTGTTGTGGGGCTGGAGCCTCGAGTGTCGCTGAGACCCCTTAATGCCATCGGCCGGCACCCGGAGCTGCCGTTGTCGAGTGCCTGCTCCTAGCCGACCGCGGACGCTATTCCTTCCTCCTGGAGACCCTTAAAGGAATTGAGCCGCAAGCCCAAGCGCAGCGAGCACAACGGCTATCGCTGCGCACTTGAGCGCTAACTTGCCTGTTCCCAAAGACGAGCCTGATCCATCTGGGTTCTCAAAACCTCCTGGCGCGTCCTCGATAGTCGCGATTGCCGCGGTGACCAGCATGGCTGCAGACGACCAGAGCGACGCCGCGATCCACCGTGCGGTGTGAGGGCCGAGATGAGCGCGAAGGCCGCTGCTGCGGCGATGTGCATAAGGGCAGAGCGGACTTCCATGGGTTCTGGCGCTTGCCTACTTGAAAGCAGGCCGTTGCCCCAGACCGCTCCTGGCCGGCAGCCGCCCTCGGTCGTGGTCGCCGTCGACCCGCAGGTTTCTTGGGCCTACGAAACAGTCGAAAAGCGGTGAGCGGCTGGCCGTTCGATCTTGACGGCGGGCTGCTGCTCAAATCAGCGGCGCAATCCTCCGGTGAGGCAGCAGCTCCTTGAGAAAGCGGGCGCTGAAGCCGGTTTCCTTGCTGCATTGCTTTTGCTATACAATCGGCTCATGAAAACTGCTCAGCTTCCCCCTGTGCGGGTAGAGCCGGCTGTCCGAGCTGAGATCGAGAGTGCTCTCAAGGAAGGCGAAAGCCTGTCCGAATTCGTAGAAGCGTCGGTTCTGCAAGCTGCACGTCGCCGTAAGGCTCAGCAGGAGTTTCTCGCCCGCGGTAGAGCGTCTGTGGCGGAAGCGAAGAAGACAGGGGAGCATTTCCCGCTTGACCAGGTGCTGGACCAGATGGAAGAGCGCCTGCAGCAACAGATCAGACAGGCCCGTTCCTGCAAGTCGTGAAGTACGAGGTCAGGTTCACCCCAGCCGCCATCGAGGATCTGCGGCGGCTGGAGGACTTCCTGATCGAGCAAGCACTCGAGCATGGAGACTTCGATCTACCCGGAAGGGCCATGGCTGCCCTTCGCAATGAACTGAAGCTCCTCCAGAGAAACCCGTACACCTGCAGAATTGCGGATCGGAATCCGCTTGAACGCGAGCTCGTCATTCCATGGGGCGCCAGCGGCTTTGTGGCTCTCTTCGAGATCGTCGGCGCGCATGAACTTTTTGTTTCTGCCGTCCGACATCAGCGCGAAGACGACTACCACTAGGGAACGAGCGGTCATGTTCTCCCTAGCCGGCAGACGACGATGAACGATGGCCTGTCCAGGGTGAACGTCGGGCAATTGAAGGTTGTCGAAGCTTCGCCGCCCACGGGGACTCTCGAGGTAGTTGCGCCGGAAGCAATCGTTCCCTTCCGACCGCTGGTGGCCGGTAGCCGCCGTAACCCGAAGTGGGCGCGGCGCCGTTTAGCACGAAGGGCCTGCTCGGGATTACGAGGGCGATTGAAACCGGCGACTACCCCCCGCACGGCGAGTCCCCCGGTGCGGGTGACGCAAGCAGGAGCAAGGCGAGCCCGTGAATCTGGCGCCACAATTACGGGGACCCTCCTATTGGTCGGCCTTGGTCCGGACGGGTGTAGCAGCCCCGGTGGTTGCGCGCTTCCGGGAAGCCGCTAGCGGAATTTGCAGTGGTTGAGCCTATGTCACTCGAAGCGCTAAAGCACATGCAGCCCCAGGCGCGTTCAGTCGTTGAGCCCGAGGTTCGGCAGCAACAGAGCAGTCTGCGTGCGGTGCGTCAAGGCTCGCGCACCGCGGCCGAACACCAGGTGCAGGTCTACCTGCGCCTCGACTTAGTCATCGCGTCGGCCAGTCAGCAGCTGGACAAGCAGCCGGCCTGCGCACCGGGGTGCTCGTACTGCTGCCACTACCACGTGGCCGTGACCCCACCCGAGGCCTTCGCCATCGCGCAGCATGTCGCCCAGCTGCCGGCCGGACAGAAGGAGGAGACCATCACGGCCAAGGTGCAGGCCAACGCCCAGAAGTCCGACGAACTTGGTCAGGCCGCATACATGCAGACGAACGTACCATGCGCGTTCCTTTCTGCGCAGGGGCAGTGCTCCATCTACACGCTCAGGCCCCTGTCCTGCAGACGCCACCACTCCTTCGACGTCGGTGTCTGCAGGGAGACATTCGACAATCCCGAGTCGCAGGCCCAGAGTCCTCAGGCTGCGCCCGTGCTTTTCGCCGCCCAGTCGATCAACATGGCCGGTGCCTTGGCGTCTCGCGAGGAGGGGTTTGAGACGACGCAGTACGAGTTGCACGGCGCCGTGCTCGAGGCGCTGACCAACAAGGCCTCGATCAAGCGGTGGAAGGACGGCAAGACTGCCTTCCCCAGTGTCCGGGGCCGCGACCAGGTCGGCGCCCTGCTGGGGCTGGAGTGAACTTGCGAGCGCGCGCCCGCCCTGCTTAACTCCGAAGCTGGGTTGATGTGCTGCCCCTAGGGGCCTTCCCCAGCGACGGCTGCTGCCTGCGCTCTAAGCCGGAAGTGCCGACGCCACTGCGACAGCGTTAGATCGGGCGGCCCTTGTCGCAGATGGGGCTGCCGGCGCGAGTGAGCGCGTTCGCCGACGCGGTGCTGTGGGCCGCCATCGGCAAAGGCCGAAGCGTCGCCTGATGCAGAACCCGGGTCTCATGCGTCATGCGGTCGAACTCGGTGATCTCCACCCAGCCGCCGGCCAAGCCCTCTTCGAGCTCCCGATGATCGGCCTGGGTCGCCGCACGAGTGGCGACAGCCCCACCGGGGTGGAATGTGCCGAGGTCGGCCACCACGACATGCAACCCGTCTTGCAGCCATCGGTACCGCACCTGCCGCGAGTGGCTGTCCATCACCAGAACCGCCTCCAGCACGCGAAGCCCTGACCAGTCATTCGACCGGTCGCGGAAGGCGACGAGGACCTCGTGAACGGAAGAGGCAAGAACGGGCGGCTGATGGGGTGCAGTGGTGGTCATCGCACGAGCGGTCGCAGGGGTGCGCAAGGGTTAGCACCCGCGTGGCCCACGTCAAGCTCCCAGCGAGCGACCCACCCTCTCGCACTCGGCCTTCAGTGTTTCTTGCCTTCGCCCTCGGCAAGAAGCCACGCTAGGACCTGCAGCAGGCGATCCGGGTCTACCGGCTTCGGCAGTTGGACTTGGAAGCCTACCTGGCGCAGTTCCTCCTCGCGATCAGGGGCGCAACGGGCACTCAGCGCCACGAGCACCGTCCTGCGACGGTCTCTGCTCAACGCGCTGGCCGCCGTGATGCCATCGAGGACCGGCATGTCCAGGTCCATGAGAACGAGGGCGGGGCGGAACCGTTGGGCCCGCTCAACGCCCTCAGCTCCGTCGTAGGCCGTCGCGACCTCGTAGTTCTCCAGCTCCAAGAGCATGGCAAGCGAATCGGCACCGTCGCGGTTGTCGTCGACGATCAGCACCCGGGGCTTGTTGGAGGTCTGTGCATTTGCCATGGTGCCCGTCCGTCCTCTGCGTCACCATCGGCCCAGGTGGCCAGGGCTTCGTCGAGGCTCTCGAAACCGCGGTGAGCCATGAACGACCAAGGCGACCTCCTCGACCACCCAGGCCAGCGACAGGCGCACCTGGCGGATATCCATGGGCGGTTCCAGCAGCAGGTCGATCCCCGCGGCCTGTGCATCGGCCTCATCGAGCAGCTGCTGCTCGGTGTTCACCGCGACGATGGGAACCAACGGGTGATCGCGTCGGAAGGACCTGACACCGGTGAGCTGTGCAAGCCAGTGCTCGCCCAGCTCGACCAGCACGACGTCGGTCTGCCACCACCGGGCGGCCGCACTGGCTTCGAACAGGTCAGCGACGGCAAAGGTGAGGTCACCGGCCAGCCCGAGCTTCAGGGCCCACGTGGACCCGGCGCCAGGGCGGTCGCCGGCAATGAGGATGCGAGAGGCCATGTACGAGCGCCTTCTTCTGTGGGGGATTCCCTGCCGTGAGCAACGCACGTACCCGGGCAAAGCCTGGGGTGAGAGGAGCTCCTGACGCGCTTGGGCGGTCTGGTCGTCGGACGCGAGCCGTCGAACAGGGACTCCGTTCAAATGCCGCGCATGGCGTCCTGGGCGACGCCCGCCCGAAGGCCAAGCAGCAACTGCCACGCTCTGGTGGCTGGTATGCCACTGAAACTCCCTCAAGCGCCGAGGCGGTTCTCGTAGTGTGTCTTCAAGTCCGTGTGCCAGTGTTTGAGATATCACGAACAGCTGCTAGAGCACACCGAAAATCGCCTGTATAGCTGCTGACAGCGGCAGCTCACCTGATGAGCCAGTCACGGAGCGCCGTGGAGTAATAGGGAGTTTCTAGGCGCCTGGATTGGCCGCGGGGCACTGTATATTCGTACACCCCAACCCGATTAACCCACGGACCCTATATGGCAGCTCTTTCAGAACTCATGGCTCAGAAGGCTGATCTCGAGCGGCAAATAGCCGAGGTGCAGCGCCGTGAGCGCACGGAGGCCCTGGCGAAAATCAGGGGGCTGATGATGGACTACGGCCTGACCGTCGACGACGTGCTCGGTCGGGGCAGCCGGCAGGCAGCCGGCGGTGAGCGCTCGAAGGTGGCACCGAAGTACCGCAACCCCGTGACAGGCGAGACGTGGAGCGGCCGCGGGCTCAAGCCGAAGTGGCTCCAGGCCGCACTCGCCGAAGGAAAGCAGCTGGGCGACTTCGCTGTCTGAGCCGGCGGACTTTCGGCCGGAGATGCCAACGCCGCGGCGACGCGCGGACCGCGGCTGAGGAGTTCTACAACGCTCCTGCCCGGGATCGCGTTGCAGTCCCCCTCGCCCCCGCTGTCAAAAGCCGGGCTTGTACTCGAAGGCCTGCTCGGCGGCGCTATCGGAGAAGGGGGTGATGGGCTTCGCGCGGGAGATCAGGGCGTTGACCAGCGAGTTTGGGAAAACCTCGAGGCCGGTGTTGTAGAGCTCGATGTTGCGGTTGAAGATGCTCAGCGCCGCCGTGACTTCCTTCTGCAGCCCCACCAGCTGCGCCATCAGGTCGCGCACCGCGCCAGCGGCTCCCAGGTTGGGGTAGGCCTCCAGGGTCACCCGCATCCCGCGCATCACCTCGGCGCTCAGGCGTTCGGCGTCGGCGAGTGCCTTGGCATCCGGCTCTGCGCCCAAGCGGCCCAGGGTGCTGCGCAACTCGGTGAGCCCGGTCAGCAGGCCCTTCTCGAACTCCTTGTACGAGCCGACGATCTCCTCCAGCTTCGGCAGCACCTGCTGCTTCTGGCGTTCGTAGGCGAGCACGTCCGACCAGGACCGACGAACCGCGTTTGAGCGTCCCTTGATGCCGTTGTGGATGGCGATGACGAGGATGACGGCGAGCAGTGCGACGCCGACGGCGATGAGGATGTTGGTGTCCATGGTGTTCAGGCAGCTTGCACTGCGAAAGAGGAGGGCTGAGCCGAGGAGGACTTGGCCAGGCCGATGATCTCGTCGACGGCCGCGAGGAAGCTCTGGATCTGCTGAAGTCTGGGCAGCGAGGCGTGCTGCTGGATCCTGGACTTCAGGTCATCGATGCGGTCGCTCTTGTCGCTTGCGTCCGAGCGCGCCAGCAGGTCTGCGTCGTCGAAGGAAAAGCACACGCGGTCACCGGGCATGTGGATGTCCAGCTGACGGAATTCGCCAGCCAAGGCGGTCAGCCGCTCGACCATCGTGGGAGTCAGCAGCTTGGCCGCCTGCATCTCCGTCTGAGCGGCGCACTTGAGCTTCTTGTTGAAGGCAATCGATGAGGTCGTCCACGCCCGCGCCAGCTTGGGGGTGCGGGCGCCCGAGATGGCAACGCCGGCTGCCACCGGGAGGCGGCCAACGATGCCGTAGCGGTAGTAGGTGGTGTCGGTCGTCTCCGTCTTCGTCTTGCCGTCGCCGTCCGTGGTCGAACTCTCGGTCTCTTCGACATAGGTGAAGCGATAGCAGCTGAACGGATGCTGGCGCCCGTCCTTGGACTGCCAATGCCCTTGGACCACGCGGTCGATCTCCTGACCCTTGTCGCCGCGGTGGAAGTCCGGGAACTCCTCTTTCCATTCCTTCCAGAGTGCCCGTCCATCGACCTTGACGGGCGTCAGTTGGTGGTCGAGGAAAGAAGCATGGCGCAGCACGGCCTCCACAAAGCCGCTGCGCATCCGGCTTTCGTACAGGGCCACCCCAGCAGCGAGGACGGCGCCGGCGACGAGGCCGATGGTGACGTAGACGTGCACGTACGAGGCCAGCAGGTACGCGGCCAGGCCGATCACGGCGGCGGTGCCAAGGAACAAGGCCGTGCGAGGACGCAGGACCCGGCCATCCGGCCCGGCCATCTGGTCCAGGATCTGACAGAGGGTCTGCTTGTCCCGGGCGCCAGCAGCGCGCTGGATGGCCACCTTGGACCGTTGCGAGAAGGAGAGCATGGGAGATCTCGTGCTGGGTTGACCACGGGGCCGGCTGTACCGCTATCGGCCGATCCGGCCCCCTCTTGAATCAGGAGCCCGACGCAGCGCTGGCCGGCGCTGCGGCTTTGCCGGGGGCCAGGGGCTTGAAGATGCAGACGACGCCCCCGTTGGTGTGGAGCACCGAATACCGCATGTCGCAGTTGGCCGCGGCAAACATGACCGGCAGCTGCTCGTTGCCCCACCGCTGGGGCAAGAAGGCGATCTTGGTGCCCGGCTTGCAGTCGCCGTCGATGCGCCACGAGGACGTCTCACAGATCGTGTCCTGATCGATCTGAGCGGCGACCTGCTCACCGCCCTTCTGGCAGCCGGCGAGTGCGGCCATTGCCGCGGCGAGGAAGAGCAACTTCGAGTTCATGGGAGGGGTCAGTCGTTGTTGAGTCGATGGTGCCGACCTCGGCGTTGTCGGTCAGCCGCACTCCGACGAGCTTGGTTGAGCACCGACGAGCGTCCGGGACATCGGACGAATGAGGCTGTCGTTTAAGGCATACCTCACGTGCCTTTGACCAGCAAGGGGTGGATTGGCCGCGACAATCCGGACCATCGATGAGCTCGATCACCCGCTTCCTGCAGGAATCCTTCGTTCGCCAGTGCCCGCCCGGCTGGCGGGCTCTTCCCGAACAGCCGTTGGTCGACCGCGACGGCGCGCTGCGCCTGGGTTTCGAGCCGCGGGCAGACGTGCTGCTCGAGCAGCTGGAGTCGGGGCGGCGGGTGTGGGTCGAGTTCGAGGTGAGCCGGGCCGACCCGGTCGCCAACCATGCCAAGTTCGCCACTGCCCGATTCCTCGAGGAGCAGGGGCGCGACGACACCTTCGTGTCCATGGCCAGCTCGCATATCGCACCGGGCCGCCTGGCGCTGGCCGCTGGTGCAGCGATGCTCATGCGCGGCTTCGGTATCCCGGCTTTCCAGACGCTGCTCCTGCCCCAGGCAGGCGCCCAGGATGTCCGCAGGCTCAATCAGGGGCCGATGGAGGCGGTGGCACTCTTCCCGGGGATCTCGCCCAAAAAGGAGATCGAGCGCGTCCTCGCCGTCTCGGACGCCAACCTCGTACCGGGCGGCCACCGGATCCACAAAGCCGACAACCCCTGGGCGGTGGCTGTGAATGTGCGGCAGTGGAACGCCGAGGTGAGACAGCCGCGGATGGCGCAGCTGTGGCGACGCCGGCGCGTCAGTTACCTGGCCTGGGACCCGATCAGCGGGCTGTTTGCGCCGTCCAAGTTCTGCGCCTTCGTACCAACGGCAAGCGCTGCGCACGCCGCCCAGCTGCCGGCAGTGCTCGGCGGGCGGCCCGCAGGGATGACGATGCCGGTGTACTCGGTGCTGGGAGAAGGCGACCCTCGCTTCGACGGTCGGATTGCCTGGCTGCATCTGCAAAACGCGCTGGGGTACCGCAAGCTGGCAGAAGATGAGCTGGGCCCTGAGATGCTCGAGCAGCTGGGGCGGTGGGCAGGAGCGGTCGAAGCGTGGGTGCAGCTTCTGCGGCCACTGTACGTGCTCGTGCCCCCAGCGCGCCGCCGCTGACGCGCCCCCCGGGCCGCGCCTCGTTCCAGTTCATCGCCCGTTCCTGCACCTGGTCCGTCAGCGCTTGCCGAGCGTCGCACGCGCGTGGCCGCACACCCTGTGCCTCCCTACAGTTCACTCCAACGCAGAGTTGGACTGAACCCCAAGGAGACCGACATGACCAAGACCTTCAACGCCCAAGCCGCTGTCCTGGCCGTGGTCGCCACCCTCGCGACGCTCTCCGGGGCTTACAGCATCGCCGCCTACGAACACCAGGCCGCCGTGGTGGCGGTCACCAAGCTGCCTTCCGTTCGGCTCGCGCGGGCCGTTGTCCCCGTCGAACGCGTGGTCGTGGTCGGTCGCCGGGCGCGCGGCTGAGCCGACCACAGGCGCACCAGGCGCGAGGGATCGCGCGATCACCGCAAGGGGCCCGACGGCCCCTTTTTGCGTTGCAGCCCCTCGCACGTCTTCGGGATGCGGACCCGGGAAGCGACGGAACGACCGGGCGTCCGACTTCAGTCTGCGGCGAGGAGGTCGATATGGAACCGGGGCCAGTGCCCCATGTGCCTCCACGTCGGTCGAAAAGCAGGTCATGAAAAATCTCACAATCGCCCAGCGCCTTTGGCTGCCCGCCATCGTCCTTGCCGTCATCGTCACCGTGACTCTGGCCCTCACTGTGGTGCGGACCTCGACGCAACTGGGCGAGGCCCGGGCCCAACAGCAAGAGCAGAACGAGCGGCTGAACCTGGCGCTCCGGTGGCACGGGATGACGTCGGCGAACCTGGTTCGCGCTTCGGCCCTGGTTGCGATGGACGACGCCGCGGCGGCGGACCAGCTGCGCGCCGAGATGAAGGACGCCAGCAGTCAGATCAACGCCGCGGCCAAGAAGCTCGAGGCCCTGTCGCGCACTGATGAGGAGCGCGCAGCGTTTCAGGCGTCGGTGGAGGCCCGAACCCGCTACGTGAAGCAGCGCGACGAAGCGATGGCGGCAAAGGCCGCTGGCGACGCGCAGAAGGCCGGCGCCATCCTCCGTGACCAGGTAGCGCCTCTGGCGCAGGCGTACCAGAAGGCCCAGGAGACCATCGTTGCGATCCAGGAGGAGAACTCCAAGCGCATGGTCGAACAGTCGGCCGAGGATCGCTGGCGTTCGGTCGTCATTGCCGGTGGCGCGATGGCCACCATCGTCGCGATCTTGGTGCTCTCGACCTGGCTGCTCGCCCGAGCAGTCCTGCCGCGTCTGCGCGCCGTGACGCAGGTCGCGCGCCGCATCGGCCAGGGGGACCTGACGGTCGAAGTGGTCGTCACGCAGCGCGACGAGCTCGGCGAGGTCGAGCGCGCTCTGGACCAAATGACAGAGGCGCTGCGCGGGATCGTGGGTGAGGTCCGGGACAGTGCCTCCCAGATCGCGACCGCGTCCTCGCAGATTGCCACCGGGAATCAGGACCTGTCGGCCCGGACGGAGCAAACCGCCTCCAGTCTGCAGGAGACGGCGGCGTCAATGGAGCAGCTGACGGTCACCGTGAAGCAGTCGTCGGACTCGGCGGTACAGGCCTCCCAGATGGCCAACTCCGCATCCGACGTCGCATCGCGCGGGACCGAGGTCGTGACCGGCGTGGTGGCCACCATGGACGAGATCCACGCCAGCTCCAAGCGGATCAACGACATCATCGGGGTGATCGACAGCATCGCCTTCCAGACCAACATCCTGGCGCTCAACGCAGCCGTCGAGGCAGCCCGTGCAGGCGAGCAGGGCAGGGGCTTTGCGGTCGTGGCCAGCGAGGTGCGGACGCTGGCGCAGCGGTCTGCCGAAGCGGCGCGCGAGATCAAGTCGCTCATCGGCGCCTCGGTCGAACGCGTGGAGACCGGTGCGTCATTGGTGCAGCAAGCCGGCACGACGATGTCCGAGATCCAAGCCAGCGTCAGCCGGGTGACGGACATGATTGGCGAGATCACCGCGGCGGCGCTGGAGCAGTCCTCGGGCATCGGCCAGGTCAATCAGGCGGTCGGCCAGCTTGACCAGATGACACAGCAGAACTCGGCACTCGTCGAAGAGTCGGCTGCCGCGGCCGAGAGTCTCCGGGAACAGGCCAACCGGCTGAACTCGACCATCGCGTCGTTCAAGCTGCCGGCCGCTGGCGGGCGGGGCGCCGGGACGGCGACGCTCGTCCCTGTCCCAGTGCTTCGCGATCCGGTAGTGAAGCCGCCGGTGCTCATCAAGGCGGCGAGCCCGCATGCGCCGGCCGCCAAGCCTGCGCCGACAAGGGCTCCGGCGGCTGCGACCACCGCATCGCGGGAAGACGACTGGGAGACCTTCTGAGGCGAAGCGGGGGGCTTGAAGGGAGCGGCCAGCGACGTCGGGTACCTTGCCGCTCAGCTAGACTTCGTGCGCGCGCCTTCGCCGGCGCCACCCGCCCGCACAGGGGAACTCGCTTCGGCGTGACGGCAACCACTCTCCTCGACTTCCGGCGCGGATGGCAAGCGGGCTGCACCTTCGTGCCGTGGAGATCGAGATGACCGATTCGCGGCGCCAGCGCCCGACCCTCACCCTGCTGTCGAAGATCAAGCGCGAGGCCAAGGCGTCCGTGCGCGGTACCGGCATCACCCACACCGAGGCCTTGGAGCAGCAGGCCCGCGCGGCCGGCTACGACTCGTGGCACCACCTGCAGCAGGCCGCGGCCCAGCTGGTCGAGGCCGACGTCATCGACTTTCCCGTGGATCCGCACCTGACCGCGAACTTCGACTGCACGCCGAACGACGAGCGGAGTCGGAAGGAGTTGGACGCCTGGTGGGACCGACCCTATGCAGTGACCGACTCCGACGGGCGGCTGCAGGTGCGTTGTCTGGATGGAGGGGCCTGGGACCGTAGCTCCAGCTATGGCATCGCCGAGAACCTTGCCGAAGCGAGGGAGCTGGCCACCAGGAAGCTCGCGGAGTGGAAGGCGTTGCGGTCACGACCGGTGGCCGTCATGACCGAGGACGGCCATGTGCTGGTGGTCCGCCGGGCGTCTCGTCCCGATCAGGAGGACGAGGTGCTGTACGAGGCGGCGGACTTTGAGGACGCCGGGAGGTGGCTGAGGAATCAGCAGGGTGAGGGCGGCGACTTCGTGGAAGGGCGCCCCCCGCGGTCTAGTTGACCGACGGGGTGTCCGTCTTCTTGAATGCCTTGAGCCCCTGGTGCGCGCCCTCACGCTCCACGATGAGCATCGCGCGCAGCGCTTGCAGACAGGGCGAGACACCCGTCACCCGACACCACTTCGAAAAGAACTCGACGTTCACCGCGATCTGCTCAACCGGCAGGTCGGCGGCGCGGGCCATCGCCTCGCCCTCGCGGACCAGGGCTGCCCAGGCCTCAAAGCTTTTCGGGAAACTTGGGTCGGCGGCGCACATGGCCGCGAGACCAGAAAACTCTGTCGCCGTCAGCACCGCCCCAGCGAAATCCTTCTTCACGGTAACCTCTTTGAGTTATGCGCCTCGCGCCTGCACTCGGCAAGGCGTGCACCTTAGGGATGCTTAGCCGAGCCAGGTTGGACAGGACCGATGCCATTCTCCGCGATGGAATCCTCGCTACAAGCCCGGTTCTCACCAAGGCGGCGCACGATGGCGTCGACCACCCTCCCGTCGATCCCGTGCCCCAGGCCCTCAAAGCGATCCAAGGTCGCGACGGCGCCCAGCGCTTGCAGGGCGTGTTCCGCCTCGACAGCAAGGTTGACCGGCATCACAGGGTCCTGCTCGCCATGCATCAGGTTCAACGCGGTCGGCGATGGCGTTCGTTGCAGTTGTTTGGCGAAGCGGCCGGCAATCGCGATGGCGCGGCCCGGGGGCGGTGGATCCGGTTGCTGCGTCGATTCCAGCGCCATGATGGCGCCCTGCGAGAAACCGATCAGCGTCGTGCATTCGGGGGGCACGCTGCAGTGGGCCTGCCATTCGGCCACACGCTGTAGGAATCGGGGCATGGCCAAGGCCACGCGCTCCGGTCGATTGGCGTCGGTCACACCATGCACAGAGAACCACTGCCACCCCTGCCTGAAATCCGACGGCTCGGGTGCACGAACGCTGATCACCCAAGCATCGGGACGCCGCTGCGCGAGTGCGTGCCCCAGCGACACCAGGTCTTGGGGACTCGAGCCAAAGCCATGGAACAGCAGCAGCAGCTCGGCCGCCTCGGTCGCATTCGGTCACTGGATGATCAGATCGGCTTGCATCATGTTGTACTCCCGGTTCACGTCGCGGCGCCGGCCCAACCGAACGCGTACGAATCCATGGCGAGCATGCCGTGGGCGATGCCGCCTTCGATCACCGTTCCCGGCGCAGGGCCCGCTCCGCGGTCGGCCCCACCGGCGGCCACCAGCAGTGGCCAGAAGTGCTCAGCTGTCGGGTGGGCGCGGCGCGCGTCGGGCGCATCGTCGAGCGTTCGCCGCAGTCGGGCGCCGTCTCCCTGCTCGACTGCGCCGCGCACCCACGATGAGAACGCGGTCACATAGGCTTCGTCCTTGCCATGGCTCGCCCGGAACTCGTACAGGTTGTGCGTCAGGCTCCCGGAGCCGACGATCAGCACGCCCTCGTCGGCCAATGGTGCCAGCGCTTGGCCGAAGGCCCACGCGGCGTCTGCATCCAGGCGAGATGGCAGCGAGACCTGGAACACCGGCACATCGGCATCCGGGAACAAGTGCAGCAGCGGTACCCACGCGCCATGGTCCAGTCCGCGTCGACTGTCGGCCTGCGGGGACCAGCCCGTGGCCTTTAAGTGCTCGAGCGCACGCTGCGCCTGCGCCGGGTGACCGGGGGCCGAGTAGGTGATTCGATACAGCGCTGGGTCGAAGCCGCCGAAGTCGTGGATGGTGTCGGGCCGTACCGCCATGCCGACGGTAGGCTTCGGCGTCATCCAATGCGGCGACACCACCAGCACCGCTTCGGGACGCGGCAACGCTCGGCCCAACGCGCCCAGTCGCGGCCCCGCGAGGCCGGGCTCCAGCGCAAAGGTCGGTGCGCCGTGCGAGACGAACAAGCTGGGCAGGCGAGACATCACCGCTCTCCCGCCAGCGCGCGGTCGACTGAGAGGCGACCACCACCGCTGAACACCAGCGACAGGGACGCCGCGAACAGGGCCAGAGCGTATTCGTAACCACCCTTGTCCACAAAGAAGCCGCTGCCCAGGTGCACCGCGAAGATGGCCACGAGCATGGCGAAGGCGAGCGCGGCGGCGGCCGGGCGAACCAGCACCCCCACGATGAGCGCCAGGCCGCCGAAGAACTCGGCTGCGCCGGCCAGCAGCGCCATGATGTAGCCCGGGTTCAGGCCGACAGAGCCGAAGAACTGCCCGGTCCCTTCGAGTCCGTAGCCGCCGAACCAGCCAAACAGCTTCTGCGCACCATGCGCCGCGAAGATGATCCCCACGGGAATGCGCAGGGCGAGGGCGCCGGCGGCGTTGTCGGTGGCCAGGACGCGGTTGACGAATGAAGTGCTCATGGTGATCTCCTCGGAATTGGTCGACGCTCAGGACTTGCGGATCCAGGTGGGCGCGATGGACGTACCCAGCCCGGCACCGTAGCCGAGGTAAATGTTCAAGCCGGCCAGAGGCTCCAGGTAGCGAGCGTTCTTCAGGCCGCCGGCATCTATGACGTCGAAGCCGATGCTCTGCGCCAGCGCGGTCGCCGTCTGCTTGGCACGCACGCTGTCGCTGGCGACAAACACTGGTACCCGCTCGCCGGTGCCGAGGTCGGCGCCCTCGGCCAGTACCTGCGCGAACACGGTGTTGAACGCCTTCACCACCTCCGCGCCGGGGACTGCCTTGGCGATTTCTTCGGCCGCCGACGTGGTGTGGCCTAGCGTCAGGCCCATAAAGTCGGAAGTCAGGGGATTGGTGATGTCGACCACCACCTTGCCCTGGACGTCGCCCACGCCCTGCAACGCCGACACCGCATCGGCATAGGCGGTGGCCAGCACGATGACGTCGGCGCCGTCCGCCCCACCGGCGTTGGCAACGGCCCGGGCCCCAGCGTTCGCGGCCGCGACCTGCGCCGCCTTGGCGCTGTCGCGGGCCGTGAAGCTGACTTGATGGCCAGCGCGCACGAGTCGCTTGATGAAGGCCGAGCCCATGTTCCCGGCGCCGATGACCATGACTTTCATGATGTGTCCTTGCGAGAGAGCAGCGTGGTGCTGCGGTGAGAAGGACTTTAGGAGTCGCTGTCGCCGAGATAAACCGGTCCGACGACCATGATCAATCCCGGAATCCGGGACAATCGGTGCATGGACAAGTTCGCCGAGATGTCTGCATTTGCCGCGGTGGTGGAGGCCGGAAGCTTCGTGCGGGCCGCTGACGCCCTGGGTCTGTCGAAGACCGCGGTTTCCCGTCTCGTCGGGGACTTGGAAGCGCGTCTTGGGGCGCGTCTGCTGCACCGCACGACTCGCCGGCTTTCGCTCACTCCGGAAGGTGAGGTATTTCTGGATCGCTGCAGGCAAGTCCTGGGCGATGTAGCCGAAGCGGAGGCGGAGTTGAGTTCGCACTCGGGTGAGGCCATCGGTCGGCTGCGCATCAACGTGCCGGTGACCTTCGGGCTGCTGCACCTCGCTCCGCTGTGGCCCGCGTTCATGGCCCTGCATCCGAAGGTGGAGTTGGACGTCACGCTGGCCGACCGCCTCGTCGACCTGGTGGACGAGGGCTACGACCTGGCGGTGCGCATCGCTAGGCTGCAGGCGTCGTCGCTGGTCAGCCGCCAGCTCACGTCGACGCGCCTGGTGCTGTGTGCGTCCCCGCAGTATCTGAGTCAACACGGCAGCCCGAAACATCCGGCCGAGCTCGCCCGGCACGCGGTGATCAGCTACACGCTTCTGTCGATGGGCGACCGCTGGGAGTTCGAGGGACCAGAAGGCGTGGTCAGTGTGACGGTCACGCCGCGCATGCGCACCAACAGCGGTGACACGTGTTGTGCGGCTGCCCTGCAGCATCAGGGGCTCGTGCTTCAGCCGTCGTTCCTGGTCGGGACGCACTTGGCGTCGGGCGCTTTGGTGGAAGTGCTGCCGCACTACCGTTCAATCGAACTCGGCGTTTATGTGGTCTACCCCAGCCGTAAGCACCTCGCGCCGAAGATCCGCGCTCTGACCGACTTCCTGGTCGAGGCCTTTCGAATGCAGGCCTGGTCGGCGTGAGAACCGATGCGGGCCGCAAGCTGGCGTGGATGGGTCACCTGCCCCTCGAACCCACCGCGCGTGTGCTTGGCCTTCCCCCACAGAACCTCATGCGTATCTCCACCGGCTGACAACCGAGAGAGGCGCTCTCTGTCGGCGCCCCGCTCTTTTTCCCTGCGCCGAGAGCTCAGGCTTCAGCCGCACACAGCAGCTCGAACGCCTTTTGACGCTCCTGGCGCAGTGCTTTCAGGTCAATGACAACGTCGACTTCGCCAGACTCCAGTCGGCGCTTTGATGGATGTTTGCGATGCACGGCAGCCATGGCACTGTTTTCCAGGAGGTGGTGGATCACGAGCCGGTCTACATCGTCGTCGTTGGCCGCGTCGATGCTGTAGGCGAGCAGTTCGCTGGCGATCCCGTTGCCTCTGAGCTGCTCGTCGACGGTCACGGCGAACTCGACCGTGTTGTTGCCGTCTGACATCGTCATCGCGCTGCCGACAAGCTCGTTGTGGAGAAAGAAGCCCTGCAGGCGAGCCATTTCCAGCGACTGGACGAACCGGGTGATGTGAGCATCGTCGACGGCCTGGAAGAAGCGCAGTCGACGGTCCTCACGATTCAAACGCAGCAGGTGCTGCGTCAGCGCCGGGCGGTCGTCCTCACAGAGCCGGAACAGTCCGGTCTTCATGAGGAGGGCTCGATCAGAAGTGGCGGTCGACTGCGCAGCGCAGGTCGCTGGCCATTCCGGGGTCCGACTTCTCGAGGGCGGCGGCCAAGGCGCGCACTCGGACAGCGTCGCGAGCGCGCTGGTGCAGTTCCCGCTGGGCCTGGTGGGCTTTGCGGTAGGCCTGAAGGGTGTCGAACAGGCGACCGATGAAGAGGGCGCCTCGGGGAAAGGCCGGCTGAGCCGGTGCTTGGACATTGAGGTATGTGGACATGATGGTTCCGAACCCGGCCTAGCGTGCTGCCTTTTGGGCTGCGCCTTACTGTTGCCGGCGCACTCACTATGCGTCTAGGGTTAACCCGTGGACTTGTGCAGGGTCAATGCGCTGACCGCGGTCTTGAATGGAACGTGCACGAAGGCACGGATTGACGGCTAGACAGGGTTCTCACAGCGGCGCGATGCCAGCCCGCCTAGAGCACTTGCTCTTGGCCGGGCCAGTGCGGCTCCGACTTCGTCCTTCGAGCAACTTCGACGAGCAGACGAATTCCTTCTTTGCAGGTTGAGCGAGGGATGGACGGCCGCCCACGATCTCCGAGAATCCCCGGCACTGAGGCGACGTTCGACGCCACCGCCATAAAGGGAATTCGTGCACAACAACACCGAGCTGCTGGGGCAGGGACAGCACGCAAGCATCGTTCAGTCGTTGATGGACTTCGTGCCGGAGGGGATCACGGTCGCCTTCGGGCCCGACGCGGTGATTTACAAAGTCAGCCGGTACGGTTTGGAGCTCATCCAGCGCAGCAACGACGAGGTCGTGGCGATTGGGGCGGCTCAGCAGCCGCACGCGTGGCAGGTCTACGAGCTCGACGGTGTGACGTTGATGCGTGGCGACCGGCTGCCGTTGACGCGGGCATGCCGAGGTGAGGAGATCCAAGGGGAAAAGGTCCTCATCCGCAGCAGCAGCGGCAGGATGTTCCCCCTCCTGTGCAACGCCGGACCAATACGAAGCGCCACCGGAGAGCTGATTGGCGGCGTGATCGTCTGGCGTGACATCAGCGACATGCAGCGGCTCGTCGAGCACGCCGAGCAAGCAGCACGGGAGGCGGAGGCAGCGGTCCGAGCACGGGACCTGCTGATGTCCAAGATCTCCCATGATCTGCGCACTCCGCTTGCGTCGGTCCTCGGTTGGCTCAAGAGCGCGCGTGCCGCCAAGGATCCCGGGCAGTTGGAGCGTGCGTTGGACGTGATGGAGCGCAACGCGCGCACGCAGCTGCGCTTGGTGGACGACTTGCTGGATCAAGCCCGGGTAGCGGAAGGGAAGTTCCACATCGGTTGGGAGCGTGTCAACTTGGCGAGCGCACTGCTCGGGGCAGTGGAGTCAATGCAGCCGCAGGCCTCTCAGCTACAGATCTCACTCGTGGCAGAGGTCGGTGTGGCGTCCTGGGAGGTTCGCGGGGACCCCGAACGGCTGCACCAGGTGTTCTGCAACTTGCTGAGCAATGCGCTGAAGTTCTCGCCCTCCGGCGGCACGGTGCGTGCGGTGATCTACCAGATGGGCAGTCACGTGGCGGCCGAGGTGTGCGACAGCGGCATCGGCCTGAATGCGGAGCATCTGGAGAAGATCTTCGAGCCGTTTTGGCAGGTGCCTTCGAACTCAGGAACAAGTTCCACCGGGCTCGGCCTGGGGCTTTCAATCAGCAGGCAACTCGTGCACGCGCATGGCGGCAGCTTGCAGGCAATGAGCCAGGGCGTTGGGAGAGGCGCGACGTTTCGGGTCGTTCTTCCGCTGCTGCTTCCCTAGGTCCGCCTGGGGGCGTCCGAGGTCCTTTCGCTCGGACGCCCTCCGAGGTCAGTGACCGTGGACCGAAGGGGCGGCCCCGAACAGCGTCGGGTCAGCCATGCCGAAGATCATCGCGACGTGGGCCACCACCAGAAAGACCGCGACGCATACCGCATGAGCAAGCAGCCGGGCATCGGGGGACAGCGTGCGGCCGAGGATGCGCAGATCCAGCAGCGCCATGCCCACCAGCGGCACGACGCCGGCGAGATACGCGCCCACTGCGATCACGTCCGCCGGTCCGCGCCACTGACCAGCCTGGGTCGGACCGGGATTAGTTCAAGACCGAGGAATCGGGAAGAACATCAGCTTCTTGGTGGCAATAGCGGTGTCGAGTGTGCAGAGGGGACGGCGAGCGCGGAGACGGCGCACAGGAGGAACCGCTGGAGGATGAGATCGTCCGGCACCGTACGCCAGCTCGAACTGTGCCGGGACGGTCCCAGCAGCACGTCGATTGAGCTCGAGCGCAGCGTGCCGTGACGGCGCCGCGGGGGTTTGGCGGAGCTCATGTAAGAGGAGCTTCGGCACCCCGGGTTTGACCAGCGACGGCTCAACCTCGGGAAGCGGCAGCTGGGTCGATCATTTCTGACGCGGAAGCGGCGGGGATTAGTAGTGCCCCTAGGTGGTCCGTGCGTTGCTGCTGACGGCGCAGGAGCCGACCAATGCAAGAGCCTGACGCAGCAGAACCCTCCACCTATCAGGAAGAACTCCGGACGTTCCTGTTCCTCACCATCGCCATGGCTCCCATCCTTGCGGTTGCCATCGTGGGAGGGTACGGCTTCGCGGTCTGGATGTACCAACTCATCACCGGGGACCTCCCCGGATGACGTCCTCTCATGAAGCCGCAGCCCGCGGCAGCGAGCGGCCCGAGCGGCCATTGCCCCATGACGAGGTGCACATCGCCGGCATCCTGGTCCAGGCCCGCCCCGAGTACCTCGATGACGTGCGTGTGGCTGTCTCCCTGCTCCCCCTGGCGGAGGTGACCTATCAGGCGGCCGATGGGCGTCTGGTCGCGGTACTCGAGGCCGGGTCGGCGCGGAATGTCATGCAGCAGGTCGACGCCATCCGGGCGCTGCGAGGCGTCTTGAACGTCGCCCTCGTGTACCAGCACACCGAACCCGAAGAGGACATGAGCAAGGAGATCGAAGGATGACGACCCGACGGGAATTCGTACGTCGCAGTGCCTCGGCAGCCACCGCGCTGGCGGCAGGCCTGCCGCTGAGCGTCGAGGCCCAGAACGTGGTGACGGACGCCTCCAAAACGCAACTCAAGTGGTCAAAGGCGCCGTGCCGCTTCTGTGGCGTGGGATGTGGCGTCAACGTGGCGGTGAAGGACAACCGTGTGGTGGCCACCCACGGCGACATCAACGCCGAGGTCAACCGCGGCATCAACTGCGTCAAGGGCTACTTCCTGTCGAAGATCATGTATGGCGAGGACCGGCTCACGCAGCCCCTGCTGCGCATGAAGGACGGCAAGTACGACAAGAACGGTGAGTTCCAGCCGGTCTCCTGGACGGTCGCCTTCGACACGATGGCCGCGCAGTTCAAGCGCGCACTCAAGGAAAAGGGGCCCACTGCGGTGGGCATGTTCGGCTCGGGCCAGTGGACGATCTGGGAAGGCTATGCCGCTGCCAAGCTGTTCAAGGCCGGATTCCGCTCCAACAACATCGACCCCAATGCGCGGCACTGCATGGCATCGGCGGTCGCCGGTTTCATGCGTACCTTCGGCATGGACGAGCCCATGGGCTGCTACGACGACATCGAGCAGGCCGATGCCTTCGTGCTGTGGGGCTCGAACATGGCCGAGATGCACCCCATCCTCTGGACGCGGGTGACGGACCGACGGCTGTCGGCGCCGCACGTGAAGGTCTCGGTGCTGTCGGTCTACGAACACCGGTCCTACGAGCTCTCCGACCTGTCGCTGACGTTCCGTCCTCAGACAGACCTGGCGATCCTCAACTACATCGCCAACTACATCATTCAGAAGAAGGCCTACAACCAGGACTTCGTCAACCGCCACACCCGGTTCATGATTGGCAACGCCGACATCGGATACGGCCTGCGTCCCGAGCACGAGCTACAGAAGAAGGCGAAATTCGCGGCCGACGCTGGTGGCGGGCGCCCGGCCAACTTCGACGAGTACGCGAAGTTCGTCAGCCAGTACACGCTGGACAAGGTCGCGGAGCTGTCGAAAGTCCCGAAGGAGCGCTTGGAGCGCCTGGCGCAGCTGTATGCCGACCCGAAGGTCAAGGTGATGTCGTTCTTCACCATGGGCTTCAACCAGCACACCCGCGGCACCTGGTGCAGCCACCTTCTGTACAACCTGCACCTGTTGACCGGCAAGATTTCCTCACCGGGCAATGGGCCGTTCTCCCTCACCGGGCAGCCGTCGGCCTGCGGCACGGCCCGTGAGGTCGGAACGTTCAGCCATCGCCTGCCCGCAGACATGGTGGTGACGAACCCCAAGCACCGCGCCATGGCCGAGGAGATCTGGAAGCTGCCTGCCGGCACGATCCCCGACAAGCCGGGCTACCACGCTGTCATGCAGAACCGCATGCTCAAGGACGGCAAGCTCAACGCGTACTGGGTGCAGTGCAACAACAACATGCAGGCTGCGCCCAACATCATGCAGGAGGCGATGCCGGGATACCGCAACCCGGCGAACTTCATCGTGGTGTCCGATGCGTACCCCACGGTGACCACCATGGCCGCCGACCTGATCCTGCCTACCGCGATGTGGGTGGAAAAGGAGGGCGCTTATGGCAACGCCGAGCGGCGCACACAGTTCTGGCACCAGCTCGTCAAGCCCCCCGGTGAGGCGCGATCCGACCTGTGGCAGCTGATGGAGTTCTCCAAACGCTTCACGGTCGAAGAGGTGTGGCCCGCCGACCTGATGGCCAAGGCGCCCCAGTACCGAGGCAAGACCTTGTTCGACCTGCTGTTCGCCAACGGCGAGGTCAACAAGTTCCCGCTCGAGCAGATGGAGCGCGGGTACGACAACGACGACGCCCGGGCCTTCGGCTTTTACGTCCAGAAGGGCCTGTTCGAGGAGTACGCGCGCTTCGGGCGCGGAAAGGCGCACGACCTGGCCCCGTTCGATACCTACCATCAGACGCGCGGGTTGCGCTGGCCAGTGGTCAACGGCAAGGAGACCCTCTGGCGGTACCGTGAAGGCTACGACCCGTATGTGCCCAAGGGCGAGGGCGTGCGCTTCTACGGGATGCCTGACGGCAAAGCCGTGATCTACGCGCTGCCGTACGAGCCCGCAGCGGAGGAGCCGGACAAGCAGTTCCCTTACTGGCTTTGCACCGGGCGCGTCCTGGAGCACTGGCACTCCGGCTCGATGACCCGCCGTGTGCCGGAGTTGTACCGGGCCTTTCCCAATGCGGTGGCCTACATGCACCCCGAAGACGCGCGCGCCCAGGGGCTGCGGCGCGGGGACACCATCGAGATCGTGTCTCGCCGGGGATCGATGCAGACCCGGGTGGAGACGCGGGGGCGCAACAAGCCGCCGCGGGGGCTGGTCTACGTGCCGTGGTTCGATGCCAGCCAGCTCATCAACAAGGTGACGCTGGACGCGACCGACCCCATCAGCTTCCAGACCGACTTCAAGAAGTGCGCCATCGCGATCCGAAAGGTGCAGGCGTGAGGGCGCGGTTGCGCCAGCTGCTAGTCGCCGTGGCGGCCGTCGCGCTGACGTTGGCCGCCTTCGATACCTTCATGCCTTGACCACGCACGACCAGGAGAACTCATGCTTGTTGTCCGCCGACTCCTGACCGCCCTGCTCATTGGCCTGCACGCCTTCGCGGCCCAGGCGGTCGACGTAACCGACAGGATGCGCGGTGCGCCGATCACCGAGACCACGAAGCCGCCGCCCATCGTCAACCCGGACAACAGCGACATCAAGCGCTCGCGCAACTACTCGATGCAGCCGCCCGTCATCCCGCACAAGGTCGAGGGCTACCAGGTCGACAAGAACGCGAACCGCTGCATGTTCTGCCACGCCCGCACCCGGACCCAGGAAAGCCAGGCGCCGATGATTAGCGTGACGCACTTCCAAGACCGGGCCGGCAACCACCTCGCGGAGCTTTCACCGCGCCGCTACTTCTGCATGCAGTGCCACGTGCCCCAGGCGGAGATGAAGCCGCTGGTGGAAAACAGGTTCATTGACGTCGACGCACTGCTGAACCCCCCTGCGGCCGCGAAGGGCGCGAACTCGGGGAGGAAGTAATCCATGCGTGGCCTCGTTCGCCTAGCCAAGCGTTACTGGACCGTTCTGAGGCGACCCAGCCGCTACTTCAGCCTGGGCTTTCTCACCATCGTGGGCTTCGTCGCCGGCATCCTGTTCTGGGGCGGGTTCAACACCGTGCTGGAATTGACGAACACCGAGAAGTTCTGCATCGGCTGCCACGAGATGCGCGACAACGTCTACGCCGAACTGCAGGGCACCATTCACTTTACCAACCGCAGCGGTGTGCGCGCGAAGTGCTCGGACTGCCACGTGCCCCACGACTGGACGGACAAGATCGCGCGCAAGATGCAGGCGTCCAAGGAGGTCTGGGGCAAGATCTTCGGCACCATCGACACGCCCGAGAAGTTCGAGGCGATGCGTCGAACGCTCGCCGAGCACGAGTGGGAGCGCATGAAGTCCAACGACTCCCTGGAGTGCCGCAACTGCCACCAGTTCGAGTCGATGGACTTCACCAAGCAGAGCAAGCGGGCGGTCGACGCGCATTCGAAGTACCTCGCCGCCGGCGAGAAGACGTGCATCGACTGCCACAAGGGCATTGCGCACCGCTTGCCCGACATGACCGGCCGCCAGCCATGAGCCTGGAAGTCGACGAACTCGCCCTCCAGCGTGGAGGTCATTGGCTCGTGCAGGGGATCCGGTTCGATCTTCCTGCCGGGCAGGGCCTCTTGGTTCAGGGCCCCAACGGATGCGGCAAGAGCACCTTGCTGCGCACGTTGTGTGGCCTCCGGCGCCCCTCCGGCGGAGTCGTGAGCTGGATGGGTCGTCCGTGTCCGCAAGCCATGCCCGCGCTGCAATCCGAGCTCGCGTACCTGGGACATGAGGACGCAGGTCGGTCCGATTTAAGTCCGGCTGAGAACCTGAAGTCGACGATGGCGCTGAGCGGCGAGCACTGCCCCGACACGCAGGTCGACGCGGCGTTGCGCGCCGTCGGCCTGGCGCCACACGGGCATCAACTGGGCCGTGCGCTGTCGCAGGGCTTGCGGCGTCGGGCGGCATTGGCACGCTTTTGGGCGACTCGTCGGCGCCTGTGGATCCTCGACGAGCCCCTCGCCGGTCTGGACACCGAGTCGGCGCGCCAAGTCATCGAACGCGTGCGAGGCCACCTGAACACTGGTGGGCTCGCAGTCATCTCCTGCCACACCGACCTATGGAACCGGACGGATCTGCCGCTGCAGCGCCTGCGCTGGGCGTAAGCCCACGGCTTGCGGGCCAAGAGGCACCGGAACTTCCAAGCCGGGGCCTGGGGGCATCGCTCGTCTTGAGGAATCTGCGCGTGGCCTGGCGACGGCCCGCGGACGCGGTGACCAGTGCCGCCTTCTACCTGCTCGTGGCCGGGCTGCTGGCGCTGGCCACCGCCCCCCTGGACCTCCCGAGCGCGTCGATGGCCGGCGTGGCCGCTTGGATCGGCGCGCTCCTGGCAGTGCTGCTCACGCAACAGCAGGGGCTGAGGGAGGACGCTGAATGCGGAGCGCTGGACCAGCTCCGCTTGGCACCTGGGGGTCCCGTGCCAGCTGTGGCGGCGCTGCTGGTGGCGCAAGTCATCGTCACCTCGCTGCCTCTGTTGCTCGCCACCCCCGCTGTCGCGCTGTTCTTTGGCCTTTCCACCGAGGCCGCGGTGGCACTGGGGGTCTCCCTGCTGCTGGGGCTGCCTGCCGTAGCGGTGCTGGCGTCGTTTGCTTCCGCGCTCACATTGGCCAGCCGAGCGACGCCGGCTGTCCTTGGGCTGCTCGTGCTGCCGCTGGCCACGCCGCTGCTGCTGTTCGGTGTCCGCGCGGCCGCGCCGGGATCGGGGCCGGGTCCGCTGATGCTGCTGGCCGCGTGCTCGCTGGCCGCTGGTGCACTGGGCCCGTTCGCGGTCGCGGCCGCGCTCTCGCTGGAGGACGAATGAGACCGCGCGCCCTGCTGTCGCCGCCGGTGTTCCTGGCATGGTCCCGTCGCTGGGGCCTGCGCCTGTGGCTGCTCGCCGCAGTGGCCGGGGCATGGGGACTGTGGAAGGCGTTCTTCGTGGCGCCGACCGATTCCCAGCAGGGCGAGGTCTATCGGCTTTTGTATCTGCACGTCCCGGCGGCCTGGATGTCGATGTTCGTCTACCTGGTCATGGCCATGCACTTTGCCGCTGGCTGGATCTGGCGGACCCGAGTCTCTTGGGCCCTTGCGCAAGGACTTGCCCCTGTGGGGGCGAGCTACACCCTGGTGGCCCTGGTGACGGGGGCTCTGTGGGGCCAGCCGACCTGGGGCACCTGGTGGGTGTGGGACGCGCGATTGACCTCCGAGCTGCTACTGCTGCTCCTGTACGTCGGCGTCATGGTCTTGAACCACGCCTTCGAGGACCGCGACCGTGGCCGGCGGGCCGCCGGGCTGCTCGCCATCGTCGGTGTGGTGAACCTGCCCGTCATCTACTTCTCGGTAGTGTGGTGGAACACGCTGCACCAGGGCGCCAGCATCTCGCCCTCGCAAGGTGTGCAGCTCGCGCCGGCCATGCTCCAGGCGCTGCTGGCCATGAGCGTGGCGGCGTGGAGCCATGCCGCCGGCTCCGGCCTGCTGCGCGCGCACCTCCTGCTGCGGCGCGAACAGCGGCAGGAGCGAGCTCTCGACCGCTCGCGTGGGACCGCACCCTCAGCCGTCCTGCAAGCCGCTCCCTCGACTTCCTCTCAACTGTCCCTTCCATGAGCATCGACTGGATCTCACTGTGGCACCTGGGCGGACACGGCTTGTACGTGTGGCCGGGTTACGCCCTCGCGGCTGCCTTGGTTGCCGCCGAAGCCACTTGGCTGCTGCGTGCTGTGTTTTGGTCGGCCGACCGGGACTCGGAATGACAGCAGCGCAGCGTCGGCGGCTGGTGTGGCTGTTCGCCGTCTTGGCCGGACTGGGCGTGGCCGCGGCGCTCGTGCTCAGCGCCCTGCGCGACAACTTGCTGTTTTTCTACACTCCAGCGCAATTGAAGTCGTCTGTGCTTCCGGCTCACGAGCGCGTGCGGCTGGGTGGACTTGTGGAGGCTGGGTCGGTGCAGCGCGACGCCAACACGCTGAAGGTGCGGTTTGTCGTGGTTGACGACCAGGCCCGGGTGCCGGTCGAGTATGAGGGACTGCTGCCGGACCTGTTCCGGGAGTCGCGAGGCGTGGTGGCGTCCGGTCGGCTGTCGGCCCAGGGGGTGTTCGTCGCGCATGAAGTCCTGGCCAAGCACGAGGAGACGTACACCGCCCCCTCTGGGGAGCGTGGCTCGGTCCGTCCTGCCTGGGTGAAAACGCCATGATTCCCGAGCTCGGTCTGTTCGCGCTCGTCCTTGCGCTGTGCTTCAGCCTGCTCATGGGGCTGTCGGGCGTTGGTGTGATGCGTCCTGCGATGAGTGGTGACACCGCTGGTGCGGGTGCCGGCGGGCTCGTGGACGGGTGGTCCCGTCTGGCCCGTCGGTGTGCTGGGGTGGTCGCAGTGATGTGCCTGCTCGCCACCGCGGCCTTGTCGTGGTCGTTCTTCTCGCACGACTTCTCCGTTCGGTACGTTGCCTCCAACAGCCATTCGACGCTGCCGCTGCTGTACCGGCTGTCGGCGATGTGGGGCAGCCATGAGGGCTCGATGCTGCTGTGGGTTCTGACCCTTGCAGGCTGGACCTCGGCCGTGGCGTGGTCCACGCGGCGCGTCGAGGCCGACCTCGCCTGCCGGCTGCTGTCCGTGATGGGGTGGGTCCTGGCCGGCCTGCTGCTGTTCGTGCTGATGAGCTCCAACCCCTTCACCCGCCTGGTGCCGCCGGCGCCGGAAGGCGCCGACCTGAATGCGCTGCTCCAGGACCCCGGGATGGCGTTCCACCCGCCGGCGCTGTACCTGGGCTATGTCGGCTTCGCGGTCCCCTTCGCGTTTGCGGTCGCCGTCCTGTGGGCCGGACGGCTCCCCTCGGCCTGGCTCGCTTGGCTGCGGCCGTGGGTCCTGGTGGCCTGGGCGGCGCTGACCATCGGCATCGTGTTGGGGAGCCACTGGGCTTACCGCGTGCTCGGCTGGGGTGGCTGGTGGTTCTGGGATCCCGTGGAAAACGCCTCGCTGCTGCCGTGGCTCACCGGTGTCGCGTTACTGCACCTGCTGCCCGCGGCCATCGCAACCGGCGCCTTCCGGCGAGCGGTGCTGCTGCTGTCCATCGCGGGGTTCGCGCTCAGCCTGATCGGCACCTTCATCGTTCGCTCCGGTGCCATCACGTCCGTTCATGCCTTCGCCACGGACCCACGTCGCGGCGTGTTCATCCTCTCGTTGCTGGCGCTCAGTGTGGGCACCGGGTTGCTGCTGTACGGTGCCCGAGGTCAGCGGTTCGCGCCTGCGAAGGCATTCAAGCCGGTCTCGCGCCAGTCCTTCCTGCTGCTCAACGGAGTGCTGTTCTCGGTCGCGGCTGCGACTGTCCTGCTGGCCACGCTGTACCCGATGGCGCTCGAGGCCCTCGGCGGCCCCAAGATCTCCGTTGGCGCCCCTTACTTCGAAACCGTGCTGGTGCCACTGCTCGCACCGGCTGTGGCCCTCATGGTGATGGCGCCCCTGGCGCGCTGGAACCAGGGACTCTCCCCTGGACTGCTTAGGCAGGTGGTGGGCGTCGGGGCGGTGGTCGCACTTGCCGCCGCTGGGGCGTACCTGTTGTCCAAGGGCCTCGTTGGGCACCTGGCCGCAGCCTTGGGTGTAGCGCTGGGCGTGTGGGCATTGGTGGGAACGTCGGTCACGGCGGGCCTGCGCCTCAGACGCGAGGGTCGGCGAGCAGCGACCCGCCGTAACCTCGCACTGTGGATCGCCCACCTGGGCGTCGGATGCTTTGTGCTCGCGGTGTCCATGCTGCGTGGCGGCCAGATCGAGCGTGAGGTGGCGATGACGGTAGGCCAGACTCAGCGAGTCGGGGAGTACTTGGTGTCGTTGGAAGCGCTGGACCGGGTGCCGGCGCACAACCACGAAGCCGTTCGCGCACAGCTGGTGCTGAGGAATCCGCAGGGGCGCGTCCTATCCGTGCTCCAACCGGAGAGCCGGAGCTACCGCACACAGGAGATGACGGTGTCGGTGCCGTCCATCGACACCGGCCTCTGGCGCGACATCTACGTCGCACTGGGCAACGAGACCGCACCAGGGGTGTGGGGCGTGCGTCTGCAATACAAGCCGATGATGAGCTGGGTGTGGATCGGGTTCCTGCTCACGGGGGTCGCTGCTGTGATCGGCGCATGGCCGGCGATGCGGCGAGCCACCCCAGCCGTTGTGACCGAACCGCACTTGCTTGATGCGGCACCCCAATCGTCGTCGCTCACCCCAGGTCAGGGAGCGAGGGCATGAACCGGGCGGGCCTGATTCCCTTGATCGGCCTGGTGGCAGTCACGGTGCTGCTCCTCGTGGGCCTTCGCCACGATCCCCGCGCGCTGCCCTCTGCACTCGAGGGGCGTCCCCTTCCGGCGATCTCCGCACCGGTACTGAGCGATCCAGGGCGCGAGTTCGAGGTGGGCAGACTGCGCGGTCAGGTGTGGCTGCTCAATGTCTGGGCCTCCTGGTGCGTGGCCTGCCGAGAGGAACACGACACCCTGCTGGCCCTGGCCGCTCAAGGCACGCCCATCTACGGACTCAACTACAAGGACGAGCCGGCCGGTGCAGCCCGCTACCTGAAGACTGCCGGGGACCCGTTCAGGGCAAGCCTGGTCGATGCCGGAGGCCGAATCGGCATCGACCTGGGTGTCTACGGCGTGCCGGAGACCTTCGTGATCGACCGCGAAGGCAGGGTCCGGTTGCGCCATGCCGGCCCTCTCACGCCCGAGATCGTGCGCGACAAGCTTCGGCCCTTGCTGGAGGAACTGCATCGATGATCCTTCTGCCAGCTTGCTTGACCAAGACATGGGACTGGACCGCGTTTCCTCGACGGCTCGCCGTGTTGCTCGCGGCGCTCGCCGCCCTGTCCGCGTCAGCGGCCAGCGACGACAGCGCGCGAGTCCAGGCGCTGGCGACCGAATTGCGCTGCCCCGTGTGCCAGAACCAGAACCTCACAGACTCGAATTCGGATCTGGCCAGGGACCTGCGGCGGGAGATCGCGCGCCAGGTCTCTGCCGGACGCAGTGACGCAGAGATTCGTCAATTCATGGTGGAGCGCTACGGCGACTATGTGCTGTACGACCCGCCTGTCGCGTCGCACACGCTGCTGTTGTGGTCAGCGCCCGCTCTGCTGCTGCTCGGGGCCGGGGGACTCGCTTGGCGCCGGTTCGCAAGAGAGCAAGGCGAGGAGGCAATGTCATGAGCTCCGCACAAGCCGTGATGCTGGGCCTGGCGTTCATCGCAACCGTCGGCGCTCTGCTCTGGGTTCTTGGCCCCTTGCGCGGCATTAGCCGCTCTGCCGGCGCAGCGGTCGCCGCCGGGCTGCCCGTCGCCGCGCTGGGGTTGTACTTCGCACTGGGGACACCCAAGGCCATCGAAATTGCGTCGAGCGAGCCAGCGCATCCGCAGAAGGAGGTCGACCTGCAGGCGATGACACAGCGGCTCAATGAGCGCCTGCAAGCGCAGCCGAATGACCTGCAGGGGTGGTTCATGTTGGCGCGCTCGTACCAAGTGCTTCAGCAGTGGGAGAGCTCGGCGTCGGCCTATCGCAAGGCGATCTCACTGGCGCCCAACGACCCCGGGCTGCTGGCCGATCTTGCCGACGTGCTCGCAGTGATTGCTCAGGGAGAGCTCGAAGGCGAGCCTCGCCAGCTGCTGGAGCAAGGGATCAAGCACGACCCGACGCACGCAAAGACCCGACTCTTGCTTGCCGCGGCCGACTTCAGGCAGGGGAGGTTGCCGCAGGCCAAGGCGCACTGGGAAGTGCTGCTGCGAGCCCAGCCTGACGACGCCCAAGCGACCGCCATCGCCACCGCTGGCCTGGAGCGCATCAGGCAATTGTCCTCCGCGCCCCCATAAGAGCCCGGGCTGGCTGCGCAGCTTCCCCATGAGAGCGCTGGAATCGGGGTAAGCACTGTTCCTGAAACCAGTGCATTAGCACGAACCTTGCTTCCTTTGGCACCTCGCTGCTGTCTCCAGCACCGCTTGAGCCTGCTTTGTTCGGGTCTGGTCAACATGTCCAGTGAGCCCGAACTTCTCCTATTGCCGCAAGGAATACCGCCCCATGAGTGCCACGGCAGCTTCCGCCATCCAAACGCGACACAACGTCCATGTGCTCGGCAACGGGCCTCGCACCATGGTGTTTGCCCATGGCTTTGGCTGCGACCAGAACATGTGGCGCCTGCTCGCGCCCTCCTTTTCGAGTGAGTGGAGGATCGTGCTCTTCGACCTCGCTGGCAGCGGAAAGTCAGACTTGACCGCTTACAGCCAACAACGGCACGCAACCCTGCAGGGGCATGCGCAGGACGTTCTGGAGGTCATCGGCAGCGTTGCCCAGGATCCCGTGGTGTTCGTCGGGCACTCGGTCAGCGCCATGATCGGAATGCTGGCCGACCTGCAGGAGCCGGGTCGATTCGCCGCCCATGTCATGGTGGGTCCCTCGCCCTGCTACATCAACGACGGCGACTATGTGGGCGGCTTCGAGCGCTCCGACATCGAGTCGTTGCTGGAGACCCTGGAGAGCAACTACCTCGGGTGGGCCAGCACGATGGCGCCTGCGATCATGGGAGCACCCGACCGCCCCGAATTGGGCGAGGAGCTGACGAACAGTTTCTGTCGGACCGACCCGGAGATCGCCAAGCACTTTGCGCACGTCACGTTTCTCTCCGACCACCGGGCGGAGCTGCCGCTGCTGCAGACTCCCACGTTGATCATGCAGTGCAGCGACGACCTCATTGCGCCGTTGTCAGTGGGCGAGTACATGCACCGCACCCTTCCCAACAGCGTGCTGCACATCATCCAGAACGTGGGGCACTGCCCCCACCTGAGCGAGCCCAGTGCCAGTACTGACGCGATGAAGTTGTTTCTGGCGGATCTCACCTCCTGAGGGGTCGGTGTCCCACACCTTGCCTTCGGTCTCCGCCGGCGTCCTCTACGAAGACGCCGCTTGCGGACTGCTGCTGACGGCGCGTGACGGCACGATCCTGAAGGTGAATTCGACCTTCGCTTCCTGGTGCGGCTACACCGTGGCGGACCTGTGCGCGGGCCGCAAGTTGCAGGATCTCCTGACCATGGGTGGGCGAATCTTCCACCAAACCCATTGGGCTCCGTTGCTGCAGATCCAGGGCTCTGTGGCGGAGGTGAAGCTGGAGATTCGGCACGAAGACGGGCGCACGCTTCCCATGGTGATGAACGCCGTCGTGCGCGATCACGACGGGCAGCCGTACCACCACGTCGCCGTTTTCAGTGCGGCAGACCGGCACAAGTACGAGAAGGAATTGCTGCTGGCGCGGCGGCGTGCAGAGGACTTGCTGCGGCAGGCGCAGCAGGCGCAACAGGAACTGGCCTCCGCGCAGGAGCAACTGCGCCGTGAAAGAGAGCAGGCCGAGGACCGCGCGTTGTTCGCCGAACAGATGATCGGCATCGTGAGCCATGACCTGCGCAATCCGCTGTCGGCGATCCAGATGAGCGTCAATGTGCTCAACCGCGGAGATCTCAACGCTTCGCAGATGAGGGTCGTTGGCCGCATCGGGTCCTCTACCCACCGTGCCACCCGGCTCATCGCAGACCTGCTGGATTTCACCCAGGCCCGACTTGGCGGAGGACTGAAGATCCGACCCCATGCCATGGACTTGCACCAGATCGCCGCCGATGTGCTGGCGGAGCTGGGGTTGGCTTATCCCGAGAGAGAGCTCATACACCTGACTGAAGGCGAGGGACCAGTTTTCGCCGATGGAGATCGCCTGGCGCAATTGTTGGGGAATCTCGTGTCCAACGCACTGAAGTACGGCAGTGCTTCGCGGCCGATCACCGTTGCGTCGAAGGTTGGACAGGACAAGGCGCTTCTTCGCGTGCACAACCACGGGCCGGCAATACCCGAGTCCGTTCGACCGTGTCTTTTTGAGCCCATGACACGAGGAGAAGATGGCGACAGCTCAGGGCGCAGCGTCGGGCTGGGTCTGTACATCGTGCGGTCGATTGCCGCCGCCCACCAAGGTACGGTCGAAGTGACCTCGTCAGATGCAGCCGGAACCACTTTTTGCGTCTGCATCCCTGCCACTCCCCCCGGCTGATCCCATCACACCTGCAAGCCCGGGTTTCATCGATGCCGCGAACCCACCCACTTCGCGGCTGAGCAGCAAAGTCCGCTGAACACCAACACTTTCGCCCATGCCCACCCCTTTGCCAGCCGGCGAAACTCCAGCTGTTCCCGCCGCCTTGGCGGACCTGCTGCGACGCCAGCAGTTCCTTTTGCAGCTGACAGATGTGCTGCGCGGCAATGACGATACCGGGGACATCCTCCGCCGTGTCAGCGCGTTGCTCGGAGAACATTTCGACGTGGATCGCGTGGGCTACGGCCACGTCGACGAACTGCAGGACCTGATCGACTACGACGTCTGCTGGACCAATGGCCGAGTACCGCCGCTGCTAGGCCAGTTCCCTGCCCACGCCTTTGGACAACAAGTCATCGACCGACTTAGGGCTGGCGAAACCATCATCATCGGCAACGTCAGAGAGCATCCGCTGACGGCCGACCAAGCGGCCCTCAAGACCTCGCACGAGGTCGATACCCGGGCCATCTTGGTGGTTCCGCTGTTCAAGGCAGGGCAGCTGCGCACCATCGTCTACCTGAATCAGACGTTGGCGCGTGAGTGGACTCCTTCCGAAGTGACCTTGATGGAAGAGGTGGCCGAACGCACCCGCGAGCTCATTGAACGCGGGCGTGCCGAGGCAGCACTGAAGGCCAGCGAAGCAAGCTGGCGCGGCTTGTTCGAGCGGATGGTAGAGGGGCTCGTGGTTGCAGAGGCGGTCCGTGACGACGGGGGCCGCATGACCGACTTCCGCTTCCTCGAACTGAACCCCGCTTTCGAAACGCTGACGGGCATTGCCGTGACGACAGCACTGGGCAAGTGTGCCCGGGAGGTCATCCCGGGTCTCCAAAAAGATCTCATCGACACGTATTCGCGCGTCGTCGAAACCGGAGAGCCCGCCCAGTTCGAGGTGCAGGTCGCCGCACTTGGTCAGCGCTGGTACGAGGTGCGTGCTCGGCGTATCGCGCAGGATCGATTCTCGGTCTTGTTCTTGGAGATCACTCGGCGCAAACAGGCCGAGCATGAACTCGTACGCAGTCAGCAACGCTACCGTGCGTTGTTCGAGTCGATTGACGAGGGTTTTTGCATCGTGCAGCTCATGTTCGATGCCGATGACTTGCCCACAGATTACCGCTTCATCGAGATCAACCCCGCCTTTGAGCGGCAGACCGGCCTTCGCAACGCCCTTGGACGCACGATCCGGGAGGTGATCCCGGACATCGAAGAATGGTGGATCGAGACCTACGGTCGGATTGCCCTGTCGGGTGAGGCGGTGCGCTTCGAGAACCACGCTCAGTCGATGGGCCGATGGTTCGACGTGTTTGCCTTTCGGATCGGGGAGCCGGGCGAGCGAAGGGTTGCCTTGCTGTTCACGGACATCACGAAGCGCAAGCAGGCCGAGCAACGTTTGCTTGAGCGCGAAAGCGAGTTGCAGGAGGCCCAGCGCTTGGCGCATCTTGGCTCTTGGAGCTGGAACCCTTCAACCGATGTGACTGACTCCTCTCCTGAGCTATTGCGGATCTTCGGCTACGGACCAGACGCACAGATGCCGCCCTTTGCTCAGCAGTCCGGAACTGTTTATGAACCCGATGACTGGCAACTGCTGAAGTCCCACGTCGACCGGACGCTGCGCGAAGGAGGCCACTACTCGGTGGACTTGCGAGCGTTTCGCAACGGTCAGCCCATCTGGGTGACAACTCGAGGTGCAGCTGTCCATGATGCGACGGGGCGCATCACGGGTTTGCGTGGAACGGTCCAAGACATCACGGAACGCAAGCTGGCAGAGCAGGCCCTGCGGGAGGCGGACGCCCGCAAGGATGAGTTCCTCGCAACACTGGCGCACGAACTGCGCAACCCGTTGGCGCCCATCGCCAGTGGAATTTCAATCCTGCACCGTGAAACCGCGCTGAGCGGCATAGCGCAACGCGCGTTGCCGGTGATGGAGCGACAACTGCAGCACCTCGTGCGGCTGGTCGACGACTTGCTGGATGTCTCCCGCATCAGCCAAGGCAAGATCCAGCTGCGGATCGAGCCGGTGCGCCTGTCCCAAATCACGGCGGTGGCGCTTGAGACTGCTCGTCCGCTGGTGGATCGCGCTGGTCAAACGCTTGCCGTGCACTTGCCACAGGAGGACCCGGTTCTTCATGTCGACTCTGTGCGAATGGCACAGGTGCTCAGCAACTTGCTCAACAACGCCTCCAAGTACACCCCTCCAGGAGGACACATCGAGTTGCGGGGCGAACTCGATTCAGAGCAAGGCGCGGTGGTCCTGTCAGTTGCGGACAACGGCGTGGGGATCGATTCCGAGCAGCTAGACCGTGTCTTCGAGCTGTTCACCCAGCTCGATGACGCCACCGAGCGAGGACAAGGAGGCTTGGGGATCGGGCTGTCGCTCGCGCGTCAACTCGTGCAGATGCACAGAGGCACGCTGCGCGCCCAGAGTCTTGGCAGAGGATTGGGCAGCACGTTCACAGTCAGTGTGCCTGTGACACCGTAGTCCGTCACACAGCGTTCACTCAGCGTTACGAACCGCGCAGTTGACGCTCATCAACGGTTTTCTCTGGCACCCCACACTGCAAGGCACCGAGCCAGGAACGGCTCAGCAGATCCTTCAGTCCAAAATGCCTGTCGCCCTCAAGACTGCCAGTCACGCCGACAAACCCGTTGCTCCCCACTATCAGGACGACAGCACCCGCATTGCACAGACGCTCAAGACCATCAGTGACGCCGTGCCGATGCAGCGACGTCTGGTGCGCGCCGGCGACAAAGTGGCGCAGTGCGGCGACGTTTTCGCTACGCTTTACATCGTCAACTCGGGCATGTTCAAGGCAGTCAGCTTCAGCCCCGATGGAGACGATCAGGTCGTCGCTCTGCACTTTCGAGGCGACTGGATGGGTCTGGACGCGATCTCCAGCGGACGCCACGGCTGTGACCTGGTCGCGATGGACACCGGTGAGGTCTGGGCAGTGTCCTACTCGCAGATCTTGGCGGCCTGCAGCCGCACGCCGGAGCTGCTTGCCGTGCTGCACGGTGCCATGAGCCGTGTCATCAATCGTGACCGGGACTCGAAGATGAGCCTGTGCACCCTCACCGCAGAAGCTCGCGTTGCGGATTTCCTGCATCACTTCGCTTGCGAGCTTGGAAGTCGGGGTCTTCGCTCGGACCAGATCACGCTTCGACTCACTCGTGCCGAGATCGGCAACTACCTGGGGCTGACACTCGAGACCGTCAGTCGGGTCCTCTCTCGCCTTGCGAAGCTCGGTGTGATCGTCTTCGCCGAGAAGGGGCGCCGCGATATCGCGATCCCCGATGCGGGAGCGCTGTGGCGGCTGGTGTCGCCGGCGCCGGCGGCGCACTGATGATCTGCACGAAGAGCGCGATGAGCCCGTCGTTGAACGCCCTATCGATCTCGTGCGCAGCGCGTCAGCACAAGGCAGCGGTGCGTTGCCAGGAGCCTCTGGCGAAGGCCATCGCGGCAGCCAAGGGACCGGACAGCGCCGCCGCCAAAGGCCTGGAAGAGCTCCGACTTCGCCGAACCGTCGGCGAGGAGGTCATCATTTTCCCCTTCCGTGGGCACTGGGTCGTCGGCCTGGCCGAGGATATCGAGCGGCGGGTGCGCCAGGCAGCGACGCAGGCGAGCACCGAGCGACAGCCTAAGACCAAGTCCGAGGCCATCTTCGCGCCCTGAGCCGGCGTCTCTACTTTTCCCGCCCAGGTTTGGGACGAACGGCCCATCGATGCACTCCTGGGTCTGGCAGGGGGGATTCTCCTATCGCCGTCACCGGGCCACCATCCCTAGAAAGCACCAGATGTACGCGCCCTTGTCGGGCGTGCCGCCCGACCCTGATACTCACAAGCTCCCGTAACACCGTGAAGAGGAGTGCATGATGGGGTTCGTCACCGAGTTCAAGCAGTTCGCCGCCAAGGGCAACGTTGTCGACCTGGCAGTGGGCGTCATCATTGGGAGTGCCTTCGGGAAGATCGTGGACTCGCTGGTGGGCGACCTCGTCATGCCCGTGGTCAGCCGAATCTTCGGCGGGCTCGACTTCTCAAGCTACTACCTCCCGTTGGCCGGACAGGCAATGGGTCTGCCCCTGGCGGACGCGAAGAAGGGTGGTGCGGTGTTCGCCTATGGCAACTTCCTCACCGTCAGCCTGAACTTCCTGCTGTTGGCGCTGGTCATCTTCGTCATGGTGCGCCAGATCAACAGGCTGCGTACCCGGGAAGAGCCGGTGCCGGAGCCGGCCCCTGAACCGGAGGACGTGAAGCTGCTCCGTGAGATTCGCGATTCGCTTCGCGGCGGTGGGTTGGTTCAGCCTCACTGACGGGTCACATGCTGGCGGCTTCAACAGTGGCCGCCTGTTTCGCTGTCCTGACGGGTCTTGAGAGGCCTTCGACTTCGCCGTGCCGGATGCGAGGAGGTTCTGGCGCACGCCGCTGCTCTACGCCTTCGGGGCGGGCGAGCACCGAGCGGCACCTGAGGCCAAAACCTAGGCCAACGTCGCGCTCTGCGCCGGGGGGCTACCTCAACCCCGTACGGCGGCCGCGCCGCGCAACAGCGCCATCCTCTCGGGTCGGCTTGATATCCCGACGACTCGGTCGCGGCCAGACCGCTTGGCCACTTGCAGTCGCTTGCTGGCCAGAAGGATCAGCTGCACGGGATGGACGATGTCGCCCAGGAGAGTGGCCACCCCGGCGCTGACGGTGCAGTGAACCGGTGAGCCCCCCGCATGGGCTATCGCCACCCGTGCGAAGGCGCTGCGCACTCGTTCGGCAACCGCCAGGGTCGGCTCGAGTGGCTCGCGCATCACCAAGACAAATTCCTCGCCACCGTAGCGCGCGAACCAGTCTGTGGCGCGAATGCAGCTCAATACGACACGCACAAACTCGCGCAGCACCGCGTCGCCAGTAGGCAGCCCATGCTGGCGGTTGAACTGGCCGAAATGGTCCAAATCGAAGACCGCGATGGACAGCGGTGTGTTGTGTGCGCGGGCATGCTTGATCTCACGTGCAAAGCGGCGGTCAAAGTAGCGCCGGTTCCACGTCTGAGTTAACGCGTCCTGGTCCGCGGCATGCTGCGCCTGCTGCAGCAGCGAGCGACCAAAGCAGCTCAGAAGGCTCGCTGCGTGCTCCGTGATCGCGCGCGTGACGTTCTGGAAGTGGATGAGCCTGACATCGCTGTTCAGCTCGGCCGCGGCCGTCTCGAGTTGATCGCGTCCATGTGCCTGGTCCCGACCGGCCGCCTTGGCCGCGTACAAGGCCTGCTCTGCGGCCTCAAAGGCACTGGTCAATGGCTCATCGGGCACGAGGTTGGCAAAGCCTACGCTGGCTGTCACCTTGAAGATCCCTTTGCCCGAGCCGTGACACTCGCAGCGCAGGGCGTCCAACACCGACTCCGCGTGCGCCTGGCACTCCTGCTGGGTCAGTCCCTTGGCGATCCAGGCGAACTCTTCGCCGGCGAATCGGCACAGCAGGTCCTCCGAGGGCACGTGCCTGAGCAGGACCTCGGCGACTACCTTCAGTACCTGGTCGCCCACCTGGGGGCCGTGGTGCTCGTTGACCTCGCTCAGGTGGTCGAGGTCGAGGAGAAAGAGCGTGGCCGGTTCGTCCTTGCAGCATCCCGGCACCACCTGCCACTCCGATTCGGCGACACAGCGATTGAGCAACCCCGTGAGCTCGTCGCGCCGGCCACGGTCCCGGGCGAGTTCCAGCGCTGCCAAGCGATCATGCATCCGCTCCAAGCGTCGCAACAGGATCTGCGGCGACGTCCCGAGCAGGTCGACGTCATCAGCGGTGCCAGCGAATTTGTGGGCGAGCTCGGCCTGTGCGCTGGTGGCGGCAAGGAACAGAACAGGAGACTTGTCGTGGCCGTACTCACGCCTCAGCGCCTCCTGGTCCGCGTACGCGCCCACCTCGATGATGCGGACGTCGCACACGCGGGACGGTGCGGTGCCGGGCAGGTAGGCGAGCACGAGGGCGCCGGCATTACGGGCGACCCGCGAGAAATACGCCAGATGCGGGCCGCGACTGGCATCGCCAAGCCAACCGATGCGCCATCCGAGTCCCTCAGACAGGGAACGCACCCTTGGTACGGTGGCGATTGACCCACTCATCGCGTCTGCCCTCCGTCCAACGCACAGAGCTCAGGCCCGCCCGTAAAGGCGCGTCACCGACTCCATCACCTGCAATATGCGTTCGCTGGTGGTGAACACGTGCACCTGTGAGCGAATCTCAGGGTGGCCGGGCTTGAGGGTGCGAAGCGCGTCACGAAAGAAGAAGAACTGTTGCTGGGCCAACAGCAACTCGTCGCGCACTTCGCGGGCGTTGTCAGATGACGAGGAGAGTAGCTGATGCGCGCGTTCGAACTCCTGGACCGAGTCGTTGAGCTGCTGCACGGAGTTCTCAACCTCCATCCCACGCGACGCACTGAAGAAGCAGGTCGCCATGCGCTGGCTGAGCATGCGCTGTCGGCCCGCCACGTTGACCAGTCGGGCTGACGGCTTTCCCAGGGAGGCTTCGATCAGGCCGGTACCGATATTCGCCAGCGCGACCATGTCGTCCGTCGCGCGAAGGACTTTGCCGGCGTGAGTGCGGTCGTTGGCCAGGTCACCGCCCAGCAGGTCCTTGAAGCTCTTCCAGGCTACATCCAGACGCTGGACCGCACTCATGATCTCAGCGGTACTCATGTAGGCGGCCAGAGCTGCGAGTTGCTGCTCGAAGGTCACTACCGACTCCCGGATCGACTTCGTGGCGGCGGACGTGAGCTCCGGCTGCGGGAGCACGAGATAGCTCTTGGCAATGCGTTGCACCAACATGCGCTGGCGTCCCGCCTGATTCACAGCATCAACGCCGTCGCGAATCCCGGCAAGGGCATCGATGCTCGAAGTGAGGGTGGCCAAGGCAATAAACAGATCACGGCGACGCATGACATACCCGCGCTATTTGAACTCGCCGAGTATGCGGAGCTGCGACTCGCGTGTCTGGTCAGCCGGAGCATTCAGTGACGCAGGTCAATACCACTTGGCGCGTGTGAGCTTCCTGGTTCACGCATTCGCTAACGTCCTAATGGCGCGACTCAGGCTGGGACCGATGGGACAGTGCGAGCTGGAGTCGGCCCGCCGTTCGCGCCACAAGGCTGAGGGCCGCGGCTAGCCGTCTGTCGCGACGTCCACCGGCGAGTGCGATGGCAGCGCACGTACGGGCGACAAGCCGTTCGGCGTCGACCGCCAGCTCGCTCATGGGGCGCTGGAGCACCGACGCCAGTCTCAACGCCTGCGACGTCCAGCACACGTCTCGCACCGCCTCACGGACCGAATGCGAGCCCACGCCGTGCAGACGCAAGGCCGTGGGCAAGCGCATGACAAGGTCGTCCAGGCGGAGCAGGATGCTGGCGAGCGGGTCGGCGCTGTCATCCGTCCGCCGCACCGTGTCCACGAGCGCGACTGCTGCAGGAGCAGGAGGGGCCATAGGACTTACCCTGCGACCTTGAAGCGGCCCACCGCTGCAACGAGGCGCTCGGCTTGCTGGTTCAAGCTGTCCGCGGCCGCCGCGCTTTCTTCCACGAGTGCGGCATTCTGCTGCGTCACCTGATCCAGCTGGGACACCGCAGTACTGACCTGATCGATGCCGGTGGTCTGTTCCCGGCTGGCCTGGCTGATCTCAGAGATCAAGCTGCTGACGCGCGAGACGCGCTCCACGACGTCCCGAATCGTCTCACCAGCGCTCTCCACACTCTTGGCACCGGCTTCAACCTTTTCTGAGCTCTTGGCGATAAGCGCCTTGATCTCGGCCGCAGCATCGGCGCTGCGCTTAGCCAGGGCTCGGACCTCCGAAGCAACGACCGCGAAGCCCCGACCCTGCTCGCCGGCGCGTGCCGCCTCGACCGCGGCATTCAGCGCCAGGATGTTGGTTTGGAACGCGATACTGTCGATGACGCCGATGATGTCGCCGATACGCCGTGAGCTCTCTTGGATCTCGTGCATGGTGGAAACGACAGTTTCGACCGACTGGCCGCCACGGGCTGCCACGTCGTTCGTCGCCCCCGCCACCTGGGTCGCCTCTGCGGCCGTTGCAGCACTGTTGCGGACGGTGCCGCTGATCTGCTCCATCGAGGCCGCAGTCTGTTGCAGATTGGCCGCTTGCTCTTCGGTGCGCTGACTCAAGTCCTGGTTGCCGGCGGCGATCTGGCTGGCCGCTGTTGCGAGTGCATCCGACCCGTGCCGCACCTCGCTCACGAGGCCCACCAGGTTCTCGTTCATGGCCTTCAGCGACTTCAACAGGACACCGGTCTCGTCGTTGCGGTGCACCTCGATGTTCGACGTCAGGTCTCCGGCGGCAACCGTCTGCGCCACCTGCACCGCTTGCCTGATTGGTCTGGTGATGCCGCGGGCGAGAGTCCATGCGAAGACACAGCCGAGTGCGAGACCAACACCACCGGCCAGATAGGTCGTCCACTCGGTGACCCGGATGTCACGTTGAACTCGCTCTCCCGTGGCCGACACGCGGTCTGCCTGCCGCTTGGCGAGCGTATCGACCCTGACCTGAAGGGCATCGATGGCGGGCAGTGTTTCCTGCAGCAGCCTGCTCGACGCCCCCAGGCGGTCGCCCGCGCTGAGCTGCTTGTCGACCTCTGTGAAGGAGGCGACATACGCCTTGCGCGCAACGACGAGTGCGGCCAGATCCGCCTTTCCCTCTTCGGATTGAACCAGTCTCTCCAGCACGGCCAGGTGGTCGTCGATGGCCTTGCGGTTCTCCGCGATCTTGCCCCGAACCTGGACATAGCGCTCGGTGTCGTCAGTAACGAAGAACAACTCCATCGTGCGGCGCGCATTGGCCCGCGTGATCGCGTTGATCCCAGCGGCCGCATTGGCCTTGACCCAGTCCTCGTTGACCAGCACCTGGTTCTCCCGGCCGACGGTCCTCAAGCCGGCCACGCTGAGCGCAACCTGCATGGCCATCATCAAGAGGATCACCCCGAATCCCAGCCCGAGCTTCGTTGCGATGCTCAGGTCACTCCACTTCTTCACGACTGCTCCTGTCACTGATGGGAGACGTCCCCATCCCTGAGCGATATCGGTCAGAGCTGAAGTGTTTTGACAGGAGGCTCCGCTGTGGTCCGCGCTGACGTTGAGAAAGATCAAGCAGCGACCCCATCCCGCGGCCGACCCGACGCTATTGAGAGGCGTCAAGGCACAGATCGGTCCCGCTCCCTACATTAGGTGCGTTGCCGATGCTCCTTTTCGCCGTCAGTGAGCTGCGAATCACAGGAGCACGTCAACGCCTCGCGGCGTCATGCCGTGGGCAATTCTGTAACTCGACCTTCAGACTCCCCATGCACGCAACACACAGCTGCGCCATTCCCACAGTGGAGGGCATTTATGGATTTGACGCTCGGGGAATCGCCAAGCGGTTCCGACACGCGGCGATCTTTGGTGCCCTTGGCGCGCTCACGCCCGGTGAAACCATGAGGTTCACCAACGACCACGACCCGATCCCGCTGCTGCACCAACTGCGCGAGCGCTTTGGCGAGGACGTCCAGATCAGCTACGTGAGCAAGATGCCCGGAGAAGTGGTCATCGACTTCCGCGTCGTCTGAGCACGACGGGCACCATGAGAGAGGAGGGCTCCTCGGCCCTCCTTTCTGTGACCACCGTTCAGACTCGGAATACCTGCACCACTCGGTGCAACTGGTCCGCCTGGTCCTTCAGGCTGGCCGCCGCCGCCGCGCTCTCCTCCACCAGTGCCGCATTCTGCTGAGTGACCTTGTCGAGCTCACCGACCGCCAGCCCAACCTGGTGGATTCCACCGGACTGCTCCTGGGCAGCGGTGCTGATCTCGCCGATGATGCCTTGAACACGCTTCACCGACGCCAGGATCTCCTGCATGGTTCGTCCAGCGTCATCAACGAGGGCGGCTCCGCTTTCGACGCGCTCGACTGACGAGCCGATGAGGCCCTTGATCTCCTTTGCCGCGGCCGCAGAGCGTTGGGCGAGCGTACGGACCTCTCCAGCGACGACCGCAAACCCTCGACCCTGTTCCCCGGCACGGGCCGCCTCCACCGCGGCGTTCAACGCCAAGATGTTGGTCTGGAAGGCGATCCCGTCGATGACGCCAATGATGTCGGCGATGCGACGCGAGGCCTCGTTGATCTCGCCCATGGTGGACACCACCTCTTTCATCACGTCGCCGCCGCGTTGCGCGATATCCCCAGCAGCACCGGCGAGGCCGTTGGCCTCCTGAGCCGAAGCGGCTGACTGGCGCACCGCCACCGTCAGCTCTTCCATCGCGCTCGCCGTCTGCTGCAGGCTCGATGCCGCCTGCTCGGTTCGGGATGAGAGGTCAATGTTTCCGCTGGCGATCTCGCCCGAGGCAGTGTTCATGCTGTCGGTGGCCTGGCGGACTTGGGTGACGGTTCCACGCAGCGACTGAACCATGCCGGACAGCTCGTCCAACAGGCTTCCTGGAGCGGGAGAGCGCAGGTCGACCGCCAGGTTCCCGCGGGCTACCTCCTTCATGGCAACGATGGCCTCGGAGGGGTCGCCCCCGATCTGTCGAAGGACCGCGCGGGCGACCAACCATCCCACGAGCCCGAGTGCCGACAGCACCGAGATAGATACGCCGAGGCCCGCCAGCAAGTCCTTGCGCACGGCTGCGTCGACATCATCAACGTACAGGCCCGCTCCGACGATCCAGTCCCACCCATCGACCTTGACCACGTACTGCAGCTTGGGCAGCGGCTGCGTTTGGCCGGGTCGTGGGAAGTTGGTCATGACATAGGCGCCCGCGGGCTGCGCGGTAGCGCCAGCGACAAGTTGTGCGACGACGTCGTTGCCATGGCCATCCTTGACCTTGCCGAGCATCGGCTTGCCATCCCATTCCGGCTTGAACGGGTGCATCACCCCGTCGCCCTGCATCGTCCAGATGTACACGTAGTTCTCTGTCCCGCCCCGCCCGCCGAACCGGGTGATCTTGGTTGCGGTCTTCGCCGCCGCACGGGCATCCGCGTCGGCCATCTCGCCCTTGGCGGCCTTCGCTTGAAAGGCGGCCACGATGGAGTGGGCGGACTGGACCGCGGCGAGCAGCTCTGCCTTGCGTGCGTCCATCACGTAGTCGCGAGCTTTCATGGCATTGACAACCGTCATCAGGACCACCGCGAACGCAGCGGCTGTGAGCAGCAGGAGGATCTTGCGCTTGAACGAGAGGCTTTCGATGATTCGCATGGTGAACAGCAGTGGGGTCACGCCGAGACGGCGAGAGACCTGTGGTCTTCGGCTTCCACCTGACGCAGTTGAGTCCCACGACACCGGGCACGACCGGTGTGCGTGACCAAGTTGACGGGGGTGTGGGAGAGGTCGATTGCAGGTGGCTCGTGCTATTGACAGTTGCGCCAGCACAAGGACTGCCTGCACGCGCCTTTGACAGAGTGCGCGTCACCTCCTGGAGTTTCAGATGACGCTTGCAGCCGTACCCCACCTGCCAACCTCGGTCCAGTCCCGGTTCGCACCACGCAGTCGGCGGCTGCTGGAGCAGATGGATGCCTGCGAGCGCGCCCTGCAGCGTGCGCTCCTGCCGCGCGCGGCTGGCTACCAGGAGATGTCGGCCCTGGTGTCGATCTGTGTCCCGCATCGCTTCGAGCCGAAGCAGGTCATCTTCTCCCGCCATGCACAAGCTAAGTCGCTCTGGCTCGTCGGCGAGGGCAGCGCCGTCGTCGGCCTGGCACGGCCCTCGGGCTGGAAGGTCGAGCGGACCGTGGAAGCGGGGGGATGGCTGGACTCCATGAGCGCGTGGTTGGAGTCCGACTATCCGTGCGACGCCAGGACGGTGAAGGAAGCGACGGTGTTCGAGCTCCCCCGCAAAGCGCTCGAAGATGTCGCGTACATCCACCCCGGAATCCTGCTTCTGCTGCTTACCAGTGTGTCTGCGCAAGCGCGCCGAGCAACTGAGGGGGTGATGGAGAAGCTGCACCAACTCGTCCCATCGCGCTTGGCCAGCTGGCTAGTGACAGGTCGGCGGCAGGCCGGGGGCGAGGACATCGAGATCACCCAGGGCAAGGCCTGCCTGGCTTCCGAACTCGGCACGTCGGCAGAGACGCTATCGCGCACGCTGCGGCGATTCAGGGAGGAGGGCCTCATTGAGGTGCGGGGGCCGCGGGTAACCATCCTCGATGAGGTCGGGCTCGGCAAGCTGGCAGCGGCGCGCTCTGAGCAGTAGGCCCGGGGCGCCCCGTCGGGGTCGCAGCACTGAGTGCCGGTCCGGCCCGAACACAGCACGCGGCGTCCGGCGGGCGAACCCGCGGGCTACCGAGTTGCGCCATAGTGCTCCACCCATCGCGCGCAGGATGTCAAGGATGCTTCGGTCCCCGGCCGCTCAGTTTCGCTAAGAGCGAGTTGGCGAGATCCAGCGACTGTGCGGGGGAGTCTGCGGAGCGCAGTGTTGCTTGCCAGCGCTCGAATGCCTCCGGCGGCATTGGACGCGCAAAGCGGTAGCCCTGCAGGAGATCGCACCCGTGCTCGCGCAGGAACCGCCACTGGAGGTCGGTCTCAACGCCCTCTGCCAGAACCTGCAAGCGCAGGCTATGGCCAAGACCGATGACCGCAGAGGCGATGACTGCAGAGTTGGCGTCCTCGCCCAAGCGCTTGACGAAGCTCTGGTCCACTTTCAGCTTATCTAAAGGAAAGCGGCTCAGGTACGACAGGGACGAGTAGCCGGTACCGAAGTCGTCGATGGCCAGCTTCACCCCGAGCGCCTTCAGGCGACGCAGCTGTTCGATGGAACCGGATCCGTCGAGCAGGGACGACTCCGTTATCTCCAGCTCGAGGCGATGCGCCGGCCACTCGGTGTCGGACAGCACCTTGCTGACCCGCTCATGCAGGTCCTCAAGGTGAAACTGCCGTGAGGACAGGTTGACTGCGAGCGTCCGGGGCGCGCAGCCCCGGTCGTCCCACCGCTTCATCTGCCGACACGCCTCGTTCAGCACCCACTCACCGATGGCGACGATCAGATCGGTTTCCTCGGCCACGGGGATGAACACTGCCGGCGAGACGCTTCCCAGGCCGGGTGAGTCCCACCGCAGCAAGGCCTCGACACCGTCAACCTCGCCTGTCTGGGCGCTGACCAACGGCTGGTAGTGAAGCGTCAATTCGCCGCGGGCCAGCGCCTGTCGCAGACCGCTTTCCAACTCCAGCCGAGACCTTGCTTCCTCGGTCAAGGCATCGGTGTAATAGCGGTACTGGCCCCGGCCTTCCATCTTGGCCTGACCTAGCGCCGAATCAGCCTGCTGCAGCAGCCGTTCCCCCAGAACGCCATCTTGCGGAAAGAGGCTGATGCCGACGCTCGCTCCGACGTAGACCTCTTGGCCGTTCAGGTCAAACTTCTCTGAGCATGCCCCGATCAGCGCGAGGGCGACGTGGGCGGCGTTCTCGGCCCGTTCCAAGTTCTCGAGCACGACGCAGAACTCATCGCCGCCGAGCCGAGCCAAGGAGTCTGACTCCCGCAGGCGACGACGCAGACGCTCGCTGACCTCTTTGAGCAAACGGTCGCCTTGGCTGTGGCCGAGACTGTCGTTCACGGTCTTGAACCGGTCGACATCCAACAGAAGGACCGCTCCGATCCGCTGGTCGCGCCGAGCCCGGGCAACCGCGTGCTCCAGCGTGCCGAGAAGCACCGAGCGGTTCATGAGTCCGGTGAGGGTGTCGCTTTGAGTGAGGCGCTTCAACTCCAGGGCGGCTCTCTTTGTCTCGGTGAGGTCCGTGACCGCCGCCACATAGTTGACGATGGCACCCTCTGGAGAGCGTACCGCGTGGATGCTGGCCCACTCCGGATAGACCTCGCCAGTTTTGCGTCGATTCCAGATCTCACCTTGCCAGCTGCCGCGGGTCTTGAGCGCGTGCCAGAACTCGCGATAGAAGTCGGTGGTGTGCTGCCCCGACCTCATGATGCTCATGTTGCGCCCGATCAGCTCGTTCTCTTGGTAGCCAGAGATTCGGCAGAACGAGGGGTTCACCGCCTCGATGGTGCCATCCGGGCTCACCACCACCATGCCCTCTCCAAAGGAGCTGAACACCACGTCGGCGCGGCGAAGTCGGATCTCCTCCTGCTTCCGCTCGGTGATGTCGTCAACGTAGGCCACGAAACGCCCGTCCCCGGCGGTTCCCAGGTGCACCTCCAGCCACCGCTGGTCGAGCAGCGAGCGTGCCTCGAACCGCACAGATCCACTTCGGCGCAGCGCTCGATACCAACGACAGAAGGGGAGTGTTTGGGCCCCCAGCAAAGCCTTGAAGTGCATTCCACAAACCGACGAGGTCGCGAGCTTCTTCAAGATCCAAGGGTTCACCTCGACCAGGTGCCCCGTGGCATCAAACACCAGCAACCCAAGCGGCGCGTGGGAGGCGTAGCTCTGCAACCGCTTCTCAGTGCGGGCGATCCGCTCGGCAGCCCTGCGAAGGGTCTGCTCTCGGGCGGTCAAGAGGCCGAACAGCGAGACTGCGGTGATTGCGATGAACAGCAGACCCTTGTGCAAGTCCGCAGAGCCGAACGTAATCGGCGTCCCTCGCACTGCAGCAACCATCGCGTCGGAGGCCACAATCCATGCGGCCGCAAGCCCCGCGTAAGTTATCGACGTTCGAAGTGGCGTAGAGAGCAAGCAACCCCCAAAATGAACAACAGCGACGCAGTGCTACCGCGAACAAAGGACCTTCGTCGGCGGCGACTCTAGGGTTCGGACAGGTCTCCGGCTTGAGCGGACGCAAGTGCCGAAGGCATGGCGGGTCGCGAAGTTGCAAAGCGTGACAGACGACCTCTCAATCGGTGAGCGAGACGCGTTGCGGCCGGACGAGGGGGCTGAATGAACACGTTTCTGCAAAGGGACCTTGAAGCGGCGAACCGGGCACCAAATCTCAGGTCCACCCTGCGCAAACGTCGACCCTCTAACGCCGCCGAGCTGCTTGCGTGAATATCATTCGGGACCTTTGACGTCGAGCCCGTGGAATAAGTGCAGTAGTGCATCGGCTCGATGCCATTTCGATCCTTTGCGCGGCGTCAACTCTTTGAGACACGCCCGAGAACGATAGTGAATAAGTTCTCGAGACCTCGCTCGCCGGTTCCTGGTCGGGTACATGAGAATCAAAAGATGTCGTCCCTGGCCATCCTCGATGAGAATACGCTGGTCGTTTCCATCTCGATCATCAGTCTGCTGATGGCCGCGCTCACGTTTTGTGCCAGTCGCTCGGCGACAACGCTCAAGCTGCCGCTGCGAATATGGGGTCTTGCCATGGCCTTCATCGGTCTCGGCTTTCTCCTGTTCATTGGATCGGGGCAATGGCCGCTGCTCCTTACCTTCGTGACCGCCAATACGCTCGTGGTCTCGGGAGGTGCCCTGACCCATGTGGCCTTTCTGAAACTTCTACATCTGCCGTTGCGACTGGGGGTGGTTGAGGTTCTCGCTGTCTTTTCGCTCTCTGGAGTGTTGGCCGAGTACTTCTTCGACGCCGGACGGCGTCAAGCAGTCGTCGTGCTGTCCGCCGGGGTCGCTGTGATGCTGGGATGGACCTGCGTGCTGATTGCCCAAAGCGTCCACCCTGGCCGGTCGCTGGCGGCGCGGTTGACCGTCCTGGTTACTGGAGTGATGGCATCTGGTTTTGCACTTCGGGCGTTGGCCGCGCTGATCGGAGACAGCCATCTGACGTTGCCGCGGGCGAGCTCGATGCCCCAACTTGGCGCGCTCGTGCTCGGCATGCTGTACGCGGTCGGCGCGTCGACTTGCTTTTTGATGCTGGTGCATGAGCGTCAGCAGCACGAGACCCAGGAGGCGACGCGGCGCGATGACCTGAGCGGAGTCCACACCCGGGCGTCGCTGTTCGAGCAAGGTCGGCTGTTATCCGCTCATTCCTCCCGGTCACCCTACGCAGTGTTGATGGCTGACATCGACCACTTCAAGTCAATCAACGACACCTATGGGCACCGCGGAGGCGATCAGGTCATCCAGCATCTCGCGAGGCTGCTGCAAGCGGCGGCGCGTCGGACCGACACCGTTGGCCGCTACGGGGGCGAGGAGTTCTGCGTCCTCCTGCCGGCGTGCGACGCTGCCGGTGCCCTGAACCTCGCACGGCGCCTGGTGCGCGACGTGGCGAAAGAGTCAGTGCATCTCGTCGACGGCCGCACTATCCGGTACACCCTGTCCGTCGGCTATGCGGTCGAGCGGCGCGAATCGGATGGACAGCCGGAGCCGTTTGCGAATGTCGTCGCACGCGCGGACCAGGGGCTTTATCACGCCAAGCGGATGGGGCGGAACCAAGCCCAGGCAGTGCGGATAGGTGACGCCGACGAACGAGTGGCAGACACGCGCCACTGCGTCGAGTGCTGATTGAAGGAACGCGAGACGGCTTGAATCAAGCGCACGAGGGCTGTGGCATTCCTGCTGTCGCGCCCACCGAGTGTGAGTGCGGGCCGACTCGTCGATGAGGTGCGCGAGGCCTTCGCGTCACGGCCTTCGGCAGACTTCAGTTGTAGAGGTAGAAGCCGCCTGGCTGTTCCTCTAGTGAAGGGCCTCGCTGACGTTCGCACTCCGCTGACTTGCCGTCGTGTTGAAGAGCGGCGTGTGCCGCCAAGAACGCTCGGTAAGCGTCGATCAGGCGTCCAAGAAACAGGGCCACGCGGGGAATCTCTGGTTCTGCCGGGATTGTGAAGAGATAGGTGGACATGGAGTTGCCAGGATTCCCACCGCATTGCTTCGGCCTCGTGGGCCTCGGCTTGTAGCCGTGAGTGCAGCAACTGTGCGCCTGCAGGAGAGGCCGGTGCTTGACCGGGCTCATGTTCTTAAGGGAATCCGGCGGCGCCTCTGGTCGGCGTCGAGCGGGTCGGGGACTACGTTGATCCGCCCTGGGCCACGTTCGTCAGATTCCGAATGACTCAGGCCGCCCGCTTCGGAACCATGCAGTCATTGCTGCTGCGACTGAAAGCCCACCATGACCCCCACCGTCTTCGACCTCGCGCTGTACGGCGGCCTGGCCGCGCCCATCGCCGGCACCGCTGTCGCTCTGGTCCTGCAGCTGCTCGAGAGGCGACGACCGGTGGACGAGCCCGTCTACCCCTCCATTCATGCGATCCACAGCCAGCGCGTGCCAGCCGGCGGGCCGGCCTTCGCCACGTTGGTCGAGCGCCAGCAGACAGCGCTTGCGGCTCGACGTCCGCGACTGGAGTCGGTATCCCCCCGTGTGGACGCCGCGGCAGCGGGAGACCTTCGGAAGGCGGCCTGACTGCGGCTGACGAACATGATGAACCCCGCGTTCCTGAGACAACCGTTGCACCAGTACCGGGTCGGCTCGCGACTCGGGATCGCCTCCATCGCGCTCCTTGGCGGGTGTGTCTCCGGGCCAACAACGCCCGTAGCGACGCCCACTGCTCGTGAGCAGTCTCACACCGAGGGCGGCAATCGCGCCATCGGACTCTATCCCCGCGCCAGATACTCAGCAGCGGAAGGCTGCAGTGAGGGCCAAGCTGCGTTTGAGCTGCCGTACGCCGAGAGCCCGCAATTCACCATGGTGCTGTACTTCATGGACCCCGGGACGGTGACCGTCTGTGCCGATGTGAGCGCCTTGCCGGAGCAAAAGTTGTTCAAGGGCTTGTCGTACTGCCTCCAGGGCCTGCCTGGCGGCCTCCTGCGGCTGGCCGATGCCAGGTTGTGTGCGGGCGGAGGCGGGGAAGGTTCGGGACTCGGCGCCGCCAAGCGGCAGCGGGCCCGGAGTGTGGGGGCGCAGTGACGAAACGGTGACCACCCAAGTTCACAAGAATGGGGACAGCATGAAACGAATGGGAATGCTGCGAGGAGCAGCGATGGCGCTGGTGATGGTGATCCTGCAGGCCCAGCCTCATGCAGCGCCTTCGAAGGATGTGGACGCGGTAGGCGCAGCGGTTGATGCGCACAACCCGTTCATGAACGCGCGCAGCGCGTTCGCCCTACTCGACGCTGCGCATCATTACCGTTTTGCACGGGCTGTTGAGGAGCAACGCGAAGCTCAGGCCCGGCTCCAGTACTCGACCAAGGTCCCGTTCATCCTCGGGCCGGGTGGCTCAGAATCGTCGCGCGATGCGTTGTTGCGCGCCGAAGAGGCGACCAAGGCCCTGGGCGCCGTCATGGAGCAGCTCGATAAGGAAGCCCGGGAGGTCTTCAGGAAGTTTCGCGATGCTGAGCTCGAGAGCGCCCACGGGATGCACCTGGCCAATTTCCGCGCCGAGCTCTCAACGTATCGCTCGATCTACGAGAACATGGCCAAGCAGAGGGAGACCATCCTCGCCAAGAGAGACTTTGTGGTTCTCAAGGGAGAGGGGTTCGAGTTCACACATCCAGGCGTCGCGCGCGAACTGCTCTTGCTCGATGCCGATCTGATGGGGCTGGCCGAGAAGAGGAACTCCGAGGTCGCAGCTTTACGAGAGTCGAGTGCGGCGCTTCAACGTCTGCTGGAAATAGACCGCACGAGCACTCCACGCCAACGTCGGCAACCCGAGTGGCTGAAAAACTGGCCACTTGGACCGGGGCGATAGTGCTCCCCGCGCTGGGCCGGGGGACCTGCCCCATGCGACCCGAAACCACGAAAGCTCCGTTGAAGAACACGACAGACAAGCCTGCTTCCCTGCGTTCGAGAGGTCGGCGATTCGCGCTTGCCACACTCGGGGTGCTCGCAATCTCCGGCGTTGCTTACGTGCCGGCCGCGATCTACCGCGACTACTACCAAGCGGTTGATCTACGGGAAGCCGTTTCGCACGGTCGCCTCCTTGCAGCGGCGGTCGGCCCCCACCTCGCAAAGGGATCGATTCCGGTGGACGCTGTCACCGGGGCTGTCCCGCGCAATCCGTACGTCGACCAGGTGTTGCTCGATGAGCGCAGCGGACAAATCCGCCTGTCAGTCTCGCTTCACTTCATCGGCGACGCGACCATCGTGCTGACCCCTTCTTTGGACAATTCCGGCGCCATTTCTTGGCAATGCACGTCGCCCAACGTGGCGCTCGAGAAACTGCCCCCGACATGCCAATCGTGGTGATCGAGCCTTTAACTGGCGGCTGGAGCGCCGAGAACTTAAGGCACTTCCCGATCTCCGGTCCCATCAACTGACTGAATCAGGTGAATTGATGCCCATCTCGGTGCGACAAACCACGTTGAGCTACGACGATGGCTCTGTGCTTCACATTCACGCCAGTGAACCTTCAGATTTGCAACTGCAGATGAATGGTGCAGTGGACCGAGCAATGGCGTCTGGTCTGCACACACGTCAGGTGATGGGATACGCTCAGACGATATTTGCGGGGTTGAGGCGTCGAGGATGGAAAGTGACTCCGCTTGCAGTTGGCCTGTACTGCGACCAACCTCTTGATGAGGACGATCCTCGCGCAGCTGTTAGCTACCCAGGGTCGAACTGGCTAGGCGAATTGAGCTTTGAAGTTAGATACGAATGGCCCAATTTCGGCCAAGCCCAACTCTGCGCGGGCATCTGGACACTCTTTGAGTATTCCGCGGATCCCGGTGCGTCAACTTCTATGACCGGGGCGTGCCCGAAACTTCAAACGTGCCGGGCGATGGAAGCCCTGAGCAACGAAGCCACGCCCTTTAAAGACGTTGATGCGGCGCTTCAGCAGCACCTTGAACTTCAGTCCTTGCCATTCGACTCTCGGGAGGTCGAGCGATTGACTGCGGAACTTGATGAGGCGGCGCGCGCGCTTTCGATTCCGGACCCCATCTCCTTTTGTGGGCCAAGACTGGCTTAGGACTGTCCTCAGTTGCTGCTTTGTCTTCAGTCCTGATTCGAGTCGGGGCCTAGAGGATGGAGCTCAATCCGCTCGGGATACGCCCCACACACAGCCGTGAAAACTAAAGCGGCGAGCACTTTCCAGCCCGCACCACCGGCGTGTCCTGCCCCTCCACGCGGACCCGTTCGGTCAGGGGATCGATCCCAGGCAGCCCGTCGTCCACATAGCCGTAGATGTAGGTGCTCACGAAGCGCAGGTTGGTCTTGTTGAATCGAAACTCACCGAATCCAGCGCAGTACAGGAAGCCTCGCTCATCGAAGTCCATCTTGCAGCCGTACTCAGGTAGCCCGTCGCTGCCCGTCTGCCAGACAGCCCATACGAACCCTTGAGTGGCGAGTCTGGGCGGCGCGCGTTTGAGGACGACCTTGTGGGTTGACACGAACTCCCCACCGCTCCACGTCTTCGTCGTCGGATCGAACTTCAGTCCAGCCGCGACATCGGCCACGCACACGTAGGATTCGGGCTCGCCGGCGCCAAACGCGCAAGCGGGAAGGACGGATGCCAATACCAGGCGGCAGAGACGACGCATTGCCGGGCTCCTCCAAACGGTTGGCCGGGTTGGCCTGGTGAAGAAACACTGGCCGCGGAACTGTTACCGCACCGCGGCCTCTAAACTACTGTACCTTCATACAGTATGCAGCGCGATTCGACGACCCTTCCTCTGTTTCCGGATGACCCTCCGGCGGCGCAGCCGTGCGCGGTAGGGCCGGCGCCGGCCGATCCATTGTCACCTCCAGCGGCTGCAGACGCGCTTGCCGTTATGGCCGTCCATGAGTCGGAGTTGGACGCCCGTGTGCCGCTAGTCCGGTCGCTTCCCGCCGCGCTGGCCGGTGCGGTGTGGATGGGCGACGAGCTCGGCGGCGCCCCACCCCCGACCACCTCGACTCGATTCTCCGAGCTCGACGGCTTGCTACCTGGCGGCGGTTGGCCCTTGACCGGCGTCACGGAGGTCCTGCTGCCGCAGGCGGGCATGGCGGAGTGGCGCCTGCTGCTGCCGGCCCTCGCTGCCGTCGCTACGCCAACGAAGCCGCTGCTGCTGATCTCGCCGCCGCACGTGCCCTTCCTCGGAGGCCTGCGCCGCTACGGCCTGATGGAAGGGGCCCTGGTGTTGGCCAAGCCTTCCAGGCCCGCAGATCGGCTGTGGGCGGCCGAGCAGGCCGCCAAGGCAGAGGGGCTCGCCGGCGTCATCGCCTGGCTCCCCCAGGTCCGCAGCGAGCAGGTGAGGCGCCTGCAGACTGCCGCGGCCCAGTCCGGCTTCCCGCTGGTCCTGATCCGACCCGATACCGCCCAGCACGAGTCGTCACCGGCGCCGCTGCGCCTGCAGGTGCGCACGGAGGGGCTGGAGTCTTTGCAGGTGCACGTGCTCAAGCGCCGCGGCACCCAACACGACGGCTGGATCACACTGGCCGCTCTTCCACCGGGGTTCGATCAGCTACGGCTGCTCGAGAAGTCCCCTCCGACCGATCCCCGCCATGCAGTCGGCGCCCCCGTTCTGGATCGCCCTGTTGGTCCCCGCACAGTCCAGCGCGCGGCCGCCTGACGCGCCGCCGCTGCCTGGCAGTTCCCCCACTGCCCCCGTTGCCCCCAGCCAGCAACTGGCCGTTGGATGGTGGGCCCTGCAGTGGACGCCCAAGGTTGCCCTCTTGGAGGATGCTGTCGTCCTTGAGGTCTCCGCCAGCCTGCGCCTGTTTGGCGGGGCAGAGCGCCTGGTCGAACGCGTCGTCGCCGAAGCGGCCGAGTTCGGCTGCGAGAAGGTGGCGACGGGGCCGAATGCGGACGCGGCGCTGGTACTCGCGCGGGCAGGGCGTCGGGACGGACTCAATGCGCCCCTCGAGAAGCTCCTGGACCGCCTCTCGTACTCCACCGTCACAGAGATCGACGCCCATTCGGCCACGCTGATTCGCACGGGGACCAAGACGCTGGGAGACGTACGACGCCTCCCACGAGGGGGCATCTCCCGTCGCTTCGGCAAGGAGACTCTCGCGGCGCTGGACCGTGTCTACGGCACCCGGCCTCGCGCCCATGAGTGGCTGGAGGTGCCTGACACCTTCAGCGCCCGTCTCGAGCTGCCCGGGCGGGTGGAGGTTGCAGAAGGCCTCGTCTTCGGCGCTAGGCACCTTCTGACGCAAATGGCCGGCTGGCTCACCGCCCGGCACGCCGGCATCACCAGCTTCTGGCTGCGCTGGAAGCATGACTTCCACCGGGCCAAGGACATCCCCGACTGGGGCGAGCTGGAGATCAGGACAGCAAACGCCACCCGGGACGTTGGGCACTTCACCCGCCTGCTAAAGGAGCAGCTGGCCAAGCTCGACTTGGGAGCCTCCGTCGACGAGCTGGTGCTGATCGCCGACGACGTCGTGCCGTTGGAGGAAACGAGCGGCGTGCTCCTGCTGGAGAAGTCGCGCGACGCGGAGTCAGTGACGCACCTGACCGAGCGGCTTGCGGCCCGACTGGGTGCCGAGAACGTCGTGCGAGGCAGGGCGGTCAGCGACTACCGGCCGGAGTTCTCCCAGGAATGGGTGCCCCTCGGCGCACCCATTCCGCGGGCGCCAGCGGCGCTTCCGGAGCTGCTCCAGCCGACTTGGCTCATGGACAAGCCCGTGCGCCTGGTCATGAAGGACGAACGGCCGCAGTACCTCGGGACGTGCCAGCCAGTTGCCGGGCCGTACCGGGTGGAAGGCGGCTGGTGGGACCGGCAGGGCGATCTGCCGGGCTTCGTGCGCCGGGACTACTACGTGATGCACAGCGAGCACGGTGGTCTGCTGTGGGTGTACCGCGACCTCTCGTCGGACGACGATGAGCGCAGCCCGTGGTTCCTGCACGGGCGGTTTGGCTGAAATCGGAGACCCAGAAAGCGGAAGGCCTCCTTGCGGAGGCCTTCACACTCTTTACACTGGGTCGCTCCCTTGCGGGTTGGCTTACCAGCGCGTCAGGGATCACTCTAACCGAAAACTAGCCCCTGTTCAAGCCTCATGTTTCCGCCCGCTGCTGCCTTCGAGCAAACCGTGTCCAAGCCCCGCATGGCTAGCTACCGCCATTACTGGAAGGCGACTCCGGAAGAGGCAGTGGGGCTGTACATGTGGAACGGTGAGGTGTGTGCGGAGGTTTCGAAGCTCCTGTCCTACTTCGAGATCGCATTGCGCAACGGCATCCACAGGGAGCTTAGCCTCAGTGCGACGGGAAGCGCCTCGGCCAGCAGCCACTGGTGGGATTCCCTTCCTGGCCTGAAGTCGGGCACCAAGTACAAGGTCGCCGATGTGCGAAGTGACGCAGCGCCTAAGGTGCTCGATCCCGACGAGATCGTGTCGAGGCTCACGTTCGGGTTTTGGCCGAACGTCCTGAGCTGGGTTGCAAAGACTCGGACGTCGCTCATGTTTCGAATCCTTCCCGCGCACCCGTTGAGCCAGCCCGGCGCGTCCGCGACGTGGAACAACGTCGTTGCCCGACAAGATGCCATCCGCGAGATTTTCGAGCTCAAGGACCTGCGCAACCGTATAGCTCACCACGAGCCGCTGTGGAAATTTGCAGACGTCATCGACACGTCACCCGTCCCGCCGGCGCTGCCCATCCTTGTAGTGCCGGCGTCGGTGGACGAGACAACGAGCCTCTCGCGCTTTGCGAGGCTGTTGAACATTTATGACCGTGCGATGCACGCGTTGTCGCCGACGCTTCAAGGGCACCTTGCCTCTTCAAGTTGGCGGCTGAAGCTGAACTTCCTTCTGTCTGCGCGCGGACTGAAGCGTTATCAGTCGGGGTTCCACGTCGTTGACGGCATGGCTCTCGGACCGCTTCAACTGCACGAGCGTTTCGAAGAGGTGGTTGACGGGAACCGGCCGGTGCGCATTGCCGATCAGGGACGGGAAGGCATCTTCGTTCCAGGGTAGCTCCAACCGTCTCGGGTGCCGTGGCCCGAGGGCTGTATATGCATCCAGTTATACTGGTGCGCCGACCTAGCTGTATCCCATGTCGGCGTCGCTGCCTCCGTACGCAGAGCTCCACTGCCTCACGAACTTCTCATTCCTTCGTGGCGCCTCGCACGCGGAGGAACTCGTCGCACGCGCCAAGGAGCTCGGCTACCACGCCATCGCCATCACCGACGAGTGCTCGCTTGCGGGAGTTGTGCGGGCGCATGTGGACGCGAAAGAGATCGGGCTGAAGCTGCTCATTGGATCCGAGTTCAGGGTCGAGGCTGCGATCCCGTTCCGTCTGGTCGTCCTGGCCATGAATCGAGACGGCTACGGCAACCTGTGCGAGACCATCACCCGACTGCGGATGGCCTCCGAGAAGGGGACCTACCGACTCGACTGGGACGACCTCTACGCCCCGTGGCTGGACGATTGCCTGGTGCTCTACGTGCCTGACCGCTCCGCCGACGACCACACCCTGTTCGCGCAGGCTCAGTGGGTTGAGCATCACTTCGAGGGCCGGTCCTGGATGGCCGTGGAGCTCCACCACTTCATCGACGACGAGGCCTGGCTGCGGCGCCTGCGGATCACCGGCGAGCTGACCAACCTGCCGCTCGTGGCCGCCGGGGACGTGCACATGCACGTGCGGTCGCGCAAACCTCTGCAGGACACCATGACGTCGATCCGCGTGGGCAAGCCGCTGCAGGAGTGCGGCATGGACCTGCAGCCGAATGCGGAAAAGCACCTGCGGTCCCGGCTTACCCTGGCGCGGGCGTACCCGGCGGACCTCATGCGTGAGTCCACCCGCGTCGCTGATCGATGCACGTTCTCGCTCGACGAGCTCAAGTACGAGTACCCCGAGGAGGTCGTGCCGGCCGGGGAGACCCACGCCAGCTACCTGCGTCGACTCACCTACGAGGGCGCTGCACGACGGTATCCGGAAGGGGTGCCGGACACAGTGCAGAAGCAAATCGAACATGAGCTGACGCTCATCGCGGAACTGCGCTACGAGCCCTACTTCCTGACCGTCTACGACATCGTCGCCTTCGCCAGGTCCCGTCACATCCTTTGCCAGGGTCGCGGCTCGGCGGCCAATTCCGCAGTCTGCTACTGCCTCGGCGTGACCGAGGTCGACCCGGCGCGCATGAATGTCTTGTTCGAGCGCTTCATCTCAAAGGAGCGTCACGAGCCCCCTGACATCGACATCGACTTCGAGCACCAGCGCCGTGAGGAGGTGATCCAGTACCTCTACCAGCGCTACGGGCGGGACCGCGCGGCACTCGTGGCCGCGGTGATCTCCTTTCGCCCGCGCTCGGCGGTCCGCGACGTCGGCAAGGCGCTTGGCTACGACCAGGACACTGTCGACCGGCTGGCCAAGAACCTGCAGTGGTGGGATGGCAGGCAACTCGGAGAGGAGCGACTGCGTGAGGCTGGACTGGACCCCGACGACCTAGGGATCCGGCAGCTGCTGCGCCTGACTGCCGAAATCAACTCCATGCCGCGGCACCTGTCTCAGCACGTCGGTGGCTTCATCCTCTCGCGAACCAAGCTCAGCAGGTTGGTGCCCATCGAGAACGCATCGATGCCTGAGCGCTCCGTGATCCAGTGGGACAAAGATGACGTCGAGGCTCTGGGCCTGATGAAGGTGGACGTCCTCGCACTGGGCATGCTGTCGGCCATCCGGCGCGCGCTGGACCTCATCGGCCAACGCCGTGGCCAGGTGATGCAGCTGCAGGACATCCCGGCTGAGGACCCCGCCACGTACGACATGGTCTGCAAGGCTGACACGGTCGGCGTCTTTCAGATCGAGTCGCGCGCCCAGATGTCGATGCTGCCGCGCATGAAGCCCAGGCGCTTCTACGACCTTGTGGTCGAGGTCGCCATCGTGCGTCCGGGCCCGATCCAGGGCGGAATGGTGCACCCGTATCTGCGGCGCCGGCAGGGGCTGGAGCCGGTGAGTTACCCGCCCGGGCTCGAGAAGGCACTCGGGCGCACGCTGGGCGTGCCCATCTTCCAGGAGCAGGTCATGCAAGTGGCCATCGATGCCGCGGGCTTCTCGCCTGGCGAGGCCGACCAGCTGCGGCGCGCGATGGCGGCTTGGAAGCGCAAGGGCGGTGTGCAGAAGTTCTACGACCGGATCATCGACGGCATGACCGCCCGCGGCTATGAGCGCGCGTTTGCCGAGCAGATCTTCCAGCAGATTCAGGGGTTCGCGGAGTACGGTTTTCCGGAGAGCCACGCAGCCAGCTTCGCGCTGCTGGTCTATGCATCGTGCTGGATCAAGCGCCATGAGCCGGCCGCGTTCCTGTGCGCGCTCCTGAACTCACAACCGATGGGCTTCTACTCCCCGTCGCAGCTGGTCCAGGACGCGCAGCGGCACGGGGTCGAGGTGCGCCCGCCGGACGTCATGCTGAGCGACGCCGAGTCGACGCTGGAGGATCTTCCTCACGAGCCCGCGGTGCGCATCGGACTCCACTTGGTGCGTGGACTCAAGCGCGAGTCGGCCGAGCGCATCGTGGCGACGCGCCGACTCCGGCCCTTTGACAGCGCCGAGGACCTGGCGCGCCGCGCCCGCATCGACGTGCACGAGATGCGGACACTGGCCGGCGCGGATGCCCTCGCGAGCCTGGCGGGTCACCGGCGCCAGCAGGTGTGGGACGCGGCAGCCCTGCTTGCCACCCCGGAGCTCCTGCATGATGCGCCCGTCGACGAGGACGTCCTTGAGCTGCCTGCCGCCCCGGAGGGAGAAGAGGTCGTGTTCGACTACGCCTCCCTGGGGCTGACTCTGCGAAGCCATCCGCTGAAGCTGCTGCGGCCGATCCTCAACGAGAAGCGGTTCTCGACGGCCGAGGAGCTCAAGCAGTTTCCGGACGGCCGCCTGGCGCGAGGGTGCGGCATCGTGACGATGCGCCAGCAGCCTGGCACGGCCAACGGCGTGGTCTTCATGACCCTCGAGGACGAGACTGGGATTGTCAACGTGATTGTGTGGAAGTCGCTGCGCGACCGACAGCGCGCTGAGGTCTTGCGCTCGCGGCTGCTCGGGGTCTACGGTACCTGGCAGCGGCAAGGGGACGTCATGCACCTGGTCGCCGGGCGACTGGAAGACCTCTCACATCTGCTGGGTGAGTTGCCGACGACCAGCCGCGACTTCCACTAAGCGAGCCTCGGGAGACGTGGGAGCAGCGGAACCTTGCCTTGGCTGAGACGCTGCTGCGAAGGTCGCCTCGACCTCGCGTATCGAAGGCCGAGGGTCTTGACATCCTCCCCGGCCTGAAGGCCGAGGATTCCTACTGCGCCGGTCTTGGTGTGAGCGGAGCTCATACCAAGACCTTTGCCTCGGTGGGTTCCTGCTTCATCGGAGCTGCACGTCCAACGCTTGCGCGCCGGCCGCGACTGACCTCTCCTCCACAGGCAGCGACTGAAGAGCCCTTCGACTCGCTCAGCCAGGCCGCGTGCCCCGCGGCCAAGATGTTCTTTGCGGCATGGATGTCCGCGTTCTCCGTGTGACCGCAGGCCACACAGCTGAAGACGCTCTGCGTCTTCCGGTTCTGTGCCGACTCGTGTCCGCACATGCGGCATGTCCGGCTGGTGTAGGCCGGGTCGACCAAGATGACCTGACCACTGCGCCACTCGACCTTGTAGGTGAGCTGCCGGGCGAACTCACCCCAAGCGGCATCGAGGATGCCGCGGTTCAAGCCGGCCTTCTGCCGGACGTTCATGCCTGGCGCTTCGACAGTGCCAGCCCCCGAGGCCGACATGTTCTTGATGCGCAGGTCCTCCAGAGCGATGACCGCGTGGCGGTCCGCCAGGCCGGTAGTGAGCTTGTGCAGCCAGTCCGAGCGCTGCCGCGCGATGCGCCGGTGCAGGTTGCCGAGCCTGGCCACCGCCTTCTTGCGATTGGCCGAGCCCTTCTTCATACGAGCGACTGAGCGCTGGTAGCGCTTCAAGCGCACCTGCTGCTTGGCCAGTGCCTTGAGCGGCGCGACCAGCGCACCGTCCGAAGTGGCGGCAAACGCGGCCAGGCCCAGGTCGATGCCCAGCGTCGGGGCAACGCCGAGCGCAGGCACAGTCTCTCGCGACTCGACTTGGAGCGAGGCGAACCACTTCGCCCCTTCGCGCGCGATGCTCACGTTGCGCGCCACACCTTCGACAGGTTGACTCATGCGCAGGCGCACCCAGCCGAGCTTGGGCAGGCGAATCCGACCATTCTCATGGTCGAGGGCGAACTGCTTGGGGTCAGGGAAGCGGATGCCCGGCTCATCGCCATAGCGCTTGAACGCCGGCAGCCCGGTGCGGCCGCGGCCACCGGCCATGCCCGCCTTCGCGGCAGCGAAGAACCTGCGGTACGCCTCGTCGAGACGACGCAGCACCTGCTGCTGCGGGTGGACCGGGCCTTCGGCGAGCCAAGCCGTCGCCGGGTCGTGGCGCCAATTGGTGAGCCACTTGCACATCTCAGCGTGGCCGGCGTACTTCTCGCCGCGCGCGTGCCGCGCACGCTGCTCGGCCAGGGCTCTGTTCCAAACCTGCCGCCCCATCCCAGCGAAACGGCGCAACTGCATCTCGACCGCAGGTCGAGTGCGCAGTTGGAAACGGAAGGCCTTGATGGTCACGGCAGAGGGATATCACGCAGGAAACCCAACGACAACTCGCCTGCCCGGGCGGCAGGCTCGGCGCTATCCTTCCCCGCCCTAAAGGGCGAGGCTTGCCGCGCGAGAATGGTCACGCACACCCCGCTAGAACGTGTTCTGGCGGCTGTACGTCACGGTGCATTGACCACCGGTTTCTCGCACCACGGCAATCACCCCACCCTTGTTCTCCATCCACTCGTGGTCCGGGGTGTGGCCGACGGTCTTCCATTCTTGGTTCTTACTGCGCCATTCGGTGCAGCCGTGGGTGAACGTGATCGTGCTCGCGATGCTTGCGAAACACTGCTTGCCGACCTGCTGGAAGGAGACGTCTTGCATGATGGAGTCACCCTTGTCGCCGAACGTCGCGGTCACACGCAACCAGTTGGGCAGCCCCGGAACGTTCGAGGTGTTGACTCTTACATCCCCGTAGGCCCACTGGAACGTCTCACGCACCGCGTGGTCGCACCCTTTGAAGTTCCGCTTGTGGACCGCCTTCAGGATGAAGTCGACGCGTTCGGGGTCACCTGCAGCCATGGCGCTGCTCAACGCCAAGGCGCTGACCGCTGCGGCGAGGGACTTGGTGATGAGCTGAGACAGTTTCATGTACGTCCTTGTTCGATGAATGACTGATGTCCGGCGATACCACCGCCTGTCGGTGACGTCAAATTCGGCGACTGGAGGCAGATCTTTAGGAGACGGTGAGCAGCACGGTGGGGTGCATGACCTGATCGTGCCAGCCAGTCCTTCGGCTGGAACCTGAGATGTGACCAGCGCGGCCGGTGAACGACGAACGGCGTCAGGCAGCGACGGACGGGTTGAACGCAACTCCGGCGTTGCCTTGGGGCGGAGAACGAAGGCGCTCGTGTCAATGGGCGAGTTGTGCCGCTCTGTTCCGCATCAGTAGCAAAATCGCCTCTATGGCTACGGCGGCATCCACAGAACCGCAGGACACGGGCGGCACCGGTGCGCCTGGCGCTGTGCTGGTGGGCAAGCGTCGAAACGTGGCTGTTGGAACCGCGTCCTGGACGGACCCGTCTCTCATCAAGAGCAAGGCGTTCTACCCCAGGGGCTGCAGCTCGGCAGAGCAAAGGCTGCGCTTCTACGCCAGCCAGTTCCCCATGGTCGAAGTCGACTCGTCGTTCTTCTCGATGCCGAGTGCCAAGAACAGCGAACTGTGGGCGCAGCGCACACCGGCGGACTTCCGGTTCAATGTGAAGGCCTTCCGAGCACTCACCGGTCACCAGACGCCACCCGCATCGTTCCCGGCGGACATCAAGGAAGCGCTTCCGCCACTGACGGGGCGCAAGAAGAACTGGTACTACAAGGACTTGCCCGAGGAGGTCCGCGACGAACTGTGGCGGCGGTTCAAGGACGCGCTGCAGCCGCTGAAGCAGGCTGGGAAGCTGAGGGCGACGCACTGGCAGTTCGCCCCCTGGGTGACCGCAGCACCTGAGTGGCGCGCGCATGTCGAGGAGTGCGTCGCCAGAATGGACGGCTTCCTGATGGCCGTCGAGTTCCGCAACCAGACTTGGTTTGGTGGCGCCGCTGCGCAGAAGACCCTCGCGTGGGAAGAAGCCCTCGGCGTGTCCCATGTGGTCGTCGACGAGCCGCAGGTCGGCAACTACGCACACGGTGTGTGGGCGGTGACGAACCTTGATCTCGCCGTGGTCCGCCTGCACGGCAACAACGAGGAGACATGGAACGCCAAGGGGCTGTCCGCTTCGAGCGAACGCTTCAACTACGAGTACAGCGACGAGGAGCTCGAGGCAATCTCGCTACGCACGGCCCAAATCGCTGACGAGGCGTTCGAGGTGCAGGTCGTCGTGAACGTGAACTACGAGGACCAAGGCATCCGAGCCGCTCGGCGGCTGCAGCAGCTGCTGTTGCAAGGTTGAGGGTGCCGGCGGCGCGCTGACATTGGCTGCGGCGAGGTTCGGCGTCGCCTGCACTGGTTCGACCTGGCCGTCAGAGGCCAGTTGCGTCCGCTAGGCGCAGAGAACGACGACCGGCAGCGGAGCCTCAGGACCGTCCCGGTTCTCGCGCCACAGTCCGCGGTGGTAGTGGTAGAGCATCTCGCGCCCGTCGGCCAGGCGGCGGGCGGCGCCTGCAAATGGCACCATGGACTTCATCGGCACCTCAGAGAAGGCGCTGGTGATGACCACGCTCTGGCAGGCCGCGAGGACTGCGCGAGCCTGGTCGTCGAGGTCAATTTGTTGCGTACCTGGTGTCCACCGTCCCAGCAACGCATGGCACGGCCGGTCGGGCGATCCCAAAGCGGCGCGGAGGTCGTGCGGATCCATGCAGGTGACGCTGTCGGGCGAGCACAGGCTCAGGAGCCCGGCGAAGGCCAGGGCCGCGGTACCGCCCGTTCCCGCATGCACCCAGAGGTCGATCTCGTCGCTGGAGTCGGGAGCTGACGCGCTCACGGCCATGGTGAACGGCTGCTCGTAACGCGCGCGCAGCGTTGGCAGGGACTCGCGCACGCCCGGCACCTGCAGGTCCGCCACGAGCCCGAACCAGCCCGACGCCGCCCAACTCGATCCGAGCCGATCCCCCTGCAGCTGGCCGCCGGCGATCCTCACGCTGTGTGAGAGGCGCCGGCGCAGATCCGCCGCGTCCGAGGCGCTGCAGCCGGCCCAGACCACAGCTTCGGTCCAGGGTTCCTCGCCGGCGTCCATGGCCATGACGACACCCGCCATCACCTCCGGCCCATCACACTGATCCGTGGTGGGGGTGACGGGTGGGAAGACCTGACAGATGCGTCCCATTTCTGCTCCTCGGAACTGTTGGCCAACGCTTTTCAGCGCTTGCGCTTGAACGCCTCGAGCCGCTCCAGCAGCAGTGCCTTCATCTGGTCGGTGATCGCAGCCGCGGCGATGAGTGCCGGCCAGGTGGCAAGGGCCTTCTCGGCGCAACGTCGCAGCGCCGTCCAAGCTGGCTTCTCCGGCAGTCCGAGCCGCGAGCAGAACTCGCGAACGATCACTGGGGTCAACCGGGCTTCGGGGTCCCTCTTGTCGCCCGGCATCAGGTAGAGCGCGCGACCTCGCGGGCGGATGCTGTAGGCCCCGTAGGCCACCAGGTCGTAAGCCGGCGGAAGCTCCGGCGTGCGGCCGTCGGGGTAGCGCAACCCGATGTTCTTCAAGTGCATGTCGGGGTTGCCCATCATGTCGTTCACGAGGATGCGACGCAGCAACTCGTGCACAGCGGGCTCGCCGAGCGACGGCACGGCCATCATGACGCCGGCGACGGTGAGGTAGTCCTGCGTGTACTTGTCCTCCGGCTGCACGCCGAGGATCTGTGCAAAGTCTTCGCAGTGCACCCGGCCAGTGGGCGTGTCCGCATCGCGGTCGTAGCGGTGCACCGCAAGGAAGGGAGTGTGCGCGTCGATGTCGCCGAGGTCGTAGTGGTGTTCCGCTGCCAGCAGCTCCATCGGTGCCAGCTCGGCCTCGACCGCGCTGACGCCGGCTGCGCGAGCCATGCGCAGGGACAAGTCCTCGAGCTCCGGCAGGTGTGGGTACTGCACGACTGGCAGCTTGGCGATCACATGCTTCACGCCGGCCTCGGCGGTCAGCTTGGTCCTGCCAACGAAGCGGCCGCCGGTCTTGAGCACGGCAAGCTTGGCCTGGACGCCAGACAGCGAGATCGCGTCGTCCAGCGGCTCGGCCACCACCGACATCTCTAGGGCGTCGTTGTTCTGCGTGATGTAGCGCGCAAGGTCATCGCGAGAGAGCTCCGCGGGAAATGCGTGCACGTCTCCCGGCAGGTCCTTGCCGGTGGCCGCGAGAAGTTCGAAGTGGTCTTCGACCTCGCAGTGCCGGAGCTCTGCAATGCGTGTACGAAGAGGCCCCTCGGGGAGCAGGTTCTGGAAGAACGCAGGCAGCAGCCAGCCGCGCTTGCCGGCGCGCGAGGCGGCGCCGTTGAGTGCTCTGCCACCGTACGACTTCCAGAAGGCGGCCTGGTCCTCTGCGTTCCCTGCCTTGAAGCCCAGCGACAGGGTTTCCTGCTGCGGGTCGTTGAGGAATGCCTCGTCCGCCACGAACCGATTGATGACCTGGTCGTGGGCCAGCTGGTACTGGAAGAGCACGCCAACCCGGCGGGTGCCGAGCAGGATGGCCAGGGCCTTGACGTTCATCCACCCACTCCGGGGCCCTTAAGGCCCTTTCGGACGCGATCCACCAGGGACTCGACCGCCGGGGCGCCAGTCGACGCGTGGAGGCCTTCTGCGGCTCCCTTGGGCACCATGACGAGTTCCAGACCAAGCTTGTCGGCGAGCGCGAGCAGCGTGCTGACCTTGAAGTCTTCCCGGCCGCTCAACACCTTGGTGAGAGTCTGCCGAGCTACGCCAGCCGACTCAGCAAGGTCCAGCTGCCGGAGTTTCGACTGGTCAAGCGCCGAACGCAGGCGCCCAGAGATCTCGGAGACGGTTTTCATGACGAGCAAAGTAGGCGTTCACGTAAAAATACTACTTTGATTGTCATGCGCCGTCAACTTAAGTAGGCAAACGGGCTATCTGCCTACTTTGGCTACCACGCTGAACGACTGTGCGAGCCGTCGAGGCCGATGAGGCGGTGGCGACTTGGTCTCCAAGTTGTCTCATCCTGCCTGGACCACCAGGAGCTCACCGAGCGGGGGTCGCAGCTGCCCGGCCCTAAAGGCTGCCCTGGCCGATTCGAGTTCGCGCTCGTATGCGACGAACTTCGAGTGCGCCCACTCCGCCTACGTTTGGGCCAACAGCATTGTGGACAGTGCTCCCTTGGCGTCGTCCAGGTTGTGCGGGGTGTAATCGACGACCTCGCCGATCCACTCGAGCTTGTCCGGGTGTTCCAGGCGAGAAAACGTTTCAGGGTCCGCTCCGACGCTGCCGCCGAACACCGGGTCGGCCGCGAAGAAGCGGGGGCAGCCAGTGGCTCCATGGAAGCCGATGGACAGCCCGGAGAGCTGGCTCAGCGGCCGCAGGCCCGCGTTGAAGATGCGGGTGCGTGCGGCCTCGAGGATCAGGCGCAGCTCGTGAACCGTGGCCGGGCGGAGCATCAAGGACAGCAGGGCCTCGGTCGAGACCGAAAACACGAAGCCGGCGCTCTTGTTGCCGGGGGTGAGGTCCAGGTGGTCGAACCGATAGAAGAAGGGATGCATGTTGCTGGGACTAGCACTTGTGCCCTGGGGCGCCAAGCGATCAGGGCTTGGGCCGCTTCCTCGTTGGTTGCGCCGGTGATGGGGCGCCCTTCAACTCCTCGCGCCGATTCAGCAGGAGCTTGCGTGCATTCTCCAGTTGCAATCCGTGCTCAGGCCTGTGCTTCTCGATGACGTCGAATGGGATTGCGTCGAGCAGCTCAATGCCGTGATCGCCGAGGGCGCGCCGGCCGACGGCGCTGGCGGCGAGCGAGTAGACGTCCTGAATCATCTGACCGAGGCGCTCCTCGCCGGGATCGTCGGCCTGCGCAACGCGCTTCATCGCCTCCCGTGCAACGTCCACCGCCCAGCCCAGCTGGGTGATGACGTGCAAGCCCTTTTCCTCGACAAGCCCGACTGCGTTGTGCGCCCGCGACTCGAGGACGTCGAGGGGGTGCATCACCCGGATCCAGTGGTCTGGCTTCCATTCGATCTCGACGCTGCGCTGCCAGACCTGCCGGGTGAACTCGTTGGACTTCTTCAAACCGGAGATCGTGTAGAGCAGGTGCAGAACGTCGATGTTCCGCTTCTTCTCGCCGTAGCCGATGCGCAGCTGCGCGACCAGCGACGTCCTTGCGTTCTCACTTGGCTGCTTGAGCTCGGCCTTCATCTGTCTGGCCAGCTGCTGCGCTCGCTCTAAGCGGCCAAGTGCATCCCCATCGTTGGAGATCGAGAGCATTCCCGGATGGATCTGGTAGCGGTCCATCCAAAAGGCGAGCGCCTGCCCGCCCACGAGAACCATGTCGGTCCCCATGCCTTCCAAGAAGGCGTCAAGCGTCTTCTCGTCTAGCGGGAGCTCGTCATCCGGGAGCAGCGGAGCGGTCATCAGAGGGGCGAGTTGGGGATCCGCATGCGCCTTGCCTTGCCCCCCGAGAACCACATCAAGCTCTCCTGCTTCACAGCGCCGCTGGCCATGTTCGCCATGTCCTGCGCCTGGCGGGCGCGCTTGTACGCCCACAGCTCCTCGTCGCCGCGCCGCTCGTCGAGGAGTGATTTGACGTCTGCCACGGTCAGACCAAGAGCTTCCAACTGGCGGCCCAGACGCGCCCAGTGCTCGAGCTGCTGCGCAGTCGAGCGGGACAGTAACTCCCCTTCCGAGCGGGCTTGCTCGAACAACTCGGCGGAGACGCGAAGTGAGTTGCTTGCCATGCGTGGCAAACTACCACACACCGGCGAAGCTGTCGACAAGGAGGCGGGATGGCGAACCTCACAGCCCGGGTGGTCGAGAACCTCCAGGCTCTGATGCAGCGACACGAGTTGAGCCAGGCCGAGCTTGCTCGGCGGGCAGGTGTGCCGGCCACGTCGCTCAATCGGCTTCTCCTTTCTCAGCTTCCAGGCAGCAGTTGCGAGAACCACGGCTACTCGCCGACGTTGGAGACCCTGGCGGCGCTCGGGAAGGTGCTCCGTGTCTCGCCACAGGCGAACTGCCGGACGAGATCCAGCCACTGCCGGAGGTTCGCCAAGAGGTTCTGGCGCGCCGGCTCGCCCGGCTGGTGCAGGACTTCTGCCTCTGCAGTGACGCTGAGCAGCGCGAGCTCCTGGACCTCGTGAGCGCGCGCGCCGACGGACGACACGAGGTTCCTACAGGAGGTGCTTGATGTCTATTCGCAGAGCGGCCCTGGAATGGCTGCGCAAGCAGCACCCCGCAGACGCCGAGGGGGAAGTTCGGACGTCTAAGTTCTACCCCGAGCGAGAGCTGTGGTTCCTGACGCTGCCGTCCGAGTGGTTCGATGGCTGACGCTCAGGAGTCCTGAAGATCGTGCTCGAGCCGCTTCGGCCGTCGGACCCGTTCCTGCTGCTGCGCATCCCGTTCGCCTTCCTTGCTGAGCGAGCGCGGGACTTCGACCTGAGGGCCGACGGCAATTCGGTGGACCTGCACATCTCTGCCAAGCGCTCAAACTGGCTGCACGAGACACGTGGCCGCGGAGTGGCCCTGGCACCGTCCCTGGTGCAAGGCGAGGATGAGCCCTAAGCTCAGCGCACGGCGAGATCGGCAGCGCGGTCGGCCGCGAGGACGGCGACGCACAGGAGCGCCGCTGAGGCGGTTTTCAGGTGGCCCGAGACGTCGCCGAGATCCAAGCCGATGATGCCGGGCACCACGGCGGCTGCGAAGCTGGCCACGCCAAGCGATGCGCTCCCAAGACCCAGGTCGGCCAGGAACTGGCGCCGGCGACCCGCGCGGGCCCGGAGGTCTTTGACGATGGCGGCACGGCCAGGAGAGAGATCGGGGCCGAAGGTCGATGTGATCGGGGGCATGGCGTCTTCCAGACAGCTGAAGAGGCGGCGCCCCGATGCGCGCAGCAAGAGCGCGTGGGGCAGGGTGCCATTGCACCCGGAATCGATGAAGTGCACTCAGCAGAAAAGCGCCGAGTTTCGGCGCCAGTCTGGAGCGACTTCGGGGGTTGCCGACGTGGTGGTTCAGCTCATGGGTACGCAGGAGGGCATGCCGCGTCGTTATTCCCAGACGGAGCGGGTCCGTTCAGCTGCCAGCTTCCGGGCCCGGCCGAGTTCTGCAGCTGGATGTGCAACTGCTCGATCTCGTTGATGTTCTCGTGCGAGCCCACGTTACACAAGAAGGCCAGCGTGACGTGGTGCCCGAGGCGCTCTGCCTCCGCGAGCGCCAGGTGGATCCTCCGGAACTGCGCCGGCTTCCCCTTGCGGTACGGGCGGCCGGCCAGCACGTTGCGGACGTTGCGCGCATAGTGCCTGCGGGGCCGGCCAGCGCCGCCCTTGGCCTTACCGACGTACCGCCCCACCAGCTCGCCGCCCGGCCGCCGGATCTCCCAGAGGTAGATCAGCGGGAGTCCGGGGTCGACGGCGCTCGGAAGCTCAACGAACCGCACACCCGCCCCTTGCCAGCCTGCAACTTGAGCCGCCGCCCCAGCTCAAGGCATCACCAACCGGCATCAAGGGCGCAGCTTCCGAGTCGAATGGACGACCGGTTACCGTCCTCGCGGAGGAAGTCCAGATGGCACTCGATCTCACGGGCAAGCTGTCGCGTGATCGCCTCCCCTCCGTCGGACTCGTAGTCTGCAGTGACGGAGGCGGAGACTTCCGCCCCCGGTCGAGCAGCGCGATACAGCGCATCAAGGAACTGGCGGCCGGCAAGGGACATGGCGACCGACAGGTCGATGCCAAACCCACGCCCGCGGGCCTGCGGCGCCACGTAGACCATCGAGAGGCTCAACGAGGCGGTGAGGTCTGGGGAGTCGTCGTCCCACCACAGGCCGAAGCCGCAGCCGGCGTAGCCGACAGGTCGGCGACCGTCGAAGCAGACGAAGACCAGGTGCTGAGCATCGATGCCTTCATCGATCTGGAACTGCCACTCCAGCTCGTAGTCCCCGACCCGACGCTGGTTCCCGTGGGAACGACCAGGGAGGCCGTACACGACGTTCATGCGTTCCTCCGGGAGGTATCGCGCCTTGGCGCGCTTCAGAGAAGCGGCGACCTTCGCAGCAGGGTGTTCCTTCGGGTTGACCACCACCCGTGTGGCTGGCCTCTCATGCGGCACATCGAGATCGTCGCAGATGCAGCACGCGCGATCCAATTCGTCGATCCAGACGTCGAACTCCAGACCCCGCTCTCCGAGGGTGAGATGGTCCTTAAAGTGCTTCGGCTTCAGCAGGGATGATCGCCTGGCCATAGATCAAGCGGCCGAGGGCGCCGGCTTCCAGGCCCAGGTGAAAAACGAACGAAGGTCATCCGGCTCCAGGATGTGCGACTGCCCCTGCTCGTCCTGGACGCGCACGAAGGGTGGATGAGCCAGCGGATGCATGGAGGAGATGACGTACTCCTTGTCGACCAGGAATGCGACCTCGCCGGTCCCCTCCATCACCACGTCCTGTATGGCCTTGAGCTTCACGCCCGCGGTCAACGCCCAGACCAGCTCGTCGTCAGCCCTCGACATCTCCAACCCTCCAGTGCACCTGCACTCCCAGTGCGATCTGTTGAAGGATAGCGGGCAGGCTGGCGATCCGCGAGCCCGGCGGAGGACGATCAGAGGGCCCGCGACGCCCGCGGCGCCCGAGCCACAGGCAGATTGCCGTCATCCTCCGTCTGCCCGGAGATCCGCCGGCGCATCTGGGCGGCAAGGATGCGCGCCGCGAGCGCCGGAGACCATTGCTGCGCTTCCTCGAGCACGTAATGCCCCTCTTGGACGTGCTCAACGAGCAAGTCCATCATGGCGTCGCCGAGCTGCTGGTCAGCGGCCTGGTGGCACTGCACGAAGACGTTGTCGATGCCGTGACCGCCCACGCCGTCGTCCTCGTGACGGCCGAGAAGCTCGAACCACTGGTTGCGATCCTGTAGGTCGTACGGGTGGTCGAACACCGGATCGGGAGTGCTTTCGGGGAGCCGCGCTTCCAGAAGTCGTGCCAGAGCTTTGACCGCCCCGCACTCGACCACCCAGCGGATGACAGAACGGTACGTCTGGCTCCCATCGCTGCTGTCGAAGCCCCAGGACATGCGTCCCAGGACTTCCTGGCACACCAGCGCCTCAGTCCCGGCGCCGACCCCATACAGAGCCGCGTCGACGCAAGCGGGGTCGTCGGCCTCGATGGCGGCCTTAAGCCGGAGCATTGCTTCGCCCATCCGTTTCTCCTCACAAGGTGGCGCGCCGGCGCCGGGTCGACTCCCCTAGGCCGGCGTTGGCGGCGGCAGGCGCCGAGTCGATGTGGTCCCGCATCCGTTGCTCAGTCACCAGGATGCGGGCCGCTTCCATGAAGACGTGCTTCTGCCCCAGACAGCCGTAGCGCACCTCACAGGTCTGCGGCGTGTAGTCGACGCCGATCTCGCGCGCGGCGGCGACGAAGGAGGCGGCGTCTTCCAGGGAGACGGCTGGAAGCGACCTGCTGTGAATGGCACCGCACAGGGCTTCAGCGAATTCCAGCTTCGACGAGTAGATGCCGCTCGCCACAGCGCCGGCCGCCATCTTGTGCAAGCGATCCCCGGGGCTCCCGGCGAGCCGCCAGGGCCCGCCCGAGAAGGTGCTCGATGTCGCCTCCCTGAGGAAATGCGAGTCCAGGGGCGCCGAATCCCAGCAGTTCTCAGGAATGCTGGCCATCAACCGCGGCACCATCGCCAGGAACTCCTCGCAGGCCGGGCCCACGGTGCCAGAGGCACTGCAGGCGGACTGCGCCACCAGAGCGTAGGCGTCATGGGTTGGCAAGAGGCCGCCCCGCATCTCGTAGCCATGCAGGAGTGCGTTCCTGGCGCCCAGGCGCTCGCCTTCGAGCTCGAAGATCTCCTGCAGCGAAACCAACAGGTGTGGCCGACCGAGTCCGCTGCTGAATGCGACAGACATCGCTTGCGTAGGCGTGCGAGCGTTGCAGCGCGGGTGCAGATCCCGACCAGGGGCAGGGACCGCGGTGAAGCTGCGGGCGACGCTGGGGTGAGCCAGCCACTGCGCCAGGCGCTCCCGTCCCACGCCCTCGTCGCTCGCGCGCGGGAACCGGGCGTGCAGGTTCATCGCGACGGCATGGTTCGTGGGGGCCACGCCGTACTCGTTGGCCGCGAAGATGTGGACCTGCAGGTGGGCGTCCATCAGCACAGGGTGCTCGAGTAGCACCTCGTTGAGCAGCGCCTGGGCCCGCAGGAGGGCGCCGGCTCCGAACGATGCGTCCGCAGACGACGGGTGGCTGTCGAGTACCAGAAGGGCTGCCCGCAGTGCCTCGGCGGCTGGGACTGCAGGGTGGAGGCCGACCCATCCCTGGCGCAGGATCTCGGGGATTCGGCGGTTCTCCGCGGGCAGAAGGCGGGCTCGCGGCGTCAGAAGCCTGTCCTCGTCGGTGACGCCAAGTGCCTTGAGCTCACCGTCGGCCGCGAGATCGTGCAGCGACTTCCCCTTGCGAGCGATCTCGTCCAACTGGGCCAAGCGTGACCCGGACATGAAGCGGTGGTCTTCAGGTTCGAACATCGCGAGGCCCTTACACCAGGCGCGCCGCCCGACGGCCTGCCGCGCCGAGCTCTTGGTCCGGCTTGCCATTCCCGCGGCCGATCCGCTGAAGCATCCGCGCCTGATTCAGAACAGCCTTGCCGTGCTCGTCTGCCGTCGCCTCGAGGTACATCTGCTCGCTCTCGTTCATTCCGACCTGGAGGGCGAACACGAGAAAGTCGACGGCGTGCGACTCCTTGCTGGCGACAGCCGCGCGGCCCAGCGGTGTGGTCGTATGGCTCGGGTTGAAGTACGCGGACTTCGACGTGCACAGCAGCTTCAGCCACTCCTCGCCGCCGGCGCTGCACCCGGCGCACGCCGGCGGCCGCAGGTCGTACGCCGCCATCAGACAGTCGAGGCGGTTCACCCGCAAGCACAGGTGAGCGAAGGACTCCCGCTGGAAGTCCGTGGGTCGGACGAAGCCGTCGATGAGCAAGCCGAATGACCGCGCGTCCATGAACTCGTGCGGACCGGGACTGGGCTTCTTCGTGAGCAGCTGGCGCGCGCGGCCGACTCCCTGGTCGCCTTCGAGCCCGAGGGCGACTTGCATCTGTGCAGCGAAGGTCTTCACAGCCTCGCCCTCGCGCGCCGCGCCGAGGATGTGCTCGTGGACTCCGGCACCACCGCTGCGTCGATGGTGACGGTCATGGCAGCTTCGGCTTCGAAGGTCTCCAGGGCTTGCAGCCAGGCGGTTTGGCTGCTTCCCCAGTGCATCACCCGTTCGCGGATCTCAGTGAGATGGACGCCGGCGCTCCGCCAGCGTCCGAAGAACTCATGCGTGGTTTGTGGGGAGGCCTGGTGCAAGTGCCCGCCGAAGCTGCAGGGCTCGCCGGGCAGCGGCAAGAGCCCCTCCAGGACCGCCTTTGAAGCAGAAGCAGCGGTGTCGCGGACGCCGAGCTCCTGGATCAACTCAACGGCGCGCGAAAATCGCACGAGGGGGTCGGGCGCTGGGGTGTAGGACCGGCTGGCGCTGCTGCCGGCGGGATCAGCGAGTACCCACGGCATCACCTCAAGCGCCTGGCGCTCGCTCACGCGGGCGGTGGAACACAGAGCCATCTCTTGACGCAGCAGGGTCATGCTCGGGTGATCGCAGCCGCGCATCACCAGGCGCTTCAGGCCGGCGGCCAAACGGTGCCCGATGGCGTCGCGTAAGGCGGCCGCGCCGAACAGGCCGCTCTTCTTGCATTCGCGCCGAAGCCGGTCGATCTGGAGCAGAGGGGCCACCACGTTGGCTCGTGGTGCCTCCATGGTCTCCAGGATCTTTGCCGGGGACATGCCCCACAGCCGAGGCTTTCGCCCGCGGCTCACATCGGTGTGCGGAATCGGTGCGCGAGCTCGAACGGCAGCGAGCACACAGGGGTGCGTGGCGAACGAGCGCATCCGTTTCAGGCCGACTGAGTCGTTATCGGGCAGCCGTGCACGGGGCGTACGCAGCATGGCGTGCAGCAAGGGCACAGGCTCCGAGTGCGACATAGAGTCTCGAACCCAGAAGTCAAAGAGGAAGCTGGGATGCATCAACACCGGATACTCTGCGATCAGTTCCACCAGGCGCTGCGCGGCGAGTTGGTGGACCCAGGGCAGCTCGCGCTCAACGCGCCGCGGCCCGTCGAGCAGTCGCAGGGCGCTGAGTGCCTGGACGTCCGGGCCGTAGGGGGAGGGCCGCTCCGCCTTGACAACCCAAGGACTGGACGGCGCGCGCTCCGGGGATGGCGGGAATCGCTCGCTCTCCTTGCGCAAGCGCCGCACTGCGTGGCCCAGCCCCGCGTAACTCAGCAGCTCCCCGATCTGCTCGTTCTCCTCGTCCTTGCCAGGGGTCCGATAGTCGAAACCGGCACAGGGACGATTTACGTTGTAGACCCACCGAGTCCCGGCAGACGAGGAGCCTCCTGAAGCAGTGATGCCACGCTTCGTTTCGCAGCAGACTTGCTCGAACATCTCCTCCGCGTCTGCGGACGAGGTGAGGAACAGTTGATTGAGAGTGCGTAGCTGGTCCTCGGTGATCGAGGTTCTGACGTCGACGGTGGCCACGGCGTGGATCCCCGAAGGGGAGGCGGAGGGAGTGTCAGTGCTCTCCGAAGGAGAGTGGCGACGGCGCGCAGTGAGGATGGTATCAGATACACGTTTCGTGTAAACGCAGTTCAGTGAGGGCGAGCTGGCGGTGGGGAGGGGGGATGGCAGATGCCCCGCAGAGGACGATGCGTCCGCCGCACGTCGTCATCGTTCCGCTTGGGACTCAGCGCCGGCGAGAGAGCTTGGCCTCGAGTTCGGCGACCTCGCGCTCCCGGTCGGCCACCGCGGACTTGAGCATTTCGAGCGAGCGCTGCGCGGCCCCGAGCTGCTCACGCAGCGTGGCCTCCTCGGCCGGGTCCAGGGCGGGAGCCGGTGTCTCAGCTTGGAAGAAGGCATCGACGAACTGCGCCTGCTGCTCAGTGCAGCTCGCGCACAGCAGCGCACCGGCGAGGGCCTCGCGCGGGCAGCGCGTGCACGTTCTCACCGGCCGTATTTGCGCGCCGAGGTAGTCGTTGTCAGCTGGAATGCTCTTCTTCGGGCCCATGAGGAACTGCGGTACTGCGAGGGGCGGGATTGTCGCTGGCCGCCATCGGCCCACTGCACTGCACATGGCAGAGGCGGCGCCCCGGACCGCCGCTCGTGCCGTAATCGTAATCGCCGCAGGTGCGGCACGGGAGGACCGGCGGTCGGCAGTCGTCCCAGCCCTTCGGGCATCCGCGGCTGAGCTCGTCGAGCAAGTCGTGCCCTTCGCACGAGCGGATAGGGCTGCCGGCGACGTGAGAGGCCTGCCGGATCAGCTGGTCGAGGGCGATGGTGCTCACGGTGTCGTCCCAGCCGATCAGGCTGCCAGGGAGGCGGTGAAGGATTTCCCCAACAGCTCCGACGGGTCCTGGCCGACCCTCCGGGTCATGATGGGCAGCAGGGAGGCCTCGATCTCGCGCTGCACCCGACCCTTCGTGGCGTCGTAGAACTCGAAGGACACCAGGCCGCGGGCCTCGTCGTAGCCGGTCAGCGTGACCTCGACGTGCAGCGGGCGAGCGACCCCGGCGTCGAAACCGTGTCGCAGCACGCGTTCCGCGTGCTCACGCGCCCGGCGCATGCCGTCGTTGGTGCCTAGCTTCGGCGCATCCAGCAGCCGCTGCAGGGCCTGCTCGAGATCGCTGATGCGGTTGGCCAGGCTGCGGTCATCTTGGTAGGGCTGCAGATGCTCCGTCGGGATCCCGACGCACGCGTTCCAGCAGGCCGCCAGGCGCTCGGCGTTGGCCACGTCCGAGTGCACGTCGCCCGAGGTGTAGTCCATGTGGCCCACCTTGGCGATATGCACCTCCTTGTCATCGCTCACCAGGTGCCGGGTGGTGAAGCAGCTCGACGGCGGGACGATGGAGCGGATGCGGTCGTTGGTATGGCTCAAGGCGATCTCCGGTTTGCATGGCAGATATCCCACGCCCTGCCCACCGTCAAACTGAGTGGGCACCCCGGCTCCTTGACGCCTGTTACCAGCGCTAACATTCCGTGAAAAGAGGAGGTCGAGATGATGAAGGGGATCCTTACTGGCTTGGTGCTCTCGTCTATGGCGCTGCTCACCGGCTGCGCCACCAGCACCGCCAGAGGCACGGTCGGCGTTGAGCGCACCCAGCTGCTGATGGTGCCCGCGGCTCGCGTGGAAACGCTCGCGGGGGAGAACTACGCCAAGCTGAGCTCTGCAGTGAGCCGAGAAGGCAAGCTGAACACCAACCCGCAGTTGACGGAACGGGTGCGCGGCATCACCAACCGGCTGATCGCCCAGGTCCCGACCTTCCGCACAGACACGGGCAACTGGCGCTGGGAAACCAACGTGATTGACTCCGACGAGCTCAACGCGTTCTGCATGCCAGGCGGGCGCATGGCCATCTACACGGGCCTCATCAACAAGCTTGAGATGTCGGACGCAGAGATCGCGGCCGTGATGGGGCACGAAATCTCGCACGCGCTTCGTGAGCACACGCGAGAGAAGATGTCGCAGCAGGTGGTCGGCAGCGCGCTTGTGGCCGGAGCGGTTGCAGCCAGCAAGCCGCGCACGGCGGCCGCGGTGCGGGCGAACGCGAACCTGGCCCACGTCGGCGCCGCTCTGTTCATGCACCTGCCGTTCTCGCGGGCGATGGAGCTTGAGGCCGATGTGATGGGCCTGGAGCTCATGGCGCGGGCGGGCTACGACCCGCGCGAGGCCCCGGGCGTGTGGGTGAAGATGGCCAAGAACTCCACGGGCTCGAAGGCGGAGTTCCTGAGCACTCACCCGAACCACGACACCCGCATCGCGCAGCTGCAGGCCTACGTGCCGCGCGTGCTGCCCCTATACGAGGCGTCCCAGAAGCCGGATCGACCCACGCCAGGGCCGTCGGCGGTGGAGCAGACAGCGACGTCCTCTACGCCCTGAGCGAGGTCAATCGCCGCTTTGCAGCGCACGCTTCAAGTGCGCGTCGGATCCCAGGCTGGGAAAGGCGGCAGCCGCCTTGCCGCAGGCGTCGCAGTTCGGCGCCCGGCCATCGGTGAAGTACATCCAACCCGTGCGCTTGCGCATGCGAAAGGTGTTCGGCGAGGGGCCAGGCTTCTTCCCGCACAGCGCGACGTTCTCGCCCTGCTTTCGCGCATGCGTCCTGTCGGGGTTGCCCTTGATCGTCGAGGCGACATACCCGTCGGCATGCATCTCAGACCACTGCTCGGCGCCAATGCTCGGCTCTCTCATGCGAGCAACTCAGGCAGCTGCGCTGCCTTGCGCGGCTGTGACCGGTACACGACCAGCAGTGCGACCCAGAAGACGTTCGCGCACACCAGGATGATGCCGCCAACAAGCGACCACCACTGGCCGAGCTGCGGGTAATAGAAGAGATTCCAGAGGCCCCAGAGCGAGAAGAACGCCGTGCTCACAACGCTGACGCCGGGGACCGCCTTGTCGCGCAGCACCAGGCGGCAGTTGTTGAGGATGAGCAGGCCGCCCAGGGCCTCGAACGAGGCATTGATGACGTCGGGGGTCATGTTTGGGGTACTTTCGATGTGAGCTTGCGAGCGGCGTCGGCCCACGCCTCCGCGGCAGTGCTGCCTTCACCCAATCGAGACCGTTCGCTCGCCTCGTGGAGCTCCAGCAGAGGAAGTACACGCGTCCGCCCGGCCCGCTCATGCGGTACCGCTCTGTGCACGCGCGTGGGTACGCCTTGCGGACGACCGTCTGGGCGCTCATGGCTGCGCATTCCTCTGGGAAGGCTGGATCCGAGCAGCCTGTTCGATGTGGTGCCGGTACTCCCGCCGAACCTCGGTCTGGCTGGAGCAGGACTCCTGCCAGCCACACAGGCAGCGGCCGGTGCTGCTGGACTCCGCTCCGTACTCACCGTTCCACTCGACGTCGAGCTTGTGACCGCGAACCCGGACCCTGGTCATTGGGCTGCCGCGGCCGCGGTGGCCTTCGGGTGGATGTGGAACACACCTTGGGCCGCCTTGTCGACCTTGTAGCCGCGGCGGCGGGCTGCGGCCACAGTGGAGGCGTTGTAGGGCTTGTAGCGGCCGATCTCCACGTAAGCGTAGGTCACGTCCTTGCCGTACTTGCCGGCGCCGATGTCGGCCAGGTGCTGCTCGAGCTGAGTGATGGTGTGGTGGGCCATGGTGCGCGTGATGTGCAGGAGTCCGTTCAGGGGAAGGACTACCACCACCTCATCTGATCGTCGAGTCCGAGTCCCGGCTTAGGAGTCTTGGAACATGGCGGCCAGTGTCTCCTTGACCTCAGTGATCGAGAGGCGGCCAGCCCTGAGCAGGTGGTCTACGAAGTCCTCAGCCACGCTCTTGCCGCTGTGGCCCACCACCGTCACGGCACAGTCGTCGAACGTCGTCGCCTCGACCTCGGAACTGTTGCGCTCCACCACCAGCGCGACTTCCTCCGAAACGCTGCCGCCGCTGTCGTCGACAGAGACATGCGAGCCCAGCGAACCCGGCTCACCGCTCCCCCGGATGAACTGGAACTTGGTGCCGGCCGGCATGGTGCCGAGGGCAGCCAGGCCGTAGTGCTTGCGGCCGTCCTTCTTGCACAGGACGATGTCGACGTTCGCGACGCGAATCTGTGTGGTCATGCTCAGCTCAGGGCATCGTGGGCAGGAGGACCGGCGCGACGTGCGTGACGTCGGCGGCACCCACGCGGCCCTGGTCCAGCGTGTTGAAGCCGTGCGGATTGCGCCCCTGCTGCCACTCGTAGTGGCCGATGGAGGGCTTGCCCGAATACTTCGTCAGCAGCCAAAGATCCTTCCGTTCGTCCTGCTGAATCTCTCGCAGGAGTTCGGGGTTGAGCGGCTTCCAGCGCGGGGCAGCTAGCTCGAGGAGGGCCACCCGGATGGCCAGGCGGTTGTCAGCAGTCGGCCGCAGCTGGTATTCGTCGATCAGCGGCATGACGGCGGCGCAGCGGGACACGACGTCCGTGGGGTTCGACGCGGCAGCGTTCTGTTGGCTCATGAAGATTCGATTACCACCCATTCATGTGAACGTCGAGTCGACCCCGCTTGCCGAGCGTGCCACTGCACATCTAGCATCCACACGGACTGCCAAAGGAGGGGGCGCAATGCGACCGACAAAAAAGGATTTGGACGAGATTAAGCGGAGTCTCACTGCGCGCAATCAGCGAACCTTTGAGCGCGCCCTTGAGCATCAGGACGGCGGGGTGGTCGATGGGCTCTACTTGACGCACCCGCGAACTGGAGAGTGGTGCCTGTCGATCTACCGCAACGTCATCAACGCAGGCAACGACGTTGAGGTCGCCTTCAATGCGGCTGCGCTCGATGGCGCCGAGGCGCAGGGCGCTGCCGGCAAATGGATCGACCGGACCCTCGCAGAGCTCCAACACGGCCCCTCTGGGATACACAAGGCGAACCGCAGCACCACCCATCGTGCGGGGATGACACTGGAAGGGGTCCGCGAGCTTGCGCGACGGCTCACGACACAGCTTCTGGCCGAAACAGGTCGTTGGGACAGTGGCTCACGCCTTGCGACTCCTTCAAGTGAAACGCCCACCGCGGAGCCAGCCCGCAAGGTGCCAACCTACCCGGCCGCACTGCTTCAGATGCTGGCAAATGCTCACTCGGCCTGTGAGCAGTCCGGAAAGAGCTCCGTCACGGTGGCGAAGATGAAGGAGTTCCGGTTCGGCAACGACGAGGAATTCCTTGCCTACGTACTGCCCATGCTCGAGGCAGGGAAGTGCGCAATCACAGGGATTCCGCTCGACTTGACGATGACGGACCTGGACCTCGCACCGTCGCTGGACAGGAAAGACTCAGGCGGCCACTACGAGCGCGGCAACTTGCAGGTCGTTGCGCGATTCATCAATCGCTGGAAGAGCGACGACGGGGAGCAGAACTTTCGCCGTCTTCTGGACCTGGTGAAGGCGCCAAGGGAATAGGCAGTCCCAACAGCACCTGTGAGCGTTAGGTTCGCGAAGAGATCGGCGTACCCTGCGCTCCGGACGAATCTGCCCCGGGGACCTCGGTGTCAGTCGTCCGCCTTGGCCTGCTCGTCGGCGAGCTTGAACAGCCTGGCGCACGCGGCGCGACGGCACCGGAGCTCAATGGGAATCTCAGACGCGGGACGTCGCGAAGGGCCGGGTCAAGGTCGTTGACGCTGCTCATCTGAGGTCTCACGCGTACGGCTTGACGGCCATCCCTTTGCGTAGGCCGGTGCTGCCGTCCTCCGCAGGAATCGCCCACGGAGGTTCCACTCCGGCGTTTCGACGCTGGTGGTGACCCAGGTGCCGTCGTGGCTGCGGACCGAGTCGTAACGGCGGCCCAGCTCCAGGCGTACGTTGTCCACGTACAGCCGCTCGCCGTTGCCGCAGTCCACCACATCCCCGATCTTCCACTGGGGGTCGGAGCCGGCCACCCGCAGCAGCAGGTCCTTCAGGCGTGTGGCAGCCTCGTCTTTCTCCAGGACAGCGGCTTCGATGGCTTGCAGGTGCTCAGTGCTCATGAATCACTCCTTGCCAGGAGGGATAGCACCGCGGCCGCTACCTCACAAGGACGTTGATCCTCAAGGTCGTCGCGGCTGCACCAGATCGTCGTAGGGCGACAACGACGGGTCCTTGCGGCGCTCCTCCTCATACAGCGTCCGCATCTCCGTCGCTGCTTTGGTGAGTGCGAGCAGGTATTCGGAGTCGCTGGGGCCCGTGTCGTGGAGACCCGTGCGAAGCTTCCGCTCGAGACGGGTCGCCTCGGCGTCGACGGACCTAATGGCCATCATGAGGGTCGGAACTGACAGCGCCATCACGACTCCGACGAAGCCTTGATCGTCTCCACCTGCGGCAGCCGCTCCCACGCCTCCCACAGGTCGATGAAGCCTGAGAGCCACTGGACATCCTCTTCGAGGCGCTCCATGGCTTCGTCGCTCAGCTCGCCATCTGCGTCAGACCACAGCTTGGCACGAAGCTCGTCGGCACTCATGCATTCGTGCCCGCGCAACTTGCAGAAGGCTTCCAGTGCGCTGCACAGGGTCAACTCGATCTCGCCCTTGACCGAGACCTTGCCTCCCTTGTCGTCGACAGCCTGGCCAATCAAGGCACTGCACACGGACTTCAGGGCGTCCGCAATGCCGGCAGCGTACTCTCGCTCCTCCGCGTCCTTGGAGTCGGCGTGCTCGGCCCGACGCACCTCCAGCTGGATCAGCGCCGCCTCGACTCGGACTCCGGCCGGGCCGTCGTACAGCGGCTTGCAGTCCGGCTCGCCGGCCGGGGCGTCGCCCACGTGGAGGAGCGCGGTGCCGTAGCGGTAGCCGGCCACCTTGGCGCCGTCGACGCCAGAAAGCACCTGTGCCAACGCGTGACGGGCCTGGGACACCTTCGCCGTCGCGACGCCGACGCCCTCATCCTTATCCATGGCCACCTGGAGGGATTGGACAGCGGCGTCGTACTGTTCGAGAAGGGAGAGCGCGGGGGTGGTCATCTGAGGTTCCGTGGAGGGGCCGGGAGTGATGATCGAGAGGCAGAAGGCCTGGGATTCCGCCATGCTCGCGGTCATCCCTCCGCCACTGGCGGTGACACGAAGGGTGTCGCCAGCGAGGCGATGTGCTCAAGTGCTGCGGGGGCGCCGTTGCCACTCATCTGCGCCAGGCCGTCAACTGCGGCGGAGTGCACTGCGGCGAGAGTTTCCAGCAGCGCGCTCTTGTCGGCGGCCAGTCGGGCAGTCGCCGCCACAGCGCGCTCCGCCTGGTCATTCAGCAGCGCGACCAGCCGGGACGGGTGCCGCAGCACCCCATTGCCAGCTTGCCCACCTTCCTCGAGCTGCTCGCGCCACCGCTGCGCGGCAGCATGCACGATGGCCATTCGCGCCGTTGCTTCCAGATCCCCCGGGGCGTCGAGGCCGCCGTGCGCCACGTCGACGATGGCCGAGGCCACATCGTAGACCCGACAGGAGATGGCAAGACGCAGCGCCTGACCGTCCTCCCGGTGAGGACGCCAGGGCTCCTGCTGGCCGATCAGCAACAGGCTGTCGTTGTCGTCTCCAGTGCGGTCGACCTGAAAGCCGGCGGCCTCCGCGGCCTTAGCGAGCATCTGGAGGAGCTTGGTTCGATTCATGGCCTCAGGGGTATCCCTCGGCCCAATGACCGTCAAGCCACTCCACGCTGCGGCAGACTCTGCAGGCGCAGCGGCTCCAGCGCGAGCTGAGGCAAGCGTGACACCTCCGTCTTGTACCTCGTGCTATTCCTCCTCGAAACGAGGGATCGATGCGCCAAGGCGACGGACGAGGCCGCCCGGCGTCTCGACGACCAATGCAGAATCCAAGAATGTACGCAAATCGCCTCACCCTGCTGCTCCTCGCTTCGGCTGCGTCCTCACTCACGGTGGCGGCACCGCAAGAAAGCGCGGAAGCGCGTGCTGCTCGATGGGAACTGGACCTTCGCGCGCGGGCGACATGCATCGCCGAAAAGGCATCCCATCAGGCGAAGGAAGTCATTGCGGCGGCCTTCTACAGTCCCGCTGTCCCTGCCAGCCCTGACACAACCCCCGGCGAAACAATCTCCCGCGCCCGCGAAGCGCTCGATGAGCTTTTCCTGCATTGCCGGGACCTTGCCCAGGAGAAGTCCAACGCCCGAATCTTTCACTCCGTCAAGAGCGCCGGCAAGGTCGCCGCGCGTATGGCGGAGCACCCCGAGTTTGCTCCGTACGTCGCTAGGGCCATCGCTGCACAGACACGTGCCCAGAACGCTCTTGCGCAAAAGGAGGCTGAGAAAGAGGCGGCCGCACGTGCAAAGTCGAGTTGGGCCGTGAAATAGGAGACCCAGCCGGGGCGTAGCTCTCAGGGTAGGCGGGCTTTACAGGCGAGCTCGCCGGCGCCGCACAGCAGCGGCTCCCATGTCAGGAACGGCAGCGGCATCGATGGTGTCCACCATCGCCTTCTCGTTCTCGAAGCGCTCGAGCACCCGCGACCAAACCGACTCCCGGGTCATCCAAGCGTCGACGCGCTCGCGGATCTCGCGCAACGGGATGCCTACCGACTTCCACGACTCGACGAGCCTGTGCGCGCACTGCTCTGCCGCCGCCGCCACCGGGGCGTAGGCGAGGCCCTCTCCCCCGCGGGGAAACAGGCCGATGAGAGTAGCGCGGGTGGCAGCCTCGGCGTCCGGAACCGCGCGGATCGCCACCAGGAGATCGTGGAGCCGCTTCGTTCGCTCGGCGCTGTCAGGGCAGGGGGTCGACGTGCCCTGCCAGTCGGTGCTGACGACCAGGCGCCAGGAGTCCGCAAGGAAGTGCGGAAGCAGGCGGCGGTAGTCCTCCCGCCGGCTCGCGAGGATGAGCTCCTGTAGCAGCAGCCCGTCCGTTTGTCGGACGTCCATGGCCCACTGGTCGCGAACGCAGAGGACGACCTGGTTCTCGACTCCGGCGCGCAGGGTCCGCGACTTCAGCACGCCCGGCTGCCGACACTCCTTGAGCACCCGCTCCACCTGCAGGATGCAAGTGAGGAGGGAAGGGTTCGACTCCTTCTTCAGAAGCAGGGCGCCCACCGTCTTGCCTTGGATCGATCCCTCGATATTCACCCGGCGGCCGTGCTTCTTGCTGATCTCCGGACACTTCGCGCGGAGTGCCAGGGCAACTGCGGGGTGGAGGGCGAACTCCCGGTGGGCCGCATCACTGATGCCGTACTGCCCCGCGATGGGAAGCGCGCCGGTACGCCGTGCCGCCAAGTGATGCACCAGCGGCTTAGCCTCCATGCCCTCGTACACCGTCTCTGGATCCGCATCCCATAGGAAACGGGGGTGTACGAGCACGGGGTAAGTGACCAGGAGGTGGGCCAGCCGCTCCCGAGCAGCCGACACGATGACCGGCTTCATCTTGGAGGCGCGCAGGTGGGTGAGGCGCAGGCTGGCCAGCACCTGCTCGTCGGGTCCGAGCTTGGACGGCGTCTCTGGCAGTCCACCGTACTCCGTGGGGAGGCGCCGGCAGATCTCGGGCGCGATCCCGGCGTCCGTCATCAGCTGGAACAGCTGATGGTGCAGGTCCGGCGTGAGCTGGCTTGTGCTGATCGCCTCGTCGGCGCCCTCTGTACTCCTCGGCACCAAGTAGGCGAGCGAGCCGTTGGTGGTGGTCACGCACCGGCTGGGCGGCAGGCTGTCCATGGCGCGCTCGAACGCGTCCGGGTCCTCGCGACAAAGGACGTTGAGTTCTTGGAGCTGCTCGGGCGTCATAACGCGCCCCTTCGCATGCGAGCCGGCGCCGCAACCGCAACCTCATCTGGCACCGCCCGGCGCTCGATCACATCGTTCATGGAACATTGGGTGGTGAGGATCTCGAGGGCCACGGTCCAGGGCGAGTTGCTGCAGTTGTTGAACACGCGCTCGTGGATCACGTCGATCCGGAAGCCGGCATTCACGAACCGCGACAGGACCGCGAAGGCTACGTTTGTGTCCGTGCACTGCTTGTCGACGTTGGGCCCCATGAACTCACCCCGCATCGGGAAGAGGGCACGTAGAAACACTCCTTCGGCCTGTCGGGGCGAATCCACCATCCGCAAGTGCTGCAGAAGGTGAGAAAGCCGGTCCAGGCGGGCTGGCACGTCGGCAGGCGTTCCATGGTCGCGGAACAGGTAGTGCGCGAGATCCCAGGCCACCTCCGACTCGACCAGGGCATGCAGGTTCAGCTCGGGGTTGCGGGCGGCTGCGCTGGCCATCTCCTCGATGGCGAGCTGGGCCTGCGGATGATCCGAGCCCAGCCAAGACTCCTTTAAGCACTCGCGCATCATGCTGCGGATGCCGATTCGAGACGGTTCCGACAGGGCGAGCTCGCAGCGCTTGAAACCGGCCTCTGCGCGGATCCTGTCCAGGGCCAGCAGACCCGCGACCAAGCCGAAGGACGCCCACTCCCCGCTCTGCATGAGCGTGCCGAGGTCCTTGCCGTAGATCTCCGGCTTCCACTTCACCCGACGCCCGAGCTCCACCGAATCGGGCATCCCGTGATCCAGGAGGTGAGGGCACTTGGCACGAAGCGCCGCGATCACCGCCCCGTGCTCACAGAACTGGCGCACGTCGCGCGCCTGGCGCAACTCTGGCGCCGTCGATGGCAGCGTCGCGTGTGGATGCCGCAGCAGCACGGCGAGAAGGGGACGCGGCTCGGACGCAGGTGGATCTTCCGGGTCATCGCGGGGGTCCACCTCCCAGACGATCCGCGGGTGGAGCAGCACGGGAAACTCGAGCATGAGGCGGCTCAGCACGCGCTGCGCTTGCCCCGGGATCCCGTGCTCCATCAGCCGCACGCATGCGAGCGCCTGCTCCATGGGCCCGACGGTCGGCGGCTGGGGCTGAACGCCGGCGTCCCGGCCGAGGCGCGCCAGCATGTCCTGGGCAGCCACGTACCCGCCTGACGGCTGAATGAGCATGGCCGCAGCGCCGTCCTTGGTGCGCACTCCCAGTCCCGTCGAGCGGCAGAGCTCTGCGAACAGGGCGTCACCCCCCTTCAGGGACTTCCGGCACTGCTCATTGAGCGCGCGCAGCTCATCGGCGGTCAGTGGCCGGGCCATCACAGACTCCTCCGTGTCGCGCGCGAGGGCGTGGGAGACGCCGGGTACGCGACTGACGACTCGGCGCCTTTGGCGTCGATGACAGCCTCCATCGCCATAGTGCGCGAGTGCACCTCGACAGCATTCGTCCAGAGCTCCCGCACCGCCTTGCGATCCAGGATCCGCTTCTGGAGTGACGACTGGGCGGTGGGGCTCGTCGGCATGGGCCCCGCCATCTCCACCTTCGTGTCGACCACCGCGATGGCTCCGTGCTCGTGCAGCGCCTCCAGGAAGCCCAGAGCTGAGTCCATGGCCGTGGCAGGGCCCGCGGTGGCTGGATCAGCCCGTCCGGTGCCGATGCACTGTTGGCGCCGACCGAAAACTGAGCCGCAAATGAGGGCTGTGCCGATCCAAAACTGAGCCAGGTGAGCGACCTACTCTGCTGCTTTTTTGTGCAGCAGAGGACGAGGAGTGATCACCATGGACATGATTGGCAGGATCCGGCGGTTGCACAGCCGGAAGAAGAAGTCGGTGCGCGAAATTGCGCGCATCACGGGGCTGTCGCGCAACACGATCTCGAAGTGGCTGACGGCAGAGATCGACGGCCCGCCGAAGTACCGGCGCGGCGAGCAGCCGAGCAAGCTCACCGCGTTTCACGACACGCTGCGGCAGGCGCTGAAGGCCGACGCCCGGCGTCCACGCCACGAGCGGCGCACGGCCAGGGCGTTGTACGCCGAGATCAAGGCCGCAGGCTACGACGGCGGCTACAGCCGTGTGACCGACTTCATCCGTGCCTGGCGCCAGGACGAAGGCCAGGCGGCGGTGGCCAACGCCTTCATCCCGCTGGCCTTCGAGCTGGGCGAGGCCTACCAGTTCGACTGGAGCGAGGAGGGGCTGGTGGTGGGCGGCATCTACTACCGAGTGCAGGTGGCGCACATGAAGCTGTGCGCCTCGCGGGCGTTCTGGCTGGTGGCCTACCCGAGCCAAGGGCACGAGATGCTGTTCGATGCGCACACGCGCTCGTTCGCGGCGCTGGGCGGCGTGGCCCGGCGCGGCATCTACGACAACATGAAGACTGCGGTCGACAAGGTCAAGAAGGGCAAGGGGCGTATCGTCAACGAGCGCTTCGCGACCATGTGCGCGCACTACCTGGTCGACCCGGACTTCTGCAACGTTGCCTCGGGTTGGGAGAAGGGCGTCGTCGAGAAGAACGTGCAGGACAGCCGGCGGCGCATCTGGATCGAAGCGGGCAAGCTGAAGTTCGGCAGCTTCACCGAGTTGAACGCCTGGCTGGCCGACCGGTGCCGCGCGCTGTGGGAGGAGGTGCGCCACCCCGAGCACGCGCAGTTCAGCGTGGCCGAGATGCTGGAGCACGAGCGCGCGCACCTGATGCCGATGCCCGCGCCGTTCGACGGCTACGTGGAGAAGCCTGCCCGGGTGTCGAGCACCTGCCTGGTGTCGGTGGCACGCAACCGCTACTCGGTGCCGTGCGAGCTGTACGGGCAGATGGTCAGCACGCGGCTGTACCCGGTGGCCGTGGTGATCGTCGCCGATGACAAGGTGGTGGCCAGGCATGACCGGCTGAGTAACGCTGGCGAGACCCGCTACGACTGGCAGCACTACATCCCGCTGCTGCAGAGGAAGCCAGGTGCCCTGAGGAACGGCGCCCCGTTCGCTGACATGCCCGAGCCGCTGCAGCGGCTGCGCCGTGGGCTGCTGCGCAACCCGGGTGGCGACCGCGTGATGGCGCAGGTGCTGGCCATCGTGCTCACCGCCGGGCTGGACGCGGTGCTGGTGGCGGTGGAGTTGGCGCTGGAGACCGGGCCGCCAGGCAAGGTCAGCGTCGAGCATGTCGTCAACGTGCTCGGCCGGCTGAACGCGCAGCCGGCACCGCCGACGGCGGCCACGCAGCTGAAGGTGGCCACGCCCCCGCTGGCCGACACCGCCCGCTACGACCGCCTGCGTGGCGATGGTGCTGATGGCGGCGCCGACGACACCACCGTGGAGGCCGGCCATGAAGCCTGACGTGCTGGTCGAGTTGAAGTCGCTGCGCCTGCACGGCATGGCCGGCGCCTGGGCCGATCTGGTCGAGCAAGGGGGCAACACCGGGGTGGAGTCCTCGCGCTGGCTCATCGAGCACCTGCTGCAGGCCGAGGCCACCGATCGGGCGATGCGTTCGGTCAGCCATCAGATGCACACAGCGAAGTTCCCCGTGCACCGCGACCTGGCCGGCTTCGACTTCGAGGTCTCGCCGGTGGATCGCAAGCTGGTGGCCACCCTGGCCACCACCGCCTTCACCGCCGACGCGCACAACGCTGTGCTCGTCGGCGGGCCGGGCACTGGCAAGACGCACCTGGCCACGGCCATCGGCATCTCGGGCATCACCAAGCACGGCAAGCGGGTGCGGTTCTACTCCACCGTCGACCTGGTCAACGCGCTGGAGCAGGAGAAGGCGCAAGGCAAGGCCGGGCGCATCGCCAACAGCCTGCTGCGCATGGACCTGGTCATCCTGGACGAGTTGGGCTACCTGCCGTTCAGCCAGACCGGCGGGGCGCTGCTGTTCCATCTGCTCAGCCGGCTGTACGAGCACACCAGCGTGGTCATCACCACCAACCTGGACTTCGGCGAGTGGTCCAGCGTCTTCGGCGACGCCAAGATGACCACCGCGCTGCTCGACCGCCTGACCCACCACTGCCACATCGTCGAGACCGGCAACGAGTCCATCCGCTTCAGCCGCAGCACCGCCGAGGCCAAGCGGCGCATCAAGGCGCGCGAGCAGGGCCGCAAGGGATCGAAACCGTCCGAAGGCGCCGAGCCGTTCTGAACGCCCGCCGCGCGGGGTAAGCCGCTACGGGCTTCGCCCTGCGCGCCTTGCCCC
>OFDC01000115.1_pt1 | contig 86706 bp, 84 predicted proteins | sample 1520941 | NCBI WGS metagenome assembly OFDC01 (sample SAMEA94258168, study PRJEB24077) | hot springs metagenome | biome: Aquatic biome; feature: Water | place: India | collected 2012-12-06 | depth 5 m
GGGCGCCGGGGGTGGGGGTACCGGGGGTGGGGGTACCAAGCGCGGGCATGCCGGGCGCGCGCGCGCTCGGTGCCTCCGCGCGAGTCGCCGCCGTGTCCGGTCCCTGCAACACCCGGTAACGGTCCTGCTCCGCGAGTTCGATGTAGTCGTGGATGCCCCACAGATGGTCCACGAGCGGGTACGCCGCCTCCGTCGGCTCCACCGGCTCCTTCCGCCACGGAGTCACGAGCTTCGCGAGGAACGACCGCTCGCGGGCGAGGCCGTTCGAGATGAGTCTCGCGACGATCCAGCGGTGGGGCGACTTCAACTGCACCCCGAGCGACCGGTTACGACCCGGCGCGATGGTCAGTGTCGCGCCAGGACGCAGCTTCTCACCGAAGAGGGTGGTGAGGATGGCCCGCTCATCGGGGCCCTCGAGCGCGGCATCCGCGAGTGTGAGCACGAAGCCCGACTTGCGTGCCCGGCCCGACTCACGACTGATGCTCACCACCTTGCGCACCGCGAAGTCGATGACCTGCGCGGCCACCGCGCGCCTGCCATCGCCGAGCAGCTCTGCCGCGGCGACGAGCGAGAGACCCTTGGGTGCCGTGTACTGGGGCACGATGATGCGGTTGGGGCGAGGGATCATAGGCACAAGATACCGGCGGAACGCGAAACCGGTGATCGAGCTGGTCGAGATCTCGGTGTGGATCTCGACGTCGCTCGATCACCGGTTGGTGACGCGTTAGGTCCTACGCCTCGACTGCCTCGGGCTCCTTCTCGGGCAGACCCGCCTGGCGACCGGTCGTGAACTGGAACTCGCCGTTCGCGAAGTCCACGTGCACGTGATCACCGGCGTTGAGCTCGCCGTGGAGGATCTTCTCGCTCAGGGCATCTTCAACCTCGTGCTGCACGGCACGACGCAGCGGGCGCGCACCGAGCGACGGGTCGAAGCCGACCTTGATGAGCTGCTCCTTCGCCGCGAGCGTGAGCTCGACGGTGAGGTCCCGATCCATGAGGCGCTCGCTGAGCCGCTTGATGAAGAGGTCCACGATCTGCAGCAACTCGTCCTGCGTGAGCTGCGGGAAGACGATGGTCTCGTCGACACGGTTCAGGAACTCGGGCTTGAAGTGCTTCTTGAGCTCCTCCACGACCTTGCCGCGCATGCGGTCGTAACCGGTGGCGGTGTCGGTGGACGACGTGAACCCGATGGGGGTTCCCGTGATGTCCTTCGTTCCGAGGTTCGTGGTCATGATGATCACGGTGTTCTTGAAGTCGACGACACGACCCTGACCATCCGTCAGACGTCCCTCCTCCAGAATCTGGAGCAGCGAGTTAAAGATGTCGGGGTGCGCCTTCTCGATCTCATCGAAGAGCACGACGCTGAACGGCTTGCGACGAACCTTCTCGGTGAGCTGGCCGCCCTCCTCGAAGCCGACGAATCCGGGAGGGGCACCGAACAGTCGCGAGACCGTGTGCTTCTCGCCGTACTCCGACATGTCGAGGGAGATGAGGGCGTTCTCGTCGTCGAACAGGAACTCGGCAAGAGCCTTCGCGAGCTCGGTCTTACCGACACCCGTGGGGCCGGCGAAGATGAACGAGCCCGAGGGGCGCTTCGGGTCCTTGAGGCCGGCACGCGTGCGGCGGATGGTCTTGGAGAGAACCGAGATGGCCTCCTCCTGACCGATGACGCGCATGTGCAGGGCCTTCTCCATGAAGATGAGCCTCGACGACTCCTCCTCGGTGAGCTTGAAGACGGGGATGCCCGTGGCCGCGGCCAGCACCTCGGCGATGAGTCCCTCGTCGACCTCAGCGGTCGTGGAGACGTCACCCGACTTCCACTGCTTCTCGAGACGCAGGCGCTCGCCGAGCAGCTTCTTCTCCTCGTCGCGCAGCGAGGCGGCCTTCTCGAAGTCCTGGTCTTCGATCGCGCCTTCCTTGTCGCCACGCACGACCGCGATCTTCTCGTCGAATTCGCGCAGCTCCGGCGGGGCGGAGAGGATCGACAGGCGAAGGCGTGCGCCCGCCTCATCCAGCAGGTCGATCGCCTTGTCGGGCAGGAAGCGGTCCTGCACGTAGCGGTCGGCAAGATTCGCGGCGGCGACGATCGCGCCATCGGTGATCGATACCTTGTGGAACGCCTCGTACTTGTCGCGCAGACCCTTGAGGATGTTGATGGTATGGGGCAGCGACGGCTCGTTCACCTGAACGGGCTGGAAGCGACGCTCGAGCGCGGCATCCTTCTCGAAGTGCTTGCGGTACTCGTCGAGCGTTGTCGCACCGATCGTCTGCAGCTCACCGCGAGCGAGAAGCGGCTTGAGGATGGATGCGGCGTCGATGGCACCCTCGGCGGCCCCCGCACCCACGAGGGTGTGGATCTCGTCGATGAAGGTGATGATGTCACCGCGCGTGCGGATCTCCTTGGTCACCTTCTTGAGGCGCTCCTCGAAGTCACCGCGGTAGCGGCTACCGGCGATGAGGGACCCGAGGTCGAGCGTGTAGAGCTGCTTGTCTTTGAGGGTCTCGGGCACGTCGCCGCGCACGATCGCCTGGGCGAGGCCCTCGACGACGGCGGTCTTGCCGACGCCGGGCTCACCGATCAGCACGGGGTTGTTTTTGGAGCGGCGCGAGAGTATCTGCATGACCCGCTCCATCTCCTTCTCGCGACCGATGACCGGGTCGAGCTTGCCGTCACGCGCTGCCTGCGTGAGGTTGCGACCGAACTGGTCGAGGATCTGGGAGCCCTTGTCGGGGGTGGCGTCGTTTCCACCGACCGCAACGGCCTCCTTGCCCTGGTACCCGGAGAGCAGCTGGATGACCTGCTGACGCACCCGGTTGAGGTCGGCTCCGAGCTTCACGAGCACCTGGGCGGCGACGCCCTCACCCTCGCGGATGAGGCCGAGCAGGATGTGCTCCGTACCGATGTAGTTGTGGCCGAGCTGGAGGGCCTCGCGCAACGACAGCTCGAGCACCTTCTTGGCGCGCGGCGTGAACGGGATGTGACCCGTGGGCTGCTGCTGGCCCTGGCCGATGATGTCTTGCACCTGCTCGCGCACGGCGTCGAGCGAGATGCCCAGCGACTCGAGCGCCTTGGCGGCGACGCCCTCACCCTCGTGGATGAGGCCGAGCAAAATGTGCTCCGTGCCGATGTAGTTGTGGTTGAGCATCTTGGCCTCTTCTTGGGCCAGCACCACCACGCGGCGAGCTCGGTCGGTAAATCTTTCGAACATGATGTTCTCTCCTTCACGGCTCACGGGCAGACGCGGCCGATGTAAAGAGACTAACGACGGAGGCGGCCGAAAAGTTCGGTGTTCGCCCTAGGCGTGACGTGTGTCAGGCGGGCCGGGAGGCGGGCTCACGCGCGCTGCTCCATACTGTCAGCATGAGTTCTGACGACGACTACGACCGCAACCCCGTCGGCTTCCTCGGGTGGCTGCGCAACCGCAAGGCGCTGACCTGGATCGTCATCATCGGGCTCGTGCTGCTCACGGTGGGCGGCTCGGCGTTGCTGTTCTTCGCGCAACTCGCCGCGGGCTGACATGCACCCCGTCGTTGATCTCGGAGAGCCCTTCGCACGGCTCGACGAGCACGACGCAGCAGACCTGCTGAGGTCGACGTTCGGCGTCGAGGCGGCGCACCTCGAGCGACTCGACACGGAGCGCGACGACACGTTCCGGGTGCGCACGGCCGCGGGCAGCTACGTACTCAAGGTCGCTCACCCCGACGACGACCCCCTGTACGTCAACATGCAGACCGCGGCCATGTCGTTCGCGGCGGAGATCGAACCCCTCCTGCCCCTGCAGTCGCTCGCTCTGTCGGTCGAGGGTGAGGTCGAGCCGGTCATCGAACACGGCGGGCGTGAGCGTGTGGCGCGGTTGCTCACGTGGCGTGACGGCATCCCGCTGGGTTCTGCCCCGAAACCGGATGCCGCGCAGCTGCGCATCCTCGGCGAGACGTCGGGGCGGCTCACCTCTGCTCTCTCGACGTTCGATCATCCTGCCGCCCACCGCGAGTTCGTGTGGGATGTGGGGCGACTCGAGCTGGTGCGTCCGCTGCTCGACGAGTATCCGATGCAGGAGACTCGCGAGCTGTTCGCGGTGTACGACCGGGTCGTGGTGCCCGTGATTCGGGAGCTGCCGCAGCAGGTCATCCACAATGATTTTCATCTCGGCAACATCGTCGTGCAGCCGGATTCCCCCGGGTACATCACGGGCGTCATCGACTTCGGCGACACCGTGCACACGGCCCGAGTCGCCGACCTCGCCGTAGCACTGAGCTACCTCGTGGTGCCCGGTGACGCTGGGACTGAGGACCTCGCGGCGTTCCAGGACGGGTACGAATCACGCGTGAGGCTCACCGACGCCGAGCGGGAAGTGCTGCCGGTGCTCGTGGCGGCACGCATCGCGCAGCGCATCCTCGTCAACCTGAACCTGGCGCGCGGCAACCCCGACGACCGCGGGTCGGCGATCGGCTCGGCCGAAACCAATCGACGAGCGCTCGGCGCCCTGCTGCCCGCACTATTGGAGAACACCTGATGGCCGGACCCACCACCTACTTCACCCCCGCCGACGCCAGCGGTTTGGATGCCCCGACGCGCGAGCTCATCGAACGCCGCGCCCGCGCCATGGGCAGTGCCTACCGCCTGTTCTACGCCGACCCCGTGCAACCCGTGCGCGGCCTCGGCACGAAGCTCTACGACGTCGACGGAGTCGAGTACCTCGACGCCTACAACAACGTGCCCTCGGTGGGGCACTCGCACCCGCGCGTCGCCGCCGCGATCGCCGAGCAGGCGGCGCGTCTGACGACCCACACTCGCTACCTCGCCGAACCGACGGTCGCGTATGCCGAAGACATTCTTGCGACGCTGCCGCCCGCGATCGACAACATCATGTTCACCTGCACGGGCTCAGAGGCCAACGATCTCGCGCTCAAGATCGCGAAGCTTGCGACGGGCGGCACCGGCGTGATCGTCACCGCGAACGCGTACCACGGCGTCACGACCGAGGTCGCGGCAATCTCGCCGTCGCTCGGCGGCATCGAGTCCCTCGCCGAGTGGGTGCGGGTGGTGCCGAGCCCCGGGCCGGGTGTCGACTTCGCGGCGGCCGTCGCCGCCTCGGTGAGCGAGCTCGAGGTGTTCGGCATCCGCACCGCCGCGGTCATCGTCGATACGATCTTCTCGTCGGACGGTGTTCAGCCCGACGCTCCAGGACTGCTGGATGCTGTCGCCTCCGTTCGCGCGGCGGGCGGGCTCTTCATCGCCGACGAGGTGCAGCCGGGGTTCGGCCGCCTGGGAACGGGCATGTGGGGGTTCGAGCGCTACTCGACGCCCGAGCGACCACTCGTGCCCGACATCGTCACCGTGGGCAAGCCCATGGGCAACGGGCATCCGATCGCCGCCGTCATGACGCGCCACGACCTCGTCGACGAGTTCAACCGCCACTCGCGCTACTTCAACACCTTCGGCGGCAGCTCGGTCTCGATCGCGGCTGCGCAGGCGACCCTCGACGTGCTGCGCGACGAAGGGCTCACCGAGAACTCGCGCGTCGTCGGCGACTACCTGGCGGCCGCGCTGCGCGACACGGGACGATTCGTGGATGTGCGTTCCGTAGGCCTCTTCATCGGCGCCGAACTCGAGACCGAGCAGCTCGCCCTGTCGACCGTGAACGCGATGCGCGAGCGGCGGGTGCTGCTCGCGGCGTCGGGTCCGCGCAACGACACCCTGAAGATCCGGCCGCCGCTGCCGTTCTCGATCGCCGACGCGGATCGCCTGCTCACCGAGCTGAACGCGGTGCTGCGGTGAGCAACCTCGAGAAGGAGCCCGCGGAGCAGGTGTGCGAGCAGCCGGTGGTCGAGCGGGCGCAGCCGGTGGTCGAGCGGAGTCGAGACCGGGAGGGGATTTCGACAAGCTCGATCACCGAGAGCGGCTCGATCACCGAGAGCGGCTCGATCACCGATGACGTCGAGATTCTCGAACCGCGCGACGTGCCGCTCGGCGGACCGCGTGCCATGGGGGTTCGGCGCACCCTGCCGCAGCGGGCGCGGTCGCTCATCGGCGCGTGGTGTTTCGTCGACCACTACGGACCCGAGCGCGTCGCGATGGTCGTGCCGCCGCATCCGCACACCGGACTTCAGACGGTGAGCTGGCTCTTCGCGGGCGACATCGAGCACCGCGACAGTGTCGGGAGCCACGCGACCGTGCGGCCGGGTCAGGTGAACCTCATGACGGCAGGGCGGGGGATCGCGCATTCGGAGGTGTCGGTTTCGATGCGGCCCGATGGGCCTACTCAACCACCGGCTCAGCGGCCCGTGCTGCACGGCGCCCAGCTGTGGATCGCGCTACCCGACTCCGCCCGCGACACCGACCCCGCGTTCGAGAGCCACGTGCCCCAGCCGGTCGAGCTCGACGGCGCACGACTCACGGTCTTCATCGGGTCGCTGGCCGGCAGCGCCTCCCCCGTGACCGTGCACACGGAACTCGTCGGCGCTCAGCTCGACATCTCCCCCGGGGCGAGCGTCGTACTATCCGTCGATGCCCGCTTCGAGCACGGGATACTCGTCGACGCGGGGGACGTCACCGTCGACGGCATCCGCGTGCCTGTCTCCCACCTCGCCTACGTCGCGCCGGGTCGCCACGAGATCACCCTCACCGCGGGCGATGCACCGGCGCGCGTGCTGCTCATCGGCGGCGTGCCGCTCGGTGAGCGGATCATCATGTGGTGGAACTTCATCGGGCGCACCCACGAAGAGATCGTGGGGTATCGCGACGACTGGATGCGCGAGGTCATTGCGGGCGGCAACCCGCACGGGCGGTTCGGCACGGTCGACTACGAGGGCGCGCCACTGCCGGCACCGGAGCTGCCGGGCGTGCGGTTGGCGCCGCGGGGGTAGGTCAGGCCTTGGGCTCGGGCTTGGGCGGGAGCCCGGCCTTCGCGCGCTCCTCGGCCTCGATCTCGCCGTAGACCTTGCGCTCGGTGCGGTCGGCCCGGATGATCGCGCGCATCACGAACCAGAAGATGAGGCCGACGAGGATCGTCGGGGTCACCGAGAAGATCGCGTTCGACCAAAAGTCCGTGGGCACCTACCCAGCGTAACCGTTCACGAAGTACACGACGGCGACGATGAGGATGATGCCCGCGAGGCCCACGCCCGTGATGAGCCTCGACCAGCGCCTGTCCACTAACTCCCCTTGACGAGGATGCCGACGACTCCGGAGATCAGCAGGTACAGGCCGATCCCGCCGACGATCACCCAGATGGCGATGCGTGCGAACGAGATCTGGTTCTTCGGCTTGTCTGGCGGGATCGGGGGTGGGGCATCCATCGACATGCTGGCAGCCTACTTACTTGACCAGGGGGAACAGGATTGTCTCGCGGATGCCGAGGCCCGTGATCGCCATGAGCAGTCGGTCGATGCCCATGCCCATCCCGCCCGTGGGGGGCATGCCGTGCTCGAGCGCGCGCAGGAACTCCTCGTCGAGGCGCATCGCCTCCGGGTCGCCCTTCGACGCGAGCAGCGCCTGCGCGACGAAGCGCTCGCGCTGGATGACGGGGTCGACGAGCTCGGAGTAGCCGGTCGCGAGCTCGAACCCGCGGATGTAGAGGTCCCACTTCTCGACGACACCCTCGATCGAGCGGTGGTCTCGCACGAGCGGGCTCGTGTCGACGGGAAAGTCCATGACGAAGGTGGGGCGCACGAGGTCGGGCTTGATGTAGTGCTCCCACAGCTCCTCGACTAGCTTGCCGTGCGTGGGCAGCTGCACCTCGGCGCCGATCTTGTCGGCGTGCTCCTGCAGGTAGGCGACATCGGTCTCGGGGGTGACGTCGAGGCCCGACGCGTCGCGCAACGAGTCGTACATCGACACGCGATCCCAGTCGCCACCGAGGTCGTATTCGGTTCCGTCGGCCCACGTCACGGTCAGTCCGCCGGCAACCGCGACGGCGGCGTTCTGCACGAGCTGCTGGGTGAGGTCGGCCATCCGGTTGTAGTCGCCGTAGGCCTCGTAGGCCTCGAGCATCGCGAACTCGGGGCTGTGGGTGGAGTCTGCGCCCTCGTTGCGGAAGTTGCGGTTGATCTCGAACACCCGGTCGATGCCGCCCACGACGGCGCGCTTGAGGAACAGCTCGGGCGCGATGCGCAGGTAGAGCTCGGTGTCGAACGCGTTCGAGTGGGTGATGAAGGGGCGAGCGGATGCTCCGCCGTGCTGCACCTGCAGCATGGGGGTCTCCACCTCGAGGTAGTCCTGCTCGGTGAACGTTCGGCGCAGGCTCGCGTTGACCGCCGCGCGGGCGCGTGCCGTGGTGCGGGCCTGCTCCCGCACGATGAGGTCGAGGTAGCGACTGCGCACGCGGGCCTCGTCGCTGAGCTCCGTGTGCAGGTTCGGCAGCGGCAGCACCGCCTTCGCCGCGATCTGCCACGTCTTCACCATGATCGAGAGTTCGCCGCGGCGGCTGGAGATGACCTCGCCCTCGACGAACAGGTGGTCGCCGAGGTCGACGAGTTCCTTCCACCGCTCGAGCGACTCCTCGCCCACCTCGGCGAGCGAGACCATGGCCTGCACGCGTTGGCCGTCACCGGACTGCAGACTCGCGAAACACAGCTTGCCGGTGTTGCGCAGGTGCACGATACGACCCGCGAGCCCGACGGTAACGCCGGTCACGGCATCCGCCTCGAGGTGCGCCCACTCGGCGCGCACCGCGGGGATCGTCGTGGTGATGGCGACGCTCACGGGGTACGCGCCGTCACCCGAATCGATGAGGCGCTGACGCTTATCGAGACGCACGGCCTTCTGCTCTGAGACCTCAGCCTCGGTCAGTTCGGGAGTCTCGGCGGTTTCGCTGGTGTCGGCGCTCATAACCGGTCAATCGTACCGGGGGTTTCGATACGCGCCTGCGGCGCTCGGCGCGCGTCAGGTCGCGTGCCGCACGCACCTCGTCGCGGCCGGGCGCACCTCGAGTCGAGCCGCCGGGATCGGTTCGCCGCAGACCTCGCAGACCCCGTAGGTTCCGTGGTCGATTCGGTCGAGCGCGAGCCGCAGCTGCTCGATGCGCTCGGTCGTCGAGTGGATGGTCGCATCCAACTGGGCCCGCTCGAAGCCGATCGTCGCCCCTTCTGGGTCGTGCTCGTCGTCGGCGTTGGATTCGAGGGAAGCCGCGACGATGCCGGCGTACTCGGCTCGCAGCATCCCGAGCAGAGCGATCGCCTCGTCGAGCTGGTGCGTAACGAGTTCGCGCGGATCTCGACTGCGCTCGACCACCGGGCTACCCGAGGTAGAGCTGCTCGTTGTCGATGAGGCGCGTGCCGCCGACGTTCGCCGCGATGATCGCGATCGCCTTGCCGCGGTAGCCGTCGTCGACGGGAAGGAAGGTCTTTGGCATCACGACCTTGAGATAGTCGAGCTTGACCGACGGCTCGCCCATGAGCACCGCCTGGGCGGCCGCGATGACCGCGTCGATTCCGCGATCGCCGGATGATGCGGCCGCCTCCAACGCGCTCGACAGGGCCTTCGCCGCCCTCCGCTCCTTCGCGTCGAGGTAGCGATTGCGACTCGACAGCGCGAGTCCGTCGGGCTCCCGTACCGTCTCGATGATCTCGATGCGCACCGGCAGGTTGAGGTCGTCGACCATGCGGCGAACGAGGAACAGCTGCTGGGCATCCTTCTGGCCGAAGGTGACGATGTCGGGGGCGACGATGTTGAGGAGCTTCGCGACGACCGTGAGCACCCCGTCGAAGTGACCGGGACGCGCTGCGCCCTCGTACATCGTGCCGATGCGGCCCGCGGCGACGACGGTCTCGGTGGGTCCCGTCGGGTACATCTCGTCCACGGACGGCGCGAAGACGAAGTCGACGCCCTCCGCCTCGAGCTTCGCGATGTCGTCGTCGAACGTGCGCGGGTACTTCGCGAGGTCTTCGTTGGCACCGAACTGGGTCGGGTTGACGAAGATGGAGACGACGCGAACATCCGCGATCTGTGCGGCACGGCGAACGTGCTCGAGGTGCCCCTCATGCAGCGCACCGAGCGTCGGGGTGAGCGCAACCGTGCGACCGGCCTTTCGCTGCGCCGTGATGGCGGCTCGAGTCTCGGCAATGGTCTCGAGTACGACTACGGGCACCCGACGATCGTAGCCCTCGAGCGCTAGGCCACGTGCTGCGCGAGCAACTGCGCGAACCGCTCGGGCTGCTCGAGGTGCGGCGAGTGACCCGCGCCCTCGAACACGACCTCGGTGTACGAGCCACCGGCCGCCCGGTACGCGTCCAGCACCGCTCGCGTCTGAGCGATCATCTGCTGCGCGGGCGCGACCTCCTCGCCCGGCCAGCCCGGGATGACGCCCACCTGACCGAGGTAGTTGATGTCGAAGAAGCTCGCGTCGGAGACGATGGCGTCGGCATCCCCGCGAATCCAGAGGATGGGCGGCTTCGCCGGTAGATCGACGATCGCGGAGACATTGAAGTACCGGGGCGCCATGGTGTTGAGCACGCCCCTCGTGCCTGCGGCGAAGCCCGGCCAGTTCTCGCTGGCAGCGGCGTCGCCGGGATAGTTGTCGACTCCGGTCTTGGTCGAGAGCATCGAATCGACCCAGACATCTTCATGCGGGGACTCGAAACCCTGCGCGACGTAGGCACTGCGGTAGACGCCGAGGGCGGCGAGGGGGCTGTCGTCGCGGTTCTGTGCGTCGAGGTTCGCGACGAAGTCGGGGTTGGCCCCGCCGCCGCCGACTCCCGCGTCGTCGTCGCTCGCGCGCGAGCCGTCGAGGCGCGTGCCGCCGAATCCGTACGGCGAGACGGGTGCCTGCAGCGTGAGGGACTTCACGGGGTGATCGAGCGCGTACTGCATGACGACCCCGCCGCCCATGCTCCAGCCGACGAGGTCGACCTCGCCGAGACCGAGCGCCTCGACCACGGAGTACACGTCGTCGCTGAAGTCCCTGACTCCGCGAGTCGCGTCGACGGGCAGCGTCTCGCTGTCGCCGAAGCCCCGCAGGTCGATGGCCCAGACGGAGTGGTCGGCGGGGGCATCCAGTATCGCCTGCTGCCAGAACAGGGAGGACGACACGTTGCCGTGAACGAAGACGATCGCGGGGGCCGCGTCGTCTTGGCCCTCGCGGTAGAGCACGTTGGCCTTCAGCCGAGGGGTTTGAACGGTGCGGGCGGCAATTCCTTCGAACAGGGGCATGGTGGCTCTCCTCGTGGTGGTGGCACGGCGCTCGGCATCGTTACCGGGCTCGTGGTTAGGTTTACTGTAATCGCGAGAACGGACGAGGAATGGCGAATGAACTGGTCGGCAAACGAGCGATCGTCACGGGCGGAGCGAGCGGGATCGGTGCCGCTATCGCTCGGGGGTTCGCGGAGCAGGGTGCGCACGTCATCGTCGCGGACCTGGATGGCGCGGCAGCCGAGTCCGTAGCATCGAGCATCAACGGCGAACCGTGGCAGGTCGACCTCAGTGACGTGGCCGCTCTCGCGACGATCGACCTGACGGCGGACATCCTCGTCAACAATGCGGGGATCCAACACGTGAGCCCCATCGCCGAATTCGACCCCGAGCGTTTCCGCTTTCTGCTCACGCTCATGCTCGAGTCGCCGTTCCTGCTGACCCGCGCGGTGCTCCCGGGCATGTACGAACGTGGGTTCGGTCGCATCATCAACGTGTCGTCGGTACACGGGTTGCGGGCCTCGGCCTTCAAGTCGGCCTACGTTGCCGCCAAGCACGGGCTCGAGGGACTCTCGAAGGTCACGGCGCTCGAGGGCGCACCCCACGGGGTGACGAGCAATTGCATCAACCCCGGATACGTCGCCACCCCACTCGTGCAGAAGCAAATCGCCGACCAGGCACGCGTGCACGGCATCCCCGAGTCCGAGGTCGTCGAGAAGGTCATGCTCGTGCACAACCCGATCAAACGCATGGTCGACCCCGACGATGTCGCGTCGCTCGCGTGCTGGCTCGCGGGACCGCACGCGAGCATGGTCACGGGAGCCTCGTACACGATGGATGGCGGGTGGAGCGCTCAGTGAGCGCGGCCGACGGCGGGGGCGAACTCTTCGTTCGCGAGTGGGGATCACCGGATGCCCGGCCGGTCGTCGCGATCCACGGCATCACCGCGTCGCACCTGGCGTGGGCGCACGTCGCCTCGGCGGTGCCCGAGCTTCGACTCATCGCGCCGGACTTGCGTGGTCGGGGGGCGAGCGCACACCTCGCGGGGCCGTTCGGCATGGCTCGTCACGCTGACGACATCGTGCGCGTGCTCGATGCCGCGGGGCTCGATCGTGTTCCCCTCGTCGGACATTCGATGGGCGCCTTCGTCGCTCTCGTGACCGCCCATCGCTACCCGGATCGCGTGCGCGGATTGCTTCTCGTCGACGGCGGCCTCCCCCTCCGACCGCCCGCGGGCCACACCGTGGAGACCGTGGCTCAGCTGCTCGGCCCGGCCGCGGCGCGACTGGACATGCAGTTCCCCGACCGCGAGGCGTACCGCGACTTCTGGCGCGCACACCCCGCGTTCAACGACCCGCGAGACTGGTCGCCCGAGCTTGAGGAGTACCTCGACTACGACCTCGTCGGTCACGAGCCTCGGCTGCGCTCACGCACCTCCGGCGAGGCGATGCGCGCCGATCAGGTGGAGTTGTACGGCGGGGACGACGTCGTGGCGTCGGTTGCCGAACTGCGGCACCCCGCGACCCTGCTCACCGCGCCGCGGGGTCTACAGAACGAGACACCCGGGCTGTACTCCCCCGCCGAGATCGACGAATGGCGCGCAGCACTGCCCTCCCTCGTGATCGAAGAGGTAGCCGATACCAACCACTACACGATCGCGATGACGGCTCGCGGCGCCTCAGTCGTCGGCGAAAAGATTCGGCAGCTCGTCTAGCGACGCGTCGGGGGTGGCGGCCTGCAACGCGTTCTCGACGGAGGCGCGCACGAGCGGTCCGAGTACGGCGCCCGGGGCATCCACCCCAATATCGTTCAGCAGGGCCACCGACTGCGCGACGATCGCGGTCGAGAAGCTCGTGGCCGTCGCGATGGCCTCCGCGTAGGCGGTACGGTCGCCCTCGGCGACGACGATCGGTTCGGCCCCCATCTCCACGACGAGTGCCTGACCGATGGGCAACACGGGAGTGGGTGCGGTGACGGCGCAGTAGCTTTCGCGCAGGCGAACGAGATCCATGCTCGTGCCCGTGAAGGGCAGGGCCGGATGCACCGCGAGCGGTATGACGCCCGCCGCGGTCGCCGCGGCCAACGCCCCCACCCCGAGACCCGGCGCGGTGTGCAGCACGAGCTGACCCGGCTGCCAGGCGCCCGTCGCGGCGAGGCCGGACACGAGTTGCTCGATCTGATCCTGGGGGATCGCGAGGATCACGAGCTCACTGCGTTCGATGAGTTCGGGGATCTCGAGGATCGGAACTTCGGTGAGCATCGCGCGGGCACGATCCCGATTGCGCTCGGAGACCGCCGCGATGCCGACGATCGCGTGGCCGGCGCCCGCGAGCGCTGCGCCCAGTACGGGGCCGACGTGTCCGGCACCGATGATGCCGACGCCCAGCCGACCCGAGCGCTCCGAGGGAGACGGGCTCACTGCCCCGACCGCCAACGGTGGCTCGTGTCGGTGCTCGCACTGCGAATCGCGGCCTGCGCGGATGCTTCGAAGAACGCGACCGCCTCGGTCGAGTCGATCGCGCCGAGGCGGGCGATCACCGGTCCCGCGACCGTGTGCAGGCGCACCGAGGCGAGCGAGAGGCGACGCAACAGCGGACCCTGGCTGAGCGAGGTGCCCTGCACACGGGCCTGCGGAACCACGACGAGCTCACGCCAGATCGCGCCGCGGCGCATGAGGATCGAGTCGGTCGTGATCGCCCAGCCGTTGCGGCGCCACGAGAACCAGCGCAGCACGGCTGCGCGGCGGGGAGAGTTGACGAACCCGTCGTCGCCACCGGGGCTCGTGAGACCACGTTCGAGCAGCTGGATCGACTCGGGGTCGACGACCTTCGGCAGAACGAGTTCGAGCACCTTACGCACATCCGCCAGGTTGCCGACCGGCAGGATCGTGGTCTGCGCCTGACCACCCGCGCCCTTCGCGGATGACGACGCGGCGCGGTTGATCTTGATCTCCCACCACCCGAAGGGTCGCCACAGCAACGGTTGACTCACGAGCACGGCGTGGATTCGCCCGGGCGGGAGGGTCTCGTTGCTCGTCGAGAGCAGGCCGAAGCCCACGCGAACACCGTCGGGCGTCGCGGCGATGCTGTACCGCAGCGACCGTGTGAAACGCGAGACGTAGAAGCTGCCGACACCGATGATCGCGGGGATGACGCCGAAGAGGAAGAAGAACTCCCCCGTGCGCGCGATGATGAACGACCCCACGATCACCGCGACGATCACGAAGACCGTCGTGCCGCTCAGGATGAGGGAGCCGATGAGCCGCCCGAGGTGCATCTGCACGACCGACTCCGGTGGTGCAGCGTTCGGGTCGAGCTCGGGGGCGAGCAATTCGCTGACGCGCTGGGTGATGACGGAGGATCTCGACTCCGCTCGATCACCGGTTGCCGAGCCGCCGGTTGCCGAGCCGTCGGTGGTCGAGCTGTCGGTGGTCGAGCTCGTCGAGACCCCACCCGCGGCCAGCAGCAAGATCTCGCGCCGCAGTTCGTCGGCCTGCGCCGACGACAGGTAGGCGAGCTGCACGTTGGCGTCCTGACCCGCGACGTTGATCTCGAGTTTCGCCGCCCCGAACAGGCGCGCCAGAAACGGCCGCACGATGTTGATGCCCTGAATGCGGTCGAGGCGTCCGCGGCGGTTTGTGCGGAAGAGGATGCCGCTGCGCACCTCAACCTGCTCATCGGTGATACGGAAGGTGTGCATCCGCCACGACACATAGAACCCGGCGATGAACAGCAGCAAACCGCCGATGATGGCGAGGATGATGAGGCCCGCGTAGTCGTGTTCGATGATCCACACGAACGGGTCGAATTCCTCGCCCGGTGCGCCGATCACGATGTTGATGAAGACGTCACGCAGGTTGACGATGATGACGCCGAGGATCGCGACGAAGGCGATACCGCCCTTGAGCAACGGGGTTGCAGGGTGCAGCCGGTGCCACTCACCATCGGCGAGGCGCCCCACGGAGCCCGGCACGAGCTTCGGTGGCGGGCCGGGCGTCGGCGTCGGGCCGGGCAGCGCCGGTCCCGTCGGCGGTGGCGGAGAGTCGGTCACAAGCCGGCCCGGCGGGTCTCGGCGAGCGCGACGAGTCGGTCGCGCAGCTCCTCGGCCTCCGCCTCGGGCAGGCCCGGAATGGTGACGCCCGTGGATGCTGCGGCGGTCACGAACTTGAGTTCGCTCAGTCCGCACGCCCGATCGAGCGGCCCGCGGTTGATGTCAACGAGCTGCATGCGCCCGTAGGGCACGGCCACGAACCGCTGGAACATGAGCCCGCGGCGGAACAGCAGATCGTCCTCACGCAGCTGGTAGCCGATGGAGCGCACGCGGCGCGGGGTGAGGATGAGTGTGATCAGGAAGATGATCGCGAGCGACCCGGGGATCGCCCACAGCCAGACGAGCCCAGACACCCAGGGGGCGATCGACGTCGCCACGAGCGTCACGATCGCGCCGATGAGCGTGCCGACGAGGTCAACGATGATGTACTTCGGCGACACCCGTCGCCACTCGGTGTCGGGGATCTCGAGCCTCGTCACTGTGACCTCTCGGGGTGCGGGCCACCGGGGCGGCCGTCAGATCGGTTCTCATCGTCGTCCGGCGGGATCATGCACCAGTGCTCAGCCACGAGACCGGCGACGAGCAAGATGATCGCCCCCACCGCGGATGCGAGAGCCATCGTGACCGAGCCTACCGTCGGCAGAACCGACCGGCTCAGGAGGTACCCCGTGATGCCGAGCGCCGCGCCCGAGAGCAGCGCACCGCTGAGACTCGAGGCCTTGGCGAGCATCACGACGCGCGTCGCGTAGAACGGGTCGATGCGCGCACCCTCGACGCCGCGGGAAACGCGACGCACCGGCACCGCCATGACGATGATGATGACGCCGATGAGCACGAGCGCCACCGCCAGGGTGAGGGGGGGAATGAGCACGGCATTGCCCGACGCCGCGAGTGCGGTCTCGAGAAACCACGCCGCACCGGCGCCCAGCACGCCGAGCAGCAGAAGGTGCAGTGGTGCGGTGCGGGTCATGCGAGCGGCTCCGCGGGATAGCGCTCGGGGGTCTCCCCCGTCGCCGACAGCAGGTCGCGCACCGGGCCACGACCGGGCAGCACCGCGTGCGGGTCGACCTCGAGCCACGGGGCGAGAACGAACGCCCGGTCACCGGCACGCGGATGAGGCAACGTGAGCCGGTCGTCGTCACGCACGGTCGCACCGAACGTAACGATATCGATGTCGAGCGTGCGATCCCCCCACCGCTCCTGCCGCACGCGACCGTGTTGCGCCTCGATGCGGTTGAGGTGGGTGAGCAACTCGTCGACCGGGACGGCGCTGCGCACCAGAACGACGGCGTTGAGGTAGGCGGGGGAGTCGGCATCCACGCCGTGCGGTTTGAGCGCGGGGGTCTGCACGAGCGACGACGCGGCGGTCACGGTGACCCCCGGGATGGCTGCGATGTCACGCACGGCAGCGCGGATGGCCTGCTCGCGCTCCCCGAGGTTGCTCCCGAGTGACAGTACCGCGTCGGTTTCGACTCGCAGGCGCTGCTCGCGCACCGGCGAGGGGTTCACAGCCCGAACCCGATCGTGCCGCGGGCAGCCTCGCGTGTGCGCGAGATCGTGACGGCCACGTCGTCGAAGGGCACGGTGATGGGAGCCGAGGGCTTGTGGATGGTCACCCGCACGACCTCGACCGCGCGATGCTGCAGCACAACCGCCGCAACCCGCTCCGCGACCGTCTCGATGAGGTCGACCGGGTCGCGCTCGACGGCCGCGACAACCTCCTCCGCGAGCACGCCGTAGTGCACGGTTCGCTCGAGGTCGTCACTGCGAGCAGCGTCGGCGAGGGGGAGGAACGCGGTGACGTCGATGACGAAGACCTGACCGTCGGTGCGCTCGTGCTCGAAGACTCCGTGGTGGGCTCGCGCGCGAAGCCCTGTGAGGGTGATCTCGTCGAGGGGGAGGTGCCCGGGCGCACTCATGGCGTGCGCCCCGTCATCCATGCCTGGGTCACGGCGAGCGCGGCGCGAGTGCTCGCGACGTCGTGCACTCGTACGCCCCACACCCCGGCCCGGGCGGCGAGTGCGCTCGTGATCGCGGTCGCCTCGTCGCGCTGCGCGGGCTCGGCACCCCACGGCGACAGGAACCGCTTGCGTGACGCGCCGATCATGAGTGGATGCCCCAACGACTCGAGCTCGGTGAGACGGGACAACAACTGCCAGTTGTGCTCCGCCGTCTTCGCAAACCCGAGGCCCGGATCGAGGATGACGCGATCCGGCTGCACCCCCCAGACGAGCATCTCGGCCAGTCGCGACTTGAGCTCGTTGCGCACGTCGACGACGACATCGTCGTAGGTTGCGAGCGACTGCATGTCGGCGCTGAAGCCGCGCCAGTGCATGGCGATGTACCAGACGCCCGCCTTCGCGACCGCGCGGTACATCTCCGGATCGGCGAGGCCACCAGAGACGTCGTTGACCATCGCCACACCCGCGGCCGCGGCGACCGTCGCCGTCTCGGCGTTCATCGTGTCGATGCTCACGGGAACGCGAGCCGTGACGAGACCCTCGATGACGGGCATGACGCGGTCGAGCTCCTCGGCGACCGCAACGCGATCGGCTCCCGGCCGGGTGGACTCGCCGCCCACATCGATGAGACTCGCCCCCTGCTGGTGCATGCGCACACCGAAGTCGATCGCGCTCTCGACACTCGTGAACTGACCGCCGTCGCTGAACGAGTCGGGCGTGACATTGAGGATGCCGATGATCTCGGTCACGGAGCCACCTGTCCGACCAACGCGAGCACACCCGCCCGCTCGACGGGGTCGCTGAGGCTTCCGCGGGTCGCAAGAGTCACCGTGGAGCTGCGGGCCTGGCGCACGCCGCGGGCCGACACGCAACCGTGCACCGCATCGAGCACCACGAGCACGCCGTGGGCCTCGAGGCCGGTGGCGAGGGCATCCGCGATCTCCTCGGTCAGCCGCTCCTGCAACTGGGGGCGGCTCGCGAGCGTCTCGACGACGCGCGGGAGTTTGCCGAGGCCGACGATGCGGTTGCTGGGGATGTAGGCGAGGTGCGCGACCCCGAGGAACGGCAGCAAGTGGTGTTCGCAGATCGAGCGGAACTCGATGTCGCGCAGCAGCACGAGCTCGCCAAGCTCGGGGGCGCCCTCGGTGAACTCTTTCGCGTCGGCGAGATGATCCAGCGGATCTTCGCCGAGACCCGCGAAGAAGTCCGCGTACGCCTCAGCGACACGACGCGGGGTGTTCACGAGACCCGCGCGCGCCGGATCCTCACCGATGCCGCTCAGGATCTCGGCGACGGCCGCCTCGATGCGTCCGGAGTCGATTGCCATGTCAGCCCTAGGCGGTCGCGATGCCCGGAGTCTTGCGGGGCCGCGGAGCGCGCTTGGGCTTCGCCGGAGTGTCGGACTCGATGCCACCGTCAGAGAGACCCGAGTCGATCGGCAGCTTGCGCGGAACCTTCACCGGCGGGCGATCCGACAGCGGTCGGGAGTCGCTCGAGAGCCACTGCGGCCGCTCATCCAGCTTCTTGACCTTCGTGAAGATCTCGGCGAGCTGGTTGTGGTCGAGGGTCTCCTTGGCGAGCAGCTCGGTCGCGAGATTGTCGAGGATGTCGCGGTTGGTGTTGAGCACCTGCCACGCCTCGTCGTGCGCCTGGTCGATGAGCGCGCGCACCTCGTCGTCGATCGTCTGCGCGATCGTGTCGGAGTAGTCGCGCGTGGCACCCATGTCGCGGCCGAGGAACGGCTCGCCGCTCGACGACCCGAGCTTGACCGATCCGACCTTCGCACTCATGCCGTACTCGGTGACCATCTTGCGGGCGATCGCGGTGGCCTTCTCGATGTCGTTGGAGGCACCGGTGGTGGGGTCGTGGAAGACGATCTCCTCTGCGACGCGGCCGCCCATGGCGTAGGTGAGCTGGTCGAGCAGCTCGTTGCGGGTGACCGAGTACTTGTCCTCGATCGGCAGCACCATCGTGTAGCCGAGGGCACGACCGCGCGGAAGGATCGTCACCTTCGTCACGGGATCGGTGTTGCGCATGGATGCTGCGGCGAGAGCGTGACCGCCCTCGTGGTACGCCGTGATGAGCTTCTCCTTGTCGTTCATCAGGCGGGTGCGGCGCTGCGGGCCGGCCATGACACGGTCCACCGCCTCATCCAGGGCGCGGTTGTCGATGAGCTGCGCGTTGCTGCGCGCCGTGAGGAGGGCTGCCTCGTTGAGCACGTTCGCGAGGTCGGCACCCGTGAAGCCGGGAGTCTTGCGCGCGAGCACCTCGAGGTCGACGCTCTCGGCCATCGGCTTGCCCTTAGCGTGCACCTCGAGAATCTGCTTGCGACCCTGAAGGTCGGGCGAGTCGACACCGATCTGGCGGTCGAAGCGACCGGGGCGCAGAAGTGCGGGGTCGAGAACATCCGGTCGGTTGGTCGCCGCGATGAGGATGACGTTCGTCTTGACGTCGAAGCCGTCCATCTCCACGAGAAGCTGGTTGAGGGTCTGCTCGCGCTCGTCGTTGCCGCCGCCGATGCCGGCACCGCGGTGGCGACCGACGGCATCGATCTCGTCGATGAAGATGATCGCGGGCGAGTTCTGCTTCGCCTGATCGAAGAGGTCGCGCACGCGGCTCGCGCCGACACCCACGAACATCTCGACGAAGTCGGAACCGGAGATGGTGTAGAACGGCACGCCCGCCTCGCCAGCGGTCGCGCGAGCCAGAAGCGTCTTACCCGTTCCGGGAGGGCCGTACAGCAGCACGCCCTTCGGGATGCGAGCGCCCACAGCGAGGAACTTCGCGGGGTCCTTGAGGAAGTCCTTGATCTCCTCGAGTTCCTCGATGGCCTCGTCGGAACCTGCGACATCGGCGAAGGTGACCTTCGGCGCATCCTTGTTGACGAGCTTGGCCTTCGACTTGCCGAACTGCATGACGCGGTTGCCGCCGCCCTGCATCCGGCTCAGAAGGAAGTAGAAGATCACACCGATGATGAGGAACGGCAGCAGGATGCCGAGCAGACTCGTGAAGAAGTTGGTCTGCGGAACCTCGTCGTCGAACTTGATGTTCGCGTCGTTGATGGCCGCGACCACCTCGGCACCACGCGGGGCGACATAGTAGAACTGCACCTGCTTGCCGTTGTCGCCGTCGGCCTTCGAGAGCGTGAGGTCGACACGCTGCTCGCCATCGACGATCTTCGCGGACTCGACATTGCTGCCCTTGAGCAGCGCGAGACCCTCCTGGGTGCTCACCTCACGGAAGCCGCTTCCGGTCAGGAGCGTCGAGCCGATCCACACCGCCGCGATCGCGATGATGATGTAGATGATCGGGCCACGAAATATTCGCTTGAAATCCATGATGTTCCGGGCGTAGACCCGTCACCTTCCTGCCGACGAAACGTACCCGCAAGGCTACCGGTCCCGTGCTGTGCCCGGGCTGCGTGTTCGCCCTGGGGGTAACCCAGTTCGGGGGTTCAGGCGTAGACGTGGGGCGCGAGTACCGCGACTCCGCGCAGGTTGCGGTACTTCTCCGCGTAGTCGAGTCCGTAGCCCACGACAAAGGCGTTCGGGATGTCGAAGCCCACGTACTTCACGTCGACCGCGACCTTGAGGGCATCCGGCTTACGCAGGAGCGCGCAGATCTCGACCGAATCGGCCCCGCGGCTTTCGAGGTTGGCGCGCAGCCACGACAGGGTCAGCCCCGAGTCGATGATGTCTTCGACGATGAGCACCTTGCGTCCCGCAAGGTCGGAGTCGAGGTCTTTGAGGATGCGCACGACCCCCGAAGACTCGGTGCCCGAGCCGTACGACGACACGGCCATCCAGTCCATCTCGAGGCCCGGGAGTTTGAGTTCGCGCGCGAGGTCGGCCATGACCATGACGGCACCACGCAGCACGCCGACAACGAGGAGCTTCTCGTGTGCATAATCCGCCTCGATCTGGCGGGCGAGCTCGGCAATCTTGGCGTGGATCTCGTCCTCGGTGAGGAGGATCTCGGAAAGGTCGCTCTCGACGTCACTGAATTCCATCGTGCCCTTCAGGGGTGTGCGGTGCGCTGAAGAGGAGGAGACCCCCCTGCCGTTCCACCCTAACGCCGGGCAGGTCGAGCGCGCCCTGCCCGTGCCAGTCGGTCACGAGGCGGGCCACCTCCAGAGTGTGCGCGCGGCTCAGGGAGACGTGGAACTCGCTCGAGACCGCCAGCCGGATGAGGCGCTGACGCAGTGCCGCCGGCTGAACCGCGAGGGACTTCACGGGCAGCGAGATGCCGGCCTCAGAATGTTCGGCGAGGTCCTCTGCGATCTCCGCGGCGAAGTGGTCGAGAGCCGCGGCATCCTCGCGCAACTGGTCGGCCGTGCGAGCGAGGGCCTCAGGGATGCCCGGACCGAGCTCACGCGTCATGACCGGCAGCACCACAGTGCGCACCCGCACGCGCGCGAACGCCGAATCGTCGTTCTGCGGATCGATCCACGGCTCGAGACCCGAGTCCGCGCAGAACTGAACGGTCGTGGCACGGCGGATGCCCAACAGTGGACGCACCCACAGACCGTTCACCGGGGCCATCCCCCCCAGACTCGCCGGGCCGCTGCCGCGCGCCAGCCCCAGGAGCACCGTCTCGGCCTGGTCGTCGAGCGTGTGTCCGAGCAGTACTGCGGCCGCACCAGCGGTGCTCGCCGAATCCGCGAGAGCCGCGTAACGCGCGGTACGCGCGGCGGCCTCCGGGCCGCCCACGGTGCCCACGGTGACGGTGCGCACCGAGACGGGGGCGAGCCCGAGCTCGGTGGCCTGCCGCGCGGCGGTGGCTGCGGCATCCGCAGAACCGCTCTGAAGCCCGTGATCGACGATGACGGCACCCGCTCGGATGCCGGCCCGCGGTGCCTCGAACGCGACGGCGGCCGCGAGCGCGAGCGAGTCGGGGCCGCCCGAGAGGGCGACGAGTACGAGTGTGTTCCGAAATGACGGAGATGCGGGCATCCGCCCCCGTGGATGCGAGTCGAGCGGGGGGCGCGCGGCCGAATCTCCGTCATTTCGGAAGGGGGCGAGGGCCTCGCGCACTGCCCGGCGCACGTCGGCGACGGCCGGGGTGAGGCGCGGGCGGCTCGGCGTCATCCGATAACGTTATGCCGAAGCATCCGCCCGATCCACCAAGGAGAAACCATGGCCGCGTACGACGTCATCGTCGAGATTCCCCAGGGCAGCCGCAACAAATACGAGGTGGACCACGAGACGGGTCGGGTGTTCCTCGACCGCTACCTCTTCACGACGTTCCAGTACCCCACCGACTACGGATTCTTCGAGAAGACACTGGGACTCGACGGGGACCCGGTCGACGCACTCATCCTGCTCGACGCCCCTACCTTCCCTGGTGTCGGCATCTCGGTGCGACCCGTCGCCGTCTTCAACATGACCGATGACGGGGGCAGCGACGCGAAGGTTATCTGCGTGCAGGCGAAAGACCCGCGCTGGTCGCACATCCAGGACCTCGCCGACATCTCCGACTTCACGATCAAGGAGATCGAGCACTTCTTCACCCACTACAAAGACCTCGAACCCGGGAAGTGGGTCAAGGTCGACGGATGGGGCGACGCGGCCGAGGCCGAGGCGATAGTGCAGGCGGGCCTGAAGAAGTTCGCCGAAGAGGGTCACTGACCCCGGATCAGTCGCCGCGGCCGAAGTAGCAGTTGTGGCTGGACCAGCCGCCCACACCCGGCGAACCCGACCCGAGAGCGGTGAGAGCCGGGGCACAGTTGGTGAGCCGTGATCCCGCGAACGCATCCGCGAACCCGTAAGACGTGAACCGGTTGGCCCAGTTGGCCAGGTCGACCGGCGAGCCGTCGTCGTTGTAGATCGCCGCGACGCCGAATCCATTGCCCGCACCGGTCAGACTCAGGCGGTTGCCGGAGATCGGGCCGGCGGGCATGTCGATGATCGTGTCTGTCGCCCCGGGACCGAGCATGGGCAACACTCCCGAGCCAGCCGGCCACGATCCGCTCGTCGCTGTCGCTGTGAGCTTGGTGACCTGGATGATCGCGTTCTTGGCCTCTGTGAATGCGGGATCGGCCACGTCGCTGACGTTGCCCACCGAGGCGAGATAGTCCTGAATCTGGGCGGCCTCGGGACTGTCGGCGGCGACCGGATAGTAGGTCTGCATGACCAGATCGAGCGATGCCCCGTTGGGTGCCGTTGCCGTCGCGGAGATCGTGAGCACGATCTGGTCGTCGGCGAACGCCGGCATGCTCGCCGTGGGCGTGGGTGCCGAGGACTCCGTCGCCTGCGGGGTGTTCGAGGTGTCGGGTGAGTCGACGGAGGCGGGAGTCGACGGGACACACCCGGCGAGTGCGCCCACGGCAAGGACCGCGATCGTAGCTATGCGCGCGACCGACATTGTCACCCCTAGGTTTGAGTTTGGCTCATGTGAATGCTCTTCGCATTCTAGGGAGTCGGACGCCCCGCGTAGGGGAGAATGTCCCAATATCTCACGGCAGTGACCCGAACGGGCACACCCTCGCGTGGGGCCTCGATCATCTGACCCCCGCCCACGTACATGGCGACGTGGTAGAAACCGCCGCTCGGGCTCCCGCCGTTCGCGTAGAAAATCAGGTCGCCCGGCACCATCGAGCCGAGCGGAACGAGCCGACCCTGGGCACCCATCGTGTAGTACTGACTCGACACGAGGTGAGCCCCGATGTACACGCCGACCGAGGCGTAGGCACCCTTGGTGAGGCCCGAGCAGTCCCAGCGGTCGGGACCCGAACCGGCGAACTGGTACATGTCGCCGATCTGCGCGTAGGCGAACGCGAGGGCACCCTGAACCGCCGAAGTGTTGGGTGCAGGCGGCGGAGGATTCGGGGCGGTCGGCGGAGTCGGCGGCGGTGAAGCCTCCTGGGCCTCCTTCTCCGCAGTGAGCCCCTCGAGGTAGTCCGCCTCGACGGCAGCGGTGGTGCCCTTCAGGGTCGCGAGCTGCGCGTACATCTGGTCGGCCGCGGCCTGCTGCTCCTCGACTTTCGCGAGAGCGGCATCCGCTGCTGCCTTCGCCTCGGCGAGCGCTGACTTGGCGGCATCCGCAAGAGATCTCCGCTGCTGCTCGGCGACCTTTGCCTGGTCGGTGAGAGCGCGCGCGAGGTTCTGGTCGGTGATCGCCTGACGGTAGATGAGGGTCGACTGCTCGGTGAGTTTGGTCATCGTGCCGAGCGTGGAGAGCAGGTCGCCGGCTTCGGGTGCGAGCAGCAGTCCGATGCTCACGTTACCGCCGCCCGTGCGCGCCACCTGAGCGATCAACTGGCCCGCACGCTTGCTCGAGACGGATGCCCGACGCTGGGCATCATCGGCCTGGGCATCCAATTTCTCAGCACGAGCCGACGCGGCATCGAGGTCGGCGACCGCCGAGTTGTACTTCTCCCCCGCGATCTGAGCGGCCCGACCCAGCTCGGCCGACTTCGCCTCGAGGTCGGCGAGGATCGTCTCGATCTTGTTGATCGTCGCCTCGGTCGCGGCCTGGTTCGAGCGCGCCGCCTGCACGTCGTCCCACGTGGGGTAGTCGTCGGCGAACGCCGGAGGCGCGACGACGAGAGTCAGCAGGAGGCTTGACGCAACGACAGTAGTGAGTGCTCCGAAGGAGCGGAGATGTTTACGCACCTACCGCCTCTTCACTCTCACTACTGCGTCAACCAATGCGGATGCCCTCCCCGGCGAACCAGGTGACGGCGTCGCGAGCAACGCCGCCGATGCGAACCTCGAGGTGCAGGTGGCAGCCGGTCGACGTACCCGTCGTACCGACCTGAGCGATCTGCTGGCCGACGTCGACCGACTGACCGTAGGAGACGAGGATTCCGCCGCTGACGATGTGGCCGTACGCGGTCTGCACGCCGCCGCCGTGGTCGATGAGTACGAAGTTTCCATAGCCGCCGTTCCAGCCCGCGTACACGACTGTTCCGCCGGACGCCGCGTAGATGGGGGCACCGCAGTAGGCGCCGATGTCGGTTCCCTGGTGGTAGGTCGACGCACCCGAAGTCGGGGATACGCGGTACCCAAAGTTGTCGGTGATGGGGCCGGCGGCGGGGCGCACCCATCCGCTCAGACTGATCTCGCCAGCCTCGAGGCTCGCGCCGCTGCCAATGCGCTCACGCACACCCGCGAGGTAGTCGGCCTCGGTCGCGGCGCGCTTCTCCTTGAGCACGACGAGCTGCTGCTGCAGCTCGGCCTGGTGGTCAAGCTGCTCGTTGAGCGCTGCCGCGGCGGCGTTGGAGGCGGCTTGCGCCTCTTGGAACGCCTTCTCGGCCTCCATCTTGAGCGCCTTGAGCTCATTGGCCGCGACGTCGGCCTGGTCGGTGAGCGCCTGAGCGGTGTTGCGATCGAGAAGGGCGTTCTCGTAGATCGCGTAAGCCTGACCAGAAATCTTGCTCGACATGCCGAGGCCGTAGAGCAGGTTATCGGCGTTGCCCGAGGCGGTAAAGAGGTTCGCGGTCATGTCACCGCCACCCGAGCGTGCGAGTTGGGCGGCCCACTGCCCTGCCTTTTGCTCGGATGCCGTGGCCTTCGCGCTCGCGGCATCCGCCTGCGACTGCAGCGTCTGCGCGCGGTCGGCGGCAACCTGGAACTTCAGGTCGGCGGCCTGCCAGATCACACCCTTCGCCTCGGCCTCCGCCTGGGTGCGCTTGGCCTCCGCCTCGAGACCCGCGAGTAGACCCTCGATCTGGGCGATCTGGTTCTTGGTGGCGGCCTCGTCGTTGCGCACGGCAGCGACGTCGCCCCACGTGGGGTAGTCATTGGCCCAGGCGGGCTGCAGGGCGCCGCCCAGCAGTGATCCGGTGACGAGCACGGTGAGGGCAGCGCCGACTGCGACCAGGCGAACCCTGGTCGAGCGCAGGCCGAGACGGCCGTTCCCCTGGCGAATGCGTGCGGTAGTCATTGGTCCCCGATTCGTGTAACCATCGCGACTAATCACGTTAGTAACACTGTTAACAGTGATCACAGTAACAACAGATTGTGCGATTGCCCAGTAGTTATTGCGTCGCCAAACCTCCCGTAAAGGTTCAACAACGAGTTGAAACTACCTCCGGGGTCGTGAATCCCTCGGGACATTTGCCCGGTTTGGCGGTATCCGGGCGGTGCCCGCTCGCGCAGGCTCCGTTTGGCTTTTCGACATGCCGCCCCTATGCTTGACCCTCGGTAGCTAAGAAGTTCTGCTTCGAGGCCCCATCGTTTAGTGGCCTAGGACGCCGCCCTTTCACGGCGGTAGCACGGGTTCGAATCCCGTTGGGGTCACGGTTCCGGCGGGTAATCCACCGTAACGATGAATTGAATAGCTAGGCCCTGTAGCGCAGTTGGTTAGCGCGCCGCCCTGTCACGGCGGAGGTCGCCGGTTCAAGTCCGGTCAGGGTCGCCAACACCAGGGGCCTCTTCGCAAGGAGGGGCTCTTCGTGTTACTGAAGGCCTTACGGTCTTCAGGGCTCTGTAGCTCAGTTGGTAGAGCGCACGACTGAAAATCGTGAGGTCACGGGATCGACGCCCGTCGGAGCCACCCAGTGGTGAGCATCCACGCGGGTGCCGCTCTCGACTTTGCCGCCGACGAGACGCTTACCCGACTCTCGAGGTCTCCCGGCACATGCAGGCGGGGTCGGCCGCTGTAGCGATCATGCATGCGGCGGCGCACAGCTCACGTGTACCCAGAGTTGGTCGATGACAACATCTGAGGCCACCACCCGCGCGCCTCGTAGACGTCATCGCCATTCTCAACTCGTTGCGCGCCGGTCGTCCTCTTCGCGGTTCTGCGCCCCATACACCGCCGCCTGAGTCCGGCGCTCCATGCCGAGTTTCGCCAGCAACCCCGACACGTAATTCTTGATCGTCTTCTCTGCGAGGTCGAGTTTCTCGCCGATCTGACGATTGGTGAGCCCGTCTGCGATGAGCTCGAGCACCTGGCGTTCACGCAAGCTCAACTGCACGCTGGCGCCGGGCTCGGTCGAAGTCGACTCGACCACGCGCTGGGATATGGCTCTGCCGAGCAGGCTCTTGCCCTGTGCGACACTGCGGATGCTGCTCACCAAACCGTGTCCCTGGATGTCTTTGAGCACGTACCCGGAGGCGCCGGCCAGCACCGCCGTACGACTCGCTTCGTCATCGTCGTACGCGGTCAGGATGAGGCACCGCACCTCCGGGTGCGCGGAGCGGATGTCGCGGCACAGATCGATGCCGCTGCCGTCGGCGAGTCGCACGTCGAGAACCGCGACGTCGGGGAGGGTCGCCGCGATGCGTCCCAGCGCCTGCCGAACCGTTGAGGCCTCGCCGATGACACGCAGGTCAGACTCGGCATTGATGACGGCGGCGACCCCGCGGCGAACGATCTCGTGGTCATCCACGAGAAAGACGCTGATCATTGTTCTGCCTCGTCGATGCCGAGGGGCACGTCCCAGACCAACTCGGTGCCGCCCTTCTCACCACGACTCAACGTGAGGGTGCCCCCGCGTGCACGGGCGCGCTGCTCGAGGTTGGCGGTTCCGCTGGCCCGAGACGTCGATTGGATGCCACGCCCATCGTCCACGATTCGCACGGTGACCCGGTCATCGGCAACCCCCACCGAGACCGCCGTCTGGGTCGCTCCCGCGTGTCGAGCCACGTTGCTCAGACCCTCACGCACAACCGCGATGACGTCGTCGGCGAGTTGACTATCAACCAAGAGATCTACCGGGCCGGTGAAGACGACTCGGGGAGACTCGAGAAACAGGTCGGCCATCTCTGTGATCACGTCGACAACGCGCTGGCGCACCACGGGTGAGTCGCTGGTTGTCGAGGTGTTGAGGGTGAAGATCGCCGTTCTAATCTCGGCGATGGCCGCGTCGAGAGCGTCGACCTGCTGCGCGATGCGTGCTCGCGCGTCCGCGTCGGGAACCGATCCGGCGACAGCCTGCAGGCTGAGACCCGCACCGAAGAGTCGCTGGATGACGTGATCGTGAAGATCTCGCGCGATACGGCCGCGGTCCTCGAGCACGGCGAGCCGCGCACGGTCTGCGCGACTGGCGGCAAGGCGAAGGGCAACGCTCGCATGACCCGCGAAATCGGATGCCATCTCCAGGTCGCGCGGGGTGAAGGAGAGGCGGCCGGGTCGCCGCGACACGGTGAGAATGCCCGCGTTCGACTCGGCGTAGGTGAACGGAATCGCCATGGTGGGCCCGAGTGCGGCATCCGGCCACCCGGGGCCATCGTCGCGCCCATCAGCCAGCAGCGGCTTCTGGGACTCGCGGGCCCGCTCGGCGACCGTGGCGGTGGCGTCGAGGGTGAGGCCCCGATAGCTGTCACCGAGTTCGCCGTGGGCTTCGACGATGGTCATCGCTGCATCATCCACCGGCAGTGCGATGCACACGAGGTCGGCATCCGCGAGTTCGACGATGCGGGAGGCGATGAGCGCCCTCGAATCGGTGGGCCTGTCAGAGAGCAGTTCGGCGGTGACTTCCGCGGTGGCGACCGACCAACGCTGCCGCCGCTGGCTCTCGTCGAAGAGTCGGGCGTGGTCGATTGCCGCACCCGCCGTCGCCGCGAGCGCGACAAGCAGTTCCTCGTCTTCGGGTGTGAACGCACCGCCCGTGTGATCCGAGAGGTACAGGTTGCCGAACACCTCGTCGCGCACCCAGATGGGCACGCCGAGGAAGCTGTCCATCGGTGGGTGGTGTGGGGGGAAACCGCTCGAGCGGGGGTCGTCGCGCAGATGCTCGAGACGGATCGGGTGCTGGTCTTCGATGAGCGACCCGAGTAGGCCGTGGCCGCGAGGCAGCTGCCCCACGGCCTGCACGGTCTCGGGCGACATACCGACGTGGATGAACTCGGCAAGAGAACCATCGGGGGCGATGACGCCCAGCGCCCCGTACCGCGCGCCCACGAGCTCCACGGCAGCGACGACGACCTGCCGCAGCACGGTGGGCAGCTCGAGTTCGTCGGTGACCAGTCGGCTGGCGTGAAGCAGCCCCCGTAGCCGACCCTGGGTTGCGAGAACCTCCTGCGCGGCACCGACGAGCTCGCCGATGACGCCGTCGAGCCGCACCCGTGGCGCGTCGGGGAACGCGAGATGTGCATCCGGATCTGTTGTCACCGTCTTCACGCTCCCTGCTGAGGCGGACCAGGGACACTCGGCTCGGGGATCGACCCCGCGTCGACGTCATTCTGGCACAGGCGCCCCGACGAAGGACCTTCGGCCCTGTGCCGCGCGCGCGGGCACGCCTACCGTCGGGGCATGACCGATAGTGACGCAGGCACGCTGGCTCGACGCGAGAGCTTTCCCCTCCACGTCGTCGACGCCTGGTGGCGCGCGGCGAACTACCTCACCGTGGGACAGATCTACCTTCGCGACAACGCGCTGCTGACCAGACCGCTCACGCCCGCCGACATCAAGCCCCGACTGCTCGGCCACTGGGGCACGTCGCCGGCACTCAACCTGATCTACGCGCACCTCAACCGACTGATCGTGCATCGTGGGTGCGAGGTGCTGTACATCGCGGGACCCGGTCACGGTGGGCCCGCGATGGTCGCCAACACGTGGCTCGATCACACCTACTCGGAGCTCTACCCGCGAGTCACCCAGAATGAAACGGGGATGCGGGCACTGTTCCGTCAGTTCTCGGCACCCGGCGGCATCCCCTCGCACGCCTCACCCGATACCCCCGGCTCCATTCACGAGGGTGGTGAGCTCGGGTACTCGCTCGTTCACGCATTCGGGGCGGCGCTCGACAACCCCCAGCTGGTTGTCGCGTGCGTCGTCGGTGACGGCGAGGCGGAAACGGGAACCCTTGCCGCGAGCTGGCACCTCAATAAGTTCATGAATCCGAAGAGCGACGGCGCGGTGCTTCCGATCCTGAACCTCAACGGCTACAAGATCGCCAACCCGTCGGTTCTCGCACGCATCCCCGAGGCCGAACTGCTCGACCTGTTCCGCGGATACGGCTACGCCCCCATCATCGTCTCCGGCGGTTTCGACGGCGAGGATCCCATGGTCGTTCACGCGGAGATGGCGACGGCCCTGGAAGTATGCCTCAACCGGATCGAATCGATCCGCCGAGCCGCACGCAGTCCACGCCCCGCCGCTCGACCAGCCTGGCCGATGATCATCCTGCGTACGCCGAAAGGCTGGACGGGACCCCGCGAGGTCGACGGGCTTCCCGTCGAGGGCACGTGGCGCTCACACCAGGTGCCCCTGGCAGCGGTGCGCGAGAACCCCGAGCACCTCGCCCAACTCGAACAGTGGATGCGTAGCTACCGACCCGACGACCTGTTCGACGAGGAGGGCTACCCCGCACAGCAACTCTCCCTGATCCGACCTCGGGGGGTGCACCGCATGAGTGCGCAGCCCGTCGCCAACGGCGGCAGGGTGGTCACCGACCTCGTTCTCCCGAGCCTCGAGAGCAGGGCGGTCGACCGGACGGAGGGCAGGGCAACGACCGCCGAAGCCACCCGCGTGCTTGGGCGATGGTTGGCCGACGTCATCCGTCTCAACCCCCACACCTTCCGCATCTTCGGCCCCGACGAGACAGCGTCGAACCGTCTCGACGCCGTCTACGAGGTCACCGACAAGCAGTGGTACGGCTCCGTCGAGCCCACCGACGAGCACCTCGGCCGTGAAGGTCGGGTGATCGAGATCCTCTCTGAAAACCTCATGCAGGGAATGCTCGAGGGGTACCTGCTCACCGGTCGGCACGGGCTCCTGAACTCGTACGAAGCGTTCATTCACGTCGTCGACTCGATGGTCAACCAGCATGCGAAGTGGATGGAGTCGAGCGCCGAGATCCCGTGGCGCGCGCCCCTCTCCTCACTGAACTACCTTCTGAGCTCTCACGTGTGGCGCCAAGACCACAACGGTTTCTCCCACCAGGACCCCGGATTTCTGAATCACGTCGTGTCGAAGAGTCCCGAGATCGTGCGGGTGTACCTGCCGGTCGATGCGAACAGCCTGCTGGTGACCGCGGAGCACTGCCTGGCCAGTCGCAACCACATCAACGTGATCGTGGCGGGCAAACAACCCGCGCCGGTACTGCTGAGTCTGGATGAGGCGCGCACCCACGGTGCCCGCGGCATCAGCATCTGGGACTGGGCCGGCACCGAGCAGCCGGGACGTGAACCCGACGTGGTGGTCGCATGTGCGGGAGACGTGCCGACGCTCGAAGCACTCGCGGCCGTCGACATCCTTCGTGACAGCATCCCCGACCTTCGCGTTCGCTTCGTCAACGTCGTCGACCTGATGCGGCTGCAGGCAGCCGACCAGCACCCGCACGGCATGAGCGACGCGGACTTCGACGCGGCGTTCACGACCGACAAGCCCGTCATCTTCGCGTTCCACGGGTACCCCGCGCTGATCCACCAACTCGCCTACCGGCGCACCAACCACCCGAACCTGCACGTGCTGGGGTTCAGGGAGAAGGGGACGACCACGACGCCCTTCGACATGCTCATGCTCAACGACCTCGACCGGTACCGCATCGCGATGGAAGTCATTCGGCGCGTGCCGGGGCTGCAGCAGCGTCACGGTGGCCTCGTCGAACACTTCGCGGACGAGCGCGCCCGGCTGCGCGCCTACGCCTACGCGCATGGCGAAGACAGCCCGGATGTCACGGGCTGGCAGGTGCGGGCTCGGTAGCGCTACACGCCGAGCTTCTCGCGCACGGCCGCGTCGCTGGGTTCCACCAGGTGTGAGCCGTCGGGGAAGACGACGACGGGGATGCTGGTGCGACCGCTGATTCGCTGGGCCTCGGCCGCAGCATCCGCCGATCGCTCGACGTCGATCTTGGTCCATTCGACGTCGAGGGAGTCGAGCAACGCCTCGGTGCGGCGGCAGTCGCTGCACCAGTCGGCGCCGTACATGGTGATGGTCGCTGGGGTGGTCATGCCAGGGTCAACCTCGGGCGCGCCAGCGGCATTCCGCCGTGTGGTCTACGAGTCGAGCGGGGGAACGGTGCGGGGCCGCACGACGAGCCAGAGCGCGAGCATCCCCGCAACCTCGACGATGATCATCGCGGTGGCCATGGGGGCGGCATTCGGTGCCGGGAAGGCGGCGAGCACAGGCGCGAGGATGCCCGCCGCCACGAACCCCGCGGCGCCCTGCAACGACGCGGCCGTGGCCGCCTCAGTGCCGTGACCGACGAGGGCGAGCACCTGCACGCACGGAAAAATGAGTCCCGTCGCGAGCACGAAGAACCACAGCGGCACGGCAACCGCGAGAAAGCCGCCGTCCACCACCGCGAGCACCAGGATCGTGACGGATGAGGCGAGCTGCAGCATCCCGGCCCAGACGAGTATCCACTGCGGCCCGATGCGACGCGCGAGCGCGCTACTGATCTGCACCCCCGCCCCCACACCGATCGCGTTGATCGCGAACAGCAGTGCATAGCCCTGCGGGCCGAGACCGTAGACATCCTGAAAGAGGAACGGTGTCGCGGAGAGGTAGGCGAACATGGCCGCGAAGTTGAGGGTCGCAACCAGGGTGACACCGACGAAGATGCGGTCGCCGAAGAGGGCGAGGTAGCGCTGGAGGGTGGTCGCGTGGCCCGCGACGGTGCGCCGCTCAGGGGGCAGGGTCTCGCGGATGAGGAGGGTCACGAGCGCGAGCACGACGATCCCGTATGCCGCGAGGAATGCGAAGAGGCCGCGCCAGTCGGTGACGAGGAGCAACTGCGATCCGATGAGGGGCGCGACGATGGGGGCGAGTGCGAAGACGAGTGCGAGGCGCGAGAGCATCCGCACCAGGGGATAGCCGGTGTAGAGGTCGCGCACGACAGCCATGGCGATGACCCCGCTCGCCGAGGCGCCGACCCCCTGCAGAAGCCTCATGGCGGTGAGTGTCGCAATGTCGGGGGCGATGAGGGCGCCGAGGCTCGCGAGCACGTGCATCCCGGTCGCGACGATGAGGGGCAGGCGACGGCCGATCGTGTCGCTCCACGGCCCGACGAGTAGCTGGCCGAGTCCGAAGCCGACGGCCGTGCCTGTGAGGGTCAGCTGCACCGCGGCGGCCGAGACGCCGAGGTCGGCGGCGATGAGCGGAAACGCCGGCAGGTAGAGGTCGATGGTGAACGGGCCGAGACCCGTGAGCGCACCGAGCACGACGATGTAGATCAGTCGCGACCGGCGAGTCATCGCGTCGCCGGGGTGCAGGGTCACGGCGCTCATCCTATGGCGATGATCGGGAGTTGCGCGGGCAGTATTCAGTGTTACTATCTACTGGTACTCAGCGTTACTGAATAGCAGTGTCACTGAGTACCACGACCAGTAGCACCGAGCAACACGAAGGAGAGCCGATGCCCAAACAGATCACCGAGATGCTCAAGGGCACCCTCGAGGGCATCGTGCTCGCGCTGCTCGCGGGCCGGGCAGCGCACGGCTACGAGATCACCTCGTGGCTGCGTGAGCAGGGATTCGACGACATCGCCGAGGGCACCATCTACGCCCTCCTCGTGCGCGTCGAGCAACGCGGACTCGTCGACGTGGAGAAGGTCCCGTCAGAGAAAGGCCCGCCGCGCAAGGTGTATTCACTCAACGCCGCCGGGCGCGAGTACCTGGACGAGTTCTGGAAGACCTGGAGCTTTCTGACAGAACGACTCGAGCAGCTCCAGAAGAAAGGCAACTAGACATGTGGATCGAGAAGATCACCGGAGACCTCTCCGACAAGAAGAAGTACCGCGAATACAAGTCCCGTGTGAAGGCACTGCCCGACGGGTACCGCCAGACGGCGAGCGCCCTCGAGCGGTACCTCATGTACCTCGGCCCGAGCAACAACGGGCCGACCCTCATCGCCATGCTCGGCGACCTCGCCGACCTCATGGAACAGACAGTCGCCGACCAGGTGCCCATCCGTGACCTCGTCGGCGAAAACCCGGTCGAGTTCGCCGAAGCCTTCATGGCGAACTACGACGGTGGCAGCTGGATCCGCTCGGAGCGCGACCGGCTGACCCACGCGATCGACGAAGCGATCGACAAAGGTGGTGCATCGTGACGCTCGTGGCCCCAGCCATCCGAGTCGCTGGCCTCACCAAATCGTACGCGAAGCTCGACGTGCTGAAGGGCGTCGACTTCGAGGTGGAGCGCGGCACCATCTTTGCGCTGCTCGGCTCGAACGGCGCGGGCAAGACGACGATCGTGAAGATCCTCGCGACGCTGCTGCGTGCCGATTCCGGCGACGCACTCGTGCACGGCCATGATGTGCGCGACGAGGCTGGCGCAGTACGCGAAGCGATCAGCCTCACCGGCCAGTTCGCCGCCGTCGACGAGAAACTGACCGGCCGCGAGAACCTGGTTCTGATCGCGCGACTGCGCCACCAGAACACCCCGGGCCAGATCGCGGGTGCCCTGCTCGAGCGTTTCGACCTCGTCGAGGCGGGCACCCGCACGGTCTCCACCTACTCCGGCGGAATGCGTCGCCGACTCGACATCGCCATGAGTCTCATCGGCGACCCGTCGGTCATATTCCTCGATGAGCCGACCACCGGACTCGACCCACAAGCGCGTCTGGAGGTCTGGGACACCGTGCGTCACCTCGCACGGGGTGGCACCACGGTGCTACTCACGACCCAGTACCTCGAGGAGGCGGAGCACCTCGCCGACCGAATCGCCATCCTGCACGAGGGCCGCATCATCGTGAACGGCACCCTCGACGAACTCAAAAAGCTGCTGCCGGCGGCGAAGGTCGAATACGTCGAGAAGCAGCCCAGCCTAGAGGAGATCTTCTTCGCGATCACGGGTCGCGCATCCACCACCAAGGAGCCATCATGACCACCACCCACTTCGCACGCGACACCGCGACACTCACGGCTCGCTCACTCACGCACATCCTGCGCAGCCCCGACACCATCATCACCACGGCGATCATGCCGATCGCGTTCCTGCTGCTGTTCGTCTTCGTGTTCGGCGGCGCCATCGACACGGGGGAAGGCGTGGGTCAGGGCAACTACGCGAGCTACCTGCTTCCCGGCATCCTCGTCATCACGGTTGCCTCGGGTATCTCGTACACCGCATACCGACTGTTCCTCGACCTGCAGGGCGGAATCTTCGAGCGCTTCCAATCGATGCCGATCGCGCGATCGTCGGTGCTGTGGGCGCACGTGCTCACGTCCCTCGTCGCCAACCTCATCTCCCTCGCGGTCGTCGTGGGGGTGGCGTTCGCGATCGGATTCCGCACGACTGCGACACTGGGTTCCTGGCTCGCGGTCATCGGCATCATGGTGCTCCTCACCCTCGCGCTCACGTGGCTCGCGATCATCCCGGGCCTCACCGCCAGGTCGGTCGACGGGGCAAGCGCCTTCGCGTACCCCCTCATCTTTCTGCCGTTCCTGAGCTCGGCGTTTGTGCCGACCGAGTCGATGCCGGGCCCGCTGCCCTGGTTCGCCGAGAACCAGCCCGTCACCGCGATCGTGGGTTCGATGCGCGCACTGTTCTCCGGTACGCCGGTGGGGGCCGAACTGTGGGTGGCCCTGGCCTGGTGCGTGGGGATCGGACTCGTCGCCTACGTGCTCGCGATGGTCGTCTACCGCCGCAAGCTCAGCTGAGCACCACCAGCTCGCGGGTCGCCCGGGTCATCGAGACGTAGCGGTCGACGGCGCCCTCGATGCCCCCACCAAAGGAGTCGGGGGCGTCGAGCACGACCAGGTCGAACTCGAGCCCCTTCGCTGTGACGGGGGTGTGGATGCTCACGCGCTCCCGACCCGTGACCGCCGCATCGAGCGTGACGACGGCCGCGATGCCGTCGGGGTTCTCGCCGAGCCACGCGTCGAGCACCCGCTCCCGCTCGGCGCGCTGCGCATAGCGCACGGGAACACCCGACGACCGGATCGACGTCGGCACGTTTGCGTCGGGGATGGCCGCCCGGATCACCGGCTCGGCGACTGCCATGACCTCCTCGGGGGTGCGGTAGTTCACCGTGAGGGTCGAGAGCGTGGGGTCACAGAGCCCGATGCGAGCGAAGCGCTCGGTCCACGACTCGGTGAATCCGTGGCGAGCCTGCGCGCGGTCACCCACGATCGTGAGACTGCGCGAGGGGCAGCGCGTGAGCAGCATCATCCACTCGGCGTCTGTCAGTTCTTGGGCTTCGTCGACAACGATGTGCGCAAACGGCCCGGCCAACCGATCGGGATGGATGCTGGGCAGCACGGTCTCGTCGACCAGCGCTTCGCGCATGTCCCACTGCCGAAACATCTGCGCCAAACCCTCACCATCGTCCGCGGCCAGAAGGTCGTCAACGACACGGTCGATCCGCTCGAGCTCAGACGCGAAGGCGGACTCCCGCCGCCGTCGGACGCGGGCAGCATCGGGGTCTCCGATCCGCTGTCGCGCGGCGTCGAGGAAGGGCAGGTCTGACGTGGTCCACTCGCGCGGGTGCTCCCGCTGCAGCGCGAGCACCTCAGTGTCGCTGAGACCCGAGGCGCTCTGGCGCAGGTAGGCGGGTACCGAGAACAGGTCGGCGACGACCCCGGCGGGGTCGAGCAGGGGCCACGCGTTGGCGAACGCGACGCGCAACTCGTCGTCGGCGGCGAGCGCGCGCTCGACCAGGTGCGGCGCAACCTCGTCGCCGAGACGATCCGCGAGAATGTCGAGCAGCTGGCGCCAGACCAGCTCGCGCGCCTCGTTGTGCGGGATTCCCGCCTCGGCGGCCCCGAACGCCTCCTCCCACTCATCTGCACCGAGTTCGAGCTCTGCCCACGGCGTCTCGACGACGAGTTCGGTCGAGGGTGGGCGCTCATAGTGCCTCACCGCGCGATCGACGATGTCGAGCACGTCGGCGGTCGCCTTGATGCGGGCGACCTCGGCGTCGGGCTCCGTGCCCGCCGTCGCACCCTGCGGCACGAGATTGCGCAGGGTGCACGTCTGTACGCCCTCCTCTCCCAGGCTCGGAAGCACGTCAGCGACGTAGGCAAGGTACGGCGTGTGGGGGCCGACGAAGAGCACGCCCCCGTTGCCGCCCGCCAGCCGCGGGTCGGAGTAGAGCAGGTACGCGGCTCGATGGAGAGCCACGACGGTCTTGCCGGTACCGGGACCGCCGTCGACGATGAGCGGCCCGCGCGAGCTCGCGCGAATGATCGCGTCCTGATCGGACTGGATGGTGGCCAGCACGTCCCGCATACGCGGCGAGCGGTTCGAGCCGAGGCTCGCGATGAAGGCCGAGTCGTCGTCGAGGGCGACGCCCAGCGCATCATCCGCGAACGCCTCGTCCCAGTAGTCCGTGATGCGACCACTCGTCCAGCGGTAGCGACGGCGGCTCACGAGACCGAGTGGGTTCGCCGCGGTCGCTGCGAAGAAGGGTTCGGCTGCCGGAGAGCGCCAGTCGACGAGCAGCGGATCTCCTGCGGCGTCGAGGAGGCCGAAGCGGCCCACGTAGACGGCGGTGCCGTCGGCGGCGATCATCCGTCCGAGGGTGAGGTCGGGGCCGTAGCGGGTGAGGGCACGCAAGCGCGACGTGATCCGGTGGATCTCGAGGTCGCGCTCGAGGGCGGCCTGGCCCTTGCCGCCGGGCGAGATGCGTTCGGCATCCAGGCGTGCGCTCAGCTCGGCGATGCTGTTCTCGAGAGCCCTCGCGAGCGCCGAGAAGTGCTGCTCGTCGTCGGCGATCAGGGCCGGGGAGCACTTGTGCGCGAGGCGCTCGGGCAGGGCGAACACGGAACGCGTTTCACAAGGCAAGTCGAGGCCGTTTTCGGGGCTGGTTCCAGGCGGGTTTGTCGGCACGGTGCACAAGTGTGCGCCCATCGGGGGCCCTTGCGGCAAGCCCCCGAGTGCCCTATATCTTGAAAGAGAGGAGCACTGTGCTCCTCTTCGTCGTTGAGCGCCGCGTCGCGTGAGTGGTCACTTACTGTCGGGTGTGCGCAGGGCGAGGCGACAGAAAGTGACCACTCGGGTGACGCGTGGGCGTGTCGGGTTCGATTAGTTGGCCAGGTAGTCCTCGACGATCTTCTGAACGCCTTCGAACGCCGACTTGTGTGCTTCCTTGGCGCTGATCTCGCCGTTGTACAAGCCGAGGAGCGCGGCCGCGATGGGCGGCTCCCAGTCGAACGGCGACGCGTAGCGATCGAGGTTGGCCTCGCCCTGCTGGGCGAGCACGGGACCGACGGAGTAGACGGCTTCGACCTCGGGGTTCTCGAGCACGGCGGTGTTCGACGAGGGCAGCGTCTTCGACAGGTTCATCTCGAGCTGGAACTCGGGGCCTGTCACGTACTGCAGGAAGTGCAGGGCGGCCTCCTTGTTCTTGCTGAACTTGCTGATGCCGAAGCCCTCGAAACCGTTGATGCTTCCCGTGTTGCCCGCGCTGACGCCCGGCAGTACCGTCGCGCCCACTTCGGCCGCGTCGAGGGTGGTGGGGAAGTCGGTCGGGTTCGACCCCGTCGCGTAGCCCCACAGCTCGGCGAAGTTGATCATCGAGGCGGTCTTGCCGTCGTTGAACATCTGCCCGGTCGCGTAGTCCTCCACGTCTTGACTGAGGCCGGGCGTGAAGAAGCCCGCTTTGATGCCTTCCTCGATCGTCTCGAACGCCTGCAGTCCCTCGTCGCCCCCGAAGAGAACCTGGGTGCGGTCGGGCGAGAGCAGCTTGGCTCCGGGAATCGAGTTGAGGAAGAGCAGGAGGTATCCACCCGAGTAGATCGACGCGAACGGCAGGGTGCAGCCGTATCGGTCGCCGTCCTGCAGCTTCGAGGCGGCCTTGTAGAGGTCACCCCAGTTGTCCGGCGGGGAGTCGGGGTCGAGTCCCGCGGCCTCGAACATCGTCTTGTTGTAGATGAAGATGTTCATCTCCGAGTGCACCGGAAGGCCCGCGAGCATGTCGCCCGACGAGAGCACGGGCAGCGTCGCGGGCACGTAGATGCTCGTGTCGATGCCGAGGTCGGGGTTGCCAAGGTCTTCGTAGAGGCGGTCGCCGAACTTGCCGACGAATCCGCCGGCCGCGTAGAGCAGGTCGATCGACGAGTCCTGCGCGGTCACGAGCCCGGCGAACTTGATGGAGCGCTCCGCGAACGGCACGGGCGTGACGACGACCTTGCCGCCGGTCGCCTTCTCCCACTCGACCGCGGCGTTCTCGGCCGGCGGAGCGACGGTCGCGCCCGACCAGATCTGCAGGGTCGTGCCGGTGAAGTCGCCGTCGGCGGCTCCCGTGTTGGGCGTCTCGGCACCCCCGGGCGTGCAGGCGGCGAGCGCCATGGCCGTCGTGGGAACGAGAACGCCGGCCCCGAGCAGGGTGCGGCGGGTGAGCTGAGCATTGCTGAGTGCTGAGGTGGTGCGTTGTTCTGTGATCAACTGTTCATCTCCTTGGGTGGGTGGTGGGACTTGTTGTGTCAGGCCTTCACGTATCCGGTCGAGAGACCGGCGATGAGCCTGCGGTAGAAGACGATGACGAGCAGGATGCACGGCAGCAGCGCCGCGATTCCCGCCGCCGCAATGACGGTGACGGGCGGTGGCCCATCGGGTCCCGCCGAGGTCTGGCCGATGAACCCGATGATGCGCGTGACCGTGACGGCGTTGCGATCCCCGAGGATGACGGCGAACAGGAACTCGTTCCAGGTTCCGATGAGGATCAGGATCGCCGTGGCGGCCATGCCCGGCAGAGCGGCCGGCACGACGATCTTGAACAGGGCGCCAAGTCGGGATGCACCATCCATGCGGGCCGCCGACTCGAGGGAGCGTGGCACCTCCATGAAAACGTTGCGCAGGAGCCACACGATGAGCGGGATCCAGAAGGCGACGTTGACGATGATGAGCGCGGCGACGGTGTCTTTGAGTCCGAGGAATCCGAAGGTCAGCAACACGGGAATGATGAGCACGATGCCCGGGATCATCTGCGTGCCGATGAGTCCGCCGAGGATGTACTTTTGCCCGGGCACTCGGTAGCGGGCGAGCGGGTAGGCGGCGAGTACCGAGATGAGAAGGGTGAAGATGGTCACGAAGATCACGAGCTGCAGGCTTACGAAGAGCGCCTGCTGCCACGACTGCCTCGTGAACAGGTCGATGTAGTTCGAGAACTGCAGGTCGGGGCTCAGCGTGAGGGGGAGCTTTGTGACGTTGCCCTCGGGCTGCAGGCTCGCGATCGCGATCCAGATCACCGGGCCGATGAGCCAGGCGAGGAGGAGTGCTGAGCCGATCGTTCCGACGGTGCGGCCCACCCAGCGCGGGAGGCGGAAGGGCTTCTTCGCGGGCGTGTCGTCCCAGACCTTGCGCGGTGCGTTGGCCTTGGCGGCGACCGCGTCGAGCTTGACGTCGCGAAGCTCGGTGGACACGACGACGCGCTTGCGCTGCCAGAGCCGGGAGAGCAGCAGGAGCGAGCTCGAGAGAGAGATGAGGAAGAGCAGGATGATCGCGAGCGCGGCCGAGTAGCCGAAGCTCAACTGACCGATCGAGTTCTGGTACAGGTAGAACGTGATGACGGTCGTCGATCGCGCGGGTCCACCGCCCGTGAGGGTGAAGAGGATGTCGATTGACTGCAGCGAGAACACGACCGAGGTGACGCCGACGACGAGCAGTGTCGGTCGGAGCGCCGGCAGCGTGATGACGCGGAATTCCGCCCAGGGTCCCGCTCCGTCCATCTTGGCGGCGCGATACAGCGAGTCGGGAATGGTCTTGAGAGCACCGAGCAGCAGGAGGGCCATGAGCGGCACCATCCGCCAGGTCGTCGCGATGACGGCGATGACCATGGCGCTCGTGGGGTTGCCGAGCCAGTCGACGGGTCCGTCCGCGAACCCGATCGCGTTGACGAATGCGGTCGCGAGTCCGTATTGCGAGTTGAAGATGAACTTCCAGTAGAGGCCTGTGACGACAGGTGCGACTGCCCAGGGGGTGAGAACCGCGAGCCCGATGAGCCAGCCGAACCGTGACTTGCGGTTCATGAGAAGTGCGCACGCGAGGGCGAGGGGGATGGTGAGTACGACGACTCCGAAGCCGAGCGCGAGGGTGCGGGGCACGGCGGCCCAGAACTCTTCGTCGCCCGCGAGGCGCACGATGTAGTTGTTGAGGCCGTTGAAGCCGAGGGGGCCATCGCGCAGGAGTTCGATGCGCATGAAGCTCATGACGAAGACCGCGATGATCGGCGGGATGACGACGAGGGCGAGCAGTAGCCCGCCGGGCAGGAACGAGAGCGCGGCGAAGCGCCCGTCGCTCATGCGATCGACTCGGCGGTTGACGCGCGCGAGGAGGCCCGGATTGGTCATTCCGTACCTCCTGCCGATTGTCTACAATATACGTTCGACGCACGATACCGGCGGTCGTCATCGACTGTCAAGATGTCGTCACCTCCCGGTGGAGCACTGCGCGATCGGCAACGAAGTCCACGTCGACCTCGACGCCGAGTCCCGGGCCCGTCGGGATGTCGACGCGCCCCGCGCGCAGTTCGAACGGCTCGTTGAGCACGTCGGTGCGCCACGGGTTGGCGCCTTGCCCGAACTCCAGCACGAGTGGCGCCGACCCCGGTGACCGGTTCGCGTCATCGAGCACGGCCATGAGCTGAAGGGTCGCGGCGATGCCGATCGCACCACCCGAGGTGTGGGGAATGACGGGGATGCCGTGCACGCGCGCGAGTGTCGCAACGTCGATCGCCGCGCCGATCCCCCCGCAGATCACAACGTCGGGTTGCAGGATGTCCACGGCACCCGCGGCGAGAATGCGCGAGGCATCGCGCGTGTTCTCGAGTATCTCGCCGCCCGCGAGAGGCACGGCGAGACGCAAGCGCAGTTCCGGGTAGCCCGGGTAGCCGTCTTGCGGCAACGGTTCCTCGAACCACCGAGCACCCAGTTCGGCGAGCTGCTCGCCCATGCGGAGAGCCTCGTCGAGCGAGTACCCGCCGTTACCGTCGACCATCAGCTCGGTGGAGTCGCCAACGATCGAGCGCACCTCGCGCAGGGCGGCGGACTCGCGCTCCACCGGGAACCGACCGGTGCGCAGCTTGATGGCGGTGAATCCGGCCGCGACGAAGGCCTCGGCCTCGTCGCGCCACGTGCGCTCGAGTTCCACCCCATGCACGTACCCCTGGCTCGCGGCGTACGCAGGCACGCTCGCGCGGGTGGGCCCGCCGTATAGCCGGTGCACGGGCATCCCGAGCTGTCTCGCCCTCAGATCGTCGAGCGCCATGAGCACGGCCGACCGACCGTACGAGCTCGCGCGCGTGGAGGTGAGAACGCGCTCGTGTTCACGCATGGCGCCGGCCGGTCGACCGAGCGTGAGCCGGGCGAGCTCCGAAATCGTCGCGTCGAGGCCCGGGAGCAGATAGCTCTCGCCCCAGCCCGTGCATCCCGCCGAATCGGTGAGGCGAACGAGAACGTACTCGTGCGCCGTCGCGAGACCGATCGAAACGCCCGCGGGAGGATCGATCGGCGCGCGCAGCACGAAGACGTCCGCCCGGGCGACCGGGTCGGAGTCTGCCGTGCTAGGAGTCACGCGCTCTCCCGCGGGGGAATGTCGAGCGAGGCGTGCGCGGCGGCGGAGCGACGTGCGTAGTCGATCATCTCGACGGCATCCCGCGCGACGATGCCATCGACGTCGGGCTGGGTGCCATTGACGATGCAGGCGCTGAAGTCCTGCAGCTGCCCCGCGCTCGTGGCGATGCGGCGTGGGTTCTTCGGGTCGACAGTCCAATCCCAGCCCTCCATCTCGGCCACGAGTTCGAAACCGTCGGGAGTGCCGAGCTTGAGGGAGTACCGGTCCATGTCGAGGATCGCCTTCTCGCCCACGATCATGAAGTGCATGTTGGAGCCGAGACCGGGCGGGGGGAACTCGTAGCTCATCCACACCTGCACCATGGCGCCCGACCCCATCTCGTACTGCGCCATGGCACTGATGTCGGGCATGGCCGTGCCCGAGAAGTTCTTGAGCGTCGCGAACACGCGGGTTCCGCGCGAGCCGGTAAACCACGAGAGCACGTCCATCCCATGCACTCCCCAGTCGAGGAAGGCACCTCCCTCAGCGGGATTCTCTGCCCAGCTCCCCTCATCGAGATCCCAGCCGACCGTCGAACTCAGCACGCGGATCATTCGGATCTCCCCGACCGTGCCGTCGTCGATGAGCTTCTTGGCCGCGAGGATCACGGGGTTCTGTCGCGCCTGCGCTGCGACCGTGAGCAGCACGCCGGCGTCGCGGCACGCGGCGATCATGGCGTCGCACTCCTCGACCGTCACGGCCATCGGCTTCTCGCAGTAGACATGCTTTCCGGCGGCGGCGACAGCACGTGTGTAGGGCAAGTGCGTCGTGTGCGGTGTCGCGATGATGACGGCATCCACTCGGTCGCCCGCGAGCAACTCGTCGACCGACTCGACGTAGTCCACTCCGTAGTCGGCCGCGAGAGCGGGTGCGCGTGAGCCGCCCGTAATCGCGACGAGTTCGCCGTCGGTGACCTGGGTCGCGAGGGCCTCCGCGTAGACGAGTCCCATGGTTCCCGAGCCGATCAATCCGTACCTGACTGTCATATGCGTCCTTGCTCGTGAGTGGTCGGGGCGAGGAGGTCGCGGCGCGCCTCCCGAATAGTGGGGATCCCGCTGAGCGCCGCCACCTGGGCGAGCTCGAGCCGCAGCGTCTCGAGGGCTTTCGCCACCCCCGCTGCTCCACCCACGGCGAGCGCCCAGGCCAGCGGACGCCCGAGCATGACCGCCGTAGCACCGAGCGCGAGCGCGACTAACGCGTCTGCACCCGTGCGCACGCCACCGTCGAGGTACACCTCGGTGCCGGGTGGTATGGCGTCGACCACACCCGGGAGCGCGGTGAGGGTGCCGACGGCGCGGGGGAGCTGGCGGCATCCGTGGTTGGAGACGATCACTCCGCTCGCGCCGGCGTCGATCGCGCGCCGAGCGTCGTCGGGGTGCATGACGCCCTTGGGGATCACGGGCAGGCTCGTGATGCCCACGAGCCACTCGAGGTAGTCGGCTCCGAGGGTCGCGTCGCTGCCGGGGCTCGCGGCGACGTGCACGGGTCGCACGCCGTCGGGCAGTCGGAAGCCGGCCTGCGGGTCGACGTGGGCGGCGGCGACGGGGCCGTTGACGAGGGGAACGATGGCACGCACGCCCGCTCGCTCTGCGGTCTCGACCAGCGCCGCCGTCGAGTCGCGATCCGTCCAGTTGGTGATCTGGAGCCACAGCACGGCGTGCGGCACGGCGGCGGCGATCTCGTCGATGGCAGTCGAGGTGTTGGCCGACACGACCGTCGCCCCACCCGCGTGGCTCACGCCGCGAGCGAGCGCGATCTCTCCCTCGGGGTGCAGCGCACGCTGCAGACCCATGGGGGCGGCGAGCATCGGGAGCTCGAGCCGGCTACCCGCGGCGGTCGTCGAGAGGTCCACATCGGCGACGTCGACGAGCACGCGCGGCAGAATCCGCCAGTCGCCGAACGCGTGGAGGTCGGCGGAGTCAACCCCGCCCGAGTCGACCCACTCGAAGGTGGGACGCTCGAGGGTCATCCTCGCCACGTCCCTGTACCACCTCGGGTGGATTCGCTCGAGCAGGTCGTCCACTAGTTGATCCGGTTGGTCGACTCGGCGTCGAACAGGTGCACGGGGCCGCGGATCTCGACGTTCACCGTCGACCCGAGCTCGAGCACACGGTCGGGTGTCGTGCGAGCCGTGAGGTGCTCGTCGCCGATCTCGAGCTTGACGAACGTGTCTGAGCCGATGGGCTCGAGCAGCTCGACTGTCGCCTCGAACGACGAGTCGGATGCCCGGCTCCCGCTCAGTATGTGCAGGTCTTCGGCCCGCAGTCCCAGCACCACTGCACCCCGCGGTGCCTTCTCCAGCCCGAGCGCGCGCAGCTGCCCGAGTGGCACGGTCGTCGACGCATTCACGAACGACACGGTGTCGCCGCTCGCCCTGAGCTGGCCCTCCATGAGGCTCATGCGCGGCTTGCCGACAAAGGTCGCGACGTAGGTGTTGGCGGGCGTGCGGTAGATCTCGTTCTGAGTGCCGTATTGCACGAGTCGCCCCTCCCGCATGACCGCGATGACGTCGGACATCGTCATCGCCTCCTCCTGGTCGTGCGTCACGAGGATGCTCGTGGTGCCGAGCTGCAGGTGCAGTTGCTTGACCTCGGTGCGCATCTTGGCGCGCAGGGTGGCATCGAGGTTCGAGAACGGCTCGTCGAGCAGGAACACCGAGGGTTCTTTCACGAGGGCTCGACCGAGGGCGACGCGCTGCTGCTGCCCACCACTCAGTTCGCTCGGTTTGCGTTCGAGCAGGTGAGCGATGTCGAGGATGCCCGCCGCCTCCTGCACGCGAGCCTCGATCTCGGCCTTGGGCCGCCGTCGGAGCTTGAGCCCGAACGCGATGTTCTGGAACACGGACTGGTGCGGATACAGCGCGTAGTTCTGGAAGACCATCGCCATGCCGCGCTCGTTGGGCGGCTGCTGGGTGATGTTCTCGTCGCCGAGCCACACCGTGCCGCTCGTGGGGCGCTCGAGTCCGGCGATGAGCGCGAGTGTCGTCGACTTGCCGCATCCCGAGGGTCCGAGGAGGGTGAGGAATGCACCCGCGGGCACCTCGAGCGTGAGGTCGGCGACGGCTTGCACCTTGCCGTAGTGATGATTGATGTCCTGCAGTCGCAGTCCCTCGGCTGGGCTCACAGTGCCACCGTCCGTTTCTCGTGGTCGTTGCCGGTGCTCTCGTCTGCCTCGGTCGCGTGCGCGGGCACGAGAAACTCGACACCCGTCAGCTGGGCGGCAAACGCACGCGCCCACTCCGCGTCCGCTGGCGGGTCGAGCACGACGACGCACGGCATCATCGCTGGCCCCCGGCGGAGACGCGCGTGCGTGCCATCGCGCGCACGACCTCGTCGGCGGCCTCGAGAGTGAGTTCGACATCGGCCGCCGTGTGTGCGGCCATGAGGTGATTGCGCTTGAGGTTCATGGGCATCATGAGAAAGCCCTTGTCGATCATGCGGCGCTGGAATCCCACGTAGAGCTCAGGGTCGTTGCGCAGGGCATCGTCGAACGACATGACAGGACTGTCCGTGAAGTAGCACACGAAAACCGAGCCGACGCTCTGCACCTGGGTCTCGAATCCGGCGTCGCGAGTGATCGAAGCGAGTCCGTCATGCATCATCGCGCCGAGCTCGAACAGGCGGCGATGGATGGCCGCGTCATCCTGCTCGAGGCGCTCTATGGTCGCGAGCGCGGCACCCATGGAATAGGACTGGCCGTTGAACGTGCCGCCGAACATTACGCGGCCGTCGGGGTGCGTCGTGAATTCGCTCATGAGGTCTTCGCGACCGCCCACGACGGCGAGCGGCGATCCGTTGGCGATCGACTTGGCGAGGGTCGTGAGGTCGGGGGTGATTCCCGCGATCGCCTGGTAACCGCCGAGGTGGTGACGGAACCCCGTGACGACCTCGTCGAAGACGAGCAGCGATCCGGCCTTCGTCGTCTCCTCGCGCAGGGCCGTGAGAAAGTCGGCGGTCGGAACGACACACCCGATCGTGTGGATGACCGGCTCGATGATGACCGCGGCGATCTGATCCCCCGCCTCCGCCATGAGGGCGCGCAGTGCGGCGATGTCGTTGAAGGGCAGCACGCGCAGCCAGTCGAGCGCTTGCGGCAGGGTTCCCTCGGAGGTCGAGTCGATCGTGCCGACACGGTCCGCCGCCGAGATGACGTTGGCGCCGAGATAGTCGTGCCACCCGTGATAGCAGCCTTGGAACTTGACGATGAGGTGGCGCCCGGTCGTGGCCCGCGCGAGTCGCATGGCGTGGTACGTCGCGTCGGATCCCGTGTTGCAGAACAGCATCTGCTGCATCGACGGCACGTGCTCGCGAATCTTCTCCGCGAGTTGCACCTCGAGTTCGGTCGCGCCGAGACCTACGAGATCGATTCCTTGGGACAGCTCGCGAGCGCGGGCATCGAGGTCGGCGTCGTTGTGTCCGAGGAGGATCGGCCCGAAGGCCGCGTGGTAGTCGATGTACTCCTTACCGTCGACGTCCCACACTCGCGATCCCTGGGAGCGCGAGAACACGACGGGCGGCTGGATGGACGCGCGCATGGGCGATGAGACGCCTCCGGGGATGAGTCGCTCGGCCACGGCGGTGATCGCCGCGGAGCGCGACTGCCCCGTTTTCTGGACTACCTGGTAGCTGCACATTGTCGACAATCTACTATAGACTTTGGAATCGAGTCAACGAGAGGAACCCATGCCGCACGTCACCGTCACCGACTCCCTCGATCTGCTGGCGCCCGGCGTGGAACTGCTGCGACAGAACGGCGTCGACGTGCTCGAACTGCCTCCCGGAATCGACCCGCTCGACGCGGCCGCGCAGTCCTCCCGCTCCGACGCGCTCATCGTGGGCGTGCTCGCGATGGGGGATCCGCAGCTCGCACTGCTGTCGGGGGGCAGCGTAAAACTCGTCGTGCGTGCTGGCATCGGCTACGACAACGTGGATGTTGAGGCTGCCCGAGCCCGCAACATCCAGGTCTCGAACGTGCCCGACTATTGCACCGACGAGGTCGCGGACCACACCCTCCTCCTGCTGCTTTCCGCCGAGCGGCGCCTCATCACGGTGCACGCCCTCGGCCGCGAGTCGTGGGACGTCGCCACGCGCCTTCCCCCCGTTCACCGCCTGCGCGGTCGCACGCTCGGGCTCGTCGGGTTCGGGCGGATCGGCCAGCAGGTCGCCGACCGCGCCAACTCCTTCGGATACCGAGTAATCGCGACCGACCCCGCCGTCGACGACGCGACCTTCGCGGCGCACTCCGCCGAGCGCGTGAGCGTCGACGAGCTGTTCCGTCGCGCCGACACCGTGAGCCTGCACTGCCCGCTCTCGCCCGACACCAACTGGCTCGTCGACGACGAACGCCTCGCCACCATGAAGCGCGGCAGCGTGCTCGTCAACACGAGTCGCGGCGGGCTCGTCAATCTCGACGCGGTCGATCGGGCCGTGGAGTCGGGCATCCTCGGATCCGTCGCGCTCGACGTGCTCGACGGCGAACCGGCGCCGCCCCTCGATCACCCCCTGCTCGCCCGGCCCGAGGTGCTCATCACGCCACACGTCGCGTGGTACTCGCTCGACGCCCGCCGGGAGCTCGCGATCAAGTCGGCTGAGGAGGTGCTGCGCTCGCTCGCGGGCGAACCCCTCAGGAACGTCGTCTCGTGAACCTCGCCACGGCCACACTGGTTGAACTCGAGGCGCACGCCGCCTCGATCCTGCCGCGCGACGCGCACGACTACTACGCGACGGGGGCGCGCGACGAGATCACACAGCGGGCCAACCGCGCCGCGTGGGAGTCGTGGTGGTTGCAGCCGAGCGTGCTCGTGGACACGTCGTCACTCACTCTCGAGACCACGGTGCTCGGCACGCGCGTCGGATCGCCGCTCATGATCGCCCCCATGGCGGCGCAGCGGCTCGCGCATCCGGAAGGGGAACTCGCGACCGCGCGGGCCTCGGCATCCGCAGGGAGCATCATGGTGTTGTCGATGAGTTCCACCGAGACAGTCGAGTCGGTCGCGGCGGTCGACGGTGTCGTGCTCTGGCTTCAGCTGTACGTCTCGAGGGATCGGGGGATCACTCGGGCACTCGTCCAGCGTGCCGTCGACGTGGGCGTGAAAGCCATCGTCGTGACCGTCGACAGCGTGCTCGAGCGCAGCACACACCGGCGCTCGTCGGAGCTCGTGTTCCCTCCCCTGCCCATGAATGGCGGGGATCCGATCGACACCGCGCTCGACTGGGCCTATGTGCGCGAGCTCGCGGGCAGCATCGACGTGCCGCTCGTGCTCAAGGGCATCCTCACGCCGGCCGACGCCGAGCGTGCCATCGAGGCGGGATGCTCGGGCATCGTCGTGAGCAACCACGGCGGGCGCCAACTCGACCGTGCCGTGCCCACCGCGCTCGTGCTCGAGTCGATCGTTGACGCGGTCGCGGGCCGCGGCGAGGTCTACGTCGACGGCGGGATCCGGCGGGGGGCCGACGTGCTCACCGCGCTCGCGCTGGGAGCGCGGGCGGTGCTCGTGGGGCGACCGGTGCTGTGGGGCCTCGCGGCGGGCGGGGAGGGGGGTGTCGCGCACGTTCTCGACGTGCTGCGCGACGAGCTCGACCAGGATGCCCGTCAGGCCGGCATCCCCGACCTCACCCAGGTACCCCGCTCCCTCGTGACCCGGCTCGAGTAGCCCGCCGCTACCCGGTGAGGAAGCGGCCCGGGCGCGCGTCGTCGCGCTGCACGCCGTCGCGCACCACGAACTCACCGTTCGTGACGACGTGAGCGATACCCGTGGGGAACCGCTTGGGGTGCGTGTACGTGGCCGTGTCGGTGTAGTTCGAGGCGTCGAACAGCGCGAGGTCGGCGAACGATCCGATGGCGATAGATCCGCGGTCGGCGAGCCGCACTCGCGCCGCCGGCACCGACGTCGACATCGCGACGGCTCGCTCGAGCGCGATCTGCTGGTCGCGCACCATGCGTCCGATGAGGCGCGGGTAGCAGCCATACGACCGCGGGTGCGGTAGGCCCATGCCCGTGGGTCCGTCGGGGTCGACCGAGAGCCCGTCCGATCCGATCGAGGCAGCAGGATGCCCGAGCACGGCTCGGAGGTCGTCCTCCGATCGCCCGTACGCGACCATCATCGCGCGGTTGTGCGAATCGCGGATGACGTCGAGCGCGGCATCGGCTGGATCGATCCCCCACCGTTCACCGATCTGCTGCACCGTGAGTCCGAGCACGTCGGCGAGGTCGTCCTCGACCCAGCTCACGACGATCTCGTCCCAGCCGTGCACCATGATGTGCGGTAGTTCCTCGATGATGCGCGCGCGGTCCGCCGCGTCCCCCAGGCGACGCACGATCTCGTCGGCCCCACCAGCCTGCGACCACTCGGGCAGCAGTTGCGAGAGGTTGGCGCTGCCCGCGAGGTATGGGTAGATGTCGACGCCGATGTCGAATCCCTCGGAACGGGCGGCGTCGATGCGCTCGAGGGCCACCGCCACGGTGCCCCAGTTACGGCGCCCCGCCACCGCGAGGTGGGAGATCTGCAGTCGGCACCCGGTCGCCCGAACTACGGCGAGCGCCTCATCCACCGCCGCCAACAGACCGGTCGAGTAGTTGCGCGCGTGGATGGCGAAGAGCCGATCGTGCCGCGCGACGACCTTGCCGATCTCGACGAGTTCGGACTGCGGAGCCGACATCGCGGGCGGATACATGAGTCCCGTCGAGAACCCCACGGCGCCGGCCTCGAGGGCCACGTCGACGGCCTCGAGCAGGGCCGAGAGCTGGGTCGCGTCGAGCGGGCCGTCGGACTCGGGCGCGACCGCGAGCCGCAGTGGCACGTGACCCACGAGGGCGGCGACGTTGAGCGCGGGCCGGGCCGCTTCGACGGCGTCCCGGTAGCCTTCGAAACCCGACCACTCGAGTGCGACGGCGGGATCGAGGTCGATGATCGAGATCGACTCGCGCGTGCGCTGGGCGCCGCCGCGCGCGAGCGGGAAGGGACCGAGCCCGCAGTTGCCGACGATCTCGGTAGTGATCCCCTGCATGACCTTGCTGCGGGCGCGCCCGTCACTCACGAGCGTGAGATCCGAGTGGCTGTGAATGTCGACGAGCCCCGGGATGACCGTGAGCCCCGTCACGTCGACCCGCTCCGTCGCGGCCTCCGCGCCCAGCCGCCCGAGCGCCACGATGCGACCCCCGCGCACGCCGACATCTTCGCGACGAGCGGGCCCCCCGAGACCGTCGACGACCGTGCCGCCGGCCAACACCAGATCGAGCATCATTCCCCCGCGACGACGGGAGTCACGAGCGTGCCGAGCCCCTCGATCCACCCCTCCATGCGGTCGCCCGCGTGAAGGTAGTTGCCGTGCGTGTCTCCGACGCCCGCGGGGGTGCCGGTCGCGATGATGTCACCGGGCTCGAGCGTCATGAGCCGCGATGCGAAGGCGATGAGCTCACGCGTGTCGAAGATCATGTCGGCCGTCGACGCTTCCTGGCGCACGTTGCCGTTAACGTGCAGTCTCAGGTCGAGCGCGTCCGGATCGGGGATCTCGTCGGCCGTGACGATCCACGGCCCGATGGGCGCGAAATCGTCAACCCACTTGCCCTCGAGCCAGTCGAAGAATCCCTCCCACGCCCCTTCGGCGCGCTCGACGATGTCCCAGTCCATCTTGCGTGCGGAGATGTCGTTGATGATCGTGTAGCCGTAGACGTGGTCGAGCGCGGTCTCGATCGGGATGTCGCGTCCACCGGTTCCGATGACGATGGCGAGCTCGAGCTCCCAGTCGACGGAACTCGACACGGCGGGCAGGTGCAGGGGGGCATCCTGGCCGATGATCGACGTCGATGGCTTGAGAAACAGCTTGGGCACGGTGCGAGTCTTGTCGACGGCGGGGCGCCCGCCCTCGAGGATGTGCGCCTGATAGTTCCCCGCCGCCGCGAGCAGCTTGCCTGGCCGGGGCAGGGGGGCGAGCAGGTGAACGTCCGCCACCGGAGTCCCCGCAGCCTCGGACAGAGCGGCGATCCCCGCGTGCAGTCCCGCACCCCCCGCGACGATCGCGAGTAGGTCGGCGGGCAGCGCGCCGCTCGAGGCCGCCGCGATGTCGATCACGTGGTCGACGCCGGCGCGCTCGATGACGAGCCCCGCGCGCGGCTCACCGCCATCCACTCGATAGGTGGCCAGTCGCATGTTCAGTTCTCCCTAGTTACGTCGACGCGCACGTTGCCGCGAGCGTGGGATTCGAGGATCGCGTTGGTGATCACGATCGCGCGGCGCGCGAGCTCGGGTGAGCTCGAGGTGGCCACTCCGCGCTCGTGACAGTCGAGGAGTTCGCGCACGGCGGCCGTCATGCCCGAGAGCGTGTACGACGGGACGAGGCGGCGTGAGAGCACGCCGTCGGGGGAGGGCGTCTGCACGTGCACGCCGTCGAAGTCGATCGCGATGCGGCCCGTCGATCCCACGAGGTGGGTGATCTCCCCGGGTGGCATCGACTTCTGGCCGGCGAGGTATCCGCGCACGCCGTTCTCGAAAACGACGTAGACGTTCGCGCCGGGCTCGAGCTCGGGGTCCTGGCCGTTGCCGCGGTACTCGCGGTAGTCCTCGAATCCGGGCTCGAGGTCGGCCACGACCCACGCGGGATCGGATTCGGCGTAGAAGCTCATGAGGTCGAGGCTGTGGGTGAGGTTGCGGTACAGCATCATGCGCGGACCACCGATCTGCATGATGATCTGCGAGAGCGCTCCGATGCCGCCCGCGCGAACCTGGGCTCGCGCCCCCACGTGGTCGGGCACCCAGTGCCGCGTGTAGTTGACGGTCACGGTGGCTCCCGTGCGCGCGGCCGCGGCGATTATCGCGTCGGCGTCGTCGAGCGTCACCGCGAGGGGCTTTTCGCAGAAGATGCGCGGCACTCCCGCGTCCATCGCCTCGATCGCGAAGCGCGCGTGCAGATGATCGGGGGTGACGACAGAGAGGATGTCGGGCCGGGCATCCGCGATCATCTCGCTCGCGTCGGCGTAGGTTCGTAGCCCGGGATAGCGGCCCGACCACTCCCGCTCGAACGCCGCGCGCGCCTCGGCGGACGTGTCGCACCCGACGATTCTCGTGACCTCGGGGGTCGCGGCGTAGGCCGACGCGTGACTGTAGGGCACGGCCGTTCCGAGCACAGCGTCGGAACCCGCGAACGCGGGGTCGGCGCCGATCCAGCTCAAGCCGACGATCGCCGCGGTCAGTCCCTCGCTCATCGCACTCTCCCTCTGCCGATCACGCGCCATCTCTCGACGACGGTCTCGTCCCCGTCGAACGCGACGAGCTCGTCGTGCATGTTCGCGCAGCCGCACGCGTGGTTCGGGATGATGCGCACGCGGTGTCCCACGACCCACCCCGGATCCTCCACACCCGGCGGCACCGCAATGATGCCGTGCTCCTCGGTCGCAACGGTGATGACGAGGTCGGGACGCTCCCAGATGCGGCCCCACGTGCCCCACCCGTAGTCCTCTCCCGCGAGCGTCTTGATACCGGCGTCCAGCACGTAGCGGTCGGGCCGCGGGTGACTCACGACGGTCGCGAGCACCGTGAGCGCGCAGCGCTCGAGCGGAGCGACCCCGAGGGTGTGCTGCTTGAGGTCGTTGAACGCGTAGACGCCCGCGCGGATCTCGGTGACGCCGTCGACGCGTGCCGCGTACTTCGAGGTGGGAGTGCTGCCGACGGAGACGACGGGTGAGGGAAGTCCGGCGTCAGCGAAGGCACGCGCCACGTCGACGGCGTCCGTGCCCTCGCGAGTGCCGATTCGCGCCTGTAGTTCGAGGTCAGTCGTGCCGTAGGCGTTGCCGTAGCTCATGACCCCCATTAGTTCGATGCCGGGCAGGTCGGCGACTAGTTCGGCGAGGGCTACGGCCTCCGCGGCCGACTGGGTGCCGGAGCGTCCAGCGCCGCCGTCGAACTCGACGAGCACCTCGAGGCGCTCGCCCCGCGCCGCGAAGAAGCGGGATGCGGCTTCTGCACCCGCGACGGAGTCGACGGCGATGCGGAGTTTGGCGCGCTGCATGAGAGGGAGCATCCGCTCGTATTTGACGTCGCCGATGATGGGATACGCGAGAAACAAGTCGTCGAAGCCTGCGTCGACCATCGCCTCGGCCTCGCCCACCTTCGCGACCGTGAGTCCCGAGGCGCCGTGTGCGATCTGCCGCTCGGCGATCTCGCGCGTCTTGTGGGTCTTGGTGTGCGGACGGTGTGCGATTCCTGCGTCGCGCGTGACCTTCTCCATCGAGGAGAGGTTCTCTTCGAGCGCTCGCACGTCGACGAGCGGCACGGGGGTGTCGAGATCCCCCAGCAGCTCAGGCACGACCGACCCCCTCGAAGTAGTTGACCGTCGCGAGCGCGAAGCCGCCCGCGATGCGCCCGAGTTCGGCGACCTTGACCCACTCGAAGTCGCTGTGGTTGCTCTCGGGATTGGGGCCGTAGGCGACGGCCGGGATGCCGGCCTCGCGCACGAAGTGCACGGCGTTGGAGGCGATGCGCGAGCGGCTCACGGGGATCTGTCGTCCCGTGAGTTCCTCGTGGGCCGCTCGCATCGCCGTGACCAGTCGATCGCCCGGGTCGACTTCGAAGCTGTCAGCGACGGCGATGAAGTCGAGGGCGATGTCGGCCCCGGTTCTCGTGCGCACGCCGTCGACGAGGGCACGCAGTTCTTGCTCCACCTCGGCGTGGGTCATGCTCAGGTCGTGGCGGCGCGTACCGCTGAGCGTCGCGTTCATGGCGACGCGATTGACGTAGTCGCCGCCCTGGAACCGTCCGACGAAGAGGGACGGTGCGTCCGGCTCGCCCGTCGCGAGCCGATCGCGCAACGCGGCGAGCTCCCCGTGCAGCACGCGGCCGACCTCAAGGGGGTCGATCGTGTCGCTCGTCGCGGCGACCTCGTGCACGCTCGCCGACGGCCCCGCGATGCGAATGTCCCAGAACGACAGGCCCAGACCCGAGATCGGCAGGTGCTCGCCGCCCCCGAGTTCACCCGTGATGACGGCATCGCCGTGGATGCCCCGGGCAATGAGCGCGTGCAGGGGCTCGTTTCCCCCGCTCTCGTGCATGCCGTGCAGTGTCACGAGCACGCGCCCGGGCACGTCGCGCTCGATGAGCAGCCCCGCCGCCGCCAGCATCGAGGCGAGCGGACCCTTCATGTCGGCGCTCCCCCGCCCCACGACGCGCGTGCCGTTGCGATACGGCTCGGGGTGGACGAGGTCAACGGCGTCGAGGTGTCCGTGCCACTGGAGGGTCGGCCCCTCGGTCGCTCCGAACTCGGCGATGACACTCGGGCTGTTCGGGTACTCGCGGTCGACGGTGACTCGAGCGCCGACGGCGAACCACTCCTGCGCCATGCGCTCGGCCATGCGGGATTCGTCGCCGGGGGGACTCCAGATGCGAGTGAGGTCGAGCGCGAGGTCGGCGATGGGCTCGGGATCGAGGGCTCGGCACGCGTCGACGAGCGGAATGGCGGTCGAGCTCAACATGGTCCTCCGCTTGCGGTCTTTGTCGACAATATACATCCCCGCGAAATCGCTGTCCACTGGAGGACTCGCGCGCGTTGTAATGTGTAGATTGTCGACACCAGTCGAAGCAGGTAATGGTTGGGGAAAGCATGAACGCGCACGACGACGACGACCACACCGACGGAGCCCTTCCGCGGCTCAAGCCCCGCGTGCTGCGACAAGAGGTGCTCGAGGCCCTGCGCAACGCGATACTCAATGACGACTTTGAGGTCGGGTCGCGCATCCTCGAGGCCGACGTCGCCGCGCAGATGGGCGTCAGCCGAGCCCCCGTGCGCGAGGCGATCCGTCAACTCGAACAAGAGGGACTCGTGCAGTTCTTCCCCCACCGCGGCGCCGTCGTGCTGGGACTGCCCGAGGCCGAGATCGACGCAATCTACGAGATGCGCGCCGTCATCGAGAGCCGGGCCATGGCCCGCGTGGCCGTGACCCTCACGCCCGAACAGGATGCCGAACTCGCCGATCTCATCGAACAGATGAAGGAGCCGCTCGCGAAGGGCGACATCGATCGCGTCGCCGAACTCGACTGGCAACTGCACGGCCTCATCATCGACCTCTCCGAGTTCAAGCTCCTGCGCCGCACGTGGCAGAGCCTCGACGGACTCGTGCGATTGCGTTCGTACCAGGCACTCGGCCGGCAGACCGACGCCTCGGACTACTTCACGCGCACGGCCATCGCGTCGCACCTCGCGCTGCTCGACGCCCTGCGCTCGCGCAATCCGGAGGTCGCCGCGGAAGCCGGGAGCGCGCACGTGCTCGAGGTGTCGGCGCTGCTCTCGCAGGAGCGTGCGCGGCAAAAGTAGCGGCGCGCTCTCACGACCGCCAGTCACTCTGGGCCGCCACTCACTCCGAGGAGCCGGGCGGGATCGCCACCCATCGCGCCACCTCGACGCCGTCACGCACGACGTGCGCCGAGCGCAGCGACGCGAACGCCATGCACACGTGATTCGGCACGATCTCGAGCCGCGTGCCGACCGGGAGGGTGCTCGGTTCGCCGTCCCCCGTCCAGCGCAGCCAGCCGTGCTCCTCAGAGACGGCGCTCACGATCCATCCGGGGGCGTTCACCACGAGACCGTGCCCGGGGTACTCGTCGCGGTGGGCGCTCGCGGGGACGAGGTCGGCCCCGAGGGACTTGGAGCCGGCATCCATGCACGCCCGACCGGGCTCGGGATGACTCACGACCGTCGCGACGACACGCACGCCCGTGCTCTCGAGGCTCGCGTTGCCGAGCGCGATCTGGCCGACGTCACCGAAGGCGTAGATGCCCGCGCGCACTTGCGTGACCCCCGGGGCGGCCGCGACGATCGCCGCCGTGGCGGAGGCTCCCATCGAGACGTGACGCAGGGGCACGCCGAGATTGCGAATGTCGTCCGCCGCCGCGACCATCACTCGTGCGGCCTCGAGGGAAGCCGCGACGAGAGCATCGCGGTCGGCGGCGGAGTAGGTCGAGCCCTCGTGCGTGTAGACGCCGACGAGCTCGACGCCGTCGAGCGCCGCGATCTCGGCGCCGATGCGCGGGGCGTCGGCGGGTGCCACTCCCTCTCGTCCGAGTCCCGTGTCGATCGCGAGCATCATGCGAACCGTGTGGCCCGCCGCGGCGAAGACGGCCCCGATGGAACGCGCGCCCTCCACGCTGTCGGTCGCGAGCGTGAGTTCGTCGACGCGGTCCGCGAGCGCGAGCGCCCGCGCGCCTTTGTCGGCACCCACGAGCGGGTAGGCGACCATGAGTCGGCGCACCCCGCCGTCGGCGAAAGCCTCCGCTTCTCCGAGCTTCGCGACGCACAAGCCGTCGGCACCGTGCTCGATCTGCAGCAGCCCCGCCTCGATCATGCGGTGCGTCTTCGCGTGCGGAAAGAGTTCTACTCCGTTCTCGCGCGTGATGGCGGCGAGCGCGTCGAGATTCGCGGCGACGCGATCCCAGTCGACGACGAGGGCGGGCGTTGAGACGTCGCCGAGCATCCACGGCGAGGCGGTGAGCGTGGTCACGAAATTCCTTCCATCGGGGTGATCGACACGGCGCGCCCCGACCGGGCGCCCTCGTAGAGGGCATCCGTCGCGCGAACGACGTGAGTCGCGAGCTCGCCCGTCATGCCCGCGGGCGGCGGAGCGCCGAGAGCGCACTCGATGAGCGCGCGCGTCGGCGCCGTGGGGTCGTAGTGACCGGATGCGCGCTCCCCGTCGAACTCGACGACCTCCCCCGACGCGCGCACGAGCCGGGCGCAGTTGTCGTACGAGTCCACCCACAACTGGCCCGCGGAGCCATAGATCGCGAGGTGCCACTGCGGCTCTGCGCGATCCGGGTGGGTCGAGGCGCAACTGACCGCGGCACCCGCGCCGGACGAGAAGGTGAGGTTCGAGCTCACGTGGAGGTCGAGCTGCGAAGCGGGGGGCCACGTGGTCGCGGCTACCGACGCAAACTCGAGACCCGTGATCCAGCTCAGCAAGCCGAGTTGGTGGGACATTGAGACGGCCGCGGCGCCGCCACCGGAGACGGCGACGCTCGTGTAGGTCGTGGGCTCGGACGCGTCGGCGCCCTGCCAGCCACCGTCGGAACCGCCCGACAGCAACGCGCGCACGTTGACCGCGAGGTGACACATGACGTGCTCGATCTCGCCTATCTCGCCCACCTCGACGAGTTCGCGCGCGAGGGAGAACACAGGTGCGTGCGGCCAGCCAAACCCGACGAGCAGTGTGCGGTCGGCCGCCCGTGCGGCATCGAGCATGCGCTGCGCTGATCCCGCCTCGAGCGCGAACGGCTTCTCGACGAGCACATGAGCGCCGTGCTCGAGCGCTGCGATTACCTGCTCCTCGTGCCCGACCGGGGGACTCGAGACGACGACGATGTCGGGATCGAACGCGAGCAGCGCGCGCCAGTCGGTCGACCAGTCGGGCACGCCGAACTCGCGCGCGATCGATTCGGCACGGCCCGGAGTCGGGCTTGAGACGGCGGCCACCCGAACGCGATCGTCGGCCGTGAGCCCCGGGAGATGGCTCGACATCGACCAGGCACCCGCGCTCATCACGACGGCGGTGAGAGTCATGATGCCTCCTCGGCGATCCGGTCGCGTTCGATCTCGTCGACGAGTTCGGCCAGGCCTCGATCGAGCGACACCGTGGGCACGAAGGCGAGGAGTTCGTGCATGCGGTCGGTGCTGCCGACGAGTTCTCCACGGTAATACGGGATTAGCTCATCACGGTCGACGACGACGGCGTTGACGATGCGGCCGACGCGCGCGGCGGCGAAGTCGGCGATGTCGGCGTAGCTCGTGACCTCGTCGCCCGCGATGTTGATGATGGCGTCGTGGTCGAGGTCGAGCGCGCGGAGTGTCGCCGCGACCGCGTCGGAGAGGTGCAGCGGATTGAAGGTGGGGCCGCGGTCCGACGCGAGCGTCACTGGCTCCCCGCGCAGCACCGAGCCGATGAAGCGCGGCAGGGGGTTGGGCGTGCCCGCCCCGTACGGCAGGAAGTAGCGAAGGATAACCTTCGGGAAGTCCGTCGGCGTGTGGAGCACGACGAGTTCGGCCTGCGCCTTCGTGAGCGCGTAGAGGTCCATGGGGTTGGGTCGCGCGGACTCGACGAGCGGCTCGGGCGAGTGCCCGTAGACCCCGCCCGTCGACGCGTGGACGAAACGGGAGACACCCACGCGGCGCGCGTACTCGAGCACGCGCCAGGTGCCGATCACGTTGACCTCGAACGGCGCCGGGTCGCGCTCGTCCAGCGACTCGACGTCGATGAGCGCGGCCTCGTGGATGATCGCATCGAGGCTGCCCGGAAGAACCGTCTCGTCGAGCGGCCGAGCGAGATCCTGCTCGATGTAGTGCACGCCCGCGACCGGCACCGCGGGCGCGCGTCTGAGGAGCGCGAAGACCTCGTGGTCGGGTGCGAGCGCGGCGACGATCGCCGAGCCGAGGAATCCCCCGGCACCCGTCACGAGCACGCGCACGGTCGCGCCTACGCGTCGACGCGCTGGAAGAGCGCGCGGGTCGGCGACGCGTTCGCGATCTCGATCGCGAGCGGGGCCGCCGTAAGCAGCCCGCGACAGTTCGCGATCTCACGCAAGCGCACGAGGGGCGATAGCAGGAGCACGCGCTCCGCGAAGATGCGGCGCAAGTGACCGGTCGGGGCGTCGGGGTTCTCGAACCGCGGGCTGTCTCCACCGAAGAGCGAGAACTTGCGATCGATCACGAGGTCGGCGGCGGAATCGTCGAAGAACGGACAATCGGTCGTGAAGTCGGCGTCACGCCAGTGCGAGTCCCAACCGGTTCCGACGAGCAGGCCCATGCCCTCGGTGCCCTCCGGGCACAGCGCGTCGATGAGCGGCTCGATCTCGTGCGCGAAGATCGCCTCTCCGGGAGCCTTCTCGAGAAAGATACTCACTGTCGGAAGATTCGCCCAGCGCTCGAGGGGGTAGTCGTTGATCGCCGGGTCACCCTCGAAGCAGTGAGCTGACGACTCGATGTACGTGCCCGTCTGGGTTGGCATCGAGAGCGACTCCCAGTACACCGGAGGGTTGAGCCAGTCGGGCGGCGTCATGCGCTGGATCCGCGGGCCGAAGTACGGGTCGGCGTAGTGCCACATGCCCTCATACACGGGGCCGGACAGGTCGACTATAGGGAAGCTCATGGGCGCACCATCCTTGCTATCGAGCACCGCTCAGGCCGTTCTCGAGCGGCCTGCGGAAGAGAACGAAGAGCACCATGATCGGCACGGTACCCACGAGGCTCGCGAGCATGAGCTTGCCCCAGTCGACGGCGAAGAGACCCACGCTCGACGAGGCGCCCACGGCAATCGGCCACTTGGCCTGATCGTTGAGGAAGGTCAGAGCGAAGATGTAGTCGTTCCAGCCGTACATGAAGGCGAAGATGCCGGTCGCGACGATGCCCGGGACCGCGTTCGCGACGAGGATGCGAACCAGGAAGGTGAAGCCGCTCGCGCCGTCGAGCGACGCGGCTTCCTCGACCTCACGCGGCAGAGCCTCGGCGAAGAACCCCGTGAGTAGCCAGATCGAGAAGGGGAGCACGAACGCGGCCGCGACGAAGATCACGCCCCAGAAGTTGTTGAGCGCACCCGTCGATGCGAGGAGGCGGAAGAGCGGGATGATGAGCACCGCGGGCGCGACGGTCTGGGTGACGATGATGAGAAGAAGGAACGTGCGCTTGCCGAAGAACTCGCGCCGCGCGAGCACGTAGCCCGCGGGGATCCCGAATACGAGCACGACGAGCGCGACCCCGCCCGCGATGATGGCGCTGTTGCGCACCCACGTCCAGATCGCGTCGTCGCCGAGCACCCTGGTGATGTTCTCGAGCGTGAAGAGCTGGGGGATCCAGGTCTGTGGCCCCGCGAGTTCGTTGGCGCCTTTGAAGATGGCCCCGAGCGCGATGAGTGTCGGCAGGATCGCGAGGATCACGGCGAGCCCGATGAGCACGAACTTGAGAACCCCGAGGGGCCAGTGCGAGGGAATGGTGCGGTTCATCGCGTCGCCTTCCGCCGTGTGGATTGGGGCGCGGGCCCGATGATCTGCCTCGCGTAGATGACCGAGGGGATGATGAGTGCGATCGACACGAGCACGGCGATCGCCGAGGCCTCCGCGAACTCCTGGCTGCGGAAGGCGAGCTTGTAGAGGTAGGTCGCGAGAATGTCCGTCTTGTTCGCGGGACCACCGCCCGTGAGAACCGCGATAATCGGGAACGAGTTGAACACGACGATCGCATTACTCATGAGCGTGATCTGGATCATGCGCTTCATGAGCGGAATCGTGAAGTACCAGTCGCGGACGAACGGGTTCGACGTCTCGAGCGCGACCGCTTCGAAGATCTCCTCGGGGATCGACTTGATCGCCGCCGAGAGCATCATGACTGTGAACGGGATCGACGCCCACGCACCGATGAGGATGAGCGTGATCGTGGAGTCGGGCGGGACGGCGAGCCACTCCCGGGCGAGGTCTCCGAGACCGATGGCCCGCAGCGTCGTGTTCACGACGCCCACGTCGCGCAGACCGAAGGACCACACGACGGCGCTGATCGCGAGGGCGCTCGCCCACGGCAGCATGAGCAGCACGCGAACGATCGTGCGTCCGCGGAACGGACGGTGCAGCAGTAGGGCGAGAACGATCGACAGCACGGTCGTGAGCACGAGCACCCCGACCGTCCAGATGATCGTCTGCAAAGTCACGTTCCAGAAGAGCGGGCGGGTGAGCACCTCGGCGTAGTTGTCGAGGCCCGCCCATCCCTTGGTGCCCATGATGCCGGCACTCTCCTGCAGGGACATGACGACCGACCAGCCCAACGGCACGGCGAACACGGCGATCAGCAGCACGGCGGCCGGCACGAGGTACATGTAGGTACCCAGTGTCGCCGTACGGCGTGCCTTCGCTCTGCTGCGCGGAATCGTGGACTGGTCGGTCGTCATCGGATCAACCCAAGCTGTCGATCAGGTTGGTGCAGACCGCCTCCGGGGTGGACTCCCCGAGGTAGAGCGACTGCATCTCGGTCTCACCGAGCGCCTGGAGCTGGGCCCACTGGTCGCTCAGGGGAGCGAACTTCGCGGTCGGCAGTGCATCCACGAAGGGCTTCAGCTCGTCCGTCTGGAAGTACGGGTCCGCGAAGTCTCGCGTGAGCGAGGGGAGGAAGCCGCGCTCCTGCAGGAACGGCACCTCGACGTCGGCCGAGAGCAGGAACTCGAGAACCTCGCCGACCTGCTCGTCGCTCGCCTTACCGCCCGTGAAGGATGCCCACGCATCCGCGACCGCGAGGGTCGACTGCGTCGTGCCCTTTGGCAGCGGTGCGACGCCGAAGTTCACATCGGCGAGCGACCCGAGCAGCCACGGACCGGAGATGGTCATCGCGGTCGCGCCGCTGATGAACTTGTCCTGGATGTCGGGGAGGTCGGACGAGGTGGGGTTGGCCTGCGTCACACCATCGAGCACCATGTCCTGAAGGAGCTGCATGCTCACCTCGCACTTCTGGGGATCGATCTCGATCGTGTCTCCACTACCGAAGTCACCGCCGTTGGACCAGTAGACGTAGGGGAACCACGCCGCGAAGGTCTCGTTTCCGGTGCCCTGGATGGCGAAGCCCGAGTCGAGCCCGCCTGCGGCCTTGGCCGCCTTCGCGGCGGCAATCAGGTCGTCCCAGGTCGCGGGGGGTCCGTCGATCAGGTCCGCGTTGTAGTAGAGGCCACGCGTGGACGTGCCGTAGGGCGCCGCGACGAGCTTGCCGTCGTAGGTTGCCTGCTCAGCGATCGTCGGCTCGAAGCCCTCGGCGGTCTCCGGGGTCAGGATCGTGGACATGTCGCGCAGGGAGTCCGCGAACGACGGGATCCAGGCGGTCGGCGAGCTCGAGATGTCCGGCGGGTTGCCACCCTGCAGGCGCGTCGTGAGCGTCTGCTGGAGATCATTGGCGGGGACGACCGTGATGTTGAGCTCGTAGCCCTTGTCGAGGTCGTTGAACGCGGCTGACGTGGACTCGGCCCACGCGTCGATTGCCGCGTCGTAGCCGAAGACGTACAGCTCGACGCTCTCGGCCTGGCCTCCGTCGGAGGCGGAACACGACGTCAGCAGACCGGCGCCGAGAAGTGCGGCGCTCGCGACTGCGATGTATTTCCTTGCTCTCATCTGAACTACTCCTTATCTGGGTGAAGGGGTGGTGCGGTTGTGCTCCAGCCCGGTGCGCGACGGTGCGCGGTGGGTCAGGTCGGGATGGCGACGATCGCGTCGATCTCCACGTCGAACCCGCGAAGCTCGACCGGGATGGTCGTGCGCACGGGATACGGCTCGGTGAGGAACTCCTTCGCGAGTTCGTTGAACTCCGCGAAGTCGTCGAGGCTCTTGAGATAGACGCCGTAGCGGATGGTGTGCTCGAGGCTCGTGCCCGCGGCCTCCGCGTTGGCGGCGAGGTTCGCGAACGTGCGGCGTACCTGGTCGGCGAAGGTCTCGCCCACGCGCTGTCCGTTCTCGTCGAAGGGGCCCTGGCCGGCGAGGTAGAGCACGCCGCCGTGAACGACTCCGGGTGAGTAGGGTCCGGCGGGCGGTGGGGATGCGGGGGAACTGATTGGAGTGATCATGGGGGTCCTTTCGGCTGGGTGGGTGGTCAGTCGGTGATCGCGAACACGCCTTCGCGTGCCATGTCGCCGAGCACGCGGTCCGCGGTCTCGAGCGTGCGGTCGATGTCGTCGTCGGTGTGGGCTCCCGAGATGTGGTTGCGCTTGAGAGTCATCGGATACATGACGAAGCCCGCGTCGGTCATGCGGCGGTGGAACATCGCGTAGGCGGTGTCGTTATTGCGCAGGAGGTCCCGGTACCCGCGCACTGGTCCGTCCATGAAGTACGTGACGAAGACCGAGCCAATTCCCGTGACGATCGAGGGGATCGAGTGCCGCGCGGTAATCTCGGTGAGACCCGCGCGCATGCGGTCGCCGAGGCGGTACACGTGGTCGTGGAAGCCCACCGTCGGATCACTGATGAGCGACAGGGTCGTGATCGCCGCGGCCATCGACGCGGGGTTGCCGTTGAAGGTTCCCGCAAGCAACACGTCGCCGCCCGCCGACGAGAACCGGCTCATGAGCTCGGTACTCCCTCCCATGCCCGCGACCGCGTGGCCGTTGCCCATCGATTTGCCGTAGGTGGTGAGGTCGGGCGTGATGCCGCTGATCTGCTGGTAGCCGCCGGGCGCGTGTCGGAACCCCGTGATGACCTCGTCGAAGATGAGGATCGAACCCTCGCGCGTCGTGATGTCGCGCAGTCCCTGCAGGAACGCCTGTTCGGGCAGCAGCGCGCCGACGTTGTGGGGAACTGGCTCGAGAATGATCGCCGCGATCTGGTCGGGGTACTTCGAGTAGAGCGCCTCGACGCTCTCGAGGTCGTTGAACTCGGCGATCACGGTCGAGTCGATCGCGTCGTCGAGGATGCCCCCCGAGAGCGGATCGCGACCGTAGGCCTTGTCCGGGGCCGACGCCACGTTGCGAGCGACCGCGTCGTGCCACCCGTGGAAGCAGCCCTGGAACTTGAGCAGCAGTTTGCGGCCCGTAACCGCGCGGGCGAGCCGCACCGCCTGAAACGTCGACTCGGTGCCGCTCATCGTCGTGATCGACATCTCGACCGAGGGGATGAGCTCGGCGACGAGTCGCGCGCACTCAACCTCGAGCTCCGAGGTTCCCAGGCCGACGACGTCGAGCGTGCCAAAAGTCTCGGCGACGGCGGCGTCGACGCGATCATCGCTGTGGCCGAGCAGCGTCGCACCGAACGCGCAGTGGTAGTCGACGTAGGAGCGTCCGTCGAGGTCGACGATGGTCGCTCCCCGCGCCTCGCGGAACCCGAAGGGGCTGCCGATGTTGCGGGTGGCGGAGTTCACTCCACCCGGAATGAGGCGTCGCGCCTCCCGCTCGAAGGCGGCGGTGTCGAACGTGGTCTGGTTGTGCAACGGTGTTGCCTCTCTGGTTCTGGAAAGGGTCGAAGGTGGTCAGGGACGGACGCGCGGGTCCGGCAGGTTGAGCAGCGCGAGGGAGTCGCGGTTGATGATCGACTCGACGGTCTCCTCGAGCACGTGCGGCAGGTCCCCCGCGCGCAGGGTCGCGAGGTGACGGAGCTTCTCGATCGCGAAGGCCGGCTCCCAGAGCGGGTAGTCGCTGCCGAAGAGCAGCTTGTCGGTGACGCGCCACTCCTGCGCGTTCACGAGCGCGAGATATCCGTCCATGGGGCGGGCCCAGCTCGCCGATACGTCCGCGTAGACGTTGGCGTGCTTGCGCAGAACGACATTGGCATCGCGCTGCCACGGGTGACCCATATGCGCCATGATCTGCTTCATGTCCGGATGACGCCGCGCGACCTCCTCGACGACGAGCGGCTGGCTCAGCGACAGTCGGCCCTGGGGACTCGGCGTTGCTCCCATGTGCCAGAGCAGCACCATCCCGCGCTCGGTCACGATGCGGTAGAAGTCGTCGAAGTCGTCGGACATGGGGTCGAAGAGCGAGAGCACCGGGTAGAGCTTGACGCCCTTAAACCCGAGCTCGTGCGCCTCGTCGAGCTGGTCGCGCCAGTCGCCGTCGAGCGGGTCGAGCGCGGTGAACGCGATCGTCGGGGTCACGAGTTGCTTCTGGAATTCGGCGACGTAGCTGTTGGGCGTGTGCACGCCAGCCCGCGTCGCTGCCAGCCCGAAGACGATGGCGACGTCGACCCCCGCGGCCTGCATGACCTCGTCGTACAACGCGGGAGTGACCGTCGGGTAGGGCTGCCCGTAGGCCGGCTCCCAGTTCTTCTTGTGCTCGTCGCCCCAGTGCTCGGGCAGGAGGTTGTGGCTGTGGACGTCGACGATCATGCGAGGGCTCCCGGGTAGCTCCCGCGCACGGTTCGCAACGCCGACAGGAAGCGGGAGTTGTTCCCCAGCGCGGTCGCAGTCTCGGTGAGGAGGGGGAGGAGTTCCGCGCGCCTCGTCTCCTCGATCTCGCCGCTCGGGCCCGACACGCTCACGGCAGTGAGTGCGCCGACGCTGTTGGGAACGAGGATGGCGATACACGTGACACCCGAATCACGTTCCTGCAGGTCGACGCTGTACCCGCGATCGCGGATGCGGTCGAGTTCGTCATGCAGTCCCGCGAGGGTCGTGATGGTGTTGGGGGTGAACCCGAGGTACGGCTCTTCGGGCAGGTGATCCCGTACGCGATCACGGGGCAGGCCCGAGAGCAGCACCTTGCCGAGCCCTGTGCAGTAGACGTGGTCGAGGGTGCCGTTGCTCGAACGAAAGCGCAGAGCGCGGTCGGGTTCCTGCACGCAGACGTGGAGCACCGACGTGCCAGAGAGCACCCCGAGGTTCGCGGTGAAGCTCGTGCGATCCGCGAGTGAGCGAAGGTACGGCGCCGCGAGTTCGACGGCGTCGGCGCGACGCACGACGCGGTCGGCGATCTCGAGCATCGAGTCCCCGATCTCGAACTGGGGCGGGTCGCCGACCCGTTGCACGAAGCGCTCATCCTCGAGCACCGCGAGCAGGCGCACGAGCGTCGACTTGGGAACGCCGAGTCGGGGCGCGAGCTCGGCGAGCGACAGGGGCTCGTCGCTCGCGCCGATCTCCTTGAGCAGCGACAGAGCACGCGCGAGACCCTGTGAGTGATACGACGTGGCACGCTGTTCCATGTTGGTCATCATAGGTAGCCCGGAGGCGTATGGGCCCCACAAAGCTTTGTTAAATTCTCGTAACACGACATGGAACGCAGGCCGGTCCTATACTCCTCAGACGCCCCTTCCGCCCCTCAGCGAGACGACGATGACCCCACCGACCACGCCCGAGACCGCGCACTACCTCGTCGCTTCCCGCGGCGAAACACCAGGTCATGGACTAGTTTCGGTCGGCGTCGCCGAGGAGGTGGTGGGTACCCGCCTGCTCGCTCCAGCCGACCAGTTGTCGTGCATCGCCCTGCACCCCACCCGTCGAGTCGTCTACGCAACGGCCGGACGCGGCACCCCCGGACGTCTCCTCGCGTGGCGCCTCGACGACGACGCAACGACGGTGCTCACCGACGTGCCGTCGGCGGACGACGAACTCGAACCATGCCACGTGGCGGTGGATCCGAGGGCGCGATACGTCGCTGTTGCCAACTACACCTCGAGTGAGATCGCGCTCTGGCGGGTCGACCGGCACGGGCGTCCAACTGGCCCTCCCGTGCGTGTGCCGCTCGTCGGTTCGGGTCCGGATCCGCAGCGTCAGGAGGCGGCTCACCCTCACCAGATTCACCTCGTCGACGGCGGGGAGCGAATGGTCGTGACCGACCTGGGCGCGGACCTCATCCGCGAGTTCGCCGTGCAATTCGACGGGGATGTGATGTCCTCGGTTGACGAGATCGCCGTGACACGGGTGCCCGCGGGCACGGGCCCACGTCACCTCGTCTGGCTCGCGGACGGTCGAGTCGCCGTGAGCGGTGAACTCACCTCGACGTTGCTCGTCGGGCGCCTCGGGGGCGGCTGGCATGTGCTCGAGTCGACGCGCGAGCGCGGTGTCGTCACAGGCCGCACCAATCGCAACTACCCCGGCGACATCGCCCTCTCCCCGGGGGGCGAGTACGTCTACCTCGCCAATCGCGGATACGACACCGTGAGCATCTTCGACGTGCGCGCCGAGGTCCCCGTTCTCGTGACCGAGATTCACGCGACGGTCGCCTGGCCGCAACACTTGCTCGTCGAACCAGACAGGCTGCTCGTCGCGGGGTGGGATACCTCGGCGATAGCTCGCTTCACCCTCGTCGACGGGCTCCCCCGTGACGTGCGGCACCTGCCCGTGGACTCGCCAGGGTGGATACTGCGCGCCTCGTTGTAGCGTCCAATGCTGGGCCCAGCAGCGCGGAGCGGTTCTTTCCGTTGCGGCGGTCAGGTCGGTGTCGGCGGGTTCTTGCGTCCCTGGCCGCGGCCGAGGAAACGCCGGGACCCATGCCATATCCGCGACGTCGGCGCCGCATCAGCGTGTGGCACGAGAACCTTAGACCTAGCGCCCCGCGGGCGCCGACGCGAACAGGTTGAGCCCGAGCGTCTCGCTCAGAAAACTCGTCGCGAGTTGACCCCGCACGCTATTGCCAGCTGGGTCGAGCTGCGGCGAGAACGTGGCCATTCCGACCTTTCCGGGAGCGACCGTGATGATTCCCCCGCTGACGCCGCTCTTGGCTGGCAGACCCGTCTCGAATAACCACGCACCTGATCGCTCGTAGAGTCCGGCCGTCGCGAGCACCGCGAGCACTCGCTTGCACGTCAGCGCGCTCACGACGCGCTGACCTGTCACGGGGTTGACCCCGCCGCCCGCGAGCGTCGCGCTCATGACCGCGAGATCGGCGACCGTCACCGCGACCGAACACTGCCGCGTGTAGACCTCGGTGGCCTCGAGCGGATCGCTATAGATGCGACCGTAGCTCTCTAGCAGTCGTGCGATTCCCTGATTGCGCTGGTTGGACGCCGCCTCCGAGCGGTACACATCGTGATCGATCGCGAGCCGCCGCCCGGCAAACCGAGATAACCCGTCGAGCGCGAAGAGCCACCGTTCATCCGCCGAGCGACCGGGCAGCAGGCTCGTCGTCGCGATCGCTCCCGCGTTCACCATGGGGTTCATCGTGCGCGCCTCGTTGAGTTCGATCGCCATGACCGAGTTGAACGGCAGACCCGTGCTGTTGACACCGATGCGGTCCCTGACTGCGGCTTCACCGATCTCGTCACACACGAGCGCGAGCACGAAGGGCTTCGACACCGACTGCATCGAGAACTCCGCCGAGGCATCCCCCGCCGTGTAGATCGCCCCATCCGTCCCGACGAGGGCGAGACCGAAGAGCGAAGGGGAGGCGGCAGCGAGCGCAGGGATGTACCCGGCTACCTCCCCCTCGACTACGGGGGCGAACCGAGTCCATGCCTCGTCGAGCAGGTGACGCACGACGTCGGGAGCGGGCAACTCCCCGGTCGAGACGACAGGGATGTGGCCCGCGACGTGCGCGTGGGGGTTCTGCAACACCGGGGAAGGGTAAGCGGCACGCGGATTACGTGCGTCGCACTATCCACAGGGCCGCGGTTTCGATACGCCCCTGCAGGGCTACTCAACCGCCGACGGACCTACAGGTCGCCGGCGCTCACGCCGAACGTGTCACACGCCTCGGGACCGCCCCGGTATCCCGCAAGGAACCAGCGCTGACGCATCTCGCTCGAACCGTGCGTCCACGTCTCCGGCGTCACTTGGCCCTGCGTGGCCTCCTGGATGCGGTCGTCGCCCACCGCGGACGCGGCGCTGAGTGCATCGCGGATCTGCTGGTCCGTCACCGGACGCAAAAACGTGACACCGTTTTCGTCCTTGATCGCGGATGCCGCACCGACCCACGCGCCCGCAAAGCAGTCCGCCTGAACCTCGAGGCGCACCCCGTCAGAGGCAGGCCCCGTGTCGCGCAGGTCGAGGCCCTCCATGATGCCGTTCACGTTCTGGATGTGGTGACCCCACTCGTGTGCGATGACGTACATCTGGGCGAGCGGACCACCCGAGGAACCGAAGCGATTCTGCAAGTCGTCGTAGAAAGCGGTGTCGGCGTAGATGGTCTCGTCGGCCGGGCAGTAGAACGGCCCCACCGCGGAGGTCGCGCCGCCGCATCCGGTGTTCGTCTGACCCGTGAAGAGCACGACCTGTGTCGAGCGGTACTGCCCGCCGAGGGTCGGCATGATGTCGCTCCAGTAGGTCTCGAGCGAAGCCGCGGCGCCCTTGATGCGGCAGTCGAGGTTGGCGTCGGCGTCCGCACCCGTGTCGCATTGCGCGAGGCTGTCGTCGGGGCCGGTCGGTTGGCCGCCGCCCGTGCCGCCGCCCGCGAGGCCCGTGAGGTCGACGCCGAGCAACTGGGAGAGTAGGAAGAGCCCCACGACGAGAAGTCCACCACCGCCTACCGCGATTCCGGTGTTGCGCCCGCGTCGGGATACTCGGCCGCCGCCGATGTTCGCGTTGTCATTGAAGCTCATGTTCTGACGCTACTACCCGGTGTGCGACGCGGCATCAACCCGTGCATTTTCGGCGGGGCGAGGCGTAGCGTGTGACGCATGCGCGAATCACGAGACATCGCCCGGCAGATTACGGTCGCGGCGAGTGCCACTTTTGCCATGATCGGGGCGTTCGTCGGCTCAGGCGCGGCGGGCGGCACCCCCATCCAAAACGCCGCGGGTGGTGCCCTGGCTGCCGACTCCACCCTCATCGCCCCCGACACCCCCGCGTTCTCGATCTGGTCGGTCATCTATCTCGGGCTCATCGCCTACGCGGTGTGGCAGCTGCTCCCCGGGCAGTCTGCGGCCGAGCGTCACCGCCGACTGGGGTACTGGGTGGCGGCGTCGCTCGTGCTCAACGCGCTCTGGATTCTGAGCATCCAGTTCGACCTACTCGTCTTGAGTGTGCCCATCATCGTGGTGCTTCTCTCGGTTCTCATCCGTTCGTTCTTCATCTGCCTCGAGAACCGCCCGACGTCGAAGGTGGATGCCCTCATCACCGACGGCACGATGGGTCTGTACCTCGGCTGGGTGTGCGTGGCGACCGCCGCCAACGTCACCGCCGTTCTCGTCGCCGCAGTATTCGACGGCTTCGGCCTTGCACCCGAGGTGTGGGCGGTTCTCGTGCTCGCGGTCGCCGCCGCGGTGGGTGTCGCGCTCGCCCTGCGCGGCGTCGGCCGGATCGCGCCCGCGCTCTCCCTCGCGTGGGGTCTCGTCTGGGTCGGGGTGGGTCGCCTCGGCGGTGAGCCCTACTCCGTTATCACGGGCATCGCGGCACTCGTCGCAGCGAGTATCGTGCTCGTCGTGACCATTGCAGTTCGTGTGACCCGGGGACGCGCGTCTCTCGAATCCAGCGCCGCGTGAGCGAGGCGCACGAGCCACACCGCTGGCGGTGGGCAGGGCTCGTCTTCATCAGCATCGCCGTCGCGCTCATCATCGTTGACTCCACGATCGTCAACGTCGCGATCCCCTCGATCGTCGACGACCTCGGCATCTCATCGACCGAGGTTCAGTGGGTTCAGGAGACGTACACGCTCGTGTTTGCGAGCCTGCTGCTGGTCTTCGGCACCCTGGCTGACCGGTTCGGGAGGCGACGTCTGCTGCTCATCGGCGTGGTGATCTTCGCGCTCGCCTCCGTGCTCGCCGCCCTCGCGCCCAATGGCGAACTGCTCATCGCGTCGCGACTCGTGCAGGGAATCGGCGGCGCGATGATCCTGCCCGCCTCCCTCTCGATCATCAACGCCACCTTCCGCGGTCGCGAGAGGGCAATCGCCTTCGCGGTGTGGGGTTCGACGATCGGCGGTATGGCCGCCGTTGGCCCCCTTCTCGGCGGCTGGCTCACCACCTACTTCTCGTGGCGTTGGGCGTTCGGCATCAACGTGCCCCTCGGCGTCATCATCATCATCGGTGTGCTGCTCTTTGTCATCGAGTCGCGCGAGGAGGGCATCCCACGCCGCATCGACCTGGTCGGCGCCGCCCTGTCGGTCGTGTTCTTTGCACCGCTCGTGTTCGGTCTCATCGAGGGGCGCACCTTCGGATGGTTCGTCAGCGACACACCGCCGTCGTGGTGGACGTGGGACATCTCTCCCATCCCGTTCACGTTCCTGCTCGCGCTCATCGGCGGTATCGCGTTCGTCGCGTGGGGTGTGCGCCGTGAACGTCGCGGGGAGAGCACGATGCTCGCGTTCGGGCTGCTGCGCATCCCCTCATTCCGCAACGGCAACATCGCGGCACTCATCGTCTCGCTCGGCGAGTTCGGAATCATCCTGTCGCTGCCGCTGTGGCTGCAGAACGTGCTCGGCTACGACGCGCTGCAGACCGGATTCGTCATCCTCGCGCTCGCCGTCGGCTCGTTCGTCGCCTCCGGTTTCGCGGGAGCGTTCGGCAACAAGGTGTCGCCGGTCACCATCGTGCGCGTGGGTATCGGGGCCGAGATCGTCGGCCTCATCATCGTCGCGTTCGCGATCACACCCGACGCCGAATGGTGGCACATCGTTCCCGGACTCTTCGTCTACGGCTTCGGCGTCGGCCTCGCCACGGCCCAGCTCACCAGTGTCGTGCTGAAAGATGTGCCGCTCACGCAGAGCGGGCAGGGCTCAGGCACGCAGAGCACCGCCCGCCAGATCGGTTCCGCGCTGGGCATCGCGATCCTCGGCACGATCCTCTTCACGTCGCTCGGCGCCGGCCTCGAGTCTCGCCTGGAGGCGCGCTCCCTGCCGAGCGACCAGATCACGAAGATCGTCGACGTCGTGGTCGACTCTGCGGGCACGGCCATCCCCGCGCTCGACGCGCAATCGGCGGATGTCGCTGCCGACGCACGCGCCTCATTCAGTGACGCCACCCGATGGTCGGCTCTCGCGGCGGCCGGCTTCCTCGCCGTGGGCTTTCTCGCGACGCTCCGCCTCACCGGCTCGGGACGCACGGAGGACGGGGAGTCAGGGCCGACCGTGGACTCAACCGACGCGGGTTCCGGCTCGAGCTAGCGGCTCCAGCGGCTCAAGAACTCGTGCGTGGAGAGCACGTCGTGCACGAGTCCCGCGGTCAGCTCGGTGCACTCGTCGCTTTGCACGCTCGCGCAGTTCGCCTCGCGCCAGAGTCCGCCCCGCCACGTTGCATAGGTGAACCCGGTATCGACCGCGAGCAGATCGTCGGGGATGCCCGTCATCTGTTCGAGCAGCAGAAAGGTGTCGGCGCCGCTCGCGGCGATGTCGACGCTCTCGTCGAGCAGGGTCGAGCACATCGAGTCGACGGGGATGTCCCCCTCGACGCAACTCGCGTCGAGCCACCGGGTGTGCCACTCGTCGAGGGCGGCCTTGACGTGGTCGACCGAATTGAGCACGTCGTCTTCGGTCGGCTCGGGCGCGAAAGTCGAGGTCGACGCCGGGCCGGCGCCCGGATGGTCGACCGGTGCCGGCGCGACGCAGCCCGCGAGAATAACCGCGGGCGCGGCAAGAACGGCGAGCGTGATGAAGGGTCGTGATGAAGTCATGCCCCGAAACTACGGATGATGCGGGCGCCGCACGCGGGCTAACTCCGCCGAGCAACCCCCGTGCAACGCACGACTACGCAGGCAGCTCGGTGGCTACACGTTTCTCGACCGGCTTCTCGGCCGCCGTCTTCTCGTCGACCGGCAGCGTCCCCGCGGCACGGAGGCCCTCGTAGTACGCCATCGCTGCATCCTGACGCTCCTTCTCATCGCCGAGGGCGATGGGAGCGAGGATGTGCTCGGGGGTGAACTCGAAGGCGGCGACAAGCGGCAGAGCGTGCTCGCGCAGGCGCGGCAGCAGACGGTCGTCGATGTACGAGGTGATCGCCTGGGCGCGCTGCGCCGAGATGCGTCCGTGGATGAGGTACCACGCCGCGTGCTTTTCGATGAGGCCGAGGCCGAACAGGTCGCGCAACCACGTGAGCACCTGACGCGTGCCCTCGTGCTCGATCTTCTCGATGCCGTCGGTGAAGGCCTCCCATTGAAGCAGCTCGCCGTGAGCGCGAGCGGCCTCGATGAGGGCGTTCTGGTTGCTGTTGAAGAGCTGCGCAGCCTCCATCTTGGGCAGCTTGCTCGCATTGCGCAGGTGACCCGCGATATCGGCGACCATCGTCTGCACGCGATCGGTGAGCAGCTGACGCTGCGAGTCGGTGTCCCGCACGTAACCGACCGAGCGCGCCGTCGACCCGAAGTCGACGACCGATTGGGCGAGCCGGCGCAAACCGGTGCGGTTGATGGCGGCGTCGCCGACCTGCTCGGCGACGAAGGTAGCGAGAGCCCCAGCATCCGCCCCCGCAAACTTCTTCGAGTAGTCGGTGAGCAGGCGTTTGGCGACGAGCTGCAACAGCACGTTATTGTCGCCCTCGAAGGTCGCGTAGACATCCATGTCGGCGCGCAAGCCCGTGAGGCGGTTCTCGGCGAGGAATCCCGCACCGCCGCACGCCTCCCGCGCCTCCTGCAGAATGTCGAGCGCCGCCCACGTGCTCAACGGCTTCAGGGCAGCGGCGAGAGTCTCGAGATCTTGGCGATCGGCATCCGTGTCGTGCCTGCCGCTGAACACGTCGTCGAACTTCTCGAGGAACACCTCGTGCGCGAACGACATCGCGTACGTGGTCGCGAGGCGAGGCAGCAGGCGTCGCTGGTGGCGTTGATAGTCGAGGATGACCTCCTCCTCGGTATCGCTCGCCGCCGTGAACTGACGCCGCTGCGACCCATACGAAATCGCGATCGTCAGGGCCAGCTTCGACACGACGGTCGAGGCTCCGTCGAGGGAGACGCGACCCTGCACGAGGGTGCCGAGCATGGTGAAGAAGCGACGGCCGGGGCTCGCGATCGGCGATGAGTAGGTGCCGTCTTCGGCCACATCGCCGTAGCGGTTCAGCAGGTTCTCTCGCGGAACGCGCACATCGGTGAAGTGCAGGCGGCCGTTGTCGATTCCGTTCAGGCCACCCTTGAGCCCATCATCCTCACCACCGATACCGGGGAGGAACCCGTTGTCATCGCGAATCGGCACGTAGAACGCGTGCACGCCGTGGTTGACCCCGTGGGTGATGAGCTGCGCGAAGACGACGGCGGCGCGACCGTCGACGGCGGCGTTGCCGAGGTAGTCCTTCCACGCCGCGCGGAAAGGCGTGTTGAGGATGAACTCGCCGGACTGCACGTCGTAGGTCGCCGTAGTGCCGATGGCCGCAACATCCGAACCGTGGCCTGTCTCAGTCATCGCGAACGCGCCCGGGATCTCGAGGCTCATGATGCCGGGAAGCCACTTCTCGTGGTGCTTCTCGGTGCCGAGGTGCATGACAGCGGCGCCGAAGAGTCCCCACTGCACGCCCGACTTGATTTGCAGGCTCGGGTCGGCGATCACGAGTTCCTCGAAGCCGGCGATGTTACCGCCGTGGTTCTCGCCGCCGCCCACCGACTTGGGGAAAGCGCGGTGCACGGCGCCCTCCTTCACGAGGATGTGCAGCTGCTCCATGACGCGCTTGCGGTGATCGTGCATGCTCAGGCCGAGCTCGCGACGCACCTCGGGGCGAGCGCTCAGCGCTCGAGCCTCGCGGCGCACGTCGGCCCAGCGGCCCATGAGCAGCTCACCCAGCGCGGTCACGTCGACGACAGGCGTCTCGGTGGTCTTCGCGGGCGTGCTGGCTGTGCGGTCGACTGTCTGGCTCATGTCATCCACGGTACGTCTGCTGAATCGCGGGCGAAACTTGTCAGTAGAACGGCCACGAAAGCCCGCGCGAAGCCGTTGACGCAGTTGGCGGTTTCGTCAAAAGCTGATGATTTTGATTGTCGGCTTAGGCTGGAAACATGGCAACCATTGCGCTCACGGCCGAAGCGTTCGGCGACACCGTCACCCAGCCCGGCATCACCCTCGTCGACTTCTGGGCGGAATGGTGCGGGCCGTGCCGCCAGTTCGGGCCCATCTTCGAGGCTGCCTCAGAGCAGCACGCAGACGTCACGTTTGCCAAGGTCGACACCGAGGCTGAGCGCGAGCTCGCGGGTGCCGCGGGAATCACTTCGATCCCCACACTCATGGCGTTCCGCGACGGGATTCTCGTGTTCTCTCAGCCGGGCGCGCTGCCCGCTCCCGCGCTCGAGCAGGTCATCACGGCCGTCAAGGGACTCGACATGGACGAGGTACACAAGCACATCGCCGCGCAGGAGGCGGGCACGGGCGAGAACAAACCCGGCGCGTTCGGCGACTAAGAGCGGCGGCCCTAGAAGTCAGTGGGGAGGGGCTTCTGGATGCCCCGCTCGATCCACGCGAAGGTACCGTTGATCTCCGCCGCCGGCGACTCCACGAGGCGCCACACGAGCTCCACCGCCTTGTCGAGCGGGTCACCCCCGCCCTCCATGATTCGCGCGACGACGGCACGCAACGATTCCCCGGCCTCCCCCATGGCATCAGCTTGTGACCCGATCGAGTCCCAGATCTCGGTGCGCACGTCCCCCGGGTGTATTGCGACCGCGGCGACCTCGGTGCCCTCGAGTTGCTCAGCGACGCAGCGGGTGTAGAAGTTCAGGGCAACCTTGTGTGTCGCGTACGCCGCAACGATCGCCGTCGGTGGGTGAAAGGCCTGCGCAGAGGAAACATTGATGATGCGGCCCGAGCGGGCCGCCATCATCGCCGGTACGAACGTCTCTGTGAAGTAGACGGGGGCGAGCAGGTTCGTCGCGGTCGACGATGCCCACCAGTCGAGGTCGACTGATCCGACCGGTCCGATGGGTCCCGTCTCGCCGGCGGCGTTGACGAGGAGTAGGTCGTGGTCGGGCCGCGGGGCGAGCAGCTCGAGCGCGGCCCGCGCGGTGGCCGGGTCGGCGGCGTCTGCGGCGAGCGGGAGAGCGGCATCCGGATGCTCGTCGACGAGTGTGCCGAGCAGGTGCTCGCGACGGCCGACCACCACGGTTCGCACGCCACGCGCCAGTAGGTCGAGCGCGATCGCCCGACCCACCCCGCTCGTGGCCCCGGTGACGACCGCCGCGAGAGCCACTACTTACCCGTGCCCGAGGCGAGCGCGGCCACGACAAACCGCTGGAAGATCATCGCGACCGCAACCGGCGGGATGAGGGTGAGCACCGTGGCTGCGGCCAGTTCGGTCCAGGCGAAGTTCTGCAGCGACTGGAAGCCAGCGAGGATCGGGGGCACCGTCCACTGGCTCGTCATGGTCATCGCGAAGAACAACTCGCTCCACGACTCCAGAAAGACGAGAACCGCTGTCGCGACGAGACCCGGCACGGCGAGCGGCGTCACGATGCTCCAGAGGATGCGCAGCCGCCCCGCACCGTCGATGGCCCCCGCCTCCTCGACCTCGCGCGGGATCTGGTCGAAGTAGTTCTTCAGCAGCATGATCGCGAGCGGGAGCGTGAACACCTGGTAGCTGATGAGCAGCACGAAGAACGGGGTGTCGAGGATGCCGCTCACCCGGAACGCCACGAAGAACGGTCCGATGAGGGCGATGCCCGGCACCACCCGTGATAGCACCACGAACGTGAAGAAGGTCTGCGAACCCCGGTACCGGTAGCGCGAGAGACCGTAAGCGCTGAGGGCGGCGATGATCAGGTCGATGATCACGAGCGCCCCTGCGACGAGAAAGCTGTGGAACATCCCCGTCACGACACGACTCACCTCGCTCGTCGCACTCGTCCCGCGATTCTCGCCGAGCCCCAGCACGGCGATGAAATTGTCCAAGGTCGGGCTGGTTGGCCATAACGGCGCGGGAATCTGGCCGAATGCCGAGGGCGTCGTGAAGCTGCTCGTGAGTGTGAACCAGAGCGGTAGGCCGATCCACAGGGTGAACGCGACCGCAGCGAGGTAGACGACCGTTCGTTTGATGACCACCCCACGACGAATCCGGCGGCGTCGGCGGGGAGCGACAGATGCGATGGCCAAATCACACCTCCGTTTCGCGGTAGATGAGCTTGACAGCGATGATGCCGCCCACGAGCGCAAGCAACGCGAGCACCGTCGAGATGGCGGACCCGACGCCCAGGTTTCCGAAGACGAACATCTGGCGATAGATCAGGATGCTCATGAGCGTGGTCGCATCGGCCGGACCCCCCTGAGTCATGGTGAAGATGAGGTCGAACTGCATGAGGCCGTAGATGATGTTCAGCACGGTCACGACCGCGAGCACCGGACGCAGCCACGGCAGGGTCATGTGCCAGAAGCGACGGAACACGCCTGCACCATCCACGGATGCTGCAGAGTGAAGATCGGCGGGCATGGTCTGCAAACCTGCCAACAGCAGCAGGGTCACGAGCGACGCCTGGCGCCACGCGGCAGCGACGATCGTCATGACGAGCGCCCACGTCGGGTTGGCGAGAAAGTCGATGTACTTGTCGATGAGTCCGAGGTGCATCAGCAGCGCGTTGAGGCCTCCGATGTCGCCGTCGATGAACCATTTCCAGAGGATGCCGGCGATGAGCCACGGGCACGCCCAGGGGATCACGAGGATCGATCGCACGAACCACCGACCCACGAACTGTTCGTTGAGTAGCAGGGCAGCACCGATGCCGATCACGGTGGTTAGGGCGACGAATCCGACCGCGAACACGATCGTCGTAAACACCGAGTGCCACAGCACCGGGCTCGACAGGATGAGCTGATAGTTCGCGAAGCCGATGTATTCCCCCCAGCTGGCACCGCTCGACGGAACCCGGCGCATGCTCTGGTCGAGCATGAGCAGCGCCGGGACGGCGATGAGCAGTGCCACCAGGAGCACTGAGGGAGCGGTGAGCGCGATGCCGAACCTGCGGGCACCGCGCTCACGGGGACTCAATGTCACAAACCGCCACCCTGCTTGGCCGTCGCAACCGCGGCAGCAAGGTCGGTCACGGCCTGCTTCGGCTCGATCTGTCCGAGGATGAGCTTCTGCAGCACCTCGGCGGCCGAGGTTCCGAATGCCGGGTACCAGGGGAGGATGCGTGCCGGCACGTTGTCAGACTTGGACTGGAAGACCTCCTCGATGAGCGGAAGGTTCATGTAGTCGCCGAACGCGGAGCGCACCTCGGGGTCTGCAAAGACTCCCGGGTACGGAGCGAGCAGGTTGGCGGCGACCGCCCATGCGCGGAAGGTGCTGAACTCGCCAGCCTTGTCTTTCCAGCCGTAGAACTTCATGAGGTCCCACGCGGCGTCGCGCGCCTCGCCCGACGTCTTTCCACCCATCTGGATGACCTCGCCGAACTGGAGCGTCTTGAGGTTGCCCCCCACGGGCGGCACCATCAAGACGTCGAGGGACGAGGGGCCGGCGGTCTCGACGACGTTCTTCATGACGTAATGGTCGACGATCCAGAAGGCGCCCTGGCCATTTGCCATCGCGGTGATGAGCTTGCCGGGGTCGTCGGTGAAAGCCGACTCCTGCACGAGTCCTTCCTGGTACATCGTCTGCCACCAGGTCATGACGTCTTCGGTCTTCGAGTCGTCGGCGAACACGGGCTCGCCAGCCTCATCGAAGGGCGTGATGCCAGCCATCAGCAGGTAGGTGATGAGGTAGTGCTCGAGAACGTTCTTGTCCCAGAACCCCAAGAACGGGGAGTCGACGACGCCCTGCTCCTTGAGCGCCTTCGACTGCGTGTAGTAGTCCTCCAGGGTGGCGGGGGGCTCGGCAATCCCGGCGGCGGCGAGCATCTTGGTGTTGTAGATGTTCATGTCGACTGCGGAGAAGTAGGGCAGGCTGATGAGATTTCCGTCTGTGTCCACGTACTGGCTGCGGGAATTCTCGAACATGTCCGCGAGCGCCTCGTCGGCCTGCGGCAGGTCGGAGAGCGTCTGCGCCCATTCGTCTTCGACGAATTTCTGCGAGGCGTACGCGAAGTTGTAGTACACGTCTGCGTTGGCGCCACCGCGAAGTCGCGATTGGAGCGCCGCAGAATAGCCGAGGCTCGGGATGATCGTGACGTCGACGGTGACGTCGTTCTCGGTTCCCCACCCGCTCACGAACTCCTTGATGGTGTCAGGCTGGTAGTCCCAGCCGACGAAGTCGAGGGTTCGGGTCCACTCCGTTGTGGCTCCGGGAGCGCACGAGGCGAGCGCGGGGAGACCTGCGATGGTGAGCCCGGCCACTCCAGCGAACTGCAGGAAGTGTCGACGGTCGAGCTGTGCTTGCGTGATTGTCAAAGTCCTACTCCTCAATTCATATATGTGATTGCCGGTTTACATACAAGTAAAGCGCGGGAAATGAAGGAGTGTCAACAGGGATTTCAGACGAGAGGCGCATCTGTACGAAATGCCGTACAGAGGGGGCGGCGAAAGACGTATTACGCCGCGGCGACGACCGCGAGCAGGGCATCCCCGTACTTCGCCAGCTTGTTCTCGCCGACGCCACTGATCGACGCGAGCTCCTCGAGGGAGTCAGGCCGAGTGATGGCGATGCCGCGGAGCGTCGCGTCACCGAAGACGATGTAGGCGGGAACGCCCTGGTCACGTGCCTCGCCTGCACGCCACTCCCGCAGACGCTCGAAAAGCGGCAGGGAGTCCTCGGGAAGCTGGGCAGCCACGGCGCGCTTCGCGGCCTTCGATCGCTTGGGCGCCTCACGGCGCAGCGGCACCTGACGCGACCCGTCGAGCACGCTGGCGCTCGCGTCGGTGAGCACCAGGATGCCGTACTCACCCTCCACCGCGAGCAGACCCTGCGCCAACAGCTGCCGCACCACCCCCCGCCATTCCGACTCAGACACATCGGCACCGATGCCCCACGTCGTGAGCGAGTCGTGCCCGTACTGCGTGACACGCGGCGTCTGCTTGCCGAGCAGGATGTCGATGAGGTGACCCGCGCCGTAGCGCTGGTTGCGTTCGCGCTGCAGCCGCACGATCGTCGAGAGCAGCTTCTGCGCGGGAACGGTTCCATCCCACGTCTCGGGCGGGGAAAGGCATGTGTCGCAGTTGCCGCACTCCTGCGACTCCTGGCCGAAATACCGCAGCAATTGCACACGGCGGCACGAGATGGTCTCGCACAGGGCGAGCATCGCGTCGAGATGCGCCGTGAGGTTGCGGCGGTGAGCCAGGTCGCCCTCGGACTGGTCGATCATGCGACGCTGCTGCACCACATCCTGCAGGCCATAGGCCAGCCATGCCGTCGACGGCAGACCATCGCGGCCCGCACGACCCGTCTCTTGGTAGTACCCCTCGACGCTCTTGGGCAGGTCGAGGTGGGCAACGAAGCGAACGTCGGGCTTGTCGATGCCCATACCGAACGCGATTGTCGCGACCATGACCATGCCGTCTTCGCGCAGGAAGCGGGACTGGTTCGACGCCCGGATTCGCGAGTCGAGACCCGCGTGATAGGGCAGCGCCTGAACGCCGTTCTCTACGAGAAATTCCGCCGCCTTCTCGACCGACGCCCGCGAGAGACAATAGACGATGCCAGCGTCACCGTCGTGCTCGGTGCGGATGAGGCTCAACAACTGCTGCAACGGCTGCTGCTTCGACTCGATGCGGTACTGGATGTTCGGCCGATCGAAGCTCGACACGAACTGTCGCGCGCCCGTGAGGTCGAGCCGCTGGGCGATCTCCTTGCGTGTGGCCTCGGTAGCGGTCGCCGTGAGCGCGATGCGCGGCACGGTCGGCCAGCGCTCGTGCAGCATCGAGAGTTGCAGGTAGTCGGGCCTGAAGTCGTGCCCCCACTGCGACACACAGTGCGCCTCGTCGATCGCGAAGAGCGCGATCGTTCCGCGATCGAGCAACTCGGCGGTCGAGGAGACGCGCAGGCGCTCCGGCGCCAGATAGAGCAGGTCGAGTTCGCCGGACACGTAGGCCGCCTCAACGCGAGCGCGCTCGTCGGGGGACTGGGTCGAGTTGAGAAACTCGGCCCGCACGCCGACGGCGGAGAGGGCATCCACCTGGTCTTGCATCAACGCGATGAGGGGCGAGATGACGACGCCCGTGCCCGCGCGCACGAGCGCGGGGATCTGGTAGCACAGCGACTTGCCGCCACCCGTCGGCATGAGCACGAGGGCATCCCCGCCGTCGATGAGCGTCTGGATAATCTGCTCCTGCTGCCCGCGAAAACTCGAGTACCCGAACGTGCGCTCGAGCACCGCGAGGTGCGCGGGCGCGCCGGGATCGGAGGTCATGGCGTCGAGTCTAGGTCGAGCCGCCGACCACACCCGCCGGGCGCTGTCAGACTGTGGGAATGCTCACCGTCGTCATCGGCCTCACCAGTGCCCTCGTGTTCGGTGCGGCCGACTTTCTCGGCGGCCTCGCGGCGAAGCGGATGCACGCCGCCCTCGCCACCGGCATCTCCGGGTTCATCGGACTGCTCGTCATGCTGCTCGCCCTGCCCCTTTTGGGCGGAGCGTGGTCGCCCGAGGCGGTGGTGCTCGGCGCGCTCTCGGGAATCTCCGGATCCATCGCGATCGGTCTGCTCTACGCGTGCTTGGCGATCGGTCCGATGTCGATTCTCTCGCCGCTCACGGCGGTGGTGTCGGCGATCGTGCCCGTGACGGTGAGCCTGATCGGCGGCGAACGCCTCGGCACGCTCGGCTACGTCGCACTCGGTCTCGCCGCGGTCGCCATCGTGCTCGTCGGCTTCGTTCCCGAGAAGCACGCCGTGCGACCCTCACTCAAGGGCGTGCTCATGGCCGTTGCCTCGGGCATCGCGATCGGCGGGTTCCTGCTCATCATCGACCGCACCCCCGAAGACTCGGGCATCGTTCCGCTCGTCTTCAACCGCGGTATGAGCGCTCTCATCATGTTCAGCGTCGTGGGCGTGCTGCTGCTGGCCGCGCGCCGACGCGACCGCTTGGCACCCCTCGGCTCGGAGCGCTCGGCCCCGCTCGGCGCCGTGCGCGCGGGACTGCGATTCGCGCTCGCGTGCGGCGTGGTCGACGCGATCGCCAACATCGGGCTACTTCTCGGAGTTCGCCTCGGCGACCTGTCGGTGATGGCCGTGCTCACGGCGCTGTACCCGGCGGGCACCATCATCCTCGCCGCCATCGTGCTTAAGGAGCGCATCGCGTGGCTTCAGTATGTGGGCCTCGCGCTCGCGGTTGTCGCGGGGGCCATGCTCGCGCTGTCCTGACCGTCGCGCGATGTCGGCCCGCGCGAGTAGAACTGAGCCATGGCAGACATCGTGGGCGAATGGCTTGAGAAGTACCGCACGGCATGGGCATCCAACGAGCCGGATGATATCCGCGCGCTCTTCACCGAAGACGCGACGTACGCCGGCTCACCGTTCTCCGCCGACCCCTGGCGGGGACACGACGCAATCGTCGCGGGCTGGATCGAGCACGCAGACGCCCCCGGCGACTACGAGTTCGAGGGAGCGCCGCTCACCTACGCCGACGGCATCGGGTTCGTGCAGGGCCAGACGAAGTACTCGAACGGCACGAACTACGCCAACCTCTGGGTCATCCACTTCGCCCCCGACGGTCGTGCCACCTCGTTTGTCGAGTGGTACATGTCGCCCGACACGTAGGCGCCTAGAGAAGGCTCACGCCGGGCGCCCCGTCGAAGGCGGCGTCGCCAGTGACAATCGTCATGTCGCCCTCAAGACTCTGGGCGAGCAGCATGCGGTCGAAGGGATCCTTGTGATCCCACTCGAGTTGTCCCGCACGACGAGCATCCACAGGCGAGATGGAGAGCAACTCGAAACCAAACCCCCGAGCGAGTGACACAACGTCGTGAGGGAGAGGCAGCTTGCCTGCGCGCTTCTTGATCTCGACCTCCCACACGGTCGCTGCGCTCACTACGACGGTATTCGACGGATCTACGATCGCTTCCACCCAGGCTGGCTTCACACGCGGGCTCGCGATCGCCCACCACACCACCACGTGCGTATCGATGAGCAGCCGACTCATTCGCGAAGTCCGAAGTCACGCTCGAGGTCTTCGTCGCTTGCTGCCCAATCGAACTCCTCGAGTGCACGGCGTTGCGACGCACTCAGCCGCAAGTCGAGCGATCCCGGGGGCGGGCGCAGGCCCGGGGCGGGCACAGGTACGAGCATGAATCTCGGCTTGCCGTGTTTAGTCACGACGATCTGTTCCCCATCGGCCGCGCGCTCTCCCAGCTCAGACAAGTGGGTCTTGGCCTCATAGAGGCTCACGATCGTGGACATGATTCCATTGTCTCAGCCAATTGGTCTATTTGACCAGACTGTGCTTCGACGACGAAGGCGCCCACCCCGCGGGGATGGGCGCCTTCGGTTTCGATCCGGCCTTCGGCCTACTCAACCAGCGTTCAGAGGGCGGCGAGCTCGTCGAGAAGCGCGTCGCCGGGGGCGGCGTACTCCGACTTCGCGTCGATCTCGGCGCGACCCAGCAGTTCGTCCATCTTGCGACGGCGGTTGCGGTTGATGAGCGTCACGACCGTGCCCGCCTTGCCCGCGCGACCGGTGCGGCCGGAGCGGTGCAGGTAGGTCTTGTACTCCTCGGGCGCGTCGGCCTGAATCACGAGCGAGATGTCATCGACGTGGATGCCGCGAGCCGCGACATCCGTGGCGACGAGCACATTCACCCGCCCGCTCGTGAGCAGCGACAGGTTGCGCGTGCGGCGGGACTGGTTGAGGTCGCCGTGCAGGCTCGTGGCGGGGATACCGGCGTCCTCGAGGTAGTCGCTCATCTCCTCGGCGAACGCGCGCGTGCGCGTGAAGACCAGGGTCTTGCCCTCGCCAGCGGCGAGCTGCTCGATGATGGCGCGCTTGTCGCGCTGCTCGATGAGCAGCACACGGTGGTCGATCGTCGAAGACGCCTGGTCTTCACCGGCAACCTCGTGAACGGCGGGGTCGACGAGGAACTCGTTGACGAGCGTCGCGACACCCTTGTCGAGGGTCGCGGAGAACAGCAGCTTCTGGCCGCCCTCCTTCGTCTCGTGCAGGATGCGCTGCACGGGCTCGAGGAACCCGAGGTCGCACATGTGGTCGGCCTCATCGAGAACCGTCACGAAGACGTTGCTGAGATCGAGACGACCCTGCTCGACGAGGTCTTCGACTCGACCCGGCGTCGCGATGACGATGTCGACACCGCGCTGCAGCGCCGAAACCTGCTTGTACTGGGGAACGCCACCGACGATCGTTGTCGTGAACAGGCCGACGCTGCGCGCGATGGGCTGCACCGTGCGGTCGATCTGCTGCGCCAGTTCACGAGTGGGGGCGAGGATGAGCGCCCGAGGCTTGCGGCCCATCTGGCGATCCTTGCCACCGTTGTTCTCCATGAGGCGCTCGACGAGCGGCGCACCGAAGGCGATGGTCTTGCCGGATCCGGTCTTACCGCGACCCAGGACATCCTTGCCCGACAGCACGTCGGGGATAGTCGCAGCCTGGATGGCGAACGGAGCCTCGGCACCCATGGATGCGAGCTGGCGCACGATGTTGTTGCCGAGCCCGAGGTCTGCGAAGGTCACGCCCTCGACGTCGGCCGCAGTCGTCGCCTGTGCCTCGAGGCGCTCGAGCACGACGTCGTCGTGCGACTGGAAGGCAGGCTTGGCGTCACGATCGGGGTAGTAGTTGCTCTCGCGGCGCGGTGCACGCTCCTCGTACTGGCGGCGGGGAGCGCGGTCGGCGCTGTCACGACGCGGGGCGCGGTCGTCGCTCGAGCGCTGCGGACGGTCGTAGGCGGGACGCTCCGTGCGCTGGGCACGGTCGTACGCCGGACGCTCCGTGCGCTGGGCACGGTCGTACGCCGGACGCTCCGCACGGGCGGGACGGTCGTACGCGGGACGCTCGGTGCGCGCGGGCCGGTCACCGTATGAGGGACGCTCGCTGCGCTCGGGCCGGTCACCGTATGAGGGACGCTCGCTGCGCTCGCCGTAGGTGGGACGCTCCGTACGCGCCTGACGGTCACCGTACGCGGGACGCTCAGAGCGCTGCGGGCGGTCACCGTACGCGGGACGCTCGGAACGCTGCGGAGCGCGGTCACCGTACGCCGGACGCTCGCTGCGGTCGCCGTAGGAGGCGCGGGGTGCACGGTCTCCGTACGCGGGGCGCTCGGCACGAGCCGGCTTGTCGCGCGGAGTCCAGTCGGGGCGGCGGTCGGTCGAGGCGGCGCGGTCGCCCGTGCGCGCGGCACGATCATCCTGAGTCCAGCGCTTCTTCTTGGGCGCGGCAGCAGCCTGGTCGGCGCGGTAACCGCGGTGACCCTCGCGCTGAGCTCCCTTGGGGGCGCCGGTCTTGGACGCGGACTTGTAGGGCTTCTTGCCGCCCGTAGACGGCTTCGAGTAGTTGGGCATGATTCTTTCTGGGTTCTTATTCAGAATGATGGGCACGCACACGCGCAGCGCTCTGTGATGAAGCGCCGTGCGATTCGCACCGCTGAACCCGGGCAGTCTTTGACCGAGGCCGTCACATACATTCGTGTGATTGTCACCAGCAAGGATTAGCTGGCAAACCGGCCCGCAAGACTTACAAACCCTCTGCGCGGTCACCCGCGCTGTCTTGAGCCGACCTAGCTACATTACTCCATTCGAGCTTTCTGATCTAGGTTATCGGCACAATGCGTGCCCGTACACGACTGGTCGGAACGACCCTGGTGGTCGTGGTGGTCGTCGCGCTGTCCGCGTGTGGTCCGACGGGCGACGACTCGGAGTTCGTGACCCCCACCGCCAACCCGGTCTACCCCGAGGTGCGCACCTACCCGGAGATACCGGTTATCGAGGACATTCCCTACGTCGACCGGGATGGCACTCCTCAGTTGCTCGACGCGTGCTTTCCCGGTGACGCCGACATCGATTATCCGTCGTCTCCCCCTCGGCCGGTGATCGTCTCCATCCATGGGGGCAGCTGGATGCACGGCGACAAAGCGAACATCAACTGGCGCAGCGTCTGCCAGTGGTTCGCCTCAGAGGGATTCGTCGCGGTGTCCATCAACTACCGCCTCGTGCCCGACGCTGTCTTTCCGGCCCAACTCGACGATGTGCAGGATGCAGTGCGGTGGCTGCGCTCGCCCGCCCAGGTGAGACGGTACAACATCGATCCCGATCGCATCGGTGCGTTCGGTGGTTCTGCCGGCGGCAACCTCGCCGCGCTCGCCGGTCTCTACGGGGCCGGCTCGGTAGCGGCGGACGCTCGCGTAGCCGCCGTCGCGTCCCTCAGCGGTCCCGCCGACCTGCGCGAGCCGATCCCCACAACCGACAGCTACAACCAGGACTTCGCGCAGGTACAGCTCGCCTACGTCGGGTGCACGAGCTTCGACGGATGCTCCGGCGCAGCCGCGGCTTCCCCCGTGACGCTCATCGATCCGAGCGATCCCCCCTTTTTCGTTGCGCACTCGACGGAGGAATTCATCCCCCTGTCGCAGTCACAGGCACTCGTGACGGCGCTGCGGGCCAGCGGTGTCGACACGACCTTCGTGACCGTGGAGGGGTCGCTGCACTCCATCGCGATGCTCGACGACGACATGCGCGCACGCGTGATCGCGTTCTTCCGCACGAAGCTCGGCCAGAACGCCGCCGAGCTCGCCCGCTGACCTAGGCGGGGGCGGGAGGCGGCGGAACGATCGGCGGCGGACTGAACGGCGGCGCGGGGTTAGCCGGAGGTGTTGGCGGCGCCTGCACGGGCGGCGTCGGCGGCGCCTGAACCGGCGGTGCCTGAACCGGCGGGGCGGGGTTCACCGGCGGCGCCTGCACGGGCTCGGCGGGTGGGTCGACGGGCCACGTCGGGAGCGTGGGTGCCGGGGCTGGCTCAGGTTTGGGCACGGGTGCGGAGGCAGGTTCGGGCACGGGTGCGGGTGCGGGTGCGGGGGCAGGTTCGGGCACAGGTGCGGGCGCTGCCGCCGCCGGCTGCGGCTGCGGCGGC
>OFDC01000116.1_pt1 | contig 86319 bp, 74 predicted proteins | sample 1520941 | NCBI WGS metagenome assembly OFDC01 (sample SAMEA94258168, study PRJEB24077) | hot springs metagenome | biome: Aquatic biome; feature: Water | place: India | collected 2012-12-06 | depth 5 m
CATTCTAAAATTACTTGTACACGATTGCCTTTCTTAGCCATTGTTTTATCTATTTGAATGTATTGACTTTTATTGATAAGCAATCAAATCAAGCCAAAATTGATATTTTAAAGAATAAATTTCATTTCAAAATGCTTAGACTCTTTAGCTAAACGCCTGTGTGTCTTGCATTTGGGGTTGCAAAGTTACAAAATTGTGATTGTTTTTTCAAAAATCTTTCAAAAGTTTTTTGATTAATTGTTTGATTTCTCTTCTCGAAGTATCAAACAAGTGCTTTCAAAGGTTTTCGGACTCAACTTTACACTTAATTTCTTGATGCTTTCTTGCATTTTGGCCACTCTCTTCAGAAGAGCCGTCAACCAAATAACGTTTTTATTGCACTTTTACTTCCATGGATTAGGTATATCAGCCACTTTAATCTGCTGAAAGAATCTTTTAATAAGCTACTGTTGTCGTTTACAGCTTCATAAAATATGTTGTTTGCCTTGGGCTATGATATAGAATGATATTTTTATGCATGCATACTATTTTCAGAAATTTGATTTAACTTCGCCAACATTTCAAATTAAATCGACTATTTAAACTAATAACCTAGTAATGAAAAATACCCAAGTAAACTTGATTGCACGCCCAATAGGCGAACCAACGGCCGCTTGTTGGGAAATTATAGAAAATGAAACCCCAGAATTGGCTGAAAACCAACTTTTGGTTCAAACGCAATATTTATCAATTGACCCAGCGATGCGTGGATGGATGAATGAAGGGAAATCGTATATTCGCCCAGTAAGAATTGGCGAAGTAATGAGAGCCTTAGGTGCAGGAGTTGTGATAGAATCGAAACACCCAGATTTCAAAGCAGGTGATTTTGTAACTGCTGGAATGGGTGTACAAGAATATGCCGTGATTGAAGGAAAAGATGCCGTAAAAGTTGACCCTAATTTTATTCCATTACCTGCTTATTTAGGCACTTTAGGAATGTCAGGTCTAACGGCTTACTTTGGTTTATTGGATACTGGACAACCAAAAGAAGGAGAGACTGTGGTTGTATCGGGAGCTGCGGGTGCGGTTGGTAGTGTGGTTGGGCAAATTGCAAAAATTAAAGGCTGTAGAGTAGTTGGCATTGCAGGCGGAGCAGATAAATGTAAATATGTTGTAGAAGAATTGGGCTTTGATGCTTGTGTTGATTATAAGGCAGGAGATTTAAGAAATCAACTAAAAAACGCATGTCCATCGGGCGTTGATGTGTATTTTGATAACGTAGGCGGCGAAATTTTAGATACAGTATTGACACTCATCAACCTTCGTGCAAGAATTGTTATTTGTGGAGCTATTTCACAATATAATGCTACTCAAAAGCCAGTTGGCCCAAGCAATTACCTCTCGCTTTTGGTGAATCGTGCGAGAATGGAAGGAATTGTAGTGTTTGATAATGCTGCTAATTATGGAAAAGCAGTCAAAGAAATGGCTGGTTGGATTGCTCAAGGCAAACTTAATTCGAATGTGTATGTAGCCGAAGGTGGAGTAAGAGCATTTCCTGAAACTTTAATGAAGTTGTTTAAAGGTGAAAATACAGGTAAATTGGTGTTGAAAGTTTCTTAGTCGATTTATAGTCAAAAGGCAACTGTCAAGAGATTGAGTAAGTGACAAGTTTTTATGACAGACGAGCGAAATTTACATATTGATTCTTTGATAGAACGCATTGCTTCGTGCCAGTCGCGAGGCGATGCGTTTTTTCCTGAAGGCATTTTTCCTTCTTATCGACATAATAAATATCTTTTTTATCGCAGACCTGATACAAATATTTTCTATACTGCTACGATTGTTTTTGTTTTGAATCAGGTAAAAGCAAAGGTTTCGGTAAAATCTCAAAAGATTATTGAAGAAATTACAGCAAAGGCCGTAAAAAACTACTCAGATTTTCAGAATAAAGATGGTTTAAAAACCTATAACTTCTGGAAAACAAAACCTTCGAAGCATTTTCCGAATGGACATATTTTTTATCGTTATGACCATTTTAGAATTCCTGATGATATTGATGATACTTCATTGATTTACCTAACTTTACCGCATTCAAAAGAAGATGTATTGTGGTTGAAGGAAAAAGTGAAACTACATACAAACTCTCCAGCATCTAATGGAGGAGTTTATTCAACTTGGTTTGGGAAAAATATGCCGATTGAGCATGATGTGTGTGCTTTGTGTAATTTGATGTATTTGTTTAAAAAACATGAATTACCACACAACGAATATGATGAAGCTGTTTATGGATTTCTGAAAAAGGTGATTTTAGAAGAAAAGTTTATAAATGATGCTTTTGAAATAGCTCATAATTATGCTACTACACCGCTTATAATTTATCACTATGCTCGCCTTTTGGGAGATTTTGAGATACCCCAACTCGAAGTTTGTCGAGAGAAGCTAATAGATGCTACTAAGCAATTACTTTTAAACCAAAAATTAGATAAAATGAATAGATTGGTTTTGGAAACGTCTTTGTTGAAGTTGGATAAAAATGAAAAATTCACAGGGAAGCAATTGCCAATTGCCAATAATCAATCATCGTTTACTTATTTTATTGCAGGACTTTTGAGTTCTTACAGAACCCCAATTTTATATTTTTTCGCCCCATTTAAAATCACGCAAATGGAATGGCAATGTGAAGCACATGAATTGGCACTCATTGTGGAGCGAATATTAAAATAAGATGAGTTCGGGTTGTGGATATTGTATAAGGTTTTGATAATCAGTAATTTAAAATTCATAAAATACTCCGTAGGAGTTAAGTATCGACCGCCGGCCACAGCCGTAGAAAATGCGACCTTCTTAGCAGTATAGCTCCGATGGGGCTGGAGATGAGGTTCTCACATATATTTCTACCGATATTCAACTCCGTAGGGGCAAATTCGACTCATTTTAACTCTGAATTCACGATAAAATAGTAAGGGTGAACATCATGTTCGCCCTATAGATTAGATTCTCATCGGAATACCTTTATCTTTCAAGTAGTTTTTCAGTTCTGGAATACCTATTTCTTTAAAGTGGAAAATACTGGCTGCCAAGCCTGCATCGGCTTTTCCCGAGGTAAATACATCATAGAAGTGTTCCATTGTACCAGCTCCACCCGAGGCAATAATCGGAATATTTGAATTCTCAGAAATTTCGGCCGTTAATTCTAATGCAAACCCTGCTTTCGTGCCGTCGGTATCCATCGAGGTCAATAATATTTCACCCGCTCCACGGTCTTCTACTTCTTTTGCCCAAGCGATTGTTCTTAGTTCGGTTGGTTTTCTACCTCCGTGTGTATGTACGATATGCTCATAGCCGTTGGCTTGCTCAATATATCGAGTATCAATAGCCACAACAATACACTGCGAGCCAAACTCAAGAGCTAATTCATTGATTAATTGAGGATTACGCACTGCCGAAGAATTAATTGAAACTTTATCCGCTCCAGCATTTAAAAGCTTGGAAACATCAGCAACTGAACCAATTCCGCCACCTACACAAAATGGAATATTGATGGTATGGGCAACTCTACGTACTAAATCGAGCAAAGTTTTGCGTTCTTCAACAGTGGCTGTAATATCGAGAAATACTAACTCGTCAGCTCCTTGACGAGCATATTCGGCTCCAAGTTCTACGGGGTCGCCCGCATCGCGAAGATTGACAAAATTTGTACCTTTAACGGTTCTACCGTCTTTTATATCCAAGCAAGGAATAATTCTTTTTGTGAGCATAGTTTCAAAGGTTCGAAAACCGTATGATTATTTTTCGTTATAAATATTTGGTCGGGCAATCTGCATCATTATATCGGGGTTATCCAGTGGAGTGAAGCCGAATTGTGCATAAAGTCCGTGGGCATCGCGAGTAGCGAGCATCCATCTACGAAGTCCTTGTAAATCAGGGTGTTGTGTAATACACTGCATCAACCATTTTGAAATCCCTTTGCCTCTTTCGCTCTCTAAAACAAAAACATCGGCCAAGTAAGCAAAAGTAGCATAGTCAGAAATGATTCGGGCATAGCCTATTTGAGAAGCCCCACCCCAACCCTCCCCGATAGAGAGGGAGTGTTTGTAAATACCAAAAGTTGTTGAATGTTCGGCGGCACGCTTCACGATTTCCATCGGAATATTGGGAGACCAATAACTTGTCGATAAGAAACCATGAATTACGTCAAATTGTAATTTGGCTTTATCGGTGCTAATGGTGTATTCGTCTTTTTGAAATTCGTGAATCATATCGGACGACTAATTTTATTTAAATTTTAACAATGACAGGTTTTAAACCTGTCCTACAAGAATCTTTTTTCTATTTCTTTCAAAGTTACACGCCCTTCGTAAATGGCTTTACCAACAATTACTCCAAAAATATTGAGTTCAGCCAAATCCTCTAAGTCCTTCATTGAACTTACGCCACCACTGGCAATAACTTGCAAATCAGGGAATTGTGCTTGCATTTTCTTGTATAAATCTACAGAAGGGCCTTGTAGAAGTCCGTCTTTCGCTACATCGGTGCTGATGGTGTATTTTACGCCTTTTTCTATCCACTGAGCAATGAAATCATATACCCAAACGCCCGAATCTTCTTCCCAACCACTTACGGCAATTTTTTCGTTTCGTGCATCGGCTCCCAAAATAATGGCTTCTCCACCAAATCGTTTGAGCCAATCTTCGAATAACGCTGGATTTTTGATGGCGATACTTCCGCCAGTTACTTGCTTGGCTCCGCAATCGAAAGCCAATCGGATATCTTCATTAGATTGTACTCCACCGCCAAAATCAATGTGTAAATTGGTTTTACTGGCAATGGTTTCGAGTACTTTAGCGTTGGTGATTTTTTTATTTTTAGCTCCATCTAAATCAACCAAATGAAGGCGTTTGATACCCGCATCTTCAAACATCTTGGCAACTTCGAGTGGGTTTTCGTTGTATGTTTTTTTCTGTGAATAATCACCTTGTGTAAGTCTTACACACTTACCTTCGATGAGGTCAATGGCTGGAATGATTTGAAACATAGTTTCTAACCGAAGCGTCGGACCGTCCCTAAATTGGGAATTTATATAGTTTAGAAATATAATATTGAAACGGGTTGATTTGATAAATGATTACTCTATCAAACCCCCAAAAAATTCTTGAAAATCTGTTCGCCTACATCACCACTGATTTCTGAGTGAAACTGTGCCGCAAAGAAATTATCTCGCTGCAACATGGCCGAATATTCAAGAATATAATTGGTTTTAGCTACTGTGTAATCACAAAGTGGAGCGTAATATCCGTGGTTATAATAGACGTATTCGCTTTCACGCAAACCTTTCAAAAGTGGATTTGGCTGCTCGGCCAAGATATTATTCCAGCCAGTTTGTGGAACTTTGAAGCCTTTTACTCTCGGAAACTTCAAGATTGGAATATCGAAAACTCCCAAACATTCGGTATTATTTTCTTCGGATGATTGGCAGAGAAGCTGCATTCCTACGCAAGTTCCCAAGAAAGGTTGTTTAAGTGTAGGAATTACTTTGTCGAGTCCGTTTTCTCGTAAACTTTTCATGGCAGTTGAAGCTTCTCCCACGCCTGGGAAAATTATTCTTTCGGCAGAGCGAATGACTTCGGCATCATCAGAGAGTTCGTAGCTTGCTCCGATTCTTTCAAGTGCGTACATAACCGACTGCACATTGCCCGCATTGTATTTGATAATGACTACTTTCAATTTTCAATGATTAAATGAGTACCACAATGTAATTGAACGATTTGTAATATGTTGAGAAAAAGCTCCTTCTCAACATATTACAAATCTAAACTTATAGCTAGACAAAACATTATTTTTTATAAAAAAGTACTATTTAATCTTGAATAAGTTTTATAAATATTGATTTAAACAAAAATATTCATTCAATCACCCATTCAATCATTTAGGCATTGGTTATCTTGCGGCGAAATTTTACGACCCCAAAAATGAATTGGCAAACGCTTTTCTCTAATAAACGACTTGGTGCCGAACACCGCAACGCTCAAGAACATTTCCGTACTGATTATATGCGAGACTATGACCGATTGATTTTTTCGTCACAGTTTCGCCGATTACAAAATAAGACTCAAGTTTTTCCATTACCAGGAGCAGTTTTCGTACATAATCGCCTAACTCATAGCTTAGAAGTGGCCTCGGTAGGCCGTTCGCTGGGGAAGGCAATTGGTGAGAAAATTGTTGAAAAATACCAAGATTCGCTTAATCAAGAAGCCATAGAGTTTTACAAATTTGAGCTTTCGGCGGTAGTCATGACAGCCTGTATTGCTCACGATATTGGTAATCCACCATTCGGGCATTCGGGTGAAGAAGCCATTCGTACATATTTTAGAGAATTGGAGGGCGAAAAACTTCAATTTTTAACTGAAAACCTAACTGAAAATCAATTTAACGATTTTAAATGGTTTGAAGGAAATGCAAATGCTTTCAGAATTTTAACAACAATTTTTAATAAAAGCAGTTTAAATTTAACTTATGCTACTTTAGCTTCAATCATTAAATATCCAGCTGATTCGAGTAGTGGATTTAAGAAAAAAACAGGCTTGATTTCAACCAAAAAATCTGGTTTTTTTGATTCAGAAAGTGAGTTTTTTCGCCGAATTGCCACCGAACTAAGCTTACATCCGCTTAATGATGAACAAACGGTTTTCGCCCGTCATCCTTTCGTATTTTTGGTAGAAGCGGCCGATGATATTTGTTATCGAATCATTGATTTAGAAGATGCTCATCGCTTAAATATTATTTCTATTCAAGAAGCTCGTGAGTTGCTCGAACCTTTCTTCGAAACACAAGAAGGCAAAAGAAGTATTAAAGAAAAAGTAGATACGATTGAAGATGACAAACAAAAATTGTCGTTTTTACGGGCGATGTTAATTGGTAAATTGGTCAATCAATGCACAGAAGTATTTTTTGAATACGAAAAACAGCTTTTAGACGGTACGCTCAATAAACCACTTATTGATTTACTAGATGAAAAAACAATTTCATTGATTAAACGAATAGACGATATTTCGGTCAAGAAAATTTATAACCACAAATCGGTTATTGAAATAGAAATTGCTGGTTATCATGTGATTGGAGGTTTGTTGAAAGAGTTTGTATCAGCGGTTTTATCGCCCGAGACGGCTAAATCTCGAAAACTTTTACAGCTCATGCCAAGCCAGTTTGAGATTAAAAAAGAAGATAATGCTTACCAAAATATTTTATCGGTAGTAGATTTTATTTCAGGTATGACCGACGTTTTTGCCATTGACCTTTACCGAAAAATTACAGGTATTCAAATTCCACAATTATAATTTTTACCCAAAGTGTGGCACACATTATTAATCGTTGAAAACTGGTTTGCCATGCTTAATTTGTAGATTTAAGCAATTAAGGAACTTCAAAACCGAAAAAAACTGTTGTTTCTGTAAGTACCTAAACCACAAAAAGTTCACACTTTTTGGCTGAAATTCGCATGAAACAAAGCAAAGACCCGTACGCAGCTCTGCGATACCCCGAATTTAGATATTTTATTTCGGCACAGTTTCTTTTTACTATTGCCGTATTAGTTCAAGAAGTAGTTATAAGTTTTTATCTCTACGAAATCACGCACGACCCTCTTTCGTTGGGTCTGATAGGCCTTTTCGAAGCAGTTCCTTATATTTCTCTGGCTCTTTTTGGAGGATATTTTGCCGACCGACGCGATAAAAAAACAATCATTCAAATTTGTTATGGCATTATTGTACTATGCTCTTTTTTATTGCTTTGGGTTACATATCCTTTAGAAAATCATCCACTTGATATTCAGAAAATTAAATTTGTCATTTATCTAACAGTCTTTATTTTAGGCTTAGCTCGTGGATTTTACGGCCCTGCATGGTCTTCACTTAAACCATTTTTAGTACCTGCCGAACATTATCCAAATTCGGCCTCTTGGAGTAGTCAATTTTGGCAATCAGGTATGATTCTTGGCCCAGCTTCTGCTGGATTTTTATATAGTTGGTTAGGACTTACGAATACCCTTATTTTGGTTATTGTGCTGTTTTGTGTGGCTTTTATATTGGTATCTCTGATTTCCAGAAAACCTATACAAGTACCCGAAGTTCACCAAAGTATTTTCAAAAGCTTAAAAGAAGGAATAGATTTCGTGCTAAAAAACAGAATTCTGTTTTATGCTATTTTGCTTGATATGTTCTCGGTGCTCTTTGGTGGAGTAGTAGCTATTTTGCCAGTATTCGCCAAAGATATTTTGCAAGTCGGAGCTGAAGGTTTAGGAATTTTAAGAGCCGCTCCAGGAATAGGAGCAGTGCTAACCATGCTCGGTACGGCATATTTCCCGCCTACACGTAAAGCATGGCGAAATATGCTTATTGCAGTAGCTGGTTTTGGTGTAGCTACTTTGGTTTTTGCCCTTTCAACCAACTTTTGGTTGTCGGTAGCAGCATTGTTTTTAACAGGTGCTTTTGATAGTATCAGTGTAATTGTACGCCAAACAATCTTGCAAGTGCTTCCTCCCGACGAAATGCGTGGGCGTGTAAGTGGTGTAAATGGTATTTTTGTGAGTTGCTCAAACGAATTAGGTGCTTTTGAATCGGGAGTGGCAGCTAAATTATTAGGCCCAGTTAATTCTGTTTTATTTGGAGGAGTAATGACATTAGTCATTGTCAGTATTTTATATCTGAGGTCTGGCGAATTGTTTGAAGTTAAATTAGAAAGAAATTGAGTTGTTAACTTAGAATCATAACAATATATTTGTGCAACCTCACAACTGTTGTTATGATTTTACTTTTTGCTGTTACTAAAAAAATATTTCAAAAAATTGCATTAAAATGCCCGCGTGTGGGCTTGCAAACGCTATTGATTTTATTGTCAATACAGGAAATTTCTGCACAAAACAAACCACGAAGTGAAATAAACCTCGATGCGTTTATTCAGCGGGTTTTTCCTGTTCAGCAAGAAAATATCAATTATGAAGACCTCTACGAGTCGCTTTATCAGCTTTATCAAAATCCATTAAATCTAAATACTGCAACTGCTGAAGAATTGGCTTCGATTTATATTCTTTCACAGGCTCAGATAAATAGCATCGTACAACATCGAGAGCAGAATGGCGATTTTTTGAGTATTTATGAACTTCAAGCTGTACAGAACCTTGATTTAGAAACTATTAGTAAAATTCTACCCTTTGTAGAGGTGAGATATAAATTTTCGGCAGGAGATTTACGAAATAGACTTACAAATCCTACGGAGCATTATTTAGTTTTACGAAATAGTCAGACTTTAGAGCAATCGAAGGGTTTTGCAGAAGATAAATACTTGGGTTCTCCTCAACATTTATACGCTCGTTATCGCTTGAGTCACCCAAAAGATTTTCAAGTAGGATTTATTGTAGAAAAAGATGCTGGCGAAAAACACTACCTCGATTTCTATACTTTTCATTTTCAGTTAAAAAATAAGGGAAACCTTAGAAACCTAATTTTAGGCGATTACCAAGCTCAGTTTGGTCAAGGCTTGATTATGTCGGCGGGTTTTTCCTTGGGAAAAAGCAGTGAAGCCATTGCAACTACTCGACGAAGCAATTTGGGTTTACGACCCTATGGTTCGTTGCTTGAAGGAGGCTATTTTAGGGGTGCTGCGGCCACTTATCAAATAGACAAAATTGATTTGACGGGCTTTTATTCTTATGCCAAACGAGATGCTAATATCAATGAAACAGATGGCGAACGAGAAGATTATTTTAGTTCGATACTAACAGGGGGTTTGCACAGAACAGCAACCGAATTGGCTCGAAAAAATCAATTAACTGAACAAAGTTTTGGCCTAAATGCTACCTTTCGGTTTAAAAATGGTCAGGTTGGAGCAACAATTCTAAATACACAGTTTGATGCATTTTTACAAAGAACACCCGTACTTTACAATAAATTTGAATTTGTAGGGAAACAAAACTTAGTTGCTGGTGCAAATGCGACCTATACTTGGCAAAATTTTAACTTCTTTGGCGAAGCTGCTCGTTCGAGTAGTGGTGGCGTGGGAGCAATTGGTGGCTTTGTTGCGGCTCTCAGTAAGCAAGTAGAATGGGCGGTGAATCTTCGCAACTTCGACCGCAATTTTCATAGTTTTTATGCCAATGCTTTGAGCGAAGGTAGTAGGAATATTAACGAACGGGGTATTTATTGGGGATTGAAATATACGCCTAAGAAAGGGCTTATTTTTAGTGGTTTCTATGACCGTTTTCAGTTTCCGTGGCTAAGGTATTTAGTAGATGCTCCTTCGAGTGGCTTCGATTATCTCTTACGAATGAGTTATCAAATCAATAAAAAGGCTCTCTTTTATGCCCAATATCATGAAGAACATAAAGGAAAAAATCTACCCAATAATACCACTGTTTCAGATTTGGTAGTAAATACCATTCGGCAAAGTGTTTTGGTCAACTTTGAATATGCAATTAATAGAGATTTTAAGACCCAAACTCGTGTGCAGTTGAATACTTTTCAATATGAAACACGTTCAAAATCTAAAGGGTATGTTTTGATGCAAGATATAGAAGGCACAATTAGAAAAGTACAGTTGAAAGGCCGAATCGCTTATTATAGTACCGATGATTATGATTCGAGAATTTATGTTTACGAAAATGATGTTCTTTATGCCATTTCGTTTCCTGCTTATTACGGAAATGGTTTGCGAACTTATTTGATAGCTCGTTATGGACTGACTAAAAATCTTGATTTATGGGTACGATATGCACGGACGCAACTGAGTGGCGTAACTAGCATCGGTAGTGGCAACGACCAAATTAATGCCCCGCATCGTAGCGAAATAAAGGCTCAGATTAAGTATTCGTTTTAAGTGTTTTATTCATGAAAATGTACCAAACCATCAATAGGGCTCTTTAATATTTTGCCTATCGTTAAATGATATTTTTGGGCAGTCTCGGTGAGTAAGTTATTATAATAAAATGCCACCGAACCGACAAAGTTGATAGTAACTTCTTGGCACATTGGATATTTAATAATGTATTTTTCGAAAAACTGTGCAAAGCAATTTTCTACTAAATTTTTACAAAAGTCATTTTCGAAGTTATCAAATAAGAACTTGGAAAAAGAAGCAAAATAACGATTTGGAAATGGCTTATGGTAAGCATTTTCGAGTACTGTAAGGCGGTCTATTGTGCCATATTTTTGCTCAAATCTTTCTCTTATTTCAAGAGGCATTTCATTGTGCAAATAGCTCAGTAAAAGACTTTTCCCTAAATGACCACCACTACCTTCATCTCCTAACCAAAAACCCAAAGGTGGAACCTGAAACCCCGTTTTTACACCATCAAAAAATATTGAGTTTGAGCCAGTACCTAAAATACAAGCAATTCCAGCGGTTCGCCCACAGGCGGCTCTTGCTGCACCAACAACATCGCTGTATGCTTCTATGTGTTGGCAATTGGGAAAAACCATTAAAATAGCTTCTTTAATGATTGCGGCTTTTTCTTCATTCGTCACACCAGTTCCGTAGTAAAATACCTTTTCAATGACTTTTGTACACAATGGAGCAACTTTTTCTTTTATTTCTTGAGCAATCGAATCGGCCCCTTGGTAGTATGGATTAAAACCAACGGTTTGTATTTCGGCAATTACCTTGTTTTGGTCTAAAAGTCTCCAATCGGTTTTGGTTGAGCCGCTATCTGCAATCAGAATCATATATAAAGTTGAGCTATTGATGATGATTTTGGGTGTAAATATCAGAATTGTAGGACAGGTTTGCAACCCGTCGATGCGTAGAAATAGCTTTTATCAATTCCTTGTTATTGACAACTTAAAGTAAAAAACATAATATTTTTAATTTTTTATTAAACAAATTCAATAAAATATAGTGTTAGTTAGATAGTAATAGACGGAAAACTTAAAAAATAGTTAAATTCGCAAAAAAGCAACAACACCACTTTATAGGATTATGGCAGAAGAAAAATCATTGAACTTTATCGAACAAATTATTGAAGATGACATTGCAGCAGGCAAAAACGACGGCCGAGTACTGACTCGTTTCCCTCCTGAGCCAAATGGCTACTTGCACATAGGTCATGCTAAATCTATCTGTCTGAATTTTGGAGTTGCCCAGAAATATGGTGGAAAAACAAATCTTAGATTTGACGATACTAACCCAGTTACCGAAGAAACCGAATACGTTGAGTCGATTAAGGCCGATGTTAAATGGTTAGGCTTCGATTGGGCAGAGGAACTATACGCCTCTGATTATTTTGACCAGTTATACGAATTGGCAGTAAAACTTATCAAGAAAGGCCTTGCTTACGTTGATGATAGCACATCAGAAGAAATGGCTGCTATGAAAGGTACACCAACTGTTCCGGGCATCAATAGCCCTTATCGTGAGCGTAGTATCGAAGAAAACCTTGATTTGTTTACTCGTATGAAAAACGGCGAATTTGCTGAAGGAACACGAGTTTTAAGAGCTAAGATTAATATGGCTTCGAGCAATATGCTCATGCGTGACCCAATCATTTATCGTATTAAATTTGCCACCCATCATCGCACAGGCGATAAATGGTGCATTTATCCGATGTATGATTTTGCACACGGACAATCAGATTCTATTGAGCAAATTACACATTCAATCTGTACACTTGAGTTTGTGCCTCATCGTGAATTGTATGATTGGTGTATCGAAAATCTTGAAATTTTCCCTTCAAAACAATACGAATTTGCTCGTCTGAATCTTTCGTATGCCATTACAAGTAAGCGTAAACTTTTGCAATTGGTGAACGAAAAATTTGTAAGTGGCTGGGACGACCCACGTATGCCTACAATTTCAGGGATGCGACGCCGTGGTTATACACCAGAAGCCATTCGTGAGTTTTGTGATAGAATTGGTGTAGCCAAACGCGATAATTTGATTGATGTAAGTTTATTAGAATTTTGTGTTCGCGAACATCTCAATAAAGTAGCTACCCGTGTCATGGCGGTGCTTGACCCGATTAAAGTTGTAATTACTAATTATCCAGAAGGAAAAGTTGAAGAACTAAAAGCAGAAAATAATCCAGAAGATGCTGAAAGTGGTTCAAGACCAATGCCATTTAGTCGTGAGATTTTAATCGAAAAAGATGATTTCATGGAAAACCCAACGAAAAAATACTTCCGTTTGGGGCCAGGCTTGATGGTTCGTTTGAAACATGCCTATATCATTAAATGTGATGAGGTAGTGAAGGACGAAAATGGCGAAATCGTAGAACTTCATTGTTCGTATATCGAAAACTCTCGCAGTGGTAGCGATACCTCTGGTATAAATGTAAAAGGAACTATCCATTGGGTTTCAGAGGCTCATGCAGTAGATGCAGAAGTAAGACTCTACGACCGCCTCTTTAAGGTAGAAGACCCAAGTCGTGAAGATGGAGATTTTAAAGAATACTTAAACGGAGATTCCTTAGAAGTTATAACAGCCAAAGTAGAACCTGCTCTAAAAGAAGCAACTGTAGGAACACCGTATCAGTTTTTGCGTAAAGGTTATTTCTGTTTAGACCCTGATTCAACAACCAATCAATTGGTCTTTAATAAAACAGTTGGTTTAAAAGATACTTGGGCCAAAGAAGCCAATAAATAATGCACCGATTAATTTTAAAACCTGCAAGTGTCAAAACTTGCAGGTTTTATTTTAGTATTTCAGAGACCTTTTTATACGAACTAAGTCAAATAGGCGTTAGTAATTGATAATAACAAAGAATCCTTACGATGAAAAACACAGCAATTAAGATTTTAACTTTTCTGCTTATTAGTGTAAGTACTTTTGCACAAACAGCCGATGATGTTTTCAATAAATATTATACCGCTACCGGTGGAAAAGCCTTATGGGATAGTATCGCTACATATACTATAAAACAATCTTATAAAGGCAATACCGCGGCCGATTATGATATGGAGCTCAGAGGTTCATTTAAAGAGGCAGGCCTCTATAAAGCCAAAACAATTTTGAAGCGTACTTTTATTTTTGGAATAAAAGGAAATGAAGGTTGGAGAAAAGTGCCTCTCGGAAGTACTGATAAAGCAACGCAGTATGAGACCAATTCATTGAGTGAAAAAGAGCAAGAAAATATGCGTAGAGAACTTAAGGAAAACTTATTACCATTTCTTGATTATGAAGCCAAAGGGTATATTGCTACACTCGTTGGAAGCGAAACACTTAATAATGTGAAAGTAAAACAAGTAGAATTGAGTGGTAGAGGCACAAAATATAATCTCTATTTTGATGAATCAACTGGTTTGTTAGTAAGAAAAAAACTTACACTCAATACGGGAGAGGTAATTACAGAAGATTACACTAAATATGCTGATACAGCTTACGGAATTAAGTTTCCTGTAGAATCAAACTATACCAGTAGTGTTGATAAACGTACTTTAAAAGTAACAACTTCAGTTATTTTAAATGATAAAATTGCTCCTGAATATCTAATGAAATAACAGAAATATAATAACAAGCTTTGAGGCCTCTCATTTTTGAGGGGCTTTTTTGTGTAACTTTAATTCTAATTCTGAAAAATCTTTAATCAACTTCCAACCATTCTATGTGAATCAGTGTCTTACTGATGTCAACCATTTAAAATTTAACACGGTTGGAATATAAAACTACCCTTTTCATGTATAGCGAACAAGATTTAATACAGGCTTGTATTCGCCAAGAACGACCAGCCCAACGGCAGCTTTACGAGCGTTTTGCTAGTAAGTTGTTCGCTACGGCTATGCGTTACATGAAAAATCGGAGTGATGCCGAAGATGTTTTACAAGATTCATTCATCAAAATCTTTCAAAAAATTGACACCTTCCGATTCGATTGCCCACTTGAAGCTTGGCTGCGAAAGATTGTAGTAAATACTGCTCTCAAACAATTACAAAGCCAGCCAAACTATATGGAGCATACTGATAGCCAATTGATTGCCGATGACCTAGAGCAAGATGAGTTTACACTCTCAGGTTTTGAATTTGAGCAACTCATGGGAATAGTACAGAGTTTGCCCGATGGCTGTCGTACGATTTTCAACTTATATGCCATAGAGGGATATCAACATAATGAAATAGCAGCAATGCTTGGGATTTCTGAAGGTACATCCAAATCTCAGTATTCAAGGGCAAAAATGCTATTACAAGGTAAATTGAAGGCAATTGGTATTGTTCCGAAAACCATAAAATAATTTAAGATTTAGATACGAAGGCGTAAATACAATAAAATGGAATTAGAAAGGCCAAATAATTTTGAAGAAGAGTGGAAAGATGCGTTTAATGACGCTTCCTTTGCTCCGCCTAATGATATGTGGGAGCGAATAGAGCGTGAATTAGATAAAAAAGAACGCCGTCCATTTTTGTTCTTCTTCAGTTCATCGGGCATGCTTGCAGGCATTGCCGCAACGCTTATTTTAGTGTTGGGTGGAATTCTATTTTTTATGAAAACCCCTTCGGATAATTTAGTAACATCGAGCATTGCAACTACTCCAAAATCAATTAATCAAACGCCTCAAAGTATTCAAAAAACAATAGAAGAAAGTAATCCAATAGCACTGAATTCGGCAGAACCTGCTATTTCAATGAAAGAAAAAGCTCTGACAGCTATGGCTGAAACGAGATTTAGCAAACGTATTACTAACCATAACAACTACACTCAAGAATTAGCTGTGATAGGTGCTCCTTTCTCGGCTAATTCGAATAGTGAAATAAATGAGCGAGCAGTTACAAGTTTAAAAGTAAGTTCGATAAGTGAAGGTAAAATTGGTCAAACGTCTGCACTTTTAGCCCAAAATAACCAACCAAAGGAGTTACAATTCCTTGTGCCGAAGACTTACCAGTATTTTGGTAGTAGATATACCTTAAAGCGAAATAAATTACTTTTCGATGTTCCTGAAGAAGAGGAATCTAAAAACTTAGCTTCGAATGATTCGAAATTTTGGTTGGGAGTACAATCTGGCGTATCTCCTTTCGACCCCAATATGAAACTCAATAATTTGAATACTGTAGCATTAGCTCAGGCCGATAATTTTGCCCAAGTCTCAAACAAACCATCTGTTGGAGCATCTCCTTCGGGCGATAAACAAGGACAGGTTTTGGTTTCACAGCCAGAAAATGCCATCAGAGGTGGTATTGGTATCAATACTGGAGTAGCAATGGGATATAAAATTTCAAAAAAATGGAATTTTGAGAGTGGTATTCGCTACCTAAGAGGTAACTCTACACTTAATAGCAATACGTATGCTTTTCAGCAAAATGGTTATGTAAATACTTTTTTTGCTGATTATTTATTGCAGAACTCAGCGAGTAAAGAATATTCCATAGCCAGTAGTACGGTCAATACAGTTGTAGCTGATGCGTCGAAGTTTGGGAATAGATATGAATATTTAATGGTTCCACTTCAAATGGGCTATGAAATTGCTATTTCTAAGAAAGTAGGTTTAAATGTATTGGCCGGTATTTCGGCAGATATTTTCTTGCAAAACACAATTATCAACGATAATAGTCTTGTGCAAGAAAAAAGTACCATTAATGGTTCGAGTAATATATATAAGCCATTAAACATGAGTGGCTTAGGAGGATTAAGAGCTACTTATCTGATTGATAAGCACTGGCAGTTAAATTTGGGCAGCTCGTATCAACATTCATTATTTTCAGGCATCAATAATTCTACTGATTTACAGATGCGTTTGAAGATGTTTGGACTGAATTATGGTTTAAATTATAGATTTTAAGATTAAATAGATACTTCAGCATCTATTTAATCTTATGTTCGCTCATATAACTTAGATATTTGACTATTTCATTGGCCTCTTCGGGCTTGATTCCCAAAGTTGGCATTTTTACTTCATTACGATAATCAGCAGGATTTTGTATAAAAGCTTTTAAATCTTCAGTTTTCCAGTATTCTGTCACACTTTTGGGGTAATTTAATTCTGGTCCCATTTTTCCACCTATTTTATTGATAGAATGACAAGTTTGACAACGATTTTTAAAAATTTCGTAACCTGCCATCGCCGATGCTTCGGTAGGTTTTAGCGCTGCATCATTTTCGTGTAGGGGTGCTAAATGTATTTTTACCAAATTATAGGGCCATTTATATAAAATATCATCAGCTGAAACACCTTCATAGACAACGTAAAAAGGTTCCATTTTTATAGGCTTATTATTACTTTCAACAGATTCCCAATCTTTCCCTTTACTTGCGTCAACATCACTTACTGCCAAAAAAGCTTTTGAACCAAGTAGTTTTTCCAATGACATTTCGGGCTTATAGCCATCTTCACACTCAAATACAACCTTCAAGTCAGCTACATTCATTCGTTTGAGAGCTGTATATTTTTCAAGGATTTCTTTTAACGGTAAAGCATTGAATTTTTTGTTTTTATGATAAACAGGGTCTGGCTTTACATTCGCAATAGTATTGGGTTTTAACAAACCTTGTTTTTGTAAGGCTACCAAATCAATAGAAAGAGAATCATTCGCTTGAACTTCTTCTTTTTCTAGTTGAGCTACCTGCAAAGAATCTTTATTGGTTGATTTTTCAGAATTAGTGCATGCAATATAAACTGTAGAAAGTAGGCAAAATGCGAGCGTTTTTTTCATAATTTAGATGAGGTAAAGAGGGTGATTTATCTACATCAAAAGTACTACAAATCTTCATGAAAACTTTTGAGTGAAGTATTTTTCTTCGAAATGTACTATCTTTAAGGCTGTATTCAAAAATTTAACCTATGAAACAATCCAAATTCCAAACGCAACTATGCGTACTGCTATCGTGCGTATTTGCATTCAACTCTGTATTGGCCCAATGGCAAATTTCGGCCAAAAATTTCGACCCTAACAATTACTATGGCGTTACCGTTGCCAATGGTATGGTTGGTATTACATCTTCGCCTGACCCTCTCAAAGTTAAAGAAATAGTGCTCAATGGTACTTTCGATACCTACGGGCGTGGTCGTGTGGCCAATATCATGAAAGTATTTGAATTTGCCAATATGGAGTTAATCATTGATAATGAAATGATTAATCGAAAAAATATCAGCAATTTCGTACAGACTATTGATATGCAGAATGCCATTTTTAGTACAACTTTCGATTTTGGAGCTAAGGCATCCGTAAAATCAAATGTGTTAGCTTTACGACATTTACCACACTCTGCCATGATTGAGATGGAAGTTACAGCCAAGCAAGACCTGGAGTTTACCCCGATAAGCATTATGCAAACACCAGATATGCTACGTGATGTAAAGAATTTCTTTCATACTATTGACCGACCGCACTCGCTCATTCCTTTGATGACCTCAGTAGCTAAAACACCAACTGGTAAACACACTATTGCGGCATCTAACTCTTTTTTATTCGAAGAGGAAAGGGGCAAAGAACCACAACTGATTCACGAAGAATGGGATAATGGTATGCATCGAATGAAATTTATCAAAAAACTAAAAGCTGGAGAAACATATAAATTTTCGATAGTTGGTTCGGTTATTTCTACGGCTCATGTCGTTGACCCGCACAATGAAGCGGAGCGATTGACAATTTTTGCCGCTCTCGAAAAGCGTGAACGTTTGTTAAAAAAACATAAAGAGGCTTGGGCAAAACTTTGGGAGTCGGATATTATTATTGAAGGTGATGATGAAGCTCAACGTGCGGCTCGTTTTTCGCTTTATAACCTTTACTCATTTTGCCGTGAAGGACAAGCCTATAGCCTTTCGCCAATGGGGCTTTCGGGCTTAGGCTATAATGGACACGTTTTTTGGGATACCGAAATTTGGATGTACCCTCCGCTATTAGCTATGAAACCAGAATTGGCAAAATCATTACTCGAATATCGTTTTGAGCGATTACAAGCGGCAAAATATAATGCAAAAGCACATGGATATCAAGGAGCAATGTTTCCGTGGGAGTCTGATGATTCAGGACAAGAATCTACACCAGTTTGGGCATTGACGGGGCCATTTCAGCATCATATCACGGGTGATATAGGTTTTGCTTTTTGGAAGTATTACCAAGTAACCAAGGATAAGAATTGGTTGAAAGAACGTGGGTACCCTATGCTCAAAGAAGTAGCAGATTTTTGGACAAGTCGAGTAGAAAAAGGTAATGATGGCAAGTATCATATTATCAATGTGGTATGTGCTGATGAGTGGGCAGAAAATGTAGATGATAATGCCTATACCAATGGTATGGCTAAGGAAGTGTTAGGTTTTGCTAACCAAGCTGCCAAAGAATTGGGTTTACCTGAGAATCCAAAATGGAAAGAAGTACAAGATGGAATCGTGATTTTGAAGTTTCCTGATGGAACTACGCGTGAACACGCCACATACAATGGAGAGCCAATCAAACAAGGCGATGTAAACTTGCTTTCTTACCCAATGAAACAAATTACTGACCCAGCTACTATCAAGAAAGATTTAGATTTTTATTGGAAAGTTTTGGCCGATAATCTTCCAGGAAGAAAAGGACAAAGCCCAGCGATGGCACATGGCGTTTTTTCTATCTTAAATGCTCGTTTGGGAGATACTGAAACCGCTTACAAACAATACATGGATAGCTATAAACCTAACGAAGTTCCGCCATTCGGAGTTTTGGCCGAAACCGCTGGTGGAACAAATCCATACTTCTCGACAGGTGCGGGAGGATATTTACAAACACTCATCAACGGCTGGGGTGGACTTGATTTTACTGATGCAGGAATCATCCAACTAAAAACCAAGCTTCCCAAACACTGGAAATCATTGACTTTAAAAGGTGTTGGAGTTGAGAAGAAGACGTTTGTAGTGAAGTAAGAAGTTTTTGAAAAAGTGCCATTGTAAGATTAAAAGTGGCACTTTTTCAATTTAATTGTCATAAAACGCCTTCAAACTGCTCCATCCAGAGACGGTTGTAAACTCCTTCTTGATAAAGCAAGCTTTCGTGTGTGCCTTCTTGCACTAATTTACCATTGGCAAGAACTAATATTTTATCCGCATTTTTGATGGTACTCAATCGGTGAGCAATGATAATGATTGTTTTATTCAAACTTTGTAATGATTGAATGGTTTGCTGAACGTATTTCTCCGAAATTGTATCAAGAGCAGAGGTGGCTTCGTCTAAAATCAGTATTTCTGGATTACGGTATAAAGCTCGTGCGATGGCCAAACGCTGGCGTTGTCCGCCCGAAAGATTTGCCCCATTTTCGCCAATGTGGGTATTAAAGCCATTCGGTAGTTTTTCTACAAATTCACTAATTCCGAGTTGACTACAAATGAATAAAATACGTTGCATATCTGGTTCAAAATCTCCGAGTGCAATGTTTTCAATGACCGATGCTCCGAATAAATCAATTTGTTGCGGTACTACACTTACCATATTTCGGAGGTTTTCATTATGAATGTGCTTGATGTCATAATCGCCAATTAGAATATTTCCACTACTCAGTGGATATAAGTTTTGCAACAACGACATCAACGTAGATTTACCCGAACCGCTTTCGCCAATTACAGCCGTAATTTGTCCTTTTTTGAGCGTAATCGTCAAATTATCAAATACTTGTACTCTCGTACCATAACGAAACGATACATTCTTAAACAGAATGTCGCCTACCATTTCGGGCGTAAGTTCAACTTTGTTTTCGGTAGATTCTCGCTCCAAGTCCATAATTTCAAATAATCGGTCGGCGGCAATAAGTGCCTCTTGAATAGTCCGATTTGAGCCAATCAAACTCATAGCAGGGCTTGTAAAATAACCAATTAAAGAGTAAAAAGAAAGCAACTCACCAGGGGTTAGTTGCTGGTCATTGACATAAGATGTACCAAGCCAAAGTAATAGAATGGTAAAAAGTCTGGAAATAAAATCGGTGATATTACCAATAAAAATGCTGGTTTTGCCTGATGTAAAAACGGTTTCGAGTAGCCTAACGAAATTAGTTTCGGTTTTGAGGTTGGCATAAGACTCAATGCCAAAACGTTTGATTGTGGTAGCGGCATTCAGAGATTCGACTAATTGAGCCTCTAATTCTGCTGAATTTTCCATCAACTTTCGCCCTTGTTTGCGGTTGATATAGTTACTGACAAAATAAATAATGACATAAAACGGAATAATTGCCAATAGCATTGCCGCTAATTTCCAATCGTAAGTAAACATCAGACCAAACGAAAACAGCACGATAAAAACATTGACCGCCAAACCAATAATCACATCATTGATAAAAACCCGAATCTTGACGGCATCGTTTACCCTCGAAATGATTTCGCCCACCCGCATCGTATCAAAAAACTGTTGTGGCAGTTTTAGCAGATGTTTATAATATCCTAAAATCAGTTGTGCATCTATCTGTTGGCCAGTTTTTAGAGCGAAAATACTTTTAACCGTACCGATGATGGTCTGCAAAACTAAAATAATAATCATGCCGATACTCAGCAAATTGAGCAGGTTTTTATTGCCTTCAATGATTACATTATCTGTGATTTTTTGGATATAAATGGAGGTTGAAAGCCCTAAAATGGTATAAACAGCAGCCCCAACCAAGGCTTGAAGCATAACGGTAGTGTGTGGACGTAACAATGTCCAGAATCGGCCAATGACCGATATTTTTTCATTGCGAACCTCAAAATCTTCATTGGGTAATAGCAAAACCAAGACACCCGTCCATTGTTTCGTAAACTCTTCGATGAATTTTTTGTGCATTTTCCCATCGCCAGGGTCCATGATAGTAATGTGGGTCTTTGAAACTTTGTAGATGACTACGTAGTGTAGAAGCCCACCGCCAGAGGGAGTAGTGATTTGAAGATGAGCAATAGCAGGCTTGGGTATTTTTTCAAGGCTTTCGAGTGTACCTTTTACTCCTTTTGCTTGAAACCCAAGTTTTTGAGCTGCTTCAATTAGGCCGAGTACATTTGTGCCTTTTTTATCGGTACTTGCATATTGGCGTATGCGAGCAATGGGTAGACGTAGGCGGAAATGAGCGGCCACCGAAGCCAAACAAGCTGCACCACAATCTCGTAAGTCGTGTTGTTTTATTTTGATAGACATAAATCTAAACAGATACTTTTTTGGCAAGATACTGCAAGAAAGTATCCAAAAAGTAAGCAAATAATGCCTATTTTATGACTGTGAGGAATAATTTATGAGTGAAGTGTTAATCCGCAAGTTTATCAAAAAATGATTTGAAACTATTCCATTGGTATTTTTTGTAACAAATTCCTAAAAAAATAACAGAGCCTAAAATCATACTAAACGACAAAAATGTAGTATCATAGTCCTTTATGTGATATATTGTACTGGTTTGTAGAGCAGATGAGGTATAACCTATGAAAATTGCCGAATAAAGGTTATTGATGATATGAACCCCGATTGCCAGTTCTGTACCATCATCCATAACAGTCATTATTCCAGCCACCAAACCCATCAACATGTAATTTAATATAAATACATACCCAAATGCTTTGAGTTCGGGATTCCCCAAGTGTAATAAACCAAATAATACTGATGTAATTAATACAGCCAACCACGGACGCTTAGTAGCCCAAGCAATACCTTGTAAAAAATACCCTCTCATCAATAGTTCTTCACCCGCTGATTGAAATGGAATCAAGACTAATGAAATAATTAGATACTGAAAAAAAGTTGATTTATCAAACGAAAATTGGTAAGATGACGGATTTTCGAACCAACTAACCAATTCAAACAAGAGCGTAATACTACCAAAACACCCCATTGCCCAAAAGATGCGATTCCATCTGATTTTCGTTGCATTGATGAGCGAATACCCAGAACGTCGATGTACCCATTTAAGTACCAAAAATGTACTAAAAACCAACATAGCACTTGGCAATAGTAATTGTAGATAACTTTGATAGGTATTTGGTTTAGGTTTTGATAAGATTATGAATGCTGGTACACTAAATAAAGCCGCCAAAATAACCACATATATTGGTACAAGAATGTAATTATACCATTTATTTGAGCCTTTGGGAGTCGAAAAGAAAGTTTTTGTAAGCATAGGTTGAGTATGATTTTTAGTGTTTGTTATTTAGAAAAGGCGTAAAACGGCTTGTTTTCTACTGCCGTTCTAAGAACGGCAATTCAATTGTGGCTACCACAACGACTGATAGTTCCACTACGGTTTTTAAATCAGCCGTATATTTCGCCTAACTGGTGATTGTCATTTTAACAACGGGCTGACAGCTTCACTGCGAATTTATATAACTTTCTTTACCAACACTAAGGCGAACTGGGGCTATTTACAAGTCGAAACCGATGGTGTATTTCCAAATTAAAGACCAAGAGTTATGAATCATATGAAGTAGCACTCCATACCAAAAACCATAACTGATTCGTATAAAACCAAACATGAATGCTCCATAAATTTGAATAATTACAATTAGAGGGGCAAAAAGAAGGTGACTGTTATCAATAATATAATTATCCAAATGGATTAAGCCGAATATTAAACAGATGATATAAAGCATCCATTTAAAATATTTTTTAGTTGCAAAAAATTTAAGAGGATACCTAAAGATGAATTCTTCAATTATTGGAGCTATAAAAATGCCAATAATTACAGTTTCAGTAATACTGTAATAAAAATCCTTTTTAGTGTTTAAAGGTGAAAATAATCCATATTTCTCAGTAATTTCAGTTAAAAACCATAATATGATGCTGATGATAAAGTCAATAATTCCAAAATAAACTCCTACATCTACTAATCTATTTTCTTTCAACTTTAGTGTTTGCGATAAAGAAGTAGGATTTAATATAAATCTTAAAAACTGGATTAGTCTAAATATAAGTTTTTGAAAAAAAGTAACAAAACTCATTGATGTAAATTCTTAGGTTGTTCTATTATAAAAAGATAACCAATAAAGTACCCAAAAATATATCCAATAACAGGTATCCAATCAAAAGAGCTATTGATGCGAAAGTTTGTAAGTATAAATAACCCAAAGAGAAAAATATAAATAAAGTTTTTCTGAGCGAACATTTTAGGGAGCATTAATAAGACTATAATAGGTTTTAAAGCAGAAACAATGAAAGTAATAAGTTGGGGGAGAATATAAATTTCCCCAAAAAAGTCAATAAAAAGACAAAATATAAGTAAGCTAATGCTTAGTATGTATTTATAACTTATTTTCATATTTTAGTTAGGTAGAAGGAATGATACAAAAGGTTTAATAATATTCTGTATCATTCCATTTCTAAAGTTTTCTACGCAAAAGCAGGACCGTGAGTTTTGACTTGACCATAACTTTTGGCGAAGTTTTCCACACCATTAACAACATGTGCTGCTGCTTGACCAATTTTGTACCAAATATAATCGTTTACTTCACTTCCCCCCTCAATATTAACTTCTTCAATATTAGTCAAAGGTGTGACATTGAAGTCTTCTAAGTTCATTTTGTTTAAATTCATAGTATTGTTTTTATTTAGAATTTTTAATGTTTATTTCTTACCGAATTGTAACCATCTTGCAAGTTTTTTACACTTGAGGTTGGATTTGTTGCTGACTCAATTAGAAAGTAAGATATACAAGCTACTGCATATCCTATCAAAGCTGGATTACCCCCATCAGTCTCTCTTTGCTCATCAAAACTTAATTCTGATGTACCATAATTTTCTAATGCTAAACTTTGCATAATTTTTAAAAGTTAAGATTTAATACTCCAAACCTCTGCAGTGGATTGTTGTTTCAAAAGTCTAATTTAAACTTTGGATAGTCAAATTTAGAAAGTGCTAAATTATGACTGTGAGGAATAATTTATGAATGTAGCCGAATAATAAGTTTTTTATGGGGCTTTAAATATCTTTTTCTGATTTTTCCTTTATTTGCAATACAAATAACTTTATCTATAAAACTTTTGCTGTAATGATGAATAATATAAATACTAAACTCCGTACACTTAGAGAACTTCACAATTACAAACAAGATTACGTTGCTACCGTATTGGGTATCACACAATCAGGCTACGCCAAAATAGAAAATGGAGATATTGGCAACGTCAGCCTCAAATACCTTCAAAAACTTGCCAAACTTTACGAACTAAACTTAGAACAACTCTTAGACTGGAATGGTAAAATAAATATAGATACTATTAATGGTGTTGGGGTCAATCAAGACACAATGCACTTACACATACCAGCTGATGAGCGTATTATAGAATTAGAGGAGAAAGTAGAAAAGCTATTGAAAATGGTAAGCAAATAATTATTTACGCTCAATTTTTGGGTTTAGCCAGTCGTCGGTTTTGTCATACAAAAGTTGGTAAAGGCTACGTTTGGTTACTACAAATCTTGCTCTGAAAGTTAGGCCTTTTTTCAGAGGTGCAGTATAGCCGTTTTTTAATTGGAGGGTTTTCTTATCCAATTGGCATTTTACTTTGAAAATTGGTTTTTCGTTTAGCACCACAAAATCATGGGCAATATCAGTGATTTTTCCTTGCACCAAGCCCCATTCATTATAATTAAACGCATCAATCTGAAAACTCACGGGCATGTTTTTTCTTAAAAGTCCGATGTCGTTTGGGCTAACGTAGCATTCTGCAATGAGGTTCGAGTCAGGCGAAATAATACCCAGCGTTTCGCCTATTTGCACATAACTACCTTCATACTTACCCACAATTTGCTGAATATTGCCACCGATTGGGGCTTTTATTTTATAATAACTTTTTTGCTGAGTAAGTTGCTTGGCTTCACTTTGGAGCTGTTTCAAATCAAAACGATGTTTGTTTAGTTCAGCTTGCCATTGGCTCAACTGCCGCTGAAAAATTGATTCAAATTCAGCCACCAAGCGGTTCATTTCGTATTCTTTGGCGTTGAGTTCTCGGCGAGCAATCACCTTTTCTTTATATAAATATTGGTCAGCATCTAATTCTTTCTTGATTTTCTTTTGGTGAAAGATATTTTCTTGTAATTGGCTACGAAAAGTATTGAGTTGTTGGGTGTAGATGGGGGTTTGGGTAGAATGATTTCCAAAAATATTGTTTTTCCCGATTTGGGTTAGCACTACTAAATCATGGATAAAATCGTTTTTTTCCTGTTTTTGAAAACTATTGGCATTGAGTTTTGTATCAATATCGTCGGTAGCTATCACAAAAAGTGTAGTATTTTGTGCAATATTTTGATTTTCTGATACATTTACCGCTTTCACAGTTCCCGAAATCAACGATTTTATCTCGGTTTTTTCTGAAACTGTCCTGATGATTCCGTTGCTTTGCACCGAAATATCAATAAAAATAAAAGGTAAACTCACTAAAATGCCAAAGATAGACAGCAGAATAAGTATATAAATCAACTGACTTCTAACCGCCACTTTGGGCAAATAAGCTTCTACGGTACTTTGAATAATATCGGATGGAAAAAGTTGCTTTTGCATGGTACAAAAATGCAAAAAAATGCAATACTTAAATTTTAAAGTTTATGACTGTGAGGAATAATTTATGATTAAGACTTCATAAAAAAAGGAGAAATACCTTTCGATATTTCTCCTTTCTAAAAAACTATTTTCTAAGATTTATCAGAAGAATTTAGCTCTATTATCTTTGATATTTGCGTTATCACGAATTGCTTGATTGGCCATGTAAGATACTCCGTATCCACCTGTGCGTTGCAATACTTGGTTTTTGTATTGTGTATAATCAGCAATTTCTGGAGCTTTTGTGATTTTCGTAGTTTCTACTACAAAGACGCCATTTTCACCAGCAAATGGTTTTGAACGTTTGCCAGCTTGCAAGCTGAAGATTTTACCGATAGCTACTGGGTCAATACCTGGTGAAGTAAGCATACCAGAAGCTAAGTTAATATCATTTGCAGCTTCAACCAATGCACCTGCTCCATATTTTTGTGCAGCTTGCTCTAATGAGCCTGATACATTTCCAAGTTTACTGATGATTTGCTGAGACTTGATTTCGTTACGAACTTTAGCAGTAAGAGCATCTTTAAAGTCTTCTACTTTAGGGCTATCTTTTTCAGTTTTTGACGTTACAGCAGCGATGATAAAGTTATCACCAACTTCAAATACACGGTCAGAAACTTTACCAACTTTCGTATCATCATTGAATGCCCACAAAACAACTTCACGTGCATTTTGAATAGTATTGAATGTAGATGCTTCTGGGAATACTTTATCAGCTTTTAATACAACTAACTTACCATCTTTCTTAATTGCTGCTTCGAATTCTTCTACTGAGCTACAACTTGCACGAAGAGTTTCTGCTTTTTGGTAAATAGCATTTCTTGTACTTTCACTTGCTGTCAATTCACGACTGATCGTAGCGATTTTGTATTTCAAATTGTTCTTTGCTTCTGTTACTTTAATGATGTGATAACCGAAGTCTGTTTCAACAATATTAGGAACTAAACCAGCACCACTCATGCCAAATACTGCATTCTCAAATGGCTTAACCATTGTGCCATTATTCTTGAAAGTACCTAAATCTCCACCTTGTTGAGCTGAACCATCTTGGCTGTTTGCACGAGCTAAAGTAGCAAAGTCGGCACCTTGTTGTAATTGGCTTAAGATATCTTGTGCCTTTGTACGGGCTGCTGCTTTAACTGAATCTGGAGCTGTTTTGTCAGCACGAATTAAGATATGGCTTGCACGTGCAGTGTAAAGAGAATCTGTCGTAGTACCTTCATATTTGTAAATAGAGTAGGTGCTTCCATCTTTAAATGGCCCAATAACTGCTCCCTGAATAGCTGTTGAAAGAGCTTCTTTCAATACTGGAGTAAGTTCGTTTGAACTACGCTCATAAGGCACGCGTGAATCAGAATTTGAAGCAGCATAAGCTTTAGCATCTTTAGCTGTAGCTAAGCCTTTCGCAAAACTTTTAATGTCTTCATACAAAGCAGAGCTATCTTCTTTTGTAGGCATTACTTGATACACTACATAATCAAATGAGCGACTATCATATCCTTTGAATTCTTCTTTGTGCTTACTCAAATAGTCTGACAACTGGCTATCAGTAACTTTGATAGTAGTATCAATGATGCTTGCATACGGAACATACAAGTAGCGAGCATCTGCTTTTGTTACTTGAGCATCATATTCTTTCTTAGCTTCAGCAGTTGTTACAAATGATGCAGAAGAAAGTAAAGCATTATATTTTTCCAACAAACGTTGTTGAATTGCTTGCTCTTTGATTTGGTCCCAAGCCGCTTTTTGTTGTGCTGGAAGTTGATTCGAAGCAGCAGCATTGATAAACTCAATATGACGATTACGGTCGTATTGACCAGTTTGTGGGTCTGTGAACTGTTGCTTAATGAGAGGGCTTAAGTTTTTAGTACCTTGAACCATTTCACGAAGTTCATCTGGCGTAACTTTCAAACCTAGTTTTTCAAACTCAGCTTTGTAAGTAATGTCAAAAATCATTTGCTCCCACACTTGGCTGCGTAATTGCTGAATTTCTTGCTCTTGCAAAGTTCTTCCTGCTTGTTGTTCGTAATTTGCACGTGCAACATCTAATTTTGCTTGGAAGGCCTGATAATCAATACTGGTGCCAGCAATTTCACCGATTTTATTATCATTACTACTAAATAAGCCACTTTTACCATTACCACCGAATAAATCTCCTCCGACAATGAATAAAATGAGTGCAACTGCAATGACTACGACTGCAACACCTGAACGCTCACGAATTTTGTTAATTAAAGCCATTTGTTTTTTTTAATTTATTACTGGACTTTTAGGACAGTTTGAATGCCTGATTATTGGTTTTTTTATTTATTTCCAAAAATTGAGGTGCAAAAATAAACAGATTCATATAGATTATCAAGGAAATCCAATTGATATATTCTTTGTTTTAACAAGTTTTATACCAAAACCTAGCCGACTTTTCTAGTTAACTGCCAGCAAGTTAGTGTTTTTTACTTATATTTACTTCATAACGAAGTTTAGGCTTAGTGCATATCTTTGAAAATATTTGAGGCTTTAACTCACAAAAAGGCTATATTGAGTTACTAAATGTGCTGCAAATGCCTTGTAATCAGAGAAGTAATCTTTAGTTTTGTTTGTATGGTATAATTTATAAAAAATTGCAGTAGTACTTCTTGAATTTTTTAATATTAGACTCGAATATCTTCCTGAAAGATTATTTTTTAGTGCATACATTAAATTGACTTCGCCTAATATTTGATATTTTTAATGAGTTTCTCTTTTCTAGTGCTTAGTAAGCAAGTTTTTCCTAATATCTGCTAATCTTAAAAATTAAGATGATTTAGGGCAAATAATTGTCTATTTTTGTGCGTTTTTTGAAAAAATATTTAATTATTTATGCAAATACGGCACCTTATTGTCTGTCAAATAAGTCTATTAATTGGCTTGTTTTTTCTAAATTCTTGTCAAAATTCAGCATCAACGGAAGATATTGATACTTCGAAGATTTCAGTAAAGCTTGATATTCTGCGATTTGACGAGGCGATGATGAAGCTCACCACTAGAGAGCAAATTAAAGATTTTCTGAGTAAAAATGCCCGATTCGTCAATGTCTTTTATCAGACTACTCCCGATGATAACGCTCTGATAGATAGATTAATGTTGATTCATAATAACCCAGACACGAAAGCTTTTTACGAAGAAACTAAGCAATCCTTTGGAAATCTTGATGCCTTGAAAAAACAATTTGAGGTGGCTTTTAAGCATATTAAATATTATTACCCAGACTTCAAAGAGCCTCAAATAATTACAACATTTACCGCTCTTGATTTAGAGTTGGTGGTGGCTGATGATATGATTGTGATTCCACTCGAAACTTTTTTAGGCCCTAAAGCCAAGTATCGTCCGCAATATCCCGATTATCTTTTACGAAGATTTGATAAACCTTATATTGTTCCATCAGTGCTCACGATTCTTGCCAAAAAATATAATGCTATTGACCCTAACGATCATACTTTGATGAGCGATATGGTATTTTATGGAAAAAGTTATGAATTTACACGAGCAATGCTGCCTGAGGTGGCAGACTCTTTGCTGATTGCTTATCCTGATTCTGATTTAGTAAAAACATGGAATTCGCAAGATTTAGTTTGGGGTTATTTTATTGATAATAAGCTTCTTTACGAAACCAATGACCGTATAAAAGATAAGTATTTATCCGAACGCCCAAGAGTACAAGAAATAGGAAATGATTGCCCAGGACGTATCGGTCAATGGTTAGGTTGGCGAATTGTGAGTCGTTATAGAACCGAAAACCCGTCAATTACGTTAGTTGATTTGATGAAAAATCAAAATGCTCGTGATATTTTTGAGAAGTCGAAGTATAAAGGGCAAGTAGAAGACTAAAAACTGACAAAATTATAAATCTTAAGACATTCATTAGAGTGGCTGTTGAAGACTTTTAAATATGGCAAAAGGAAGACATTTAGGGGTAGAAATTTCGGAAGAAGATAAGAAAAAGAAAGTAACCAAAGAGGGTTTTACAAAAGCTCTCAAAATATATCGATTCACATTGCCTTATAAAGGCACTTTTGCGATAGGTTTTGTTTTCTTAATATTATCACAAATTACATCAATGAGTATTCCGCTCTTGATGGGGCAAATGGTAGGAGCAATAGTTTCGCCTCAAGGGCAGGGTGCAGCGGCAATGAATTCCTCGAATATGATGGGCAATAATATGGCCATGCAGAAGTTTCAAAGTCTGATTGGGTCATCTGCACATCGACTTACACTTAATGAAGTTACCTTCCTTTTTATAGGCTTATTATTTTTGCAAGCAGGCTTTTCATTTTTAAGAGTTTATACTTTTACGAGGGTTTCTGAGCGTTCGATGCGTGATTTACGCCGTGAGCTTTATACAAAAATTATTACTTTGCCAGTTTCGTTTTTTGAGAAAAGTCGTGTAGGCGAACTCATGAGCCGCATTACATCCGATGTTTCGCAACTACAAGATGTATTATCTATCACCTTGGCCGAGTTATTCCGCCAAATTTTTACATTGGTAGGTGGAATATTGCTCATCACAATGCTCTCGGGTAAGCTTACCCTCTTCATGCTTTCTACATTCCCGTTATTAGTAGTAGCAGCAATAGTTTTTGGGCGATTTATTAGAAAGAATTCAAGAAAAGTGCAAGATGAGTTGGCCAAAACCAATATCATTGTTGAAGAAACCTTACAATCAGTAAATGTTGTAAAGGCGTTTACCAATGAACGTTTGGAAGTAAATCGCTATGGTTTATCTATTCAACGTGTGGTTGATTATGCCCTCAAAGCGGCTACTTTTAGAGGTGGTTTTATTTCATTTATTATTTTGGTGCTTTTCGGTGGGGTTGTCGGCGTGGTTTGGTATGGTGGAAATTTGGTATTATCAGGTGAATTAGCTTTTCAAGATTTATTTACTTTTATTCTCTACACTGGTTTTATTGGAGGTTCTGTGGGTGGTTTGGGTGATATGTACGCCCAGATTCAGCGGACAATTGGGGCTTCTGAACGAGTATTAGAAATTTTAGATGAAACATCAGAAGTAGATGTGGCTCGTAAGCTTAACTTCAAAAAGGCAAAGGGCGATATTCAGTTCGATAAAGTAGGTTTTGCTTATCCATCACGCACAGATGTGACGGTGCTAAAAGAACTTTCATTGAATGTAAAAGCTGGCGAAAAAGTAGCATTAGTTGGGCATAGTGGAGCTGGAAAATCAACCATTGTACAATTACTGATGAAACTTTATCCAATCAATAAAGGTAAAATTAGTATTGATGGTGTAGATATTGCTAGTCAAGATGTGACCGAACTCCGTAGCAATATCGCTATTGTGCCTCAAGAAGTAATGCTATTTGGTGGTACAATCTTCGAAAATATTGCTTATGGTAAACCTGATGCAACTAAAGAAGAGGTAATGGAGGCGGCACGAAAAGCCAATGCCTTAGAATTTATTGATGTTTTCCCAGAAAAATTCGAAACCATTGTGGGTGAGCGGGGTGTAAAACTTTCAGGTGGGCAGCGTCAGCGTGTGGCCATAGCTCGAGCCATCTTGAAAGACCCTTCGATATTGATACTCGATGAAGCCACAAGTGCTTTAGATTCAGAATCGGAGAAATTAGTGCAAGATGCCTTAGATGAATTAATGAAAGGCCGAACAACCATTATTATCGCTCATAGATTAGCCACAATTCGTAATGTGGATATGATTTATGTATTGAAAGATGGTGGAATTGCCGAAGCAGGCAAACACGAAGATTTGATTTTGAAAGAAGAAGGAATTTACGCAAACTTAGTGAAATTACAGTTTGATAATGTAAATTTGCTCGTAGAATAAATGTAGTCGGAGGGCTACCTTATAAATATGAATCCTGCGAAAGATACACTTAAAGAGTATGATTTACGGCACACTGGTTGTCGAGCTGATATTCTACAATCGTTTCAGAGCAATAATTATGCACTTTCGCATGGCGATTTGGAAGCGATGTTTGGACAGCGTTTCGACCGTGTGACTATTTACCGCACATTAAAGACATTTGTAGAGAAAGGAATAGTACATAAGGTGCTTGATGATGAAGGCGGAACCAAGTACGCTCTTTGCAGGGTTACGGAGTGTAGCCACGAGAAACATCATCATGACCACGTGCATTTTAAATGTATTGTTTGTGGAAATACTACATGTATAGAAAGTGTGCATATTCCGATGATTCATTTGCCAGATGGCTATAAACGAACAGAAGTTAATATGTTGGTGCAAGGTACTTGCCCGACCTGTGTAAAATAAATTTCCCAAAAAACCTTTACGATACCATTTTGCCAATTTTATTGGCGAAATGGTAATTTTTTTTCTTTAAACTTAAAACTTTAATGTCGCAGAAAACAAAAATACTCATAGCCTTAGGAATTGTGTACATCGTGTGGGGTTCGACTTATTTGGGTGTAAAATTTGCCCTAGATTCGCTACCTCCTTTGTTGATTTCTTGTACAAGATTTTTGCTTGGAGGTTCTTTACTCTTTCTTTTTACATTACTTCGTGGACAAGGTTTGCCTACGCTTCAACAAGCACGTAATGCCGCTTTGATAGGTGTGTTGCTCAGTGGGGTGGGTAATTGTGCCGTTGCATATGCTCTTTTATTAATGCCTTCGGGTTTGGTGGCTTTATTAGTTGCCACATTGCCTGCTTGGATGATTCTACTCGATTTCTTATTCTTTAGTAATGAGAAACCATCATTTATTGGTACTATTGGTCTGGTTTTAGGTTTGGTTGGAATGGCTGTTTTGTTGAATCCTACCCAGCAAATTGGACAGAGAGAAGTAGCTCTTTTTCCTGCATTTATTGTTTTTTTAGGTTCGATTGCTTGGGCGTTTGGTTCGCTTAAATCACCTTATTTGGTTTTGCCAAAGTCACTTCAGTCAACCGCTATTCAGATGGTAGTGGGTGGATGTTTTTCCCTGACCATGAGCATTATTTTTGAAAAAGACCAAATTCACTCATTGCTCAATATGAGTAATAGTACATTTTGGGCGATGGTATATTTGATTTTGATAGGTTCTTACGTAGGTTATACTGCTTATGTTTGGTTGATAAATAATGCTCCTCCACAACTTACAGCTACTTATGCGTACGTAAATCCGGTTGTTGCTATTTTTTTAGGGTGGATTTTTATTAATGAGCGACTCACCTCTCGCTCAATGTTAGCTTCGGCGATAATTTTAGCGGGTGTAGCCATGATGACTTTGGGTAGAAAAAGAAAGCCGCATGAAGTTGATGTCTAAAATGCTTTATTTCAATGGTTTTGTTAGTTTTTGGATAATATTATCAGATATAAAAAAAACTAAACAAGAAAGACACCCATTGGGTGTCTTTCTTCAATTATTTTCCTGACAAATTTAAATTTTACACTAAATCATCTACGTAAATGTAGAAATGAGAAGCATAATTATTTTGGAATGCCAAAAGCTTTGGCAACTTCTTCAAAATTAGAGTAATCAAGATTTGCTCTTGATTTTATCCCGCCTGGAATAATTACATATCGAAATTGTAAGCCTGTGGCAGGTTTTCCTTGAATATCCAATAACTCTACAAACGTAATGTTTACCTTCCCTATTGCGGCCGAAACATTGTAGTTTGTTAGTCCAGAACCAGTTTGGAGCATTAGTGGAAGTAAATAGGCTGGACCGTTCGCCACTTGTCTGCAGTAGGCCAATACCACACCTTTATCAATAATATCTTGTGTAATTTTGGCTTCTGTGATGCCAAATATGTAATTCTTCTCCGTGAGTTTTTGCCAATCTGATGAAGTTGGTGTTGACCAATCAGAATAGATTACATTGGCAGTGCCAGGTTCTCCTTGAGCCCCTTGTGGGCCAGTTGCTCCTTGTGGGCCAGCTGGTCCTTGCGGTCCGGTTGCTCCCTGTGCTCCTGCCGGCCCTTGAGCCCCAGTTGGCCCTTGTGGGCCAGTTGCTCCTTGTGGGCCAGCTGGTCCTTGCGGTCCGGTTGCCCCTTGTGGCCCAGCAGCTCCGGTATCTCCTTTGGGGCCTTGTATTCCAGGTTGACCTTGAGCACCTTGTGGTCCTTGCGGCCCTTCGCAACTACAGAGCATTAAATACCCTAGCAACATAACGCAAAGCGTAAGTTTAACTTTAGTTTTCATAATACGTGGTTGGGTTTGTTGTACTAATTTTGAAAAGCACTTTTACTAAATTTCTTCAAGTTTTATGCCAAATTTAGTTGTTTAAGAGCATAATATTAGTGATTCTCATTGACTTATAAACAAAAAAAGCTCAAAAAATCTATTTAGACTTTTTTGAGCTTTTATATCAATAAACTTTCTTTTTATTGGAGTGGCTTTGAAGATTGCGTAAATCTAACTTCTAAACCTCTATCTAAGTTATTTTTAATTACTTTGATACTTACCTTTCCGTTGGGTTTTAAGGCCCAAGTTTGTAGCTTACCATTGGGTAAAGGTTGCCCATAGAGACTGGTAAATTGCTTTACCATTTCATTTTTCAAACTATCATTGGAGGTATCAGTATTCATGTAAATGTCTAATTCAATACCAGATACACGATTATTCTTATCTTTTTGGTAGAGTATATCAATTGTTTCAAGGTTTGGAGTATCAAAAGAATATCCAACATGCGTCTCATCTTCTTCAAATAACTCAGCTTTTTCTTTCTTTTTAACGTCTGCAATAGCATCGCCAAACTGGATACCTCTAACTATACCTTCGCCTGTACCCATGATTGTTTGTAGTAGTTTCTGCGAGTTATTTATTTCAATAACTTGGTCGGATGGAGGATTTAAAACTTCCAAGGTCTCTGTTTTTTTTGGGTTACTACATTCAACAGCTAACAAAAGTAGAACTAAACAATGGGCTTTCATAAATTTATTTGGTGAAATATACACAATGTAAAATGGTTTTTGGGTAAGTCGTATCAGAATTCTCTAGATAAATTAAAAAATAATCTTCGTTCACCTGCTTGATTTAAAGAGTAGTTGAGTCTGCCAACTACATTATACCAGGTTACTACATCAAGGCCGACACCACCACCAACTAACCATTGATTTGCAAATTTAGTATTATTTAATTCGGGAAATTTATTTTTTACATAACCCACATCAAAAAAGGTATTTATGTAAGCCGCAACGGGTAATGTATTAAACTGCTTTACTTTTAGGTAACGACTCAAATCAAAAACTTTATCTAACATGCGATACTTAGTATTCGTTTTAAGGAGTCCGTAACTCTGGCCATCAATTACGTAAAGTTCATATCCTCTAACCAAATCATTCCGATAGCCTAATCCTTGGGTTTGTAAAAATGGTTGTCTTTGTGGAAATGAGACTTTTGCTCTAATACTATAATTCGCAAAAAAGTTTTTGTGAATTTGAATGTATTGGCTTGCCGTTCCGCTGAAACTCAACATATTTACATCATCTTTGGCCGAGATACCATATTTAATAGCATCAAAACTAAATCTATATCCTTTCAGAGCATATTGTCGATTATCTCGGCGGTCGAAAATATAAGAATAACTGATTAGAAAATACTTTTGCAGTGTTCGCCCATTTAAAAAATAGTTGGGGTTCAATCTGGCAATAGTATCCCCAATTTGGGTATGATTATAAGTTAGTTGTAAATATTGATTTTGAAAAAAGCCTGTTCTTCGAGATAAAACTGCATAGAAATTTAGGCGTTCTCGTTGCCGATTTTCACTTTCGAGAAACTGAAATTTATCTTGCCAAGTTCTGTAAACCATTGTTTTGTTAATGGCATAAAAAGCTCCCAGCGAAAACGTTGTTTGTAGGGATTTATCAAGATAAGGAGTACTATACGCAATTTCGAAATTTGGAATAAACCCAACTTCAGCTCTGATTTTTAGTTGGTCATTATTGCCTGTAAGATTCGCATGTCGGGCATAAATGCCATAAATAGTTCGCCTAAAATCTCGGTTTCGCTCATACCACCATTCATTGAGATTACGGTCAGCTAAATAAAAAACAGGTAAAACAACTAAGTAAAGTCGTTCTTTTACTTCTACTGTTATATCTACTTGATTATCTTCGAGTTCTTGCGAGGTTAATTTGACCGTAACAAACAAATTGGTATTAATAATCTTTTTCTGGTCGGCTTCAAGTGCTTCGCTTAATTTATCCTTGACTAATTTATCTCCTTGTTTGATGGCCATATCCCTAAAAATTATTTTTTCTTTGGTTCGAAGATTACCAATAACTTTTATCTGATGCACAACCAACGAATCGGAGGCAAATACTTCTTGGAAAGCAACTTGCACTAAACAAAGACCAATAAAAAATAGACGATTAATCATTAAAAAAAGCTTATCAAAATGGGGTTTTATAGCAATGTACGAAAATCTTGTATGATAGATAACGCCAAATCTAAACTATTTTTTAAGAAATGTGATAAAATATTGTGCCATCAGGAATGTAAAACTAACTTTAAGTCATAATTTATGGAATCAACAATAAAAACCAATAAGTATGGAAACCCTATTTGTTACCGAGAAACTTAAAGAACTCTTACCAAAGATTAAATCATTTGTAGAAACAGAGCTTTATCCACTTGAGACAACCGAAAATCTTCAACATAATTTTTCGCACATAGAGCCACTGCTACAGGAAAAAAGAGTATTAGTAAAAAAAGCAGGACTTTGGGGGCTGCACTTACCCGAAGAAGATGGTGGTTTGGGTCTGAGTCTCTGTGAGTTTGGGCAGATTAGTGAAGTGTTGGCAAGTTCGCCTTTTGGGCATTTTGTATTTAATACACAAGCTCCTGATATTGGCAATACCGAGCTAATGCACAAATATGCTCCTAAGCATTTAAAAGATAAATATTTGAAGCCCTTGATGAATGGGGAAATCAGAAGTTGTTTTTCGATGACTGAACCAGAATTTGCAGGATCAAATCCAACTCGTATGGGAACTATGGCTGTAAAAGATGGCGATGATTATATAATTAATGGCCATAAATGGTTTACTTCTTCAGCCGATGGAGCAGCTTTTGCTGTTGTGATGGCTGTAACTAATCCTGAAGCAGCACCGCATAAAAGGGCAAGTCAGATTTTAGTGCCACTCGATACGCCGGGTTTTAAGTTTGTACGAAATATCCCAATAATGGGGCACGTAGGCGATAGCTGGGCTAGCCATGCGGAAGTAATCTACGATAATGTGCGTGTACCTCAAGCTAATTTAATTGGAGTAGAAGGAAGTGGATTCTTACTTGCACAAGAACGCCTCGGACCCGGACGTATTCATCATTGTATGCGATTCATTGGCATTGCCGAGCGTAGTTTCGATTTAATGTGCCGATATGCCGCTTCAAGAGAAATGGCTGAAGGTGTGATGCTAGGTGAGATGCAATTTATCCAAGGCTTTATTGCTGAAAGTAGAGCAGAAATTGATGCTGCACGATTATTAGTACTTCGTACGGCCAAAAATATAGATGAAAAAGGTGCTGCGGCTGTACGTGATGAAATTTCGATGATAAAATTTTTCACTGCCAACATGATGCTTCGTGTAATCGACCGTGCCATTCAAACTCACGGAGCATTGGGTATTACGAATGATATTTTATTATCTTATTGGTACGCTCATGAGAGAGGGGCACGTATTTATGATGGGGCTGATGAAGTTCATAAAACGGCCTTAGCTCGCGGTATTTTGAAAGGTTATGGCCTTGATACACGGAAGAAGTAGTTAAGTTTGAGAAAACTATTCAACACTAACAAACCTATAATGAAAAACTTAACGCACTTCCGTACATGTAATCTCTGTGAGGCCATGTGCGGCCTTGAAATAACAGTAACTGATGGAGTTGTGAGCAAGATAGAGGGCGATAAAAATGACTCATTCAGTAGAGGGCATATTTGTCCGAAAGCAGTTGCTTTGAAAGATATATATGAAGACCCAAACCGACTAAAATATCCAGTAAAACGAACCCCAGAGGGCTGGCAACAAATTTCTTGGGAAGAAGCTTTTGAAGAAGTTATTGAGAAAATCAAGCAAATTCAAGCAAAATGTGGCAATAATGCTGTAGCTATGTATCAGGGTAATCCCTCGATTCATAATTTAGGCACAACAATGAATTCGCCATTATTTGCCAAGTCTTTGCGAACAAAAAATATGTTTTCGGCCACCTCGGCCGACCAACTTCCGCATCATTTTGCTGCTTGGCAGATGTTTGGGCATCCGATGCTCATGCCCATTCCAGATATTGATTTTACAGATTTTATGTTAATCATTGGTGGAAATCCGATTGCATCAAATGGAAGTATTATGTCGGTGCCTGATGTAGCTAATCGCTTGAAAGCTATTCAGAAAAGAGGAGGAAAAGTAGTTGTGGTTGACCCACGCTTTACCGAAACTGCGGCCAAGGCCGACCAGCACTTCTTCATTCGCCCCGGAGCTGATGCTCTTTTGCTTCTAGCAATGATTCATATAATTTTTGCGGAGAATTTAGTGAAATTAGAGCATTTAGCTGAATTTACAGATAATGTTGACTTATTAAGAGAAATATCAAGCGATTTTACTCCCGAAAGAGTTGAACGCCAAACGGGTATTTCTGCTGAAAATATTCGCCAATTGACGCTAGATTTCACGCAAGCAAAAACCGCAGTTTGCTATGGTAGAGTAGGGGTTTCGGTGCAAACTTTTGGAAGTATTGCACAATGGCTCATTAATGCCATTAATTTATTAACAGGAAATTTGGATAAAATAGGCGGAGCAATGTTTACTGCTCCAGCCGTCGATTTTCTGGCAAGAGCAAAAACCGATAATCGTTTTAACCGTTGGCAAAGTAGGGTTAGAAAATTACCCGAATTTTTGGGTGAATTGCCAGTAGCGACGCTTTCAGAGGAAATCCTTACTGAAGGAGAAGGACAAATCAAGTGTTTAATAACAAGTTGTGGAAATCCTGTTTTATCTACACCTAATGGTGGAAAACTTGACGAAGCCCTTGAATCATTAGAATTCATGGTGGCAATTGATATTTACATCAATGAAACAACTCGCCACGCCGATATTATTCTGCCTCCTGCTACTGGGCTAGAAGTTCCACACTACGATATGACGTTCCACGTTTTAGCTGTGCGGAATACTGTTAAATTCTCGGAAGCACTTTTTTCGAAGGCTGAAGGTGCAAAATATGATTGGGAAATTTACCAAGAATTGGCCTATAGAATGGCTCATCCTACCTCAAGTAATGAAGGATTCATGGCAGAACCACCAGAACAAAAACTAGATTTAGGGCTACAATTTGGTCCTTACGGACTGTCTTTAGAAAAGCTTCGGGCAAATCCTCATGGAATAGATTTGGGGCCACTCAAAAGTTGTTTGCCAAATAGATTACTTACCGAAAATAAGCGAATTAATGCTGCTCCCGCAATTTTAGTGAAAGACATTGAGCGACTGAGTCAACAGCTTTTACAGACAGGTTCGGGTGAAGGCTTCGATTTTACGCTCATTGGAAGAAGGCATTTAAGAGATAATAATTCTTGGATGCATAATTCAGAAAGGTTGGTAAAAGGACGCAATCGCTGTACGTTAATGATACATACTGAAGATGCCAAAAGATTAAATATAGAAAATCAAGCTATCGTGAAGGTAAGTTCGCGAGTAGGTAGCGTAGAAATTCCAGTAGAAATCACCGACCAAATGATGCGTGGAGTAGTGAGCATGCCACACGGCTATGGACATGCAAGAAAGGGCGTAAAGTTAGATGTGGCCGAAAAATATGCGGGTGTAAGTATCAATGACTTAACCGATGAATTGGTTATTGATGAACTTACTGGCAATGCCGCTTTCAATAATGTGAATGTTAGAATTGAAAAGATTTAAAATAAATATTTGATAAATAGTGTCTGCCAAAACAGAAAAAATAGCTCAATCCACCCGATTTTATCGAAAAATTCATAAATGGATTTCAATACCCTTGTTTGTATTCATGTTTTTAATTGGATTCACGGGTTTGCTTTTAGGTTGGAAAAAGAATATTGGCTTATTGCCAAGTACGAAAAAAGGGTCGAATGTAGAAGTAAAAGCATGGGTTTCGCTCGATTCTATTCAAGCATCAGCACAACGGTTTGCTAAAGATAGTTTAGGGCTTTCGACTGAAATAGATAGAATTGATGTTCGTCCACAAAAAGGAGTTGCTAAAATTGTTTTCATTCAAAACTTCACTGAGTTACAGGTTGATTGTGCCACAGGAAAGGTGGTTTCGATAGCTACTAGAAAATCAGATATTATTGAAAAAATTCATGATGGTTCAATTCTTGATTTTTTTATTAAAACACCAAATGATGAAATTAAACTCTTTTATACAACAATTCTAGCTTTAGGTTTAATTTTGCTTTCTTTTAGTGGGTTTTGGTTATGGTATAATCCGAAACGCATCAAAAAACAAAAAGCACTTTGATAATTTTATAATTCTTAAGTTTTGACAATTATTACATTTTTTGCCTGTTTAGCTGCATTTGTAGCTGGTTTTATTGATTCGATAGTTGGCGGTGGAGGGCTTGTGCAAGCACCTGCTTTATTTATTTTATTCCCGCATTATTCTGTGCCACAGATTATCGGTACGAATCGCTTCGCTTCTTTTATGGGAACGGCCGTAGCTGGTTATCAGTATTCTAAAAAAGTAAAAATACCACTAAAAACGGTACTTTTTGCTGGAGTAGGGGCAGGCGTGATGTCGTATTCAGGAGCATTGATTTCGAGCCACATGAGCGAGAAAATTTTAAAGCCAACGATTCTGATTTTAATGACACTTATTGCGATTTATACCTACCGAAAGAAAGATTTAGGCCAACATGACCGCCATAAATTTGAACTAAGTAAAATTCCGATTTATGGTTTATTAATAGGTATGACAACAGGCTTCTACAATGGTTTTGTTGGACCCGGAACTGGTAGTTTGTTGGTTTTTGGTTTTGTAAGTATTGTCGGATACAATTTTCTTACAGCTTCGGCCATTTCTAAAGTCGTAAATGTTGTGGCTGATATATGCTCACTTATCTTTTTCGTGGCCAAAGGATATGTTGTTTTTGGGGTAGCTTTACCAATGATGGTTTGCAATATGGCTGGTTCATTTGTAGGAAGCCGAATGGCCTTGCTTAGAGGTAATGGCTTCATACGGGTTTTATTTTTAGTAGTAGTTTTTGGCTTAATTCTAAGATTCGGCTACGATATTCTGAAAATGTATGGATTTTATCAATGATATTTTTACTTAAATTGTAAAAGGAAAATATAAAGTCTTTATGATTTGAAAGATATTTTTTTTCTCTATTTCAACCTCATAATCACGCCCGAACTCATACATATTCTTTTAATATCTGAATAAGTAAGGCTTTAAACCTAATCAAGCAAAGGTATTTTCTATTATTTCTGCTAAATCATGGTGTTTTGGCTGAATTACCCTATTATTGTATATTCTTTGGCTGATATTTTTATAATTATTAGCTAAGGAATTTACGACATATTCAACCAAAACTATGACAAACTTACCAAAAATACTCTTCTTGGGTCTTTTGTGGGGTCAATCTTTTGCCCAAAATCTCCGAAAAATAGAGCCAGTCAAATTTTCAGAGGTTTCCATTACTGATGCTTTTTGGAAACCCAAAATGGATAAGGTAGCTACCACTACGTTGCAAGCCTGTATTGTGCAAACTGAAGTAAAAACACCTCGTATCAGAAATTTTGAGAAGGTAGCTCGTAAATTAGGTGAAAAACACGAAGGTATTTATTTCGACGACTCAGATGTCTATAAGGCTATTGAGGCGATGGCCTATTCGCTCAAAAATCATCCCGACGCTGAACTCGAAAAGAAAACCGATGAATGGATTGATAAAATTGCGGCAGCCCAATTGCCCGATGGTTATTTGAATACCTATTATACGCTCAATGGCCTCCAAAACCGCTGGACAGATATGGAAAAGCACGAAGACTATTGTGCTGGTCATCTTATCGAAGCAGCGGTGGCTTATTATAATACTACTGGCAAACGCAAATTACTCGATGTGGCTATTCGCTTTGCTAATCACATTGACGAAACTTTCCGACTTGCCAACCGTCCATGGGTTTCGGGGCATCAAGAAATAGAATTGGCTCTTGTAAAACTCTACCGAACGACTAAAGATGAGCGTTATCTAAAGCTTTCGGAGTGGTTTCTTAATCAACGAGGCAGAGGAAATGGCAAAGGCGTAATTTGGGATGATTGGAAAGACCCCGCCTATTGCCAAGATGCAATTCCTGTAAAAGACCAAAAAGAAATTACGGGTCATGCCGTGCGTGCGATGTACTTATACACAGGTGCAGCCGATGTGGCGGTAAATACGGGTGATACGGGTTATATGAACGCCATGAAAACAGTTTGGGAAGATGTTGTACACCGCAATATGTATATCACAGGAGGAATTGGTTCGTCGGGAAGTAACGAAGGTTTTAGCCAAGATTTTGATTTACCTAACGAAAATGCCTACTGCGAAACCTGTGCTTCGGTCGGAATGGTTTTTTGGAATCAGCGAATGAATGCACTCACGGGAGAAAGTAAATACATTGATGTTTTGGAAAGAAGCCTCTACAACGGAGCTTTAGATGGACTTTCGCTTAGTGGCGACCGCTTTTTCTACGGTAATCCTTTGGCTTCCATTGGGCGTCATGCTCGCCGTGAATGGTTCGGAACTGCTTGTTGCCCATCGAATATTGCTCGTTTGGTTGCCTCTTTGGGCGATTATATCTACGGAAAATCTGAGAATGGTATTTGGGTCAATCTTTTTGTAGGAAGCAATACGAATATCAAGCTGGGAAATACTGAAATTCTAACAAGTATCGAAACCAATTATCCGCTCAATGGAAAAGTGAAAATTTCGATGAATCCGAGTACAAAAACAAAATATACGCTGCACGTAAGAATTCCGAGTTGGACAACCAATGAGCCAGTTGCGGGCAATTTATACCATTACTTAGGTAATTATGCGGCAAATATCGCCATGATGGTCAATGGAAGAAAGATTGATTATAAGATCGAAAATGGCTATGCTATCATTGACAGAGAGTGGTCGGCAGGGGATATTGTGAGTTTTGAATTGCCAATGGATGTGAGAAAAATAGTGGCACGAAATGAACTGAAACAAGATAACGATAGAATGGCTCTACAACGTGGCCCCTTGGTGTATTGTGTAGAAGGCATTGATAATGAAGGTAAAGCATGGGATTTTATTGTGCCAGATAATGCCAAATTTACCGAAGTTTCGCAACAAGTTCTTAGCGAGCCAATCATTGCAATTCAGACCGATGCGACGACCTTCAAACCAACACCAGATGGTTTAAGTTTTAAGCCTGTGAAGAAGCGTATCACTGCGATTCCGTATTATACATGGTGTAATCGTGGAAGTGGACAAATGCAAGTTTGGCTCCCACGAAAAGTGAAAAATGCCATGGTGAATTATTGACATACTATTTCGGAACTGAATTTGATTCAAATTCAGTTCCGAAATCTATACAAATACGGAGCCTTATTAGCCGCACCCGTAAATTTCTTTTCGAGGCGTTCGAGTACGTTCATATCTAAGATTTTCTTTTGGAAGTTATTTCTTGCAAAAGGTTTATCATACACCGCCTCGTAGAGTTCTTGCACTTCACGAATGGTAAAAGTTTCGGGCAAAAGATTAAAGCCGATTAGTTTTTGGTCAAGGAATAATCTAAGCGTTTCGAGGGCAAATTGAACCATTTTATTATGATCCATAATCATGGACGGCAATTCTTTTACATTATACCAGTCAACAGACTCATCAAATAAACCTTTCTGCGGACTCACTTTATTGATATCAACTAATGCATAATAGCCAATGGAAACAAATCTTTTTGATAGCCAGTTAATATCATTCTCATCCAAAACACCTTGTTCGAGCCATTCTTTTTTCAAACTATTGATATTCTCAAAAATTTCGTGATTAATGCGGAAAGGCTCACCAAAAACTCTGTATTGTTCCAAAAAAATATCTTTAAGTCCAGTTCTTTCTTCTAAAATACGCTTGGCTGCTTCGTCAATACTTTCTTCTTGCTTAATAAAACCACCGGGCAAAGTATATATATCAAGTTCGACTTTTACCTTTGAAATCAATACTTTTAACTCTTTCTCTTTATACCCAAAAATCACACAATCTATTGATAGTTGCTGAATAAAATTATGTTCGTCAAAAAGTTTCATGATGGTGTGCTTTATGATTCGTAAGGATAAGTTTAATCCTTAAAATAAACCGCTTGTAAAATATTACTATTCAAAGATACAATATAAAAAAATAATATTGTCTATTTTTCAGACAATATTATTTTTATTTATACATTTGTCTCAGAAATAATTTTTCACTTCTATATCAGCCTGTTAGTATGAGAAAGCTCATTAAGATTCTCCTGTGGTCTGTTTTAGGACTCATCGTCCTGTTAGGTGGTGCTATGGCCGTATTTGTTTATAAAGTAAAACACGGTTTCCCCGTTTCTTATGAGACAGAAACTCCTAAAATTGATTTCCCTAACGACAGGCCGGCAATCTTGCTATTTTCAAAAACAACCGGATTTCGTCACAGTGGCTCAATTGATGCCTCAAAACCAATCATTGCCGATTTGGCAAAGAAAAATGGCTGGTTTCTTTACGAAACTGAAGAAGGTGGCGTATTTAATGCCGAACAATTATCAAAATTCAAGACAGTTATTTTTAATAATTCAACGGGTAGAGTTTTGAATGATGAGCAACAAAAAGCTTTAGAGCAATACGTAGAAAATGGCGGAAACCTAATCGGAATTCATGGTGCAGGTGATAATTCGCACGAATGGCCTTGGTATGTAAATAATTTGTTGGGTGCGGAGTTTTCGCACCATCCACTCAAACCGCAGTTTCAAAAAACGGATGTTTTGGTTGATGCCCAAGCCGACAGTTCGATAACTGCTCAGATTCCACAGCCTTGGAGTCATACCGATGAATGGTATGTATTTTTTGAAAATCCACGCAAAAAGGGCTTTAATATTTTATTTACAATTAATGGCGAAACTATCATTCCTAATGGGAATGTACCTATTTTGGCGAGCGATAAAAATTTCGGAATGGGCAAAGACCACCCAGTAGCCTGGTGTAAGCAAATCGGAAAAGGTAAAACATTCTATACTTCGATGGGCCATGATGAATCGGTTTGGACAGACCCAAATTTTGTAAAATTGATTGAAAATGGTATCAATTGGACGATAAAATAATTATCGTTGTTGTGGTTGTCGTAGAGACAGGGCATGCCCTGTCTCTACAATCGAAAAATAATATATATTCATAACATGACAAAAACAGCCGTAATAACAGGAGCCGCCCGAGGAATCGGTTTAGAAATAGCCAAAAGGTTTAATAGAGAAGGGTATCATGCCGTGATTCTCGACATAGATGCGGCTGAATTAGTCAAATGTGAAGAAAATTTAAAAGGTCAAGAAGGCTTTTCATTTTTCAACTGCGATGTGTCTAATCATCAGTCAGTTAGCGAAACATTTGCACAAATTACGGCTCAATTTTCGAAGGTTCATGCCCTTGTCAATAATGCAGGAATTGCCATTTTTAAACCCGCCCAAGAAGTTAGTTATGATGATTGGAGTGCGGTAATGGGCGTAAACCTAAACGGCACGTTTCTGTGTAGTCAGGCTTGTTTAGCGGCTTTAGTTGCAGGACAAGGTAGCATCGTAAATATTGCCAGTATATCGGGTGTTCGTGCCAGTACCTTACGCATTGCGTATGGCACAAGCAAGGCGGCCATCATGCACCTAACCAAACAACAAGCGGTTGAATATGGTAATTTGGGTGTGCGTGCTAATGCAGTTGCCCCAGGCCCAGTAGAAACCGAAATGGCTAAATTAGTACATAGTGCTGATATTCGTACGTCTTATGCTGATGCGATTCCGTTGGCTCGCTATGGCACAACCGAAGAAATCTCGAATGCCGTTTATTTCTTGTGTAGCGAGCAAGCAAGCTATATTAACGGGCAAATTCTTTGTGCCGATGGTGGTTTCGATGCAGCAGGAGTTGGTTTACCGAGTTTGAGAAATTAATTAAAAATCAGCGTGTCATAAAACAAAATCGAAAAATGAAACGACATATTTGGTTAGCTATTATTGCCTCAGCTTTGGGCTTTTTTGTTGATTTATACGACATCATGATTTTGAGCGTCGTCAGAAAACCCAGTCTTTTGGCTATGGGTGTAGCCGAAGCTGATTTGCTTTCCAAAGGAGTTTGGCTTATCAATATACAGATGGCAGGTATGCTTCTCGGAGGTTTTATTTGGGGAATTATCGGAGATAAAATGGGTCGATTATCAGTTCTTTTTGGCTCAATCATTTTGTATTCCTCCGCCACTTTTGCCAATGCCTATGCTCCCAATTTTGAAATATATTTATTATTAAGATTTTTAGCAGGAATTGGTTTGGCAGGCGAATTAGGTGCCGCTATCACGCTCGTAACCGAACAAATGCCTCAAAAATTCAGAGGAATTGGCCCTGCAATTATCGGTGGTTGTGGAATGTTAGGGGCAATTTTCGGAGCATTCATCGGAGGTAAATATTCTTGGCAATTTACTTATCAATTAGGTGGAGGTTTGGGTTTTGTGTTGTTGATTCTTCGTTTGGGAGTGCTTGAGTCTGGACTTTTCAACGAAATGAAAGGAAAAACCAGCAACAGAGGAGATTTGCGATTGCTTTTCAAAAACAAAGATTATATCAAAAAATACATTAGTATTTGTGTGTTAGGCTTTCCTGTTTGGTATGTCAACGGAGTAGTGATGACTTTCACGCCCGAAATTGCCAAAGCTTGGGGAATGACGCAAGCTCCGACTGTTTCAGAGGTGGTCATTTATTACTTTTTGGGACTAACCTTCGGGGATTTAACGGGTGGCTTCGTGAGTCAGTATTTCCAAAGTCGTAAAAAAGCCATTCGCTTATATTTATCGCTTTATGCCTTAGCTGCTATTGTGTTCTTTGTTGTGGGTAATCAATCTGCTTTGATTTATAAAGGTTTGATTTTGTTTTTGGGCTTTTGCGTAGGCTATTCGATTGTTTTGCTTACGCTTGCTGCCGAGCAATATGGCACAAACATCAGAGCTACCGTTACGACTTCTTCATTAAATATCCTCCGTGCAACGGTTATTCCGCAAACATTACTTTTTGAGTTTCTGAATCCATATATCGGTACGGTAAATTCGGCAATGGCGGTAGGAGTGGTGGCTATTTTGTTGGCTTTTTGGGGCCTTAGCAATTTAGAAGAAACATTCCATAAGGATTTGAATTATACAGAATCATAGAATATTGATTAACATTGCTAGAGACGTTACATGTAACGTCTCTACAAACAACGTATCCACAAACGTGAAACAAATCAAAAAAATAATCAAACAAATCTAATTTCAATTACATGAAAAAACAGCGTACAACAATCATAAAAGGGCTTTTGAAGTCGGTTTTTATGTTGTTTTTGGTCAATTCTCTGTTTGCACAAACCAAACTCAATGTATTGGTTTTTAGCAAAACGGCTGCGTTTCGCCATCAATCTATCGAAGCTGGAAAGAAGGCTTTAGAAAAAATGTCGAGAGATAAAGGTTTTGGGGTAAGTTTTACAGAAGATGCAAGCCAATTTACGGAAGCAAATCTGAAAAAATTCAATGCCGTTATCTTTTTAAATACAACGGGTGATATTTTGAATAACGAACAACAAAGTTCGTTTGAGCGATATATTCAAGCAGGTGGGGGCTATGTGGGTATTCACGCCGCCACCGATACCGAGTACGATTGGCCTTGGTATAATCAATTGGCTGGTGCATGGTTTCTCGACCACCCAATGCCAAACAATGTGCAAAAAGGTAAGTTTTATGTAACGAAAAAGAACGAACTAACCGCAGGAATGCCCGACGAGTTTGAGCGTTCGGATGAGTTTTATAGCTTTAAAGATATTTCTCCAAAAATCAATGTAGTTGTAAAAATTGATGAAAAATCTTATCAAGGAGGCAAAAATGGAGCCGACCATCCCATTAGCTGGTACCAAGAATTTAACGGTGGTCGTTCGTTTTATACCGCAATGGGGCACACCGACGAAACTTTCTCGGAGTCACTTTTCTTAAATCATCTTTGGGCTGGTATCAAATACGCAGCAGGTGGTGAAACACCAAAACCATTAGATTTCTCGAAGGCTCGTCCAGAAGAAAATCGTTTTACAAAAGTGGTTTTAGAAGAAAAGCTCGACGAGCCAGTAGAATTAACAGTTTTGGATAAAGACCGTGTACTTTTCATTCAAAGAAAAGGTGAAGTAAGACTTTATAACAACAAAACTAAGACCTTAAAAACCATCGCAAAACTTCCAGTAAGTTTGAAATATGTCAACCGTGAAGGTAAAGAATCAGTAGCAGAAGATGGCCTTTTGGGCTTAAATAAAGACCCGAAATTTGCCCAAAATCAATGGATTTATCTATTCTATTCTTCTACAAAAGGCTCTTATAACGTTCTTTCAAGATTTACAATGAAAGGTGATGAGTTGGTTTTAGAGTCGGAAAAAGAAATGCTCAAAGTAGAAACCCAACGTGAAGAATGTTGTCACACGGGTGGTTCGATTGATTGGGATAAATCAGGAAATTTGTTCCTTTCTACGGGAGATAACACTAATCCTCACGCCTCGAATGGCTATAGCCCAAGCGATGAACGCCCAGGTAGAAGCCCTTGGGATGCTCAAAAATCTTCGGCGAATACCAACGATTTACGTGGTAAAATTCTAAGAATTAAACCGCAGCCAGATGGCACTTATACTATTCCAGAAGGAAATCTTTTCCCGAAAGGAATGGAAAAAACTCGCCCAGAAATTTATACGATGGGACACCGCAACCCTTACAGAATTTCGGTTGATAAAAGAACTGGAAAATTATATTGGGGAGATGTGGGGCCCGATGCTTCAAAAGCAGACCCGAATCGTGGTGCAGCAGGAACTTGTGAGTTTGGACAAGCCTCAGCGGCTGGAAACTATGGTTGGCCTCATTTTGTGGGCGATAATAAAGCTTACAATAAATTTGATTTTGCGACCAATACTTCTGGTGCTAAATGGGATTATCTGAAACCGATGAATACTTCGCCAAACAACACTGGTTTGATTCAATTACCCGAAGCAAAAGGAGCGATGATTTGGTATTCTTATGGGAATAGTCAAGAGTTTCCGTTGCTTGGAGCGGGTGGTTGTAATCCAATGTCAGGTCCAGTTTATTATAAAGACGACTTTGCGACAGCGAATAGAGCATTCCCGAAATATTATGATGGTAAACATTTTATCTACGAGTGGATGCGTGGTTGGATAATGGCCGTAAGTTTCGATAAAGATGGAAATTATGCCTCAATGGAGCGTTTTATGCCAAGCTACAAATTCAGCAATCCGATGGATATGGAATTTGCCGATAATGGTGATTTATACATGCTTGAATACGGTAGTGGCTGGTTTACGGCCAATGATGATGCTCGCCTAATTCGTATCGAATACAATGGCGGAAATCGTAAGCCACAAATCCAAGTAGCGGCCAACCAAATGGGCGGAGCTATTCCTTTCAACCTTAAACTTACTGCTAAAGGCACAACTGATGCCGATGGTGATGTGCTGAAATATACTTGGAAGGTTACTTCTAAAAATGGCTTCGTGAAGGTAATTCCTGCACAAGATGCCAACCTAACACTTACTAAAGCAGGTGTATATAAAGCAACACTTACAGTTGATGATGGTAAAGGTGGCATCAATACGCAATCAATGGAGATTACGGCAGGAAATGAGCCACCAGTATTGAGCCTTGATATGCCAAAAGCCAATAAGAGTTTTTACATTGCCAATAAATCATTCGATTATGAAATCAAGGTAAAAGACAAAGAAGATGGAGAATTGAATAATGGAATTTCGGCAGAAAACGTAGCTGTAAATATTGATTATTTAGCAGAAGGTTATGATAAAAATATGATTGCGATGGGTCATCGTTCGGCTGATGCAAGTGCAGCGTATGCCACAGGTAAGAAATTGATTGAAGGTAGCGACTGTATGGCTTGCCACAAAAAAGATTCAAAATCTATCGGGCCAGCTTATCGTGAAGTTTCATTAAAGTATAAAGGAGATAACAAAGCTCTCGAAACTTTAACTAAGAAAATTATTTCGGGTGGAAGTGGTGTTTGGGGCGAAACAGCTATGGCGGCTCACCCACAAATTTCGACGGCCGATGCCTCTGAAATGGTAAAATATATCTTGAATATCGCCAACGAAAAACCAAAATCTTCATTGCCAGTAAAAGGTTCATTCACAACAAAAGCCCCAGCTTCTGATAAAAATAAGGGTGTGTATATTGTGCGTGCAGCTTACGAAGACCAAGGTGCTAATGGCCTACCAGCATTGAAGTCAGAGCAAAGTTTTGTATTGAGAAACTCGAAACTCGACCCTCACGGATTTGATGAGTATGTAGATATCAACAAAATGGCTTTTGGTGGAAATAACTTGGCAATTCCTTCAAAATCAGGTGCTTATATGATTTTGAAACAAGTTGATTTGACAGGCGTTTCTGAAATTCAAGTGGCGGCTACTGCTCCAAAACCACAGCTAAATGCAGCTGGTGGAGCCGTTGAAGTACGTTTAGGTAGTCCAACTGGACCATTCCTCGGACGTTCGGCTTTCTTAGAACCTTCAGATAAAATGGACTTTACGCCAAAAATGGTTTCTGTACCTCTTAATCTACCAAATAATCTTGATGGAAAACCTCAAGATGTTTGTGTGATTTTCTCGAATCCTAAAGCTGAAGGGTCGCTAATGGTAGTGATGGGTCTTGAATTTAAGATGGTTTACGAAAGCTCATTGAAAGAACCTGTGAAAGTAGAAACCTCTGCCGCCAATGATTTCTTTGTAGGAAAATGGGCAACCAAAATGATTGGTACACCAGCAGGAGATGTTTCAATTGAAATGGTGATTGAAAGAAATAATGGCGTGCTTTCGGGAAAAATGATTTCTCAACAAATGGGAAGCCAAGCTTTCGAGAAAGTAGAAGAAATAGATGGCGAAAAAATCAAATTATCATTCTCTGCCAACGGTATGAATCTCAATATGGAACTCACCAAAGAAGATGCCGATAACATCAAAGGCAAACTCATGGGAATGATTGAGGTAAAAGGAAGTAGAGTGAAGTAATTTACGATTTTGTATTTTTCTTGTAGCCATTGCCTGTGTCTACACAGGCAACACATAGTTAACATTGTCAGTGTCCTCACTGACAATGGCTTTTGTAACAATTTAAAAATTAAATAAAATGAAAAAACTAAGCTTAATCATCGTTCTTTTCGTAATGGGTCTTTCCTTCAATACATTTGCTCAGACTGCTGCCGCTGCTGCTCCAGTAACTGATTTTTATGTAGGCAAATGGGAGGTAACAATTTTAGGCACTCCGCAAGGTGATGCTAAATTTGTCGCTACAATTACTCGTAAAGATGGCAAGTTAGTAGGCGAAATGACTAACCCTGCAGAACCAACAGCGGCGGCAAATCCGATGACTAATGTGGAAGAAGCGGATGGAAAAATGACAATCTATTTCTCGGCAAGTGGTTATGATTTAAACATTCCTTTCGAAAAAGTAGATGATAATAACCTGAAAGGTCAGCTAATGGGCATGTTTGATGCCAAAGCTGTTAGAGTAAAATAAGTATTAGAAATTTTAGTAGATAAAGGAGCGGTCATTGGACCGCTCTTTTGTTTTTACATGAAAAAGTACTTTGAGAAACTTTCTAAATCGGCTAAAGGTTTTATTAGAAAGTAATTGTACCGAATGACAAAAATACCATTATCAGTTTTAGAACTCGCCACAGTAGTAGAAGGAGGAACCCACCAAAACGCTATTTCAAATACAGTAGCAATAGCCAAGTACGTAGAAACTTTAGGTTATCAACGTATTTGGATGGCCGAACATCATAATATGGAAAATATTGCGAGTTCGGCAACATCGGTTTTGATTGGCCATGTGGCTGGCAAAACCAATACGATTCGGGTTGGATCGGGCGGAATTATGTTGCCCAACCATAGTCCATTGGTGATTGCCGAGCAATTTGGAACTTTAGAAACTATTTACCCCAATCGCATAGATTTAGGCTTAGGTAGAGCTCCAGGATCCGACCAACTGACTGCAATGGCTTTGCGGAGAAATCAAGAAACTGCCCATAATTTCCCTGAAGATGTAAAGCAATTACAAGCCTATTTTAGTGAAGAAAACCGTGATGCACGTGTGAGGGCATTTCCGGGTGAAGGTTTAAATATTCCTATTTGGATATTAGGTTCGAGTACCGATAGTGCCTATCTAGCCGCCGAAATGGGACTTCCCTATGCCTTTGCTTCACATTTTGCACCTGCACAATTTCGAACAGCCATTAAGATTTATCGAAATAATTTCAAACCTTCAGAGTTTTTAGAAAAACCTTACGTAATGGCCTGCGTAAATGTTTTAGGTGCGGATACCGACGAGGAAGCCAATGTTCTGTTAAATACACTTATTACTCTTTTTGTGGGCATTATCACCAACAAACGTAAACCTTTGAGGCCCGCTGATAGACTGCCCGAAGTTTATCAAATTCCTGAGGTAAGACAAGCCGTCAATAATATGCTTGCTTGTACATTTTATGGTAGTAAAGAAACGCTTCATGCAAACCTTTCAGCCTTTATTGAAGAGACAGGCATTGATGAATTAATGGTGGCTTCGCATATTTTTGATTTAGATGCTAAACTAAAATCGTTTTCTATTTTGCAAGACGCACTACGCTTAAATTAGAATGAAGGTAAATTGTTGATTTATGAATAGCTGAGTTTTTAAAACTCAGCTATTTTTATTTACCCTTCATTGTTTGATTTTCGTAAGTTTTACTTTGAATATAGTTTAATTCAGTCCTACCAAATCACTACTTTTGTGGTAGATTTTATAACTTATTATTGCAAAATGAATCGTCAATTATCAATTCCTCTTTTTAAGAAAGTTTTATTTATACTTTTTTTATCAACACTTTCGGCTTTTGCTCAGAAAAATGATTCACTCAAAAAATCTGAACCATTACGAGCTTCGGCTAATATTCAGGTAACCAACAATGGTGTTTCACTTTTTCCAAACCTGATGCTTGGCAAGCCCGCTGCAATTATCAATTTAACAGTTGGTAAAAAACATATCTTCTTTGAACCCGAACTTCGTTGGCGATTAAACGGAGAGCCTTGGTCGTATATTTTTTGGCTAAGATACCGCCCAAAGCGTACCGAACATTTTAGCTGGCATGTGGGGGCACACCCTTCTTACGTAGTTAGACCAAATCAAGTAGTAGTGAATGGAAAGACAGAAAATCGTTGGGTGGCTCAACGTTTCTTGGCTGCGGAGTTTGTGCCTGTTTGGCATTATTCGCCTAAATTTGCTTTGGGCTTACATATTTTAGGGTCAAAAGGCTTAGATAAAAACTACGGTGTTCAGAAAAGTTCTTATGTTTCCTTACAACCACGTTTTCCGCATATTGGCATTTCAAAAGAGTATTATTTAGGCTTTTTTCCGCAGGTATTTCACTTAACTTTAGACCAAACCCAAGGAACCTACTATAGCCAAATGCTTAGTATCAATAAAATGAATTTGCCTTTTTATTTGTCAACGATTTTTACTTATAAACTTAAAGGAAATATCCCCGGTGATAATATTGTATGGAATATTGGTTTGAACGTAAAACTATAAGAAATGACCACAAACAACCCCGAATCCTTAGAAGAGTTTTATCAACGAAAGTTCGATTGGATTCCCGAAAATCTCAGTCGGGATATTGGGCATATCAATGTGTTCAGATTACCACATCCTGCCACGAAGCCCGTGCCTTATCGCCGACGTGATTTTTTTAAAGTTACGCTCTGTCGAGGCAGTAGCCGTATTCATTATGCTGATAAAGTTTTTGCTTTTGAGAAACAAGCCCTCGTTTTCTCGAATCCGTTTATACCCTACAAATGGGAGCATCTCGAAGGCGAAGTTTCGGGTTTTTATGTGATTTTCAATGCCAATTTTTTTAACCAATTCGGAAATCTGATTCAGTACGAAGTTTTTCAACCAACTGGAACTCACGTTTTTGAATTGGAAGATACCCAATTCGAGTATTTATCTGGCATTTTCGAAAAAATCGAAACCGAACTCAGTTCTGAATACATTCATAAATATGATGCCATTCGCAACCAAATTTATGAGCTGATTCACTACGCCATGAAAACTCGCCCTTCGACACTCGTAGAGCAATTGCCCATAAATGCCTCACAGCGAATTTATTGGTTGTTTTCAGAATTGCTCGAACGCCAGTTTCCGATTGATGAAAATCATACCGAAATTAAGCTAAGAACTGCTTCAGATTTTGCCGACCAGCTCAATGTGCACGTCAACCATCTCAACCGAGCGGTAAAAGAGACTGGCGGTAAAACTACATCTCAACTCATTGCCGAACGCCTGCTGCAAGAAGCCAAAATTATGTTGAAACAAAGCCTTTGGAATGTCTCTGAAATTGCTTTTGCACTTGGGTTTTCAGAGGTTACGCATTTCAATAATTTCTTCAAAAAGCATACAAATTTAAGCCCAGTGAAGTTTCGGAAGGAGTTTTGAAAGCCCCCTTATTTTTAAATACTAATGCATTTCTTCATAAAAATTTGTTTGTATACATTTTTATGAAGAAATGTTCTTTTAAAATAGAATCGAGCAGTAAAAGTGCGATTAATTGTAATTTTTACACGAATAAAATTTACCTATATGACAGTTATATAAAATTGAATAAATATATTTGTTTCTTAAAATTATTCAATTCTATATACGTAAGATGAACAGACGAGAAGTCATAAAAAATGTAGCCTTGATGTTAGGTGGGGCATTCTCTGCACCTACACTCATGGCAATGGATAATTGGGAAAGTGCTACAAATTCCAATATCAACGGTGCGGTCTTCAGCTTAACCGATTCTCAGCAAAAAATTGTTGCCGAAATTGCCGAACTTATCATTCCAAAAACAGATACTGTGGGAGCGAAGGACGTTGGCGTACCTGCATTTATTGAAATGATGTTGAAAGATTGTTATAAAGAACCTGAGCATCAGAGTTTTTTGGAAGGTTTGGCTTCAATGGAGAAAGTAAAGTTCTTGGAATTAAATACGGATGAAAGAAGAGGCGTTTTGAAATTATTGGAACAGGAAACTAAAAAAGTGACAGGAAAAACAACTCCTTTCTGGCGATTAATCAAAGAACTTACACTTTTGGGCTATTTTACGTCGGAGGCTGGTTTAAAGGCTTCGTTTGAATATGTACAGATTCCAGGAAAACTTGAACTTATCAAGCTAAAACCAAATCAGAAAGCTTATGCTTATTAATTTACGATTTTAGAATAACGATTTACTAACTAAATCGTCAATCAAACCAACATCGTAAATAGATTAAAATAAACAATCGAAAATCATGAATCTAAATATAAAAGCAAATAAAAATAATACATTCGATGCCATTGTTGTTGGCTCGGGTATGTCGGGTGGTTTTGCTGCAAAAGAATTAACCGAAAGAGGACTGAAAGTCTTAATGATTGAGCGTGGGCATGAAATAAAGCACATCGAAGGCTATGACACAGCCATGAAACAACCGTGGGAAATTGAGCATCGAGGCAAAACAACTAATCTTTCTGCCGAAGAACGTTGGGCCAATAGCCGTTTTTGGGGTCTTGGAAGTGAAGAGGTAGTGAATCATTTGACGAATGATAAGGAAAATCCTTACATCGAAAAACGTGCCTTCGACTGGATTCGTGCCTATCATACTGGCGGCAAATCAATGCACTGGGGGCGTCAGTCATATCGTTGGAATAAGCAAGATTTCGAAGCGAATGCTAAAGAAGGTATCGGTATCGACTGGCCTATTCGCTATGAAGATTTAGAACCTTGGTACACACACGTAGAGAAATTTGTGGGTGTAAGTGGGCAAAAAGAAGGCTTAGATGTATTGCCAGATGGACATTTTTTACCTGCAATGCCATTATTTGCTCCTGAGGCTCATTTCAAAAATAAAATGTTTGAAAAATTCAATCGTCCTGTTACGGTTGGTCGAGTAGCAAATCTTACGCAGCCGCAAGATGTTCATACTTCTTTGGGGCGTGCTTCGTGCCAATATCGCAATAAATGCCAAAGAGGCTGTCCGTACGGAGGGTATTATAGCTCATTATCGGGAGCAATTCCAGCAGCTATGCGAACCAATCGTTTGAGTGTTTTGCATGATTCTATTGTGGCAGAAATTATCTACGATGAACAGAAAAAACGAGCGACAGGCGTACGAATCATCAACCAAAACACCATGCTTACAGAAGAGTATTTTGCTAAAATAATCTTCTTAAATGCAGGCTCAATTAATACTGCTGCTTTGATGCTTAATTCAAAATCGAATCGTTTTCAGAATGGATTTGGCAATGATAGCGACCAAGTAGGCCGAAATCTAATGGACCACCAATTGGGTTCGGGAGCAACGGCTATGATTGATGGATTTGAAGATGATTATGTCTATGGACAACGCCCCAATGCCATGTATATTCCACGTTTCAGAAACTGGGGTAATGATAAGCAAACGTCCTACATGAGAGGTTTTGGGTATCAAGGTGGAGCAAGCCGAGAAGGTTGGAATAGGGGAGTTAATGCCGATGGTTTTGGAGCAGATTTCAAGCAAGGATTAACCAAACCAGGTGCGTGGACTATCAGTATTGGTGGTTTTGGGGAGATTTTACCAAATCCAAATAATAGAATTTACCTTGACCCTGATAAAAAGGATAAGTGGGGTATTCCGATGATTGTAACCGATGCCGCATTTGTAGAAAACGATTGGGCGATGCGTAAAGACATCATTGCCTCTGCAGTAGAAATGCTTGAAACCGCTGGTTTTAAGAAAGTAACGCCTTATGACCGCCCGACACACATGGGTTTAGGTATCCATGATATGGGAACTGCCCGCATGGGACGTGACCCTAAAACTTCGGTGTTGAATGCTTTCAACCAAGTTCATGATTGTAAAAACGTATTCGTAACTGATGGTGCTGCCATGACTTCGGCTTCGTGCGTAAATCCGTCTATCACCTATATGGCACTTACCGCTCGTGCAGCTGATTTTGCCGTGAAAGCTTTGAAGAAAAGAGATTTATAATTTAATGTGCCACAAGATATAAATTTATTGATGCCTTGTGGCACAACTACATACATGAAAAAACAACTAACACTCCTATTATTTATTGTATTTCTTGGCCTAAAAGGTGGTTTTGCACAAGAAATTCCGAAAGAATTAGAAAATATTATCTCTCCCGAAGTAAACAAGGATGGGACGGTAACGTTTAGATTTTTTGCTCCTCATGCAGATTCTGTTCAGCTTACTTCCGATTTTCTGCCTCCTGTAAAAGTAAAAACTCGTTTTGGTTTACAAGATGGCCCAGGTACCATTAATTTAACCAAAGATAAAAACGGACTTTGGACATATACCTCAAAACCACTTGAATCAGAGCTTTATAGTTATACCTTTCTTGTAGATGGTATCAGAACTAATGATGCTAACAGTCCTTATGCTTTCAGAAATGCAGCGGCCTTAACCAATGTGTTTATCGTAGGAAATGGTCGTGCTGATTTGTATAAAACTAATGATGTTTCGCACGGTTCGGTTACGCATTGCTGGTATCCGTCAGCAGGATTAAAAATGAATAGAAGGCTAACTGTTTATACACCAGCGGGTTATGAGCAATCTGCCGAAAAATATCCCGTTCTTTATTTGTTGCACGGTGCTGGTGGTGATGAAGATTCGTGGGCAGCACATGGGCGTGCAGTTCAGATTCTTGATAATTTGATTGCTCAAGGAAAAGCAAAGCCGATGATTGTGGTGATGCCCAATGGAAATGTAGTGCAAGATGGTGGTTATGGACAAGGAAAAGAGGGCTTTTATAAACCAGAATTTTTATTGCCACGCTCGATGAACGGTGAATACGAAGCCAATTTCATGGATATTATCAATTATGTTGAAAAGACTTTTCGAGTGAAAGCTGATAAGCAAAATCGTGCGATTGCTGGACTTTCGATGGGTGGATTTCATACGATGCACATCAGCCGATATTTTCCAAATACATTCGATTACGTTGGACTTTATTCAGCAGCATTAATGCCACGTGAAGATGCTACTGGTAAAGTATATAGCAATATAGATGCTACCTTAAAAATACAGAAAGAGAATGGCCTAAAACTCTATTATATAGCAATTGGGAGAGATGATTTTCTGTATCAAGCCAATGTTGATTTCAGAAAAAAACTCGATGGTTTGGGAATGAAGTATGAATATTTAGAAACAGGCGAAGGGCATATATGGAAGCTTTGGCGAATTTATTTGGCCGATTTTGCTCCGAAACTATTCAAATAACATCTTTTATGAATTGGCAGAAAGCATATCAATCAGATTTCTGCCGATTCATGTTTTTATTTATCATACATCCAAAACTTGTCTGCCTTTTTCTCCAATTCTTTCAAGAGTTTCTTGGGTAATATATCGCTTCTGGTCAATTTGCTGAGGTTGGTCACGGGTACAGAAATAACTATGAACGCTGCGGCGGTCGTGTGCCGTATGATTGGTTGTTCCTCCATGCCAAACGTGTGAATTAAAAATGAATACCGACCCAGCGGGAGCAATTATACGAATCTCATCGGGATGTTTTTCGTTGGTATCGGCCATTGCTTCATCTGGTAAAATACTCAATTTGTGGGTTTTAGGTACAATTCGTGTCGAGCCGTTTAGTTCCGTAAAATCATCTAATAACCATATACTATTACAAACTTTATAATGGCCGTTGGCTACCGCATTTTTATAGTCAACGTGTAGCTTTTGGTGTCCTTTGCCGGGTTTTGCGGCTCGATAATTCAACGACGATAATTTATATGCTTGCCCTAATACGGCTTCAATTCCTGCCAAAACTCTTGGGTGCGTATAAAAAATATCAAAAACTTGTCCTTTATTTACCAAGTCGGCGAGTCGGTCAGCACCTTCTTCTTTTGGGTGACGAATATATTTTGATTCAGCCAATTCAGCACCAGCATTCTCTCCTTCATGCTCTTGAATAGCTGCCAACCTATCATTAATTTCTTTGACTTGCTCTTTACTCAAAAGTTGGCCTAAATTAAGATAGCCATTTTCATCTAAAAAATCAATTTCTTCTTTTGTAAGCATAGTTTCAACGATAAAAAATAAATATAATACTGTGTTAAAGCATTTAATTATGCTTTTTTGAACCTGTATAAATACGGTGCTTTATTTTGTGCACCTGTGAATTTTTTTTCGAGGCGTTCGAGTACGTCTAAATCGAGAATTTTCTTCTGAAAATTATTCATGGCAAAAGGTCGGTCATACACGGCCTCATAAAGTTCTTGCACTTCCTTCATCGTGAATGTTTCGGCCAATAAATTAAACCCAATGAGCTTTCTATCAAGGTTTTGTTGGAGAGCCTCAAGGGCATAACTTAGTATTTCGTTGTGGTCGTGCATCATTTCTGGAATATCTTTTATATTTATCCATTCAACACATTCATCAAGTTCGCCTACTTGCGGGTTTACTTTACTGATTTCTACTAATGCATAAAAACCAATACAAATAAAGCGGTCTGTTATCCATTCGGCATCTGCCTCGTTATATTTTTGAGTAATATAGGGTAATAATAATTCCCGATATTTACTTTTAATGATTCGATTTTCATTTCCAAAAACTCGAAATTGTTCTAAATAGATATTTTCGAGATTAGTACGCTCTTTCAAAATTCGGTTGGCGGCGTTTTCAATACTCTCTGTTTTCATAATATAGCCACCAGGTAGATTCCAAATTCCTTCACCAATTTTTTTCTTGGCTATCAAAACCTTTAATTCTTTATTTTCATATCCAAATATCACGCAATCAATCGAAAGATTGGCAATGTATTTTTCAGTTCCGAACTCCTTCATTTTTATTGAATACTTAATGCTGCTTGCAAAAGTACATTTATCTAATCGCATTTTAAAATACTGAGAATAATACTATTCAAATAAATTATTGTGATTTTTTTATTTTCTTTTTTTTAGAAAATAAAAATTACTTATTACATTTGAATCATCTATTCAATTTTATACTTACAAACATGAAAAAACTCATCTTATTTGTGCTGATACTAAGTAGCTTAGGCACGAAGGCTCAAATCTCGAAAGATTCATTAGCCATTATTCGATTGTTAGAAAAAGAAGGTGTCGCTTGGCGTAAAGGCGATGTGAAAGGCTTTACCGACTGCTGGGTAGCAAGGCCTAAAGGGAGAATTTTCAACTCATCAGCAGATGGCAAAAGTAGGGTTGCTTCGACTTCTATGATGCAGAATCCGCCTGTGAATTTAATGGGTGGAGGTGGATTTTCGGTACATTCTAATCATGATATGAGTGTAAGCGGTAATACGGCTTGGGTAAGCCATGATGAGGTTTCAATAAGTAAAGAAGGAAAAGAAACACTATCTCGTGAAGTTAGACTTTTAGAGAAAATTGCTGGAAACTGGAAATTAGTAGGCCAATCGGCTCATTTTTATAATCGTGAAACACCCAAAACTGATACGACGAGTTTTATTCATACAGTAGATATTACAAATGGCCATATCGAAACCATTCTCTCAATAAATAAGCATTTCGAAGCTCCCAATTGGCACCCAGATAATTATTTGATTTTAAATAGTTTGGGTAAAATTTATACATTAGATTTGAATTCGAAAAAATTGAATTTGCTTAATACTGGTTTTGCAACAGCTTGTAATAATGACCACGGAATTTCACCAGATAAGAAGTGGTTGGTGGTAAGTCATAATGTGAAAGATGACCCTTCGCCTAAGCGTTATAAGTCGGCTATATTTATATTACCGATTCGTGGAGGTGAGCCTCGAAGAATAACCCCAGAAGTGGTTTCGTATTGGCATGGGTGGACTCCCGACGGAAAAACATTAGCTTATTGCGGAGAACGAAATGGAAATTATGACATATACACGATTAGTACAGAAGGAGGAGCTGAAAAAAGATTGACAGATAGCGAAGGTTTAGATGATGGCCCAGATTATTCACCAGATGGCAAGTATATTTATTTTAATTCGTATCGAACTGGACACATGCAAATTTGGCGAATGCAGGCCGATGGTTCGAATCCCGAACAATTGACATTCGATGAAAATTCAAATTGGTTTGCTCACCCATCGCCTGATGGTAAATGGATTGCCTATATTTCGTATATGTCAGATGAAAAGCAAGCACATTTGTTTGGAAAGCAAGTGAAACTCCGCCTAATGGATGTAAAAACAAAGGAAATAAAAGACCTAACGCCTGTTTTTTTTGGTGGACAAGGCACCATCAATGTACCTTCGTGGAGTGCCGATAGCAAGAAAATAGCGTTTGTGAGTTATTCTGTGAAATAATTTGGTTTAAATTCATTGCTAAAATCATTGTAATCTGCTGTTTTCGTCGACGTAGAGTAGAGACAAGCCATGCCGAGCGACGGTCGCCTTGTCTCTATAATGTGGCAACACTCCCAATAAATAAAAACTATTTAACTCTATAATCAAAACATGAAAAACGACAATTCAAATTCACGTAGGAAGTTTCTACAACAAATAGGTGCTACCAGCTTGGTGGCGGCTTCATCGCCCTTGACTTCTTTTGCTAATCAAGCAAAAGCAGAAGAGAGAATTTTACAGTATGAGAAAAAAATTACAGCTAATGATAAAATCAGAATTGGTGTTATTGGCTACGGTGTTCAAGGGCATTTTGATTTACGTACTGCTCTAAAAGTACCGGGGGTTGAATTGGCAGGTATCTGCGATTTATACAATGGCAGACTTGAAAATGCCAAGGAGCAATTTGGTAAAGAGCTTTTCACTACCAATAATTACAAAGATATTTTAGATAAAAAAGACATTGATGCTGTGCTGATTTGTACGCATGATGTGTGGCACGCTCGAATTGCCTTAGATGCTTTGGCGAAAGGAAAACACGTTTATTGCGAAAAACCGATGGTTTATAAAATTAGTGAAGGATATCCTGTAATGGCCGCCGCTAAAAAATCGGGGAAAGTATTTCAAGTGGGTAGCCAACGTGTAAGTAGTATTGGTTATGCCAAAGCCAAAGAATTGTTGGCTGCTGGTGAAATCGGAAAACTCAACATGGTAAATGCAGTGTATGACCGCCAGAGCTCGATTGGGGCGTGGGAATACACCATTCCGAAAGATGCTGATGCCATGACAACGAACTGGGGAAAATTTATTGAAGCTACCGAAAAAATGGCTTTTGATGCTAAAAAATTCTTCTGGTGGAGAGCTTTCAAAGAAGTAGGCACGGGCGTAGCTGGAGATTTATTCATCCATTTACTAAGTGGAAGTCATTTCATGACTAATTCAAAAGGCCCTGAGACGATATACAGTACTGGCCAGTTTAGCTATTGGAAAGATGGACGAAATCTCCCAGATGTGATGTCGGGTGTGATGCAGTATCCTGATAGCCCAGAGCATCCAGCTTTTCAGATGACCTTACAAGTAAACTTTATTAGTGGTACTGGTGGTCAGGAAATTATTCAATTGGTTGGTTCAGAGGGAGTTATTAGAGTGCAAGGCAATAATATTTCGATAAAACATAGTCTGATGCCCGAAGCCCCAGGTTTTGGTGGCTACGATTCGGTCTTTACTTTCTCGAAAAGTATGCAAGACGAAATGACTGCCGAATACAACGCTAAATGGACAACAGAGCAACGTAAAAGAAAAACTAAAGAGGATATTATCTTTAAAGCTCCCGATGGCTACGATGACCATTTAGACCATTTTACTAATTTCTTTGATGCCATTCGTACAGGAAAACAAGTAGTTGAAGATGCTGAGTTTGGTTTTAGAGCTGCCGCTCCAGCACTATCTTGTAATGAAAGTTATCTTAGTAAAAAAATTATCAAGTGGGACCCAGTGAATCTGAAATTGAAAGCATAGATTCACCCAATAGAAACGCCATCAGTATTCAGTTATTGATGGCGTTTTTGTTGATGATTGTTTTATATCCAAAATCTTTAAGAATAAATCGCCATCTGTTTGTTTTTCGTAAGTTTCTATTTGAAAAACATTGTTTTTTACAGACATTTATGTAGATTTTTGTAAATTGAGTAATTTATTATGTCGGTTCATGATTAGTTAAAGAAACATTAGTTTGAAACCTAAAAACATGCAAAACACAAAAAATATCAATCGTCGTTCATTTCTTAAAGTTTCTACTCTTTCGGGAGGTGGATTTATGCTTGGTATCAGTTTTTTGTCAAGTATAAATTCACTCGGCAAGTCGGTTGATAATTCACAATTAGCTAATCTGCCGCTTGATTTCAATGAACTCAACGGATTTGTAAAAATTACGGCAGATAACATAATCAAAATCATGGCACCCAATCCCGAAGGTGGGCAAGGCGTCAAGACCTCGATGCCAATGATTGTTGCTGAAGAATTAGACGTTGATTTCTCTAAAATCATAATTGAGCAAGCCGATTTAGATACCAAACATTTTACCCGACAGTTTATTGGTGGTAGTCAAGCTATCCATCAAGGCTGGAAAGCCTTACGGACAGCAGGTGCAGCAGCTCGCCAAATGCTTATAGAAGCAGCAGCTAAAACGTGGAATGTCCCAGTAGAAGAAATTATCACAAATTTGGGCGTTATTTACCATAAAAACTCTGGTAAATCTGCAAAATATGGAGAGATGGCAACCGCTGCCGCTCAAATTTCAGTACCGAAAGAAGTAAAATTAAAAAATGTAAAAGACTTCAAAATCATCGGAAAAAGTCAGCGAAATGTAGATTTGGAGAAAATTGTTTCAGGAAAACCTCTTTTTGGAATAGATACCAAAGTAGATGGAATGTTGATAGCCATGATTATACACCCACCTGCAATGGGTTTAACTTTCAAAAGTATTCAAAATGAAGCAATAGTCAAGAAAATGAAAGGAATTAAGGGTGTTTTTCCTATCAAAATTTTTAATAATGATTACGAAAAAACATTCTTTGATACGACCCAATTTAACGAAGTAGTGGCGATTGTAGGCAATAGCACCTGGGAGGTAATGCAAGCTAAAAAGGCTTTAAAAGTAAGTTGGGAAGAACAAGCCGCTTTTACCCAAAAACGTAATATGATGGGTAGAAAAACAGAAGAAAAAATACCCGCAGGTTTAGAAAATTCAACCAACCACGCAGCAAAATTAGCCGAAGGATTAGCTAAACCAGCAAATGTTCGTCGAAAAGATGGAGATATAGAAAATGCTTTCAAAAATGCAGCAAAAGTAGTAGAGCGAACCTATAATGCTCCATTCTTAGCACATAATTGTATGGAACCCATGAACTTCTTCGCTCATGTAACTGAAGAAAAAGTTCTTTTGTCAGGGCCGCTACAAAAACCCGAATTTACCGAACAAACACTTTCTGCTCGTTTGGGAATTCCTTTAGAGAAAATTGACATAAAAATGACTCGTTTGGGTGGCGGTTTTGGCCGACGTTCGTATGCTCATTGGTTAGTAGAGGCTGCATTGATTTCACAAAAAGTTAAAGCACCCATAAAATTGATTTACACCCGTGAGGACGACATGACCGCTGGAATTTATCGCCCCACATACACCGCAAAATACCGAGCAGCACTCGATGCCGATAATAATTTGATTGGTTTTCATGTAAAAGTAGGAGGAATGCCTCAGAGTCCACTTGCAGCAAATCGTTTTCCTGCTGGAGCAATTGATAATTATTTGGCCGAAGATTTTACAATTGATACCAATATAACTGTGGGTTCTTACAGAGCTCCACATTCTAATTTTATGGCTGCTGCCGAACAGTCTTTTCTTGATGAAGTAGCCGAAGTAGCAGGTAAAGACCCGATTGCTTTCAGAATAGGTTTATTGAACCGAGCCAAAGATAATCCAGTAGGTAAAAACAACGATTATGATGCCAGTAGATTCATAAAAGTATTAGAGTTAGTGCGAGAAAAATCTAATTGGGAGGCCACAAAAACAAGCAAGAAATTAGGTTTTTCAGCCTATTTCTGTCATGATTCGTATGCTGCCCACGTACTTGACTTAGAGATGAAAGAAGGTGCACCACAAATAAATAAAGTTTGGTGTGCTATTGATTGTGGAATTGTCGTAAACCCCGATGCCGCCAAAAACATGGCAGAAGGGGGCATCGTTGATGCTGTTGGAGCTGCTATGTACGGAAAAATGACTTTTACAAAAGGCGTACCCGATGCCAATAATTTTCATAATTATCGCATGATTCGCCACAACGAAGCTCCTAAAGTTATTGAGGTATTTTTTGTAGAAAATACTGAAGACCCAACAGGAATGGGCGAACCTGCTTATCCACCTGTTCATGCGGCTTTGGCAAATGCCCTTTATAAAGCTACTGGCAAGCGTTTGTATAATCAACCTTTTGGAGAAAGTATTTAGATTGTTTGATTTTTGTAAGTTTATCTTTAAAAATTTAATTCATGCGATATTCATTGGGGGTAACTCCTACTTTTAGCTTAAAAAAACGAGTAAAATGCTGTGGATATTTAAACCCTAATTCGTAAGCAATTTCACTGACAGATTTTGTTGTGTCAAAAATTCGTTCTTTAGCAATTTCGAGAAGTTTTAAATGGATAAATTCTAAGGCAGATTTGCCTGTTTCTTTCTTGATTAAATCTCCAAAATACTTTACTGAAATATTTAATTTTTCAGCACAATAAGCAACTGTTGGCAAACCTTCGATAGCTAATTTATCAGAATTGAAATAGTTGTCTAATAGGGTTTCAAATTTTTCAACCATACCTTTATTGGCTTGTTCTCTGACGATAAACTGGCGGTCATAAAAACGAATACAATAATTTAAGAATAGTTCAATCGTATTGGCAATAAGTTTTCTGCTGTACTTATCAATGGGGCGGTCAATTTCGGTTTGAATTTTCTCAAAACAATCCAGAACAAAAAGTCGCTCTTTTTCCGAGATATGCAATGCCTCGTTTACATGGTACGAAAAGTAAGTATAGTCTTTCATGTTTTGCCCCAATGAAGTTCCTCGAATCAAATCGGGGTGAAAAAATAAGACTATACCCGAAGGTTGATGCAAGCCCTTTTCATTTACCTCCTCAATTTCTACCACTTGACCAGGAGCAATAAAAACCAATGTGCCGCTTTGATAATCATAGTAATTACGCCCATATTTCATGGCACTACATTTGGCATCTTTCAAGAAAATACTGTACAATTCAAAATGTACTTTCATCGCAGGACCAGCTCCAGATTTTGATAAATCTACAATCGTAACCAATGGATTACCCGTTTGAATGCCATTAAATTTATTGATTTCTTCAATATTTCCGAGTTTCACTATTTCTTTCATATTGCTTTTTTTATGAAAACAAATTTACCTTCTTTCAGTCATATTAAGTGTTAGTTTCGGGAAAAGTGGTAGCAAAAACAGGAATTTGTATAAGAAAAGCCATGATAATATTCAGAATTTTGCATAAGAAATTTAAAACTAAATTCTCGGGAAAATGAAAAAATATTTTTTATTACTTGTTCTTTCAAGCTTTTTAACAATGACTTACGCTCAAAAAACAACCGAACAACGCCTGCAAGAAATAGAAGACCGTTTAGCTTTGAAAGCCTTAGTAGATGAGTTTTCTGTTTTAGCAGATAGAAAAGATATTGTCAACCAAATGTTGCTTTTCACAGAAGATGCCAAAGTAGAATCAGTAAACAACGGTCAAGCAATAGTATTATCAGGTAAAAAGCAAATTGGTGATGCCTTTGAGGGCTTTCTTAGCCTTTTTGAAGTAGTATATCATATCAACGGACAACAAACTATAACAATTACTGGAGATAAAGCTACGGGTATTGCCTATTGTTCAGTTTCATTGATTGGAGTGCAAAATGGAAAAAGGATGAAAAACGATATGGGTGTTATTTACAATGATGAATATGTAAAGATTAAAGGTAAATGGTTGATAGCCAATAGAAAATCTAACTTTACTTGGCGTAATTCACAACTCCTTAGCGAGTAATTTTATATGTTTGAATTTCGTAATTATTTGTTTGAAAAACGTTGTTTTTTTCAGGGTTTTAAATAGATTTTTGTATTGTGAATAATTCACTCACTCATTCTTAATTAAATTATGGCAAAGTATTCTTTAAAAATAAATGGGAAAACTCAACAAATTGATGTTGACCCTTCAACTCCTATCTTGTGGGTTTTGCGTGACCACCTGAATATGCCGGGTACTAAATTTGGCTGCGGTATGGCTCAGTGCGGAGCTTGTACTGTTCACCTCGATGGCAATGCTGTACGTTCATGTAGTTTGCCAGTTTCGGCAGTAGGAAAAGGTGCCATTACAACTATCGAAGGGCTTTCGGCTGATGCTTCTCATCCAGTGCAAAAAGCTTGGCTCGAACACGATGTGGCTCAATGTGGTTATTGTCAATCTGGACAAATCATGTCTGCAGCGGCTCTACTAAAAAGTAATCCAAATCCGACCGATGAAGAAATTGACGCTTATATGAGTGGTAATATTTGCCGTTGTGGAACTTATCTCCGAATCAAAGAGGCTATCAAAGCTGCTGCTAAAAAGTAAACATTTAACCAAAATTTGAAGAATGAAAAATACTAAAAATATTGATAGACGTTCATTTCTCAAATCTTCTGCCTTGGCAGGAGGGGGAATGATGTTGAGTTTTAGCTGGTTTTCGGAGGCAAAAGCCGCTGAAAAAGTAGCCTCATTAAATTTGACTGAAACTTGGAGTGAACTTGCTGCCTATATCAAGATTACACCCGATAACGTGATAAAAATTTTGGTTCCAAACCCCGAATTTGGACAAAATGTGATGACTTCTCTGCCTATGATGGTGGCCGAAGAATTGGATTGTGATTGGAAAAATGTGGTCGTTGAAATGGGTACACACGATAATGTGAAGTACGGGCCACAGTTTACGGGTGGAAGTAACTCTGTCAGAATGTATTGGAAACCACTCAGAAATGCAGGAGCAGCGGCACGTCAAATGCTTATTGAGGCGGCGGCACAAACTTGGGGTGTTTCGGCTTCCGAAATCACAACTAAAGCAGGTGTGTTATCGCATTCGAGTGGAAAATCGGCAAAATATGGCGAAATGGCAGCCAAAGCGGCAACTTTGGCGATTCCGAAAGATGTAAAACTAAAAGCTCCTAAAGATTTTTCGATTGTAAGAAAATCAAAGAAAAATACCGAAGGGGTAAAAGTAGTTACGGGCAAACCTCTTTTCGGAATGGATTATCGTGTAGATGGAATGTTGATTGCTATGATTCAACATCCGCCAGCATTTGGTATGAAACTCAAATCGTTTGATGCCACAGCCGCTAAAAAAATGCCTGGTATCAAAGATATATTTAGCATAAAACTATATGATGATGGCTTTGAGCAAGCTGGTTTTGATACCCGTGCTTTCAACGAAATGATTGCGATTGTGGGTAACTCTACTTGGGAAGTCATGAACGCCCGCAAAAAAATAAATGCTCAATGGGAAGCTGCTGGCGATGTGAAAGATACAATGATGGGCAGAGGCGGAAAAACTGAAAAGATAGTTCCTGGAAGATTAGAAACCACCAGCAATCAGTTGGAAATGATGGCCGAGTATGCCAAGAAACCAGCTCAACAACTCCGCAAAGATGGCGACCCAGAAGCGGCATTCAAGAACGCTGCACAAATTATCGAACGAACTTACAATGCACCGTTTTTGGCACATAATACAATGGAGCCGATGAACTTCTTTGCTCATGTACAAGAAGATAAAGCTTTGGTAGCTGGGCCTTTGCAAGCACCAGGTTGGGTAGAACCATCGCTCGCAAAGATTCTAAACCTACCTCCTGATAAAATCGAAATTCAGATGACTCGCATGGGTGGAGGTTTTGGGCGTCGGGCGTATGGCTCGTATGTGTATGAGGCTGCTCGTATTTCTCAGAAAATGAAAGCCCCTATTAAGCTAATTTATACCCGTGAAGACGATATGAGTTACGGTATTTATCGCCCAATGTACACGGCTACCTATCGTGCCGCACTCGATGCCAATAAAAATCTAATTGCTTTTCATGTAAAAGGTGGTGGAATTCCTGAAAATCCGGTTCATGCCAATCGTTTTCCAGCGGGAGCAGTAGATAATTATTTAGCCGAAGGCTGGGAAATTCCCTCAAACATTACGATTGGTGCTTTTAGAGCCCCTCGTTCTAACTTTAATGCGGCTGCCGAACAATCGTTTTTGGATGAATTGGCCGAAGCAATGGGTAAAGACCCAATCGAGATGCGTCTTGAATTACTGAAAAAAGCAAAGACAAATCCAGTTGGCAAAAACAATGACTATGATGCCGACCGATACATTGGTGTTTTAGAATTATTGAAAGAAAAATCAGGTTGGGGAAAACCCGAAAATGCAGCTAAAAAACGTGGGGTAGCCGCCTATTTCTGTCATGCTTCTTATGCTGGCCACGTGGTAGATATGGTAATGCGTGATGGACAACCTTTTGTAGAATCGGTAACTTCAGCGGTTGATTGTGGTGTAGTTGTAAATCCAGATGCCGCCCGAAATATGGTGCAAGGTGCTGTGGTAGATGGAATCGGGCAATCGTTTTATGGAGCTTTAACACATAAAGATGGAGCTGCTGAGCAAAGTAATTTCCATAATTATCGAATGATTCGCCATAATGAAGCTCCGAAAAAAATAGATGTTCATTTTGTAGAAAACGATATCGACCCAACAGGTCTTGGTGAACCACCATTTCCACCAGTTTTTGGAGCGGTAGCGAATGCTTTGTTTAAAACAACAGGTCAACGCTATTATAACCAGCCATTTACAAGCGAACAGCCTAAGACTAAGTCGTAAGAAAAAAGAGGGTCAATATTGACCCTCTTTTTTCTTTGAATTTTTAACCTTTACTTTTTCATTGGAAAAATTCCTTGTAATTGCTCATCTCTTAGCCAGATACTAAACCAAACTAATATACCGAATATAACTGGGGCAAATATCATACCGGGAGTGTCTTTGTGAATAATGTGTGTAGCTACCGCTCCACCAAGCCAAGCTGTTATGAAGAGTGCACCTAAAAAAGTAGTTTTTGGATAGGCAAATAGAACTGTGGATATAAGTAAAATAATGCCAAGATACATGACACTTTCAGCAGGATAACCAAAATCTGTGGCTGCTTTAACAGCTGATTCGGTCTGTAAAAGGTTATTAGTTGCTCCTAAAAGGAACATAATTGAAATAATTCCCTGCAGACCATAGGAGGTGTACAGGCGACTTTTTGAAATGTTCATAATAATTAGGTTTAGAGTTTTCTTAAAGAAAGATAGCTTTTGAGGTGGATATTTACAAGTAATTGAGAAGAAAATTATTGATAGTTGGTTTTTATCTTTGACAAAGTTTTAAACTTTATCAAAGATAAAAAGGTAAAAACGATTGAATATTATAATTCAACAACGAAATTTTGATTTTCATTTTGAATACTAAAATGATTTTTAATAAACCATTTTTCAGAACCAAACCATTGCAACACTTCATTTCTAGCCAGTTTGGTTTGTTGTGTACTTAAAAAACTATGATACGATGAGTGAGTATAGTCTTTGAAATCTGTTACAAAACTATGTTTTTGAGGGTTTTGATGTATATATATTATTGTACGAGTTAAGTATGCATCACTATTAATTTGTTTTCGCTTAAAAGGTGTTTCAAATAAACTTCCCGTTCGGTTGTAAATCTTATTGAAACTTTGAGTATAGCTACTAAACAACTTAGCAAATTGTTTACTGATAATATGTTCGATACTATGAAGTCCTTCATTTTGGAAGCTTCTATTTTCGGTTAAACTTCTAATTGTTGTCTCTTCTTTTACTCTAATCAGCAAATGGAAATGATTTTTTAGCAAGCAATAGGCATAAGTATCAACATAGTCAGAGAGGTAGAGTGCATATTTGCTTAAAAAGAAGGTTTAGTTTTTTTCTTGAATAAATAAATTGGTGCTATTAATGCCACGATTATAGATATGATAGTAGCAGTTACTTTCTAGAAAGTCCATGTGAATTTGGTGTTTAATTGAGGCTCTAAATATACTATTTTTTGAAATACTTTCAAGAGTTTAGAAAAGTGTAGATTTGTTTGATTTTCATAAGAATCTGTTTGAAATTGGTTAGAAAACTATGACAAAGTTTCAGAACTTTGTCATGGTTAAATATACTAATATGCAGACAAGAAAATTAGGAAATCAAGGCCTTGAAGTATCGGCCATTGGCTTAGGTTGTATGGGAATGAGTTTTTCTTATGCTCCTTTTCCACCGAAAGAAGATTCAATAAAACTTATCAGAGATGCTGTTGAGCAAGGAATTACATTTTTCGATACGGCCGAAGTCTATGGGCCATATAATAATGAAGAAATTGTAGGTGAAGCCTTAAAACCATTCAAAAATCAAGGTATTATCATTGCCACAAAGTTTGGTTTTGATATCCAAGATGGAAAAATGGTGGGAGTAAATTCTCACCCCGATAACATCCGAAGTGTAGTAGATGCTTCTTTACAAAGATTAGGTGTTGAATGTATTGATTTGCTTTATCAGCACCGAGTTGATCCTAAAGTGCCCATCGAAGACGTAGCAGGAACAGTGAAAGATTTGATTCAGGCAGGAAAAGTGAAATATTTTGGACTTTCGGAGGCGGGAGCCAACACCATTCGAAAAGCCCATGCGGTTTTGCCTGTTTCGGCTTTGCAAAGCGAATACTCACTTTGGACACGTAATCACGAAATAGAAATCATTCCTACTATCGAAGAACTAGGTATTGGTTTTGTTCCATTTAGTCCACTAGGAAAAGGTTTCTTGACGGGCACAATTGATGAGAAGCGTAAGTTTGAACCGCAAGATATTCGTGCAATCATTCCGAGGTTTACCGAAGAGGCTCGCATGGCTAACAAAGCATTGGTTGATGTGATTGCAGGTTTTGCACAAAAGCATAATGCTACAAACGCTCAAATAGCTTTGGCTTGGGTTTTGGCAAGAAACTCAATGACTGTTCCGATTCCAGGAACAACCAAACTTCATCGTTTGATTGAAAATATTGGGGCAGCTAATATCCAACTTTCAACAGCGGAAATCAACGAATTAACGATGGCCTCAGAAGCTGTAAAAGTGGTTGGAACTCGATATACGGAGGCTCAAGAAAAAGCAACAGGGTTGTAAAGCAGCAAACTCTAAGTTATATTGCCATTAATCCACTCAAAAAGGTGTATTAGTGGCATTTATCTTTTATTTATCATACTCTTCTAAGAGAAACGCTTAAATGGACAAAAATAATAATCGCTTTTTATTAATAATTATTCTTGGTTTACTTTCAGCCATAGGAGCATTTTCAATTGATACTTATTTATCGGGTTTCCCGATTATGGCTTCCGATTTACACGTTTCAGTCGATGATGTTTCTTATTCATTATCAAGCTTTTTCGTAGGTATTTCGATTGGACAAATGCTTTATGGCCCCTTGCTCGATCGTTTTGGTCGTAAAAAGCCTTTAATTGTAGGGCTGGTAATCTACGTTTTGGCTTCGATGGGTTGTGCAGTTTCCACCTCGCTCGAAATGTTGGTAGTTTTTCGTTTCTTACAAGCTTTGGGAGGATGCGTAGGTATGGTTACTCCGAGAGCTATCGTTCGTGATACTTTTCCTATTCAAGAAAGTGCTAAAATATTTTCTACGCTTATTCTAATTCTTGGGGTTTCGCCCATTATTGCTCCTTCAGTTGGCAGCTTGATGATAACAACTATGGGTTGGCATTCAGTTTTTTGGCTACAAGCTATTATTGGAGTTGTACTGTTTTTAGCCGTTTTATTTTTATTAGCAGAAAGTAAGAAGGCCGATGATTCTATTTCTTTAAAACCCGAGCATGTAACCAAAGTATTTTGGGGAATTGCTCGAAACCCACAATTTATTACGTTTTCGGTAGCAGGTTCGTTGGTTTCAGGGGCAATTTACGCCTATTTATCTGGTTCACCTTTTGTATTTATGGAGATATTTAAGGTAAGTGAACAACAGTATGGAATTATTTTTGGGGTTTTGGCTGGAGGATTAATTCTAAGTAGTCAAATCAATAATTTGGCATTAAGACGCTTTAGTTCTCAACAAATTATCAATGTTGCTTTGTCAATCCAAACTATTCTTGGCTTATTACTATTAACCTTGAGTGCTTTCAACCTACTGAATCTCTACGGTACACTCATTCTTATTTTCTTATTCTTATGCTGTCAAGGATTCAGCTTCCCTAATTCTTCCGCATTGGCTTTAATGCCTTTTTCAAAGGAAGCAGGGAGTGCTTCGGCATTAATGGGCTCTTTGCAAATGGCGATTGGTTCGTTATCGGCGGCTATGGTTGGATTTATTAGTAATGGAACAAGTTTGCCGATGTTGGGAGTAATGGCTGGATGTGCTTCACTAGGTTTAATCGTTTTTAAGATTGGGAATAATAATATTGTTGCTAAAAACAAATAAAGGCTTCATTGAAGCCTTTATTTGTTTTTTTTTATGAAGGAAATACAAACTATTTTTTCTTTTTATATGTACATGTCGAGTTATCAGATTTCACAAAGTAAGATTTATAATTTGTGGCTTTAGGGTCGGTGCAGCCACAAAGGTTTAATACCTCAACCTTTCTGAAATCAATCGGGTGGCTTTCACTCTGTAGTGAAATATAGCCTTCTTTCAATAATTTTACTTCCGACATTAATTTTTCATCATGCCCACTCACATTTCCACCTCCAATTTGTGGTTTGAGGTACTCTAATACTTTCTCTCCATTCACAAAGTGTCTCACCACTGAGTCGCCCAAAACTTCCACTTCTGCTCTTACCCACTGGTCTCCATCATAAGTTTTCGATGTCGAATTGATGCAATGACGAGTATCAAGTTTATTATTATATACAATATTTGTTCCGGGCGTACATACATTACAAGTTGTTCGAGTACCTTTACCTAAACCACCCAAAAACTGAACCTCGATTGAAATCGGAAAATCTTGGTCTTTTCCCATACTTTCGGGGCTTTGGCAGTGAAGCATCAATCCACTATTTCGAGTTGCCCAACCTGGTCCTTCGATGGCTTGATCGCCCACAAAACGATATTCGATTGCAATTTTATAGTACGAAAACTTGTCTTTATAGAAAATATGTCCAAAACGCTCGTTGAATGCAGGATAAGCACTGGCATCGTATCTTACTTTCATGAGTCCATCTTCTACCCTAAAAGTATTACCGTAGTTGTTGTTGAGTTCATAGTTTCTGATTTTGACTTTCCAGCCATCTAAGTTTTTACCATTGAAAAGTTGCTTCCATTCTTTTTTGTCAATTTCTTGTGCAAAGCTTAATAGCGGTAATAATAGAAAAACAAAGAGTTTTTTCATTGAAATATCATTTTAGTTGGATTGAAAAATAGGATTTTTATTCGTTGGAAAGATACGAAAGAAAAGTAAAATGTGGCAATAATATTTCAAAAAGGCGTAGCAAAGCCATCCAAGTAAAATTGGGTTTTAGTCAAGAAAAATACAATTTTACAGACTGTAAATAATAAATCACCCAATTTCTATTTCATCTCCTAATTTATTGAGGAAATGGAATTCAGTGATACCGATAGAAGAATCTTTGATAAGTTTTACCCATGTCTTATACTTCAAGAACCACTGCATTTGTTTAGAAATGATGCCTTCTCGGTAATAAGCATAGATAAATGGATGTAGCACAACACTGATACCTCTTTCGTTTTGTTTCGAGAGGATATAATCAAGGTTGTTTTCAATGACATCGGTTACTACAATACTTGCCTGAATCGAGCCCGTGCCACCGCAAGTAGGGCAGGTTTCACGAGTAACGATATTCATCTCTGGACGAACACGTTGGCGAGTAATTTGTAATAAACCAAATTTAGAAATCGGAAGAATAGTATATTTTGAGCGGTCGCCCTTCATTTCTTCCTTAATAGCATCTTGAATGATACGGCGATTTTCGCTTTTCTTCATATCAATGAAGTCAACCACGATAATTCCACCCATATCACGCATGCGTAATTGTCTGGCAAGCTCCTTAGCGGCTTCTAAATTGACAGCCAAGGCAGTAGATTCTTGGTCTTCCTCCTGAGTTGATTTATTGCCACTATTTACATCAACTACGTGTAATGCTTCGGTATGCTCAATAATTAAATATCCACCACTTGGTAAGCTCACTGAACGACCAAACAATGATTTGATTTGTTTTTCGATGCCGAATTGTTCGAAAAGTTTGTTTTTGCCCGTATGAAGCTTTAAGATTTTTTCTTTATCTGGAGCAATCGTATGCAAGAAACTTTTAATTCCATCAAAGCTTTCCTTTGAATCAACGTAGATGTTATCAAAATCATCATTGAGCATATCACGCAAGATAGAAGACGCTCTATCCATCTCGCTAATGATGCGGTCACGAGGTTTAGCATCACGAAGAGCCTTCATTCCCGCTTCCCATTTTTCTACACAAAACTCAATATCTCTGCTTAGTTCTTCCATGTCTTTGCCTTCAGCAACAGTTCTAACAATTACCGCAAAATTTTCAGGCTTCACCGATGACACCATTTTGTGTAATCGCTGACGCTCTTGTTTATTAGTAATTTTTTTAGAAATATTAACCGAATTGCCGAAAGGAACGAGTACCACATTACGGCCTGCAATTGAAATATCACAGGATAGACGCGGGCCTTTGGTAGAAATAGGCTCTTTTACAACCTGTACGAGTACGGGAGTATTTTTCGTAATTACATCATTGATTTTGCCAAACTTCTCGATTTCTGGTTCCATCTTGAAGTTTTTTAGACGCAAATTTATTGGTCTTTTAGCAATGACATCCTTTACAAATTTATTGAGAGAATTGTACGAAATGATTTCATTGTAGTGAAGAAAACCATCCTTATCATAGCCTACGTCAACAAAAGCAGCGTTGTTTCCTTGCACTACTTTTTTGACTACCCCCAAATAGATGTCTCCGACGGCAAACTGATGTTCCGTCTCATCAAAGTGATATTCGATTAGCCTTTTATCTTGTACTAGGGCTATTCTATCACCTTTCTGTGTGGTACTGATATATAATTCGTTACTCAAAGTATGAGATAGAATCAAGAGGTTAGACGAATGATTAAAGTTTTATGACTATGAAAAGGGAGGATTAATAGTTTGGCTGCTTGATTAGGTTCAAACTTGGAAACTATTAATCCTTAAGAAAAATTATTTTTTCTTGTGACGGTTTTTTCTAAGACGCTTCTTTCTTTTGTGCGTAGCCATTTTGTGGCCTTTTCTTTTTTTTCCGCAAGGCATAATAGTAATTGATTAAATCCTCCAGTTCCCTAAGAAAAAGAAGGCGGTAAAAAAATATTTATATTCATTTTCCTCTAAACTTAGAGGATTTTCACATTTTCTTTTCTCTAAAGTCCCCCTTTTGGACTTATGGGCATCTTTATCGAACCGCAAAGATAATAAATTATTTTATACTCTCCAAAGCCTTGTTCACTTCTTCTACCAAAGTAGGCTCTTTCACTTTTTTCTTTAAATCTTCAAAAATCGTGCGGGCTTGTGCCTTTTCACCTAATTCTATTAAACTATAGCCCAAACCCAACAAGGCATTGAGATTATTGGGATTGATACGAATGGCTTGTTTGAAGCGGTCAGCGGCTTTGGCATATTGACCCGATTGCATTGAGAGTACACCCAAATTCATAATGGCTGGCTCGAAATTGGGTTCTTCCGTAATTACCTCACGAAGCATCATGATGGCCTGCATAGGCGAGTCAGACTGCACGTAAGTCATGGCCAAATTAGTTTTAGCTTGTAGCTGACGTGGGTTTTTCTCTAAAACTTTTTGGTAGCAAGCACGTGTCTTTTCGGTGAAATTCTGTACATTTTCCTGACGAAGAGCAAGCGTAAATGCTTGATAATAAGTATCTCCAGCACGCATCCAATTTTCGGTTGTTGGATTGGCCAACGCAATTTTCTCTGCATAAACGGCGGCACTATCAAAGCGGTTTGCATTTACATAAAGCTCTGCAATTTGCTCATAGATAGCATTTTTATCGCTGGCCGATGAAAGTTTTTGTTGAAGTGCTGTTAATTGTTTTTGTTGTTCGGCCGAAAGTTTTGGAGCTTGAGATGCTTCTTCTTCATGGCCGTGGCCATCGTCTTCAGGTTTTGAAGCAGGCTTATTTTCTGCTACTTTATCTCGGTTGGCTTTGGCTTCGTCTTTCACGACTACCTTCGGGCGAGAATAAAGAAAGCCCGTCAGGGCTACCGCAACAACAATCAGAATAATGAAGGGTCGTTTCATGTTTTTGGAGGATTGTTATACCCTTAAATGACATCATGGATAGTCTGCATGACTATCCATGATATATCTTGAGGTAAGCATCAAGAGATTTTTAGCATTATTTTACCGATGCTTTTACTTGTTCAGTAAATTCTTTCGATGGTTTAAAACCAGGTACTGAATGAGCTGGAACCATTACGGTTGTTTTAGCCGAAATATTACGAGCTTTTTTTGCAGCTCTGTGTTTATTTACGAAGCTTCCGAAACCTCTCACATAAACTGCATCGCCTTTAGCTAATGTGTCTTTAACGATTTCAAAAAAAGATTCAATTGTTGTGGATACACTCGCTTTGTCCACGCCAGTTTTGTCGGCAATTGCAACGATAACTTCTGCTTTAGTCACGATTAAAACGTTTATTAAGATTATAAATTAACTTTCTATTTGTATCAAATAAATACTACAACTTTTACACCCCAATTTATGTTTACAAGCAATTCAATTTGATACATCCAAACTCTTTGGTTTGATTTTGGGTTTGCAAAGATAGCGGATTAAAAGAGATTCTGCCAAAAAGAATCAAATATTTTTTTTGTAATTACTTAATAGTTAGTGAGTTACATTAAATAGCCTACTTTTAATGCCATCATTGCCAATTATATATAGTATATTTTAATTCAAAACCATATAAAAATTTGGAAAGGAGCAGTTTCTCAGAAAAATTAATAGGTTGGTACAGCCAAAACAAGCGAAATCTACCGTGGAGAAATACCAAAAATCCGTATTTGATTTGGCTATCGGAGGTAATATTGCAACAAACACGAGTAGTTCAGGGTTTACCTTACTACGAAAAATTTGCAGAAAAATATCCGACAGTAGTTGATTTAGCTAATGCTGATGAACAAGAAGTACTAAGGCTTTGGCAAGGGCTTGGGTATTATTCGAGGGCAAGAAATATGCACACAACGGCTAAAATTATTGTTGCAAAATGTAATGGCGTTTTTCCGAATAATTACCATGATTTACTTAAACTAAAAGGTATTGGACCTTATACCGCAGCTGCTATTGCTTCGTTTGCTTTCGATGAGCGAGTGGCGGTGGTTGATGGAAATGTCTTTAGGGTCTTGGCAAGGGTTTTTGGTATAGAAACCGATATTGCGAGTCATGAAGCTAAAAAGATTTTTGGCGAATTAGCTAATGAGTTGATTTCGGTAAAAAATCCGAGTACGCATAATCAGGCAATTATGGAGTTTGGGGCTACGCATTGTACGCCTGCGAATCCTGACTGTATGTTTTGCATTTTTGCAGATAGCTGCGTGGCGAATGCTACTGGAAAGCAGCAGATTTTGCCTATAAAGTCGAAAAAAGTAAAAGTGAAAAATCGTTATTTCGATTATTTCATGATTGAACAAGACGGCAAAGTTTTGATGCGTCAGCGTTTAGGCGGGGATATTTGGGCGGGGCTTTATGATTTTTATTTGCTTGAAAATGAAGAAAGCTTAATTGATTTAGAGGATATTAAAGATACTTTCGTACAAAATATTTTAAAAAGTGGAATGATAAAGTCTTCCTCTGAACCTATGAAGCATATTCTTACTCACCAAAGAATTGAGGCGAGATTTTGGCATGTTGTAGCAAATATAAAAGAAACACTACCGCAGGGTTTTGAGTTTTACTCAATGGATGAAATAGAAAATTTACCTAAACCAATTTTGATTGACAACTATCTGAAAAACAGATAATTTCATCAGAAAATTAATTGGTTAATCGTTACCTTTTTTATAAATTTACGTAGATAAGGAGGATTATAAAAACAAGATTTATATTAAACATTTTCAAAAAATATATACCAATGGCTGGAGTAAATAAAGTGATTTTATTGGGTAATTTGGGCTCAGACCCCGAAGTTCGCACCCTTCCGAGTGGGGGTAAAGTAGTAACTTTTAGTATCGCTACTTCTGAAAGTTATAATAATAAAAACGGCGAACGTGTAGAACAAACTGAGTGGCACAGAATTGAACTATGGGATAACCTAGCAAATATTGCCGAACAATACTTGAAAAAAGGTGATACCGCCTATGTGGAAGGACGAATTAGAAGTGAAAAATGGACGGATAAAGATGGTATTGAGCGTACAACTGTAAAGATTAGAGGAAATGCCTTACAATTAGTAGGTGGACGCCGTGGTGATGCTGCTGCCGATTCAGGTGGACAATCATATAGTAGCGGTAGCAGCAGTTCTAATAACTATGCTCCTAAATCAGCTCCAGTACCAACACCTCCGCCAGTAGAAATGGCAGGTGGCGATGATGATTTGCCATTCTAAAGATTTCCCCCGCTTTTAAAGAAACACAAAAGCCTGAAAGCACTCCTTTTTATTGAGGAGTGCTTTTAATTTTTTCACGCAATTGCACAATTTCGTCTCTGTAGCGAGCAGCTTCCAAGAAATCGAGGTCTTTGGCGGCACGTTCCATTTTTCGTTGCGTTTCTTCAATCAGTTTTTCGAGTTGAGGTTTGCTCATATAGCCAACAATTGGGTCGGCTGCAATTTGTACCTCAGGCTCCATATAATACATTTTGGTTGTAGCTTTGCTATCGGCAATCGAGGTTTGTTCCATAATGGCTTCTTTCGATTTCAAAATAGTTTTCGGTACAATTCCGTGGTCGGCATTATATTCCATTTGAATGGCTCGGCGTCGATTGGTTTCGTCAATGGCTTTCTGCATTGAACCCGTAATGGTATCAGCATACATCAAAACCTTACCATTTTCATTACGAGCTGCACGACCAATGGTTTGAATCAAAGAACGAATATCACGTAAGAAACCTTCTTTATCAGCATCCATAATGGCTACAAGCGAAACCTCAGGTAAATCAAGGCCTTCACGCAAAAGGTTTACTCCAACCAAAACATCAAAAACGCCTAAACGAAGTTCACGCAAGATTTCTACACGGTCGAAAGTTTTTACTTCTGAGTGAATATATCGGCCTTTGATACCTACTTTATCGAGGTATTTACTTAATTCTTCGGCCATACGTTTGGTTAGCGTCGTGATAAGCACACGCTCTTTTCGTTGCACACGTAGGTGAATTTCCTCAAGTAAATCATCAATTTGATTAATACTCGGACGTACCTCGATTTCGGGGTCAAGAAGGCCAGTTGGACGAATGATTTGTTCAACAATTACGCCTTCACTTCTACGAATCTCATAGTCGGCTGGTGTGGCACTCACATAAATGGTTTGCCCCACCAAATCTTCAAATTCTTGAAATTTGAGTGGTCGATTATCCATCGCTGAAGGCAAACGGAAACCATATTCTACTAAAGATTCCTTGCGGGAGCGGTCGCCGCCCCACATGGCTCTAATTTGTGGCATTGATACGTGACTTTCATCGACAATCATTACGTAGTCTTCCGGAAAATAATCTAATAAACAGAATGGCCTTTGACCGGGGTTACGATTATCAAAATAGCGAGAGTAATTTTCAATACCTGAGCAATAACCCAATTCTCGCATCATTTCAAGGTCGAATTCTGTGCGTTCTTGAATACGTTGGGCTTCAAGTAAACGGCCATCAGATTCGAAATACTTTACTTGTTTTACCAATTCATCTTGAATTTGATGAATGGCATTATTCATGACATCTCTACCCGTTACAAATAAATTTGCTGGGAAAATAGCTACTTGTTTTTCTGAACTTAACTTCTTGCCATTTGAAGGGTCGATACGTTGAATTTCCTCTATTTCATCACCAAAGAAAATAAATCTAAACGCAAAGTCAGCGTAGCTTGGGTAAAGGTCAACAGTATCGCCTTTTACTCTAAAATTTCCACGCAAAAAATCACCTTCTGTACGAGAATACAAAATTTCAACTAAACGATAAAGAAATTGATTGCGACTAATGATTTGCCCTACACCTACTTGCATGATACTACGCTTCATTTCTATTGGATTTCCTGCACCATAAATACAAGAAACTGAGGCCACAACAACCACATCTCTTCGGCCCGACATCAATGAAGAAACTGCCGAGAGTCTTAGTTTATCAATTTCTTCATTAATTAAAAGGTCTTTTTCTATATATGTATTGGTGGTGGCAATATAAGCTTCTGGTTGGTAGTAATCATAATAAGAAATGAAGTATTCTACTGCATTATCAGGAAAAAAGCCTTTAAATTCGCCATAAAGCTGAGCTGCCAAGGTTTTGTTATGACTTAAAATAAGTACAGGTCGATCAAGTTGGGCAATAACATTGGCTACCGTAAAGGTTTTTCCTGAACCCGTAACGCCAAGAAGTACTTGTGAGCGTTCGCCACGTTTGATACCATCTACGAGCTTGGCAATTGCCTGCGGTTGGTCGCCCGTAGGTTTGTATTCAGATGTTAGCTTATATTGCATAATTTTGAGTAGGAGATGAGAATAGCTTATCTTTGGTTAAACACCATTTTCATAGATAGAGTTTCTTGTCTTTAAAGAAAAAAGTTAATTTCACCCCTTCATTTCAATGCCCCCTATTTCCATGAAAAAAATATTCCTCATTTTAAGCTTATACGCACAAATTACCTTCGCTCAAAAACTAAACATTGATGCCCAAACTACCTTTCAAACCATGCACAGTTTTGGTGCTTCTGATTGTTGGTCGATTCAAATGGTTGGCAAAAATTATCCTTTAGCCAAACGAGAAAAAATAGCCGATTTATTATTTAGTAAAGAATTAGATAAAAATGGAAATCCGAAGGGAATTGGTCTTTCGATGTGGCGATTTAATGTAGGGGCAGGAAGCACAGAACAAGGAATTGATAGTAAGATTACGAATGAGTGGCGAAGAGCCGAATGTTTTCTGGAAAACGGACAATACAACTGGAATAAACAACAAGGTCAACAATGGTTTTTGGAAGCAGCCAAACAAAGAGGCGTTGATTATACGCTGGGTTTTCTGAATTCTGCTCCTGTTTCGATGACTAAAAATGGGTTGGCAATTGGCAGTGGCAAATTAGGCGAATGGAATTTTGATAAAAGTAAAATAGATAATTTCACTGAGTTTTTGAACAAAGTTTCTGAGAAATTGAAGTTTGATTATATCAGTCCGTTTAATGAACCACAATGGGATTGGGGTCCTAAATCTAAATCGGGGTTTGGCTCGCAAGAAGGTACGCCTATCAACAATGATGATTTGGCTTGGGCAGTAAGAAAATTGAATTTAAAGCTAAATGAAAGTAAACTCAAAACTAAAATTGTTCTGACAGAAGGTGCACAGATAGATTATTTATATAAGTCAAATACCAATAGAAGTTCGTTTGGGCAAGATAATCAGATAGAAGATTTTTTCTTGGAAACAAGCAAAAACTACCTTGGAAATTTAAACTCGGTTGAAAAAATTATCTGTGGGCACAGTTATTTTACCACTTCGCCCACCAAAGAACTGATTAGTAAACGCCAAGAATTATCGGCTAAAATTCAGCAACAAAAAATCAATTATTGGCAATCGGAATATTGTGTTTTAGGCGATAATGCTGGTGAAATAGAAGGAGGAGGGCAAGATTTAAGCATGAAAACTGCACTTTATGTAGCCAAAGTTATTCATGCTGATTTGGTGTATGCCAATGCTTCGGCTTGGCATTGGTGGCTTTCAGTGAGTGCCAATGATTATAAAGATGGTTTGATTTACGTTTCAAACAATGGTGTGAAAGATGAAAACGATTCGAATAAGTTTGATGGCGAAGTTTATGAGTCGAAGTTGCTTTGGGCATTGGGTAATTTTTCAAGATTTATTAGACCTCAAATGCAGCGAATAAAAGTTGAAATAGAAAATAAAGATTTGATGGTTTCGGGCTTTAAGAATGACAAACAGATGATTATTGTAGTGGTTAATGCTTCTCAAAATCAACAAATTGAATTACCCAATTTACCTAAAAATCGAAAAATAGATGCTTATATTACTTCTAAAGATAAGAATTTAGCTCATAGCCAATTAAAAGATAAAACGATTGAAATACCCGCAGAATCGGTGGTTACTTTGGTGATGAACTTATGATTTTGAAAATTTAGTGCAAAAAAAAATTTAGCCACGAAACATGACTAAATTTTTAAGCATTTTATTCAACCTAATCTATTTTCCAAAAACCAATGTTTTCGTGCCGCCATTTCCACCACTTGATTTGGTGAATTTTAACGTTGTATCAGTTTGCTCGCTCAAAATCCAATCTTCGTTAATTTCTGCAAGCGTATTATCTGAAGTAGCAATAACAATATTAAATTTTTGTTTGCCGCTATCCACCACAGTCGCATAAGTACCATTGTATTTATTAGAACTACTCGTAACAATGATTTCACCCGTTGACTTAAATTCAAAGCTATAGGCAGCATAATTAGCTGTGCGGTCACGATTATTGTTATCGATATAAGATTTTACTTTCCAAGAGCCACTGATTGCCGAATTACTATTACTGCTATTTATATCATCAGTGCTACAAGCTGTTAAGAAGGTTATAAAAGAGAAAAGAATTAAAAAATTTTTCATAAAAAAACATTTAGCTATACATCAATATTTTCAATACGATGTTTATTTGACCAAGGTTGCGTAAATGTTTTGAAAATCTTTTTACAAATTGTTTTCCTTTAAAAATTGAGCAATTTTTTCCATCAATTCGGGCTTACTATAAGCTGGGTCAGAATGACCAGCGTTTGGAATAAACTCAATCTGAACTTTTAGGTTTTTAGCTTTATAAGCACTCAATAATTCAATAGATTGATTGATTGGTACTTGAATATCCTGCTCGCCATGAACTATAAAAAGTGGCGGGTCGTTGGCATCAACCTGATAGACAGGACTTGCCAATTTGGCTAATTCATTGGCTTGATCTAGTGGTTTTCCGAGTAAAATAGCTAAAGCGGGTAAACGTACATTCAAGCCATGAGGTGTGGATTGATTGAGAATTGTAAGAAAATTAGTAGGTCCGAAAAAGTCAATACAACCCTGAACAGCAGAGGATGTTTGAGTAAAATCTCCAAGGCTCCCTTCCAGAGCAGTGTTATTGTTGGTTGTGGCTACCAAAGCCGCTAAATGCCCACCCGATGAACTTCCCCAAACAATAATTTTATCAGCTTTGTAGTCAAATTTACTGGCATTAGCTCTTAAAAAACGAATGGCAGCTTTAATATCATTCACATTCGCAGGAAAAGGTTTTTCGGTGCTTGCATGAAAATCAATGCTTGCTAAGGCATATCCAAATGGCAAAAGCCCCAAAGGTGGATTTTCTTTATTGCCCGAATGCCACGCACCCCCGTGTATCCAAATAATTAACTTAGGTTCTTTGAAGGTTTTAGGCTTATAAATATCAAGTTGAAGTTTTTTCTCTCCATCTTGGGCATAGACAATATTTTTAGTGCTTTCAATATCGTTTTGGGCTTGTAATTGATTACCCCAAAAGGCTAATAGTGCTGTAAGTAGTAAAAGGTTTTTCATAGAAAATAAGGGGAGTTTTTGAATTTGTTGCCGTCGGCTAAAGCAGACGGTAATGAATCTCTTTGGGTAATTTTACTTCAACTTCACCTTCCCAACACCTTCGAAGGTCATTTTTACATCCTTAATACTTCCATCTTCGTTAAAGTACATTCGGTCGATGCACACTACTCGGTGGTCACGGTCAAGATTAGGAATCGGGCGACGGTGATAAACAATGTACCAGTCATCAGTATTCGGAATATTAATCACCGAATGATGCCCCGCACCCGTTGCCACTGCTTCGTCGGCCACCAAAATGGTAGATTTTTTCTCGAATGGCCCAAAAACATTGTCCGAAACCCCATAAGCAACTTTATAAGTGCCATTTGTCCAACCACCTTCCGACCACATCAAGTAGTATTTTCCTTTGCGGATAAACATCGTTGGACCTTCTACGTAGCCTTTGGGTGTGATTTCTTTAACCAAATCGCCATTTTCGTAGGGTACTAAATCCGTGAAATCTCTGTTAAGTTTGGCAATGTTGCAGCGTCCCCAACCGCCGTAGATGATATAATATTGTTTGTCTTTATCTTGAAAAACGTACTGGTCAATCGGTTGGGCTTTGTTATAAAACTCATTGATGAGCGGCTTGCCGAGATAATCTTTATAAGGCCCTTCGGGACGAGACGCCACACCAATACCAATGCCCCCGATTTTATCATCTTTGTCAGGATTATTCGGCCCGAAGCCTTTACGCTCCGAACTCTGAATATCATTGGCCGAGAAAAACAGAAAGTATTGCTTGCCTTTCTGCACGATTGATGGAGCCCATATTGCCTTATTTGCCCATTTTATGGCAGAAGTATCAATAATTCGTGGGTGTTTTGTCCAGTTCACCATGTCTTTTGAAGAAAAAGCATCCAAAAAAACTTGGTCTTTATATTTGGCCGAGAATGTCGGGAAAACCCAAAATTCTTTGTTCAGAATCACACCTTCGGGGTCGGCGTACCAACCCT
>OFDC01000117.1_pt1 | contig 85781 bp, 76 predicted proteins | sample 1520941 | NCBI WGS metagenome assembly OFDC01 (sample SAMEA94258168, study PRJEB24077) | hot springs metagenome | biome: Aquatic biome; feature: Water | place: India | collected 2012-12-06 | depth 5 m
CAACGTCGTGGGCGCGGCGCGGGGAAACCGCGCCGCGCTGCCCCTGCTCCGACGCAGCTCCGTAGGCGGCTCGATCGTCAACATCTGCTCGATCGCTGCTGCCGTCGGCCTGCCGAACCGTGCCGTATACAGCGCGAGCAAGGGGGCCGTGCAGTCTCTGACCATGGCGATGGCCGCCGATCTCGTGCGGGACGGCATCCGCGTGAACGCAGTCAACCCCGGAACCGCCGACACCGAGTGGGTCGCTCGGTTGCTCGACCGGGCCGAGGACCCGGTAGCCGAGCGTGCCGCGCTCGAAGGACGTCAACCCATCGGTCGGCTCATCGAGCCCGCCGAGGTCGCGTCCGCGGTCGCCTACCTCGCCAGCCCCGAACAGGCCTCGACGACCGGCACCGTGGTCACCGTCGACGGGGGTATGACCGGACTGCGACTTCCTCGCTGACAGCGCCCATTTTGTGCGTGCGAGAATGACTGCGGCATGCATGAAGACGACGAGGAACCCGAACTCGCGGGCTACCAACCCCACGAACGTCCCCTGCGCTCGCCGCACCTCATGGCGGTCATGCGCGTCGTCGTCGTGCTCGGACTCATCGGGCTCGTGCTGCCGGGAATCCTCGTGACGATCGCTACCGCCAACGGCACAGCGCAGCGCACCTGCGCGATCTACACCGAGTACTACGCACCCGAAGCGGTCGCGTTCTCGACGCGCTTCGAGCTCTTCTCCCCCGCAGGCATGGGGTGGAACTGCTACGCCGTACCGTTCGCGGGAGATGAGGTGCTCATCGCAGCGCTCGGACTCATCCCGGGCGGGGCGCAGATCCCCACGCGACCGCCGACCGAAGACAGCTAGGCGGGGGTTTCGATACGGCCTACGGCCTACTCAACCGCCGAGCGACGGCCTACGGCCTACTCAACCGCCGAGCGACGGCCTACGGCCTACTCAACGACCGATTAGGTGTTGAGCAGCGAGTCCCTCACCTGGCGACGAAGAACCTTACCGATGAGTGACTTCGGGAGCGCATCGACCGCGACGACGCGCTTGGGCACCTTGTAGGCGGTGAGGTTGGCGCGAGCGAAATCGCGGATGCCCGCCTCATCCAGCGTCTTACCCTCGGCGAGCACGACCGCTGCGACGACATCCTCGCCGGAGTGCTCGCTCGGCAGGCCGATGACGGCGACATCGGCGACATCCGGATGCTGCCGCAGCGCATCCTCGACCTCGCTGGGGGCCACGTTGAACCCGCCGGTGATGATGAGCTCCTTGATGCGATCGACAACTGTGACGAAGCCGTCCTTATCGACGGAGACGATGTCACCCGTGCGGAACCAGTCCTTGCCCTCGTCCGAGGTCGGAACGAACACGGCAGCGGTCTCGTCGGGCTTCTTCCAGTAGCCGTTGAAGACCTGCGGGCCACGCACGATGAGTTCGCCCTCCTCGCCCGCCTTGCGATCGGACGTCGGGTTCTCGGGGTCGACGACGCGGATCTCCGTATTGGGGAGTGGGAGTCCCACGGTGCCCGCGCGACGCGTCGGTCCGACGGGGTTGGCCATGAGCACGGGCGAGGTCTCGCTGAGTCCGTAGCCCTCGACGAGGGTTCCGCCGGTCTGCTTCTCCCACGGCTCCACGACGCTCGCCGAGAGCGGCATGGCCCCCGAGATCGCGATCTCGATGCCCTTGAGGGAGATGCCCTCCTCCTTCGCTGCGGCCGAGAGGCGCTCGTAAATCGGCGGGACGGCCGGGAGGAACGTCGCGGGACGCTTCTTGACGACCTTGAGCACGAGGTCCGGTTCGAACCGTGGGAACAGCACGAGACGCGAGCCCATGCTCATGGCGAAGGTGAGGCAGAGAGTGAGTCCGTAGGCGTGGAACATTGGAAGCACGGCGTAGACGACGCTCGTGCCGCGAGCGACGGTGGGCACCCATGCGCGAGCCTGCGCCGCGTTCGTCGTGAGATTGACGTGGGTAAGGGTCGCGCCCTTGGGCGAGCCCGTAGTACCGCTCGTGTACTGGATGAGCGCGACATCGTCGGCGTCGGGCCGCACGATGTCGGCGGCGATGGGCTCGGAGCGCAGCAGGTCCTTCCAGAGGATCGTGCCGCGCACCTTCGTCGTGAGGGCGTTGCGCGAGTCGCGCGCCTTCGCGATGGGGAGCGAGAGCAGGAAGCGCGTCGAAAACCCCATCGCACGCGTCACGTCCACCGAGATGATGGTGTCGACAGCGACATCCTCGGGGAAAGCCTGGATGGTCTCGACAACCTTGTTCCATGCGATGACCACCTTCGCACCGTGGTCCTCGAACTGGTGACGCAACTCTCGCGGCGTGTAGAGCGGGTTGTGCTCGACGACGATCGCGCCGAGACGCAGCACCGCGTAGAACGCGACGATGTGTTGCGGACAGTTGGGGAGCACGATCGCGACCGGGTCGCCCTTCTGCACGCCGAGCAGGCGCAGCCCCTCGGCAGCCCGATCGATCTGCTCGCCCATCTCGCGATAGGTGGTCGTCGCGCCGAAGAACTCGAGCGCGACGTTGTCGGGGAACTCCTTCACCGACGACTCGACGAGGTCGTAGAGCGAACCCGTGGGTAGCTCGATCTCCTCGGGAACGCCGGGGGCATAGCTCTTCAACCAGGGACGCGGGGTAGTGATACTCACGCCCTAACTCTAGAAGCTAGACGTGGCGGCTTACGCTGCCCCGTCGAACATCGAGGTCACCGATCCGTCGTCGAATACCTCGTGGATGGCGCGGGCCAACAGCGGCGCGATGGGAAGCACCGTGAGCGTGGGGAAACGCTTCTCCTCCGGAATCGGCAGCGTGTCTGTGACCACCACGGAGTCGATCGCCGCGCTCTGCAACAGCGTGGAGGCGGGGTTGGAGAAAATCGCGTGGGTCGCCGCGACGACCACCTTGAGTGCGCCGGCCTTCTTGAGCGCCTCAGCCGCCTTGACGATCGTGCCGCCCGTATCGATCATGTCGTCGACGATCAGGCACACACGCCCCTCGACCTCACCGACGATCTCATGCACCGATACCTGGTTGGGTACGAGGGGGTCGCGGCGCTTGTGGATGATCGCGAGGGGAGCCCCGAGCTTGTCGCTCCAGATGTCGGCTACGCGCACGCGGCCCATGTCAGGGCTCACGACCGTGAGGGTGTCGGGGTCGAGCAGCTTCTGGAAGTGCTCGAGCAGTACGGGCATCGCGAACAGGTGGTCGACAGGCCCGTCGAAGAAACCCTGGATCTGGGCGGCGTGCAGGTCGACGCTCATGATGCGGTCGGCGCCCGCAGCCTTGTAGAGGTCAGCGACGAGTCGCGCGCTGATGGGCTCGCGACCGCGACCCTTCTTGTCTTGGCGCGCATACGGGTAGAACGGGCTCACGACGGTGATGCGCTTGGCGGATGCTCGTTTGAGGGCATCCACCATGATGAGTTGCTCCATGAGCCACTCGTTGATCGGGTTGGTGTGTGACTGAATGACGAAGGCGTCGCATCCTCGCACACTCTCGTCATAGCGGGCGTAGATCTCGCCGTTGGCGAAGGTGCGGGCGTCGGTATGCACGAGGTCGGCGCCGAGCTCGTTGGCGACATCGATCGCCAGCTGGGGATGTGCTCGTCCGGAGACGATCACGAGTCGTTTCTGTCCGGTGATCTTGATCTCGGACACTGTCCCCGCTTCCTGCCGGATACCCGACGGTTCGGCTACGCCTCGGTGTCGTCCGCGGCCTCCGCCGCCGCTTTCGCGGCCGCAGTGCCTGCCCGGTTGGCCTCAACCCAGCCAGCCATGTTGCGCTGCGGAGCCACGCTGATCGCCAAGGCTCCCGCCGGCACATCCTTTCGGACGACCGTGCCGGCTCCCGTGTAGGCTCCGTCGCCAATCCTAACGGGGGCGACGAACACGTTGTGCGACCCGGTTCTGACGTGGGAACCCACCTCGGTTCGGCTCTTGTTCACGCCGTCGTAGTTGGCCGTGATCGTGCCGGCACCGATGTTCGATGCCTCGCCCACCTCGGTGTCACCGAGGTAGCTCAGGTGGGGAACCTTGCTGCCGGGACCGATCGTGGAATTCTTGGTCTCGACGAAGGTACCGATCTTGCCGTCTGCACCAAGGTATGTGCCCGGCCGCAGGTAGGCGAAAGGTCCGACGGATGCCCCGGCGCCGATCACGGCGAGTGTCGCGTCCGTGCGCTTGATCGTCGCGCCCTCCCCCACCTCGCAATCCACGAGAGTCGTGTCCGGCCCGATGATTGCCCCCGATTGCACGAGGGTTGCACCCTTGAGCTGAGTTCCCGGAAGCAGCTGAACGTCTTCGTTGAGAGTGACATCGGCGTCGATCCAGGTGGAGGCGGGGTCGTCGACGGTGACCCCAGCAAGCTGCCAGCGACGCACGATGAGTTCATTCATTCGGCGCGCGGCTTCGGCCAGTTGCACGCGGTCGTTGACGCCCGCCACCATCCACCCGTCCGTCACGGGCATCGCCTCGACGAGCGCGCCCGCACCCCTCAGCAGTCCCACCACATCGGTCAGGTACTTCTCGCCCTGGGCGTTGTGCGTACCGACGTGAGGCAACTGCTCACGCAGCGGCCCGACGCTGAAGACGTAGGTGCCGGAGTTGATCTCCGTGATCGCGAGCTCGGCATCCGTCGCGTCTTTCTGTTCGACGATCGCTTGAAGCCGACCCGACGCGTCACGAACGACCCGGCCGTACCCGGTCGCATCGTCGAGGATCGCGGAGAGCAGCGTGGCCGCGGCCGCACTCGCACGGTGCGTGTCGATGAGCGCGGAGAGCGTGGATGCGTCGAGCAGGGGCACGTCGCCACTGACCACGACGACGTCCCCCGCGAAGTCGGCGGGGAGCGCGGCGATAGCGACCTCGACGGCGCGGCCGGTGCCGGGAATGTCGTCCTGGTCGACGATCGTGACCTCCGGCAGGAGTTCGGTGATCGAGGCGACCACGGAATCACGCTCGTGCCGCACAACCGCGATGACATGCTCGGGGCTGAGCTGACCCGCCGTCGCGAGCACGTGCCCGATCAGGGAACGACCGGCGAGCGAGTGCAGCACCTTGGGACGCGACGACTTCATGCGCGTACCCTGCCCCGCGGCGAGCACGATCACGGCGAGTTGTGCGGTCATTTCGCTTCTTCCTGTTCTGCCGGCGTTTGTTCTGCCCTGGACTGAGCCGCGAGTGTGGCGATGAGCTGCGGACTCGTCATGAGCGCGCGCTTCCAGGGAGCAACGCCCTCGATCTCGATCTGCAGCGAAAAGCTCAGCACCGTGCGGATGAGCACGACGATCGCGAGCACGACAGCGTCGGTGATGCTCGGGGTAGAGGTGACCGTGCGTACGAGATCTGCTGCGACGAGGATCTCCAGCCCCAGCAGGATCGACAGACCGATCGAGTCACGCAAGATCTTGAACGCTGTGCGCCCCGTGCGGGTCGTGATACCACTACGAATCGCGAGGACGAACGCGACGATGAATCCGACGGCCATCGCCGAGACGCCCACGACTTCGAACGTCTGAGCGACGAACTCGAAGAACCCCTTGTCGATCACGCTCCGCCTCCAGGATTCGAACCTAGACCTAACAGCTCCAAAGGCTGTCGTGCTGCCATTACACCAAGGCGGATCGCACCGACCGAAACCGACGCCCGTCAAGTCTGCCAGACGCGCGGTCTCACTCCGTTTTTCGCACGTGCGCCGTGCCGAGGGGATAGCGCACCCGCCCACCGCATGTCTGACGAAAACGGAGCCGTAAAATGGTGGGGTGCCCGCCAGCGACGAAGTCGACCGTATCGTCGACGCGTGGACCCGCGAGCGCCCCGACCTCGACTTCTCCCCCCTGCTCGTGCTGAGTCGCGTGGGACGCCTCGCGCGTCACCTCGAGCGCGCGCGCCGCACGGCGTTCGAGGCGTCCGACCTCGAGCTCTGGGAGTTCGATGTGCTCTCTGCCCTGCGCAGAGCCGGAGCCCCGTATCAGTTGAGCCCCAAGGCCCTGCTGCAGCAGACCCTCGTCTCGAGCGGCACCATGACCAACCGAATCGACCGGCTCGTGACGCGCAAGCTTGTGGAGCGGCGGACCGATCCGAACGATGGCCGAGGCATCCTCGTGGTGATGACCGCCGCAGGGCAAGAGCGGGTGGATGCCGCGATCGCTACGCTGCTGCAGGCCGAGACGGAGCTACTCGACCGTCTCCCGCGAGCCGATCAGGAGCGACTCGGGGCTCTGCTGCGTAAGCTCAGCCTCGATTTCGACTGATCACTCGCATAGCCAGCGTGGCGGGGTAGAGCAGGAACCACGAGTACATCGCGATCGTCGGGTCCCAGAAGATCGCGACCAGGATTGACGATCCGAACACAATCGGCAGCACCAGGATGTTGCGTCGCACGAACCGGTAGAGCGCGAGGTCGACACCCGGGTCCATCATCGTGTGCCGGTAGGCGTACGACCACAACCACAGCTGCGTCAGATTGAGCAGGGTCACGACGCTCGCGTAGAGCACGACCGAGGCGACCTCGGATGGGTATTCCGCGATGAGGCTCGTCGGGAACGGGGTGAAGGCCACGAGGAAAAGCAGCACGAAGTTGATGGCCATGAGCCGGCCGTCGAATTCCTTGATGACCCGGAACTTGCGGAAGTGGCTGAACCAGTTGATGGCGATGACGGTGAACGAGATCGCAAACGCGAGAAACCCCGGGATGAGGCTCTGGATGACATCCCACGCCGATTGGCCGTCGTCGACCTCGGGCACACGCAGGTCGACGACGAGCAGTGTGAGGGCAATCGCGAAGACCGCATCGCTGAAGAAGACGAGGCGTTCCGTGTTGTTGCCACGACCGAAGAGTCGCGCGTAGTTCTCCCGCACCGATGCCATGCGCACAGCGTAGCTAGATTGGGGTTCGTGCCCGTAGCAGAAGACCTCATCGCACCCACGCGCGAACGCCGGCTCAATCTATTGACCGACGGCATCGGTTCCAGTGCGAAGGCCCACGAGCATCGCCTGCTCGCCGCCGCTCGCCCCGCCCTGCCCGTGCTCAATTGGCTGGGGCAGTTGGCGAAACCCCTGCTGAAGGTGCCGCAGCTGGGATGGATCACCGCCGATCCACTCACCGCGCGCGCCGTGCTCACCGACCCAGACCACTTCACACTCCTCAGCGAGGGCGGGGTGGGACACCTCTGGGCGCAGATCCTCGGCGACTGGGTCTACGACCTCTTCGACGGCCCCGGCCACCATGACCTGCGCACGCGCAGTCGCGAACTTTTCACCGAGAAGACGAGCGTCGCCTTCGTCGAGAAAGCCTGGGGTCAGAGAATTGTGGATGCTCGGGCCGAGTTCGAGGCGGGCGAGGCCCTCGACCTCGCCGACCTCAGCCGCGTGCTCGTCGGGCAGATGGTCGTGACTCTTCTCGGGATGGACGTGCCCGAAACGGATGATGCATACCGCGACATCTTCGCGACCGGCGAGGAACTCGCCGCCACCGCACTTGGCACCACGAGTGACACCGTGTTGCCCCCGCATAAGATCGCGCGAGCGAAGGTCATCGTCGAGAAGCTCACGGGACACATCGACTCGGCGTTCGAGACGGCGGCAAGCGATACCATCATCGGACGCTGCCGCGACCTGGGACTGAGCCTGCAGGAGACCAAGGGACTCTCGACGCTGCTCATGGTCGCGGGGACGGAGACGGCCGCCTCGGCGATGGCACGTGCTGCCGCGCTGCTCTACGACACGGGCGAGCAGAGCCGCCTCATCCAGCACCCGGAGTGGCGCGAGCACGCGGTGCGGGAAGCGCTGCGCGTGACCTCCCCCGCCCCCATCATCGGGCGCTCGGTACTTGCGGACCTCGAGATCGGCGGCCGCACGCTCAGGGCTGGCGAGCGCATCGTCGTGCTCACATGGACCGCCAACAACCTCGCGGGTGAGTACCGCGTCGACCGGGAGTACATTCCGCAGAACCGGCAGCTGTGGTTCGGTGCCGGACGCCATCTGTGCCTGGGCGGTCCGCTCGCGCGTGCAGAGCTCGGCGCGATCGTCGACCTGCTCGTCGGCGACGGCCGGCCGTTTCGCATCGTCTCGCGACGGTACGGGCGCAAAGTGCTCATCCCCGCCTATGAGTCGCTCGTCGTGCAGAAGGTTCCTGCCTGAAATGACCCGCCGCTAGGCTCTCGTCATGCGTAGAGTCACCGGGTTCGCCGTCGCCGCCCTTCTCGTGGGTGCGGTCGTGCTCGCTGCCCCGCTCTCGGCTCTTGCCGCGAACCTCGTGCTCACGCTCGGTGCGGCTCCAGCCTCGATCTCGGAGGGCGGTTCGGTGCAGCCGTTCGATGGCATCACGGTGACCGACGACGAGACCGTCACAGCGACTGTCACCTACGACAACACGGCAGGGTCACTCTCCGGCACGACGGTGACGGATACCGCGGCCAACGTGACGGCCTTCCTCGACGCGCTCGTGTTCACGGGCGCCCCCGGGTTCACGGGAACGACGCAAGTGACGGTGAGTGTGAACAACACGAGCCAGAACGACAGCGAATCCGTCACCATCTCGGTGAACCCGACGCTCCCCGGCCCCACCACCGTCACGATCACAGCGAACGGCACAGCGGTCTACGGGGCCGGTGCCCCCGCACTCACGCCCTCGATCAGCGACCCGTCGGTAGTCACCGTGCCACCGACCTGCGTGTACACGGCGGGCACCCCGACGAATCCTCCCGTCGGCAGCTACGCCACGATTTGCTCGGGCGCGGTCGCGCCCGGCTACACGATCGACTACCAGCCGGGAGAAGTCACCGTAACCGCGGCACCCGCAACGGTTACGGCGTCGAGTTCCGGTCCGCTGCCGTACGGGTCCGCGCTGCCGACCATCACCCCGACCTTCGGCGGTCTGCAGTACGGCGAGACCACGATCGCGGGCGTGACGTGCGTGTCGGCGGCGCTCGCCGTGCCGACGGTGGCGTCGACGTGCGGCGGGTCGACATCCGCCAACTACACCGTCGTCTACGTCCCGGGCACCGTGACGGTCACGCCCGTGCCGCTCACCGCCTCGCCCGTGCCGCCCACCACGACATACGGCACCCTCGCGAGAGTCGGCGCGACCTACACGGGGTTCGTCAACGGGGAAACGAGCGCCGTGCTCACGACCCAGCCGACGTGCGTGACGACGGTCGTCGCGACGACGCCCGTAGGCGGTTACCCCGCCACGGCGACGTGTGCTGGTGCGGTTGCCCAGAACTACACGATCAGCTACGGCCCCGCCGCCACGACGACAGTAACCCCGGCGAAACTCACGATCACCGCCCTCGGTCAATCACGACTCGTGGGGCAGCCCAACGGCGCGTTCTCGTCGACCAACGTCGGATTCGTCAACGGGGAGGGCCTGGGTAACCTCTCCGGCACCCTCGTGTTCACGACCACCGCAACGACCTCGAGCGGTGCGGGTAGTTACCCTGTGCAGCCGAGCGGTGTCACCTCACCGAACTACGCGATCTCGTTCGTACCGGGCATCATCCGCGTGACCGCCGTCGCCCCGACCCCCACACCCACTCCGACGCCCACCGCGACGAAGACGCCGACACCAACGCCGAGCCCGACGTCGTCGCGCACCCCGAGCCCATCACCGACGCCGCAGCCCGTGGTACCGACCACCGGCTTCGACTGGTTGCCGATCGTTCTCATCGGCGCCGGGACGATCTTCATCGCGGCCATCCTCACGATCATCGTGTGGAGTCGCCGGCAGTAGGTCAGTGCGTCGCGCGGCTGCGCCGACCCGAGCCCGGGGCTAGTGCGACGCGTGCTCGTGGTCGCCGTGCTCGGCGAGTTCGAGCTGGAAGGTGGAGTGCTCGATCTGGATCGGAAAGTGCTCGGCGACACACGCCTGCAGCTCGTCGAGCATCTTGGGCGCGTGCCCGTCGTAGAAGCACGAGTCGTCGACGACGACGTGAGCCGTGAGCACCGGCAGTCCGGTAGCGATCTGGGTGACGTGAAGGTCGTGAACGGACTCCACGTGCTCGAGCTCGAGTAGGTGCTTTCGCACATCCTCCAGGTCGAGGCCCTTCGGGGTCGACTCGAGAAGCACGCCCGTCGTCTCCCTGAGCAGCAGAAAGGCGCGCGGAAGTATGAGCGCGCCGATGACGATGGCGGCGATGGCATCCGCGAGCTGGAAGCCCGTGAGGGCTATGACGATCGCTGCGGCGATCACGGCGACCGACCCGAGCGCGTCGTTGAGCACCTCGAGGAACGCCGCGCGCAGGTTGAGGTTCGACCGACGCCCACTGAACAACACGATGAGCGACGCAACATTGCCAGCAAGACCGATGATGCCGAAAACGACAAGCAGGTCGCCCTGGATCTCCGGCGGGTGGAACAGCCGCTGCACCGCCTCGACCAGCACAAAGATGCCGACGGCGAAGAGGATGGCCGCTTGCGCCGTGGCCCCGAGGACCTCGGCACGGCGGAACCCCCACGTGCGCTTATCCGTGGGGGGTCGCCCGACGAGTGACGCGGCAGTGAACGCGATCGCGAGACCGCCGGCATCCGTGAGCATGTGCGCGGCATCCACGAGCAGCGCGAGCGAACCCGTGATCGCCGCCCCGATCAGCTCCGCGATCATGACGGAGGCCGTGATGGCGAGAGCTACCGCGATGCGGCCGCGGCCCTGCGGTGCTCCGTGGTCGTGGCCCATCTCACCATTCTTCCGCACCCGAGAGTGAGGTGGGCCGCGGACGGTAGCCGAGCGAGTCACGGGCGGCGGTGAGGTCGAGGGTGCGCTCCATACCCAGCTGCGATACCGCGTAGCGCGTGATGCGCGGCTCACCCGGCACACGCTCGAGTACGCCGGCGGCGGCGAACGCGATCGCGTAGGGCACACGGACGATCGCCACATCCGCCCTCCCCCGTCTCGCGAGGAACTCGGCGAGCACAGCCGACAGCAGCACATCGGTGTCGTCCCCGATGTTGTAGATGCCAGGAGTAGCGGTCGGTCTGATACTCACACGCACGGCATCGACGAGGTTCTGGATGTGCGTGAGCGTGTGGATGACGCGGGCACCCTCGGGCAGCACCAGTCGATTGCCGCGGATCCCCGCCATGATGCGCGGCAGCAGCGTTGTGTCCCCGGGGCCGTAGACGGCGTGCGGACGCAGGATGACCGCCCCGACGTTGTGCAGTTCGAGCTCCGCTGCGGTCTTCGATTCTGCGTAGCTCCCGAGAAAGCGCGAGACGGGGGCCTCGGACTCCCGCACCTTCACGTTCGGCGTGAACGCGTCGTAGACGCTCGCGGTCGATATGTGCACGAAGCGGGCAGCCCCGGCACTGTGGAGCACCATGCGCGTGCCGAGCTGATTGGCTAGCATCGCGTCGCCAAGGGGGGCGCGATCGTCGGCGAGAGCGGCACAGTGCACGACGACATCGACATCGAGGGCACGCACACCGCGAGTGATGTCCCACCGCTCGTAGCGGGCTGCAGGGTGAGACCACCCGCCCGCTCTGCGTCCGAACGCGGTCACGTCGTGCCCGTCGTCGGCGAGGGCGGTGGCCACGGCACCGCCGACGAATCCGCTCGCTCCCGTCACCGCGACCCTCACGACGCACCCACCAGTTGGGCAAGCGCGACGCGGTCGAGCTTGGCGCTACGACCCTTCGTCGGGAGGGCGGGGAGCGCGACGATGCGGTCGGGGAGCACGGCGGCATCAATGAGTCCGGGTAGAGCGCGTCGCACCGACTCGATGTCACCCGACGGTGCGAGTACGACCGCGAGCACGAGAGAGTCGTCACCGATCTCGTCGGGCACGCCCACGAGGGCTGCCGACTCCACCCCGGGCAGACCCGCGATGACCGGTTCGTAGAGGCCTGGATACACGTTCGTCGTACCGCGGATGAACATGTCCTTGCTGCGCCCCGCGAGAACGAGGCGGTCGCCATCGAGGTGCGCGAGGTCACCCGTGCGAAGTTCGGGGGCGGATGCTTCGCCGAGGTACGACGCCAGACCCCGCCCCGACAGCACAAGCTCTCCGTCGACGATGCGCGCCGAGACCGACGGCATGATCGTGCCCACGAAGTCCCCCGCACCGGTGAACGCGAGCTTCTCGTCGCCGTCCGCGATCGCGACCGGGAGGATCTCCGTCATGCCGTAGACGGCACGAACGGCCGTAGAGCCGAGGCGAGCGCGCACCCGTTGCAGGAGCGGCCGCAGCACGGGGGCACCGCCGAGGATCACGAGGCGCAACCTCGGCGTGCGCGACGGGGTGGACTCGAGCAGGCGGAGGAGGGCATCCATTGCCGCGGGCACGGCGAAGAGCACGTCGGCATCGGGAAGCAGGTCGAGGTACCTGTCGGGCCGCGCGCCGGGGTCCGCCCCCGCGGGCGGCATGATCCAGTGCGCGCCGCCGATGAGGGCGGGGATGCCGACCATGAGCTGATCGGTGAGCACTCGTTCGCCCGGCACGAAGCCGATGTGGGCGGCGAAGTCACCGAGGCCCGCGCCGAGGCTCGTGCGCGAATGGACGACCGCCTTCGGGTTGTCGGTCGTACCGCTCGTGAAGATGATCAGTGCTTCGTCGGTGATCGAGCGCGTCGAGATCGGGGCGGGGGTTTCGATACGCGGCCCGCGGGACCGCCGGGCGGGTCTCGACAGGCTCGACCACCGTAGTGCACCCCGCGGCACGCCCGGCAGCCACACCCCGGAGTAGATGTGCTGTGCGTCGGGCACGACCGTGCCGTAGTCGGGGAGCGCGAGGCCCCGAGACCGGGCGATGCTGCGCAACGGACCCGAGGATGCGGCGTAGAGCAGCGACTCGGCAGCCACCCATCGCGGTGCCGCGAGTCCCGCGCGAGCGCGGAACATCGCCTCGCCCGCACCCGGATCGGCGAACACGACCGTGCCGCCCGCCGAGATGATGCCGAGCGCGAGCACGACCGCCTCGATCCCGGGACGCACCGAGAACAGCACGCGATCGCCGGGCTCGAGTCCGCGGTGTGCGAGGGATGCGGCGACCGCGAGCACCCTCTCGCGCAGGTCGCCGTACGAGACGGTGCGGTGGCGCAGTGTCATCGCTGGGGCGTGCGGGGTTCGGTCGCACGACTGAAGCAGGGCCTCCAGCAGATCGGTCATGGTGACCCCACGGCTGTCATGTCGCCACCACGAGCGAGGCGTACGCGGGGATGAGCACACCACGGGCGACCCGGCGGCTCGCGATGCGCACGGGGCCGGCGTCGAGCAGCGCGTCGAGGGTCAACCTGATCTGCGCCATGGCGAGCGGAGCACCGAGACAGAAGTGCGTGCCCGCGCCGAACCACAGCTGACGGAGGGTCGCGGCGACATTCGTCGCAGGGTCGAAGGGGCCGAGTCCGCGATTGGCGGCGAAGGTCGCGAGGATGACGCGATCACCGGGTCGCACCGCGACGTCACCGATCGAGTCGTTCGCCACGACACTCCTCAACATCACGGGAGAGGGTGTCGTCACGCGCAGGCCCTCCGCGATCGCGGGCTCGGCGAGGGAGCGATCGACCGCGATGTCGTCGAACCACCCCGAGTCGACGAGCAGTGCGACGAGGCGCGGGATGTACGACACGAGAGTCTCCGTGCCCGTGAGCACGAACGCCCCGACGGCGCCCATCGCCTCGTCCTCGCTCAGGTCGAGTGAGCGCATGCGACCCGGCACCGTCGACTCGTCGCCCGCACGGTAGGCGGCGCGCGCGTGCGCGGTGAGCTCGTCGAGGATGCCGCGCGCGACGACCACCTGAGTCGGGGTGAGCCGCGGTCGGGAGAGTCGCACGAAGCGGGTGATCGTCGAGACCCGGTCGAAGAGTTGCTCGTCCACCGCGTCGAGACCGACGAGTGTCGCGATCATCGCGCTCGCGTGGCGCTTGGCCTCGGCGACCATGTCGACGGCATCCCCCGCCCGGAGGCGGCGGGTGAGCTCGCCCATGGGGAGGGTCGCCGCCGCGAGAGGTTCCACGTACGACGGGGCAAACAGCGACGAGAGCTTGCGCCTCAGGGAGAGGTGGTCGGCACCCTCCATATTCAGCAGCACCGCCGCACCGAGCACGGGCGTCCACAGATCAGAGGGGCTGCCCGGACCGGTCTTCGTGAAGCTCGCGGTGTTCATGAGGGTCGCACGCAACAGTGCCGGGTCGCGCACGAGCACGCCGAGCCCGGGAACCCGCAGCACCGGGCGGCGGGCCGCGTTGAGCAGCGGGTAGGCGACCGGGTGCGCGCCGCGCATGACGCGTTCCTCCCAGCGCGCGGCGAGAGGGTGCGGATCGCGACTGCGCACGGCCACCGGGCTCATCGGATATCCACGTGCTCGGGTTTGTAGGCGTGATCCTTATACCAGAGCAAGGTGTTCTTGAGCCCCCACGCCTTCACGCGCCGCGTCGAGCCGTAGACCACCACATCGCGCCGCCGCGCATAGCGGGTCGTCAGGCGCCGCACCGCGTTCACGAGCGCGCGATCCTCGTGCAGGTCCTCGATAGCCGTGCGGGGAAACCCGCCCGCCCGCTCGTAGAGGTCGGCGGTGATCGCGACGTTGCATCCCGCGGCCATCATGTACGGACCGAGGTAACCCTCACCGCGGTTGCCGGGACGGATGCGCCCGAACGCCTCCGCTAGCTCGACGGCACCACGCAACACGATGCGCCGCGCGAGCGACAGACCCTCATCGTGCCGCGGCACCAGCTCGCCCCCGACGAGTTCGAGGCCCTCGCCGAACGCTCGACGCACCGACGCCGTCCAGTCCTCGCGCGGCAGGCAGTCGGCGTCGGTGCGCGCGAGCAGAGTCGCGCCGTCCGCGATAGCGGCGCGCATGCCCGTGTCCGCGGCCGCCCCCGTTCCCTTCTGGGACTCGTGGATGATGCGCCAACGGCTCTGCCCGCGCGCGGCCGCGAACTCACGGATTACGGTGGCCGAATCATCCGTCGAATCGTTGTCGACGAACACCACGTCGAAGTCGAGGTCCCGTTGCGCACTCAGCGCTTCGAGGGTCGGACGGATGCCCGCAGCCTCGTTGAAAACCGGGACCACGATCGCGAGGTTTCGATACGCGCCTTCGGCGCTACTCAACCCCCGTTGCTGGTTCACAACCGCACCGCCATGAGCCCCAGACTGATGCCACCTGCGAGACCGATGAGAAGCACGAGGCTGCCCTCGCGCACCGTACCCGCCTCCCGTGCCCGCACGAGTTGCAGGGGCAGTGTGACCGACGCGAGGTTGCCGTGGTTGGCAATCGTGATGACCGACTTGTCGTCGGCCACCCCGAGCCGCTCGAAAATCGGCGGCAGGTAGGGAAGGGCGACCTGATGGATGGCGACGAGGTCGAAATCCTCCCACGAGAGACCATTGCGCTCAAGCAGGTCGAAGACGGGAGCTGGGCCCAGCTCGAGGAACGCCTGCTGCAAGCCCTGGCCGTCCATGTCGAAGTAGGCGCGATCCATATCGCGCGGGTTCATCGATCCGCCCGTCGGCAGCGTGCCGATCGACCAGTGCCTCGACGCGGCAACGAAGTGCGAATCGAGGATGCCCGGCGCACCGTTCGCGACCGTGGCCGCCTCCGTCGCCTCGAGGATGATCGCGGCGCCCCCGTCGCTCATCGTGTAGCCGGGAAACGAACGGATGAACTGCTCGTGGTCGGCGAGAGTCCACCGCACCGCGTCCGAGGGCTGCTCGCCGCTCGCGACGAGCACGCGACGGTACTGACCTGCCGCGATGAGGGCCTCGGCGACCTGCATGGCGTTGATGACCGAGTTGCAGGCGTTCTTGACGTCCATTACGGGGCACTCGAGGCCGAGCTTCGCGGCGACGATATGGCTCGTGGCCGGCTCGATGAGGTCCTGGCTCGCGCTGGCGAAAATGAGGAGGTCGACCGGCCCGGGCGAGGAATCGAGGGCGGCGCGGGACGCCGCGACCGCGAGATCAGAGGTCTGCCCACCCGCGTCGTGAACGTGCACCGAATCGACGCCCGTGAGGCGATGGATGAGGCCCGTCGCGATCTTCAGATCGGGGTTGGTCTCGCGCAGCATCCGCTCCGTCTGCTTGGTCGTTCGCGTGGAGTGCGGAAGGTGGACCTCGACGGCGGAGATCCGGGCTGACGCGTGTGGCACGGATGCGAGCCTAGCCCCGCCCACGCGGGAGGGTGTTCAGCCGAGCAGTTCCTCGAGTTCGAGCCAACGCGACTCCACGTCATCGAGTTGCGACTGAATCGCGGCGAGTTCTGCACTGAGCACTCCGAGGCCCGTGTAGTCGGACTGGTCGTGCAGCGCCATCCGCGCGTGCACCTCGGCAATCTGTGCCGTGAGCTTCTCGATCTTGCGGCCCGCCGCAGCGTGCTCCTTCTGCGCATTGCGCAGGTCGGCACCCGAGAGGGATCTCGACTGCGCTCGATCACCGGTGGTCGAGACCGATCTCGACTGCGCTCGATCACCGGTGGTCGAGACCGATCTCGACTGCGCTCGATCACCGGTGGTCGAACCCGATCTCGACTGCGCTCGATCACCGGTGGTCGAGCTTGTCGAGACCCCCGCGCGCAACTCCAGGTATTGGTCGACGCCGCGCGGCAGGTGCCGAAGGCGTTTGTCGAGGATCGCGTACTGCTGGTCCGTCACGCGTTCGAGCAAGTACCGGTCGTGACTGACCACGAGCAGGGTGCCGGCGAAGGTGTCCAGCAGATCTTCGATGGCCGCGAGCATGTCGGTGTCGAGGTCGTTGGTGGGCTCATCCAGAATCAGCACGTTGGGTTCGCTCAGCAGGATGAGCAGTAGCTGCAACCGGCGCTTCTGGCCACCCGAGAGATCTTTCACGGGAGTCGCGAGCTGGGCGCTCGTGAAGCCCACGCGCTCGAGCAGTTGACCCGGCGTCATCTCCTTGCCGCCCGTGACGTAGGTGCTTTTTTGTCTGCCGATGACGTCGCTCACGCGGTCGTTCCAGACGTCGGCGAGTTCGGCAAGTTGTTGGGTGAGGGTGGCCACCTTGATGGTCTTGCCGCGCTTGACCCGCCCGCTCGTGGGCTGGAGGGTGCCCGCCACGAGGGAGAGCAGCGTGGACTTACCCGCGCCATTGACCCCGAGGATGCCCGTGCGCTCGCCCGGCGCGATACGCCAGGTCACGTCGTCGAGCACGGATCTCGACGACGCTCGATCACCGTCTGTGCTGTCGTACGACACCGACACGTTCTCGATATCGACGACGTCTTTGCCGAGGCGTTGCATCGCCATCTGCGCGAGGCTCACCGAGTCGCGCACGGGAGGTTCGTTCTCGATGAGCTCGTTCGCGGCATCGATGCGGAACTTGGGCTTGGATGTTCGCGCCGGCGCCCCCCGCCGCAACCACGCGAGCTCCTTACGCATGAGGTTCTGCCGTTTAGCTTCCGAGGCCGCCGCCATACGGTCGCGCTCCACACGCTGCAGGATGTAGGCGGCGTAGCCACCCTCGAACGGCTCGATGAGCCGATCGTGCACCTCCCACGTTGCCGTGCAGATCTCGTCGAGGAACCACCGGTCGTGGGTGACCACAACGAGCCCGCCCGAGTTCGTGCCCCAGCGCTTCTTGAGGTGGCCCGCGAGCCACGCGATGCCCTCGACGTCGAGGTGGTTGGTGGGCTCATCCAGGAAGATGATGTCGTGGTCGCCGATGAGCAGCGCCGCGAGCGCGACCCTTCTGCGTTGCCCACCCGAGAGATCGGCGACACGCGCCTCCCACGGGATATCGGCGATGAGTCCCTGAATGACGTCGCGCACCCGAGCATCCCCCGCCCACTCGTGCTCGTCGAGGTCGCCGATGACTGTCTCGTGCACGGTGCGGTCGCCCTCGAGCTCATCCGACTGGTCGAGCATCGCGAGGGTCACCCCGCCCCGCCGAGTTACCCGACCGCCATCGGGCTCGATGCGACCGGCGAGGAGCCGCAACAGGGTCGACTTACCGTCGCCGTTGCGTCCGACGATGCCGATGCGATCGCCTTCGTCGAGGCCGATCGTCACCCGGTCGAAGATCACGCGGGTCGGGTATTCGAGGTGCAGCGCTTCAGCGCCGAGGAGGTGTGCCATCCCCTCAAGGGTATTCGCCCCGCTCGAGCGTCTCGTGCCACACCTCTATGCCCCGGTACCGTGAGGGAATGCGCGTGCTTCCCGCCCTGCCCGCCGACGCGGCCGGTGTGTATCGGGTCTGCCTGCTGACGGGCGACTCCGGTGGGGATGCAAGCCCCCTGCACGACGATCCCGACCTGCTGGGCCACGTCTACGCCGGTGCCTACCTCGCCGCCGAGCCTGCACTCGCCCGAGTCGTCGTCGACGAAACCGGCGTCATCGGGTACGTGCTGGGCGCTCTCGATACCCGGACGTTCGAGGCGTGGTGCGGGCGCGAATGGTGGCCGCCGCTGCGCGAGAGGTACCCCCTCGACGCACAACGGCGTGAGTCGGATGCTGCGCTCGTGCGCCTCATCCACACCCCCGACCGCGTGCCCGACGTCGTCGTCGACGAGTACCCCTCCCACCTGCACATCGACCTGCTCCCGCGTGCTCAGGGACACGGTGTCGGCCGCGCACTCATGGATGGGCTGCTCGCCCGACTGCGGGACGCGGGGTCACCGGGCATCCACCTCGGGGTCGCCGACTCGAACACGAACGCCATCGGGTTCTACGAACGCCTCGGATTCACCGAACTCACTCGCGAGCCCGGCGCCCGCCTCTACGGCCTGCGTCTCTAGTCGCGGGTGTGGAGCCAGTCGGGGCGCGCGGGGAGGTCGGGGAAGCTGCGGTAGACGATCGTCGACTGCGGGAAGAAGACCACCCACACCGTGAGGAACATGATGCGCAGATCTGTTCCAAGAGAGCGGTGCTCGAGGTACCACATCTCGAGTGCACCCTTGTATGGCGCGATCTTCTGCTCGTAGAACGCCCGCGGTTCGACGCCCGGCTGGGAGAGCAGCAACTCTTCATCGCGGAACACGATCGAGCCAATTCCTGTCACGCCGGGCGGGACGCTGTAGATCGACTCTCGCACGTGGCTGGGGTAGATATCGAAGTCGACCTGCATCTGCGGGCGCGGCCCGACGAAGCTCATCTCGCCCGTGAGCACGTTGATGAGTTGAGGCAACTCGTTGACCTTGGTTGCGCGCAGCACGCGACCGACTTTTGTCACGCGGGGGTCGCCGCGCACGGTGAGGCTACCCGTGCCGATATTGGGGCTGTCCTTGAGCATCGTCGCGAACTTCCAGATGCCGAACGTACTGTTGCGGTAGCCGATGCGCTTCTGGCGGTAGAAGACATATCCCTCGCCGCTGAACCGCAGCGCAATCATGATGATCGCAAAGGGCACCGCGAGGATAACGAGGGCGAGGGCGGCGACAAGGAAGTCGATCGCGCGTTTGACGGTCGGATACACGGGCCTACATCTTCTGGTCGAGGCTCTTGCCCGTCTCCACGTGGTGGAGGGTGGGGACGAGCCTGACGAGTACGTCGACGATCGCGGACTTGGGGAGTTCGGGCTGCTCGAATAGAGCGTGCAGGTCGTCGACGACGGAGCGGATGCCCGCGATATCGTGCACGGCGGTGCCAGAGACTACGCCGAGGGCCTCGAAGCGGTTCAGGTCGACGGTCTCCCCCGCCGTGTAGAACTCCTCGAACGACTTCTCCCCCGACGTGTCTGACTCGAAGTAGGCGACAGGCCACGTCGTAGATTCGGGGGTGAGGGCTTCCGCCTTGACGCGTGCCTCCTCCTCGGTGGCACAGTGATCGGGTTCGTATCCCATGTCACGAAGCAGAGCATCACCGATGGACGAGAACGTGAGCATCTTGGGCTCGCCGAGGCGCGGAAAGAAGATGTCGGCAGCCTTTCCCGTGATGCACGCGAGCAGGCACAGCTCTCCGCTCTCGATCGGCGAGACGAAATAGCGCCGCACGTCGGATGGGGCCGACAGCGGCTGACGCTTGGCGATGCGCTCGAGAAAACCTGCGGGGAGACTTCCGTTCGAGAAGGCGACGTTCGCGAACCGGGCAGTCGTGGCCGGCAGCACGCTCGCGTAGGCCATGACCGCCTCCTCCATGAGCTTCTTCGACGCGCCCATGATGTTGGCGGGATTGGCCGCCTTGTCGGTCGAGACGCAGAAGAAATGCTCGGGCGGCGATTCGACCAGCAGGTCGAGCAGACGAACGGTGTTGACGAGGTTGTTCTCGACCATCGCCTCGATCGAGTAGCGGTCCTTCTCGCTTCGCACGTGCTTGTGGGCGGCGAAGTGGGCGACGATGTCGAACGGACCCTCCGCGCGGAACAACCGCTCGAAAATGCGATCGCCGAAGTTGACGGGGTAGGTCGTGTACTGCTCGGGAACGAACTGATCGGGGGTCGATCGCAGGTCGCGAGTGAGTTCGGTCAAGCCGTTCTCGTTGAGGTCGACGACCACGAGGCGTGCGGGCTCGTAACGAAGCAGCGCCTTGATGTACGAGGACCCGATGGTGCCGGCGCCACCGATGACGAGCACCGATTTGCCATGGATGCCTGCCCGCAGCTCGTCGTCGTGGGCGGCAAGATCCGCCGCGAAGAGGCTCTCGTCGCGTCCGATGACGTAACGCGCGATGAACGCCTCGAGATCGAAACTCATGCTGTCTCCTCCACTGCCTCGACGACGACGCGCACGACTTCGTCGACCTGCGCGTTCGTGAGTGAGTTGTAGAGCGGCAGCGTGATCTCGTTCGCATAGAGAGCGTACGTGTTCGGGTAGTCGGCGATGTCGTATCCGCGGTCTTTGAAGAGCGTGAGCATCGCCATGGGGATGTAGTGAACGTTAACACCCACCCCGGCGTTGGCGATGGCCTGGATGATGCGATCACGACGTTCTTCGTCGGCCCCCGCGATACGGAGCATGTACAGGTGGCACGAGCTCTCTCGTGTGGCGTCCCCGGCGAGGGGCAGGATCGCCCACTCGTAGGGTGCGAACCCCTCCTGGTACTGCGCAAAGAGGGCCTTGCGGTGCGGGAGGAGCTCGGATTCATACCGTCGAATCTGCGCGAGACCGACCGCGGCGCCGAGGTCGGGCATGTTGACCTTCATGCCCTGGTCGATGATGTCGTAACGCCATGCTCCAGGCACGTTCTTCTCGAAGGCGCTCTTCGTCTGCCCGTTGAGCGCAAACGCGCGCAGAAAGACGTACTCGTCGTCGTTGTCGAAGGGTGCGGGCAGGTTGATGCAGATGGCGCCGCCTTCCCCTGTCGTGATGTTCTTGACCGAGTGCAGCGAGAACACGGCGGCGTCCGCCTGCCGGCCGTTGGGCTGACCCTTGTAGGTGGAGCCGATCGAGTGCGCGGCATCCGACACGACGAGGATGCGGCCAAGCTTCCGCTGACGCTCCGTGTCGGGAGTGAAAAGCTCCCGCACCTGCGGGTCGGCGAGCACCTCGTGGATCGCATCGTAATCTGCGGGCAGGCCCGCCATGTCGACCGGGATGACTGCTTTCGTGCGCGGGGTGATCGCCGCACGAAGCTTCTCGGGCGAGATCGTGAAGTCGTCGTCGACGTCGACCATGACGACGGTCGCCCCGAGGTTCATGGCGCACAGCGCTGTCGCACTGTAGGTGTACGCGGGAATGACGACCTCATCGCCCGGTCCGATTCCGAACCAGTGCAGCATGAGCATCGCACCGGACGTCCAAGAGTTGACGCACAGCACGGGAGTACCGGTGATCTTCGAGATCTCGGTCTCGAGCATCCGCACCTTCGGACCCGTGGTGAGCCAACCGGTGTTCGTCAGGGTGTCGTTGACCTCTGCGATGACGTCGTCATCGATGAGGGGCAGCGAGAAGGGGATGGACATCGCCGACCAATCTACCGTGACTAGTCGGTGATGACCCTCGCCCCGTGGACCGGCCCGGTCGCGCGCACCACCGTCATGCGGGCGGCGCTCAGAGCGATCTGCAGCTCCAGCGCCGAGTCGAGGTCAGCGGCGAGGAAGGCCACTGTGGGTCCCGATCCGGAGATAACGCCGGCGAGGGCGCCGTTCTCCTCGCCGAGCTCGAGCACCTTCGCGAGCGACGGTTGAAGGTGGATGGCCGGCGCCTGCAGGTCGTTGTAGAGGCACTCCGCGAGCATGTGTGGGTCCCCCGCGCGTAGGGCCTGAAGCACGTTGGCGTCGACGGTTGGCGCGACCTCCGCGGGGAAGATGTCCTGCGCGTGACGATCGCGGTGCCTGTCGAGCTCGCGGTAGACCTCGGGTGTCGAGAGTCCGAAGTCGGCGAGGGCGAGCACCCACTGGAACTGCCCCTTCGCGAGCGCGGGACTCAGCTGGTCGCCCCGTCCCGTGCCGATCGCGGTGCCGCCGGTGAACGCAAACGGCACGTCGGCCCCGAGTTCGGAGGCAAGGTCGAGCATGTCTTCGCGCGCAAGGCCGGTGCCCCACAGGGTGTCGCACGCGAGGAGGGTGGCCGCAGCATCCGCCGACCCCCCGCCCATGCCGCCGGTGACCGGCACGTGCTTCTCGATTGCGAGCTTGACGCCCCCGCGGTAGCCGGTACGACGCGCGAGCAAACGGGCCGCCTTGATGGCGATGTTGGAGCCGTCAGTCGGAACGCGGGAGAGTTCGACGGTTCCGCCCACCGACACGGAGAAGTCGTCGGCGTGCATTGCGCGCACGTCTTCATAGAGGGAGACGGCTTGGTACGCGATCGCGACGTCGTGGTAACCGTCGCCGAGCAGCGAGCCGACCTTGAGAAAGACATTGATTTTGCCGGGCGCCCGAGTGTGGACCACGGTCGGGGCGGGCTCCGGTGTCATGCATCCAACCTAACGGGGATTTCGGCCCGCCGGATTTCGATAGGCGCTCTGCGCTACTCACTCACCGGGACCGCACGGGCGATTGCCAGGTACTGGTCGACCGTCAGTTCTTCACCGCGGGCCGTCGGTGCGATGCCTGCCGCCTCGAGGCGCGCCGAGGCGGTCGCTGAGTCGCCGAGCACGGGCGCGAGCGCTTGGCGAAGCATTTTGCGGCGCTGCTGGAAGGCCGCGTCGACGAGTGCGAACGTCGCGCGCCGCTCATCCTCGGTCCCCGGCTCGGCGTGCCTTTCGAAGCGCACGAGGATCGAGTCGACGTTGGGCACGGGCCAGAACACCTGGCGGCTCACGGTGCCCGCCGTCGAGAACGAGCCGTACCAGGCGGCCTTGACGCTCGGGGCGCCGTAAATCTTCGAGCCGGGTCCCGCGGCGACGCGCTGCCCGACTTCAGCCTGCACCATCACGAGGCCGCGCTGCAGGGCGGGGAAGTGCTCGAGAAAGTGGAGGAGCACGGGCACCGAGACGTTGTACGGCAGGTTGGCGACGAGCACGCTCGGCGCATCGGGCAGGGCCGTCACGGCGAGCGCATCAGCAGCGATGACGGTGAGCCGGGCATCCGGACTCATCTCGGCGATCGTCACGGGAAGCTGCTCGGCGAGCCGCTTGTCGATCTCCACCGCGACGACGGATGCCCCAACCTCGAGCAGACCGAGAGTGAGAGAACCCAGCCCGGGTCCGACCTCGACCACGGTCTCCCCCGCAACCACCCCCGCCGACTTGACGATGCGGCGCACCGTGTTGGCGTCGATGACGAAGTTCTGTCCGAGCTTCTTGGTGGGCGCGACACCGAGCAGGTCCGCGAGGTCGCGGATCTCGGCCGGGCCGAGCAACCTAGTCGCTGACAATGACGGGCTCCGCATCCCAAGAGCCGTACACGTCCTCGGTCGTCGAAGAAATCTGCGCCGCAAGCATCGTGACGTCAGTCTCGAGGTGGTCGGCCATCGCGCGCAGCGTGTACGGGATGAGGTACGGCGAGTTGGGTCGCCCACGGAACGGGTGAGGAGTGAGGTACGGCGCATCCGTCTCGATGAGGATGCGCCCGCGCGGAACTACCTCGAGTGCCTCACGGAGTCCGACCGCGTTCTTGAATGTGACCGTGCCCGCGAACGAGAGGAACCAGCCATTCTCCGCGCACAGGCGCGCCATGTCGGGTCCCCCCGAGAAGCAATGGAACACCGTGCGCTCGGGGGCCCCGACGCGCAGGAGCGTGGCGATGACCTCGTCGTGCGCATCGCGATCGTGGATCTGCAGGGCGAGCCCGTGGTTCTTCGCGATGGAGATGTGCGCCTCGAACGACCGCAGCTGCGCCTCGCGATCCGAGTGCCCCTCGGTGCGGAAGTAGTCCAGCCCCGTTTCCCCGATCGCGCGCACGCGTGGCCGACCGGCGAGCTCGTCGATCTCGGCAAGTGCGGCATCCAAGCGGCCGGATGAGGCCAACTCGGGCACCTCGTTGGGGTGCAGCGCCACGCCGGCAAGCACCCGCGGTTCGCGAGCCGCAACCTCGGCAGACCACCGCGACGTGTCGAGGTCTCCCCCGACCTGCACGACCCCCCGCACGCCGACGCTCGACGCACGGTCGAGGTGCTCGCGGTAGTCGAGTTGCTCATCGGGCTCCCCGTCGGAGATCTCTAGGTGCGTGTGGTTGTCGTAGACGCCGACCGTGAGCGCTTCCGGCAGCGGCGGGTACTGCAGGTCGCGCGACCCGTCGCTCTCCCGGTGCCGGATGTGATTCACTCCTCGATCTCGATCCGGGGGAAGAGCGAGGTCTCGAGGGGGGTGACGCGCGAGGCGCCCGACCATTCGTCCGCGAGGTCGATGGGCTGGGCATCCAGCGGTCCCTCGCCGCCGACGGCCTCCCACAGTCGCGAGGTCGCCTTCGGAAGCACCGGGGCGAGCAGGATGGCGAGTGTGCCGAGGCCGTGCACGGTACTCGCGAGCACCGTCTCGAGGCGGGCGCGGTTGGCCGGGTCCTTCGCGAGCGCCCACGGCTCGTTCTCGGTGATGTAGCCGTTGAGGGCGTCGACGAGCTGCCAGATGCCGGAGAGTGCGTCGTTGATGGCGAAGGCATCAATGGATGCGTTCGCGGCATGCGTGACCGACTTCTCGAGCTCGGCGATCACGGGGTCAACCGCGACCGCGGGGATCTCGCCGTCGAAGTACTTGGTGACCATGGCGATGACGCGCGAGGCGAGGTTTCCGAAACCGTTCGCGAGCTCGGCCTGGTAGCGGGCGCTCAGGTCTTCCCAGCTGAACGAGCCGTCCTGACCGAACGTGATCGCGGAGAGGAAGTAGTAGCGGAATGCGTCGGATCCGAACGTGTCGGTGATTTGCGCCGGTGCGATGCCCGTGAGCTTCGACTTCGACATCTTCTCTCCGCCGACGAGCAGCCACCCGTGGCCGAAGACCGTGCGCGGCACCTCGAGTCCCGCGGCCATGAGCATGGCAGGCCAAATGACGGCGTGGAATCGGGCGATGTCCTTACCCACGATGTGCACGGCGGGCCAGCGCCGCTCGAAGTTCTCGTCGTCGGTGCCGTACCCGATGGCCGTGATGTAGTTGAGCAGTGCGTCGAACCATACGTACACGACGTGCGACTCGTCCCACGGCACCTTGATGCCCCAGTCGAAGCTCGACCGCGAGATCGACAGGTCGGCCAGACCCTGTTTCACGAACTGCACGATCTCGTTGCGCACGCTCGCGGGCTGAACGAAACCGGGGGTGTTCTCGTAGAGGTCGAGGAGCGGCTTCTCGAACGCGCTCATGCGAAAGAAGTAGTTCTTCTCCTTGAGGATCTCGACCGGGCGACCGTGGATCTTGCACACGAGCTGCCCCGCGAAGTCGCCGCCCTCGGTCTCCATGAGGTCGTCGAGCTGCTTGTACTCCTCACACCCCACGCAGTAGTAACCCTCGTACTCACCCGAGTAGATGTGACCATCGTCATAGAGGCGCTGGAGGAAGGTCGCGACGGCCTTCTCGTGACGCGGCTCGGTGGTGCGGATGAAGTCGTCGTTGCGAATGTCGATGGTCTCCAGAAGCGGCTTCCAGGCCGTATCCACGAGGTTGTCCGCCCAGGCCTGCGGTGAGGTGTCGTTCGCGACGGCGGTGCGCAGAATCTTCTGCCCGTGTTCGTCGGTGCCCGTGAGCAGCCAGGTGTCGTCGCCCCGCTGGCGGTGCCAGCGGGCGAGAACGTCCGCCGCGACCTCGGTGTACGCGTGACCGATGTGGGGAACATCGTTGACGTAAAAGATGGGCGTCGTGATGTAGAAGGCCTGTGATGACTGTGAATGATGTTCGGCGGCCATCCATTCAGTCTACGGACCGTGCGGCAACTGTTACGCGCGTGCGGCCAGCGTCCCCTCGTAGAGGTCGCGCTTGGAGAGGCCCGTCGCCTCGGCGACCTCGGCCGCAGCATCCTTGAGTTTTGCGCCGTCGGCGACGAGGGCGAGCACCTGCGTGATCGCGGTGGGCAGATCGGATGCCGCGGGCGCGGCTCCCTCGATGACGATGCAGATTTCGCCGCGAGCACCCCCCGCAAAGTGCTGCGCGACCTCGGCGGCTGATCCGCGCACGACCTCCTCGTGCAACTTCGTGAGCTCGCGGCACACGACGACACGGCGATCTGCGCCGAGCGACTCGACGAGGTCGGCGAGTGTCGCGGGCAATCGGTTCGGAGACTCGAAGAAGACCATGGTGCGGGCCTCTCGTGCGAGCGCGCGGAAGTACGCCACGCGAGACTTGCGTGGCACGAAACCCTCGAAGGTGAAGCGGTCGGTCGGTAGGCCGCTTACGGCGAGCGCCGTCAGTACCGCACTCGGACCCGGCAGGGCGGTCACGGTGACCCCCGCGGCCGCAGCAGCGGCGACGAGCGGGAACCCGGGGTCGCTGATGGCTGGCATCCCTGCGTCGCTCAGCACGAGGACGTCGGCCTCGCGTGCAAGCTCGACGATCTCCGCCGCTTTGGTCGACTCGTTGTGTTCGTGCAGAGCGATGAGCCGCGGACGGTTAGCGATACCGAGCGCCCGCATAAGGTGGATGGTCGTGCGGGTGTCCTCGCTCGCGATGACTTCCGCGTTGCCGAGCGCCTCCACGAGCCTCGCCGACGCGTCGCCGAGATTGCCGATGGGCGTCGCCGCGAGGATGATCACGTCGGTCATTCTTCCAGCACGTAGCATGGGCCGGTGAGTACACCGGGCCAGTTCGACGAGCTGCTCGAGCCTCGCACGCAGCCGGTGCCGAACTCTCCCGGCCCCGGCGACGAACCCATCGGGTCGCGACTCGATGACTGGTGGGACTCGCGGAGGCCGCTCACTCACCGTCTCCTGCGGTGGGCCGGGCCAGTCGTTGTGGTCATCATCGCCGCGGTGACCCGACTCTGGAATCTCGCCTTGCCGCACACCCTCGTCTTCGACGAGACCTTCTACGTGAAGGATGCGTGGTCGCTCTTCAACAACGGGTACGAGAGCGCCTGGCCCGCCGAGGCGGACACGCTTTTCGCGGGCGGGCAGACCGACACCTTCTTAAACGATCCTTCTTTTGTTGTGCACCCGCCACTAGCCAAGTGGATGATCGCGCTCGGCATGGCCGCATTCGGACCGGACAACTCATTCGGTTGGCGCGTATCGACTGCGGTCGTGGGCATCCTCGCGGTCGTGCTCATCATGCTCGTCGCCAAGAAGCTCTTCGGTTCGCTGCTCTTGGCGACGATCGCCGGCTTTCTCATGGCGATCGAGGGCAACGCGATCGTGATGAGTCGAGTCGCCCTGCTCGACAACTACGTCATGGTCTTCGCTTTGCTCGGCTTCGGTGCGATCCTCCTCGATCGCCAGTGGAGTGCTGTGCGGTTGGCAGCGTGGATGCACGCGAGGGAGAGTTCCGGGCGACCCATCGACTGGGGTCCCGGCCTGTGGTGGCGCCCCTGGTTGATCGCCGCGGGCGTGGCGTTCGGCGCGGCAGCCGCCGTGAAATGGAGCGGCCTCTACTTTCTCGCCGCCTTCGCCATCTACACCCTCGTCGTCGACGCGATCGCACGCCGACGTGCGGGTATTCCGTTCTGGCTGACCGGAACGGTGTTCAAGCAAGCGCCGATCTCGTTCCTGCTCACCGTGCCCATCGCCCTTGCCGTGTACCTCGCGTCGTGGACGGGTTGGTTCGTCACCGACAACGGCTACTACCGGCAGTGGGCGACCGAGGGCGACAACGCCTGGGCGGGTGCACTCGCCTGGGTACCGAAGACGTGGCAGAGCTTCTGGCACTTTCAGGTTTCGGTGTACGACTATCACGTGGGTGAGAATCGCCCCCACGGCTACCAGGCCAACCCGCTCACGTGGCTGCTCATGCTGCGCCCGACGAGCATGTGGTACCAGGGCTCGTCTTTCGGGGACAACGGGTGTCAGTTCGACGCGTGCGGGGCATCCATCGCGGGGATTGCCAACCCGATCATCTGGTGGGCCTCGACGGCGGCGGTGCTCTACCTCGTCTACCGACTGATGAGATGGCGAGAGTGGAAGGTCGGCTTCATCCTCATGGGGATGGTCGCGGGCTACCTGCCCTGGATGCTCTACCTGGGCCGCACGGTCTTCCAGTTCTACACGATCGCGTTCGAGCCCTACATGCTGCTCGCCCTCACGTTCGTCATCGGGCTCATCCTCGGCACCCGCACCGACGAATCGTGGAGACGGGTGAGCGGGATTCGCGTGGTCGCCATCTTCCTGGGGATTGCCGTGCTCGTGAGCGTGTTCTACTGGCCGCTCTGGACCGGCATGCAAGTGGACTACGCGTACCTGCGCGTGCACTGGTGGCTCGACAGCTGGCGCTGATCAGGCATTCCACTGCGATAGTGCAGGCGTTATATTGAGGCTTCGCCGCATCACCTCGTTCCCCCGCACTCGAGGACCCCGTGAAGAGATCGCGCATCGCCGCAGCTGCCGTCGCCGTTGCGCTCGTCGGTGCCTCGACGCTCGTCATCACGATGCCCGCCACAGCGGTCGCGAACGTGCCCACGCTCTACAACCTGGGTGGCACGTCGACAAACGTGGCACCGACCATTCAGGGGGAATACGACAACTCGACTGGTGACGAGGTCGAAATCCGGGTCGAGGTGTCGGACGGCGGACCGTTCGCCCCGTACTGCACCGACACGATACTCGCGGCGGAGAACAGCCCCGCAGAAGGCTGGGCATGCGCGGGCGCGCCTCTTGTCTACGGCGACTACACCTTCCGCTCGTACGCCTTCGACTCCCTCAATGCGCTGCAGAGCGGATACAGCGCGACCACGAGCTACCAGATCGGCGGACAGCAGGCGGGACTGATCACGTCACCGGCTCCCGGAGCGAACACCGCTGATGCCACGGTCACCTACACGGGTAGCGGCCCATCCCGCGGTACCGCGATCGTGTTCGACAACATTCTCGGCACGCTCTGCTCGAGCCCCATCGACGTGGCCGGCAACTGGTCATGCACGACGATCCCCCTCGACCAAGGCGTGCACGTCACGTACGCGATCACCGAAACGATCGACTTCGATGTCGCCTTCCAGACAGTAACCCCCGACCAGAACCTCACGATCGACCCACCGCCCGCGCCGACCGTGGACCCGTACCCGTTCGTTGCGACAGGGCCGGGTAGTCCCGAGGTGCAGGGCAACAGCGCACTCGATATCGGCCAGATCCTCGTCTTCTCGTCGCCCGACAACGTGACCTGGAGTCTGTACTGCACCGTGCCGCAGAATCCGCTCGCCACCGTGTGGTTCTGCCCATCACCGTCTGGTTCCCTGCCGCTCGGCACCAACTACATCGCCGCCACCGCGAACAGCGAATTCACGACGGGCGCGTCATCCCCGTTGAGCCCGTCGATCACCATTCAGGTGGAGCCGCCCCCGGTTCTGGTGTCGCCCGCCGACGGCACGTACACGAATGACAACACACCGACGTTCGCGGGTACAGCCGCGTATGGCGCGAACGTTCAGGCCAGACTCGTGGCCCCCGCGGTTGCGGTGTGCGGTAGCGCGGTCGTCGCGGGTGCGTGGTCGTGCACCTCCGGTCCCATCGTCGACGGCACCTACCAATGGTTCGCCAATGCGTCCCCGGGCAACGGGATCGCGAGCGGTGAGTTCACGTTCACGATCGACACCGTGGCGCCCGATGCACCCGTCATCACGCAGCCCGGTATGACGACGACCTCGCAACGGCCCGTGCTGAGGGGCACGAGCGAACCTGGCGCCCGAGTCGAGGTCTGGCGTGATGGCGCACTCGCCGGATGCGTCGAGGGCACCGTCTACGCCAACGGCTCTGGTCAATGGCAGTGCACGAGTTCGGCGAGCCTGACAGTCGGCCGTACCTACGGGTTCGGTGTCGCCCAGAACGACCTGGCGGGCAACCGGTCAACGGCAGGTGCCCCACCCGTGACCCTCTCGCTGACGATTCTTGCGCCAGCCTCCACGCCGAGCGCCCCACCCGCTCCCCCCGCCCTGCTCGCGTGGAACTTCTCATTCGGAGTCGGGGGAACCGAGTTCGCTCCCGGAGACTCGACCGAGCTCAATGCCGCGGGGCTTCCCGTCGGTGCCGCCGTCGAGGTCGAGTTCCACTCGACACCCGTCGTGCTCGGCGAGACGCTCGTGAAGCCGGATGGGTCGTTCGCGATGCAAGTGACGATCCCCGAAGACGCGGAGATAGGCCCGCATAAGTTCGTGGTCACGGTGACTCCGCTCGAGGGCCCACCCTCGGTGCAGGAGCAGGCCGTCACGGTTCGGATCCCGCCCAAACAGGCGGGCGAGCCCGTCCACGAGAAACCCTTCGTCGCTCCCCCGGGTGCCGTCGGATCCGACCGCAACGACCCCGCCGCTCCCTCGTCGTTCACGCGGTCGATTGAGACAGCATGGTCGATCTTTACGAACCCGCTCGTGATCGGAAGCGCTGCCGTCGCGGGCTTCGTGCTGCTCCTGCTCGTCGCCTTCCCCGCCGAGCTGCTGAATACGACGATCTCAGAGGAATACCACCGATTCGCGGGCTTGCTGCCTGCCGTTCGTGCACCCTGGTGGCAACGATTCATGACGTGGATGCGCGCGCGTCCGCTTCTCGGAAGCATCCTCCTGATCGTGACAGCGTCCATCATCTTTGGGTTTGCGGACCCCGGTTTCGGGTTCGACATCACGAGCCTGCGCGTCGTACTCGCGTGCGCACTGGCCCTCTTCGTGCTGGGATACCTCGCGAGCGTGATCGCGGGGGCGATCATCCGCCGGCGCTGGGGACTGGCCACCCTGGAGCTCAAGCCTCTCGGCCTCATCTTGACCGTTATCGGCGTTGTGCTCACACGGCTGCTCGACTTCTCCCCCGGATTCCTGCTGGGGCTGCTCCTCGGCGTCGCCGTCGTGGGGTCGACCACGGTTGCCCAGCGCGCCAAGATCACGCTGGTTAACGCGGGGGTCGTCTTTGCGTTCGCGATCGTCGCGTGGATCGTATACAGCGTGCTGTCGATCACGATCGCGCCGAACTCGTTCGGCATGGCGTTGGCGTTCGACACACTCGTCGTGGTGACGGTCGAAGGCCTCACCGCCCTGTTCATCGGACTGCTCCCGGTGAGATTCCTCGACGGCCAAGCGCTATTCGAGTTCTCGAAACCGCTCTGGGCCGGCGTGTACGCCTTCGCCGCCCTGGCCTTCGTACTGATCGTGCTGCCTGCCTCGTGGGGTCGTCTCGACGGTTCGCTCGGCATCTGGCTCGTCATCCTCATCGGGTTCGCGGTCGTCGCGGTTGGGCTGTACCTCTACTTTCGGTTCTGGGCTCCGCCGCACAAGTCCGATGACGACGAGGATGACGAGGGAGCGCGGCAGCTCGCCTCGCGGGTTAGTTGACGCTGTGTTACGTCGGCTCGCATCATCCGTCTCGCCTCGCCGGGTAGCCTGAGCGGATGGCTGACAGGGAGTACGGATTTCGAACGAGAGCGATCCACGCGGGCAACATCCCCGACGCGGTGACGGGCGCTCGTGCACTGCCGATCTACCAGTCGAGCGCCTTCGTCTTTGATGACACCGCGGACGCCGCGGCACGATTCGCGCTACAGAAGTACGGCAACATCTACTCCCGCCTGGCCAACCCGACCGTCGCGAGCTTCGAGGAGCGCGTTGCGTCGCTCGAGGGCGCGCTCGGAGCCGTCGCGACCGCGAGCGGTCTCGGCGCGCAGTTCATCACCTTTGCCTCCCTGGTCGGCTCGGGCGACCACATCGTCTCCTCCGCCAACCTGTACGGCGGCTCGATCACCCAACTCGACGTGACCCTGCGCCGGTTCGGCGTCGACACCACGTTCGTGCGCAGCTCCGACCCCGCCGACTACGCCGCGGCGATCACCGACAAGACAAAACTCATCTTCGCGGAGACGATCGCGAACCCCTCGGGCGAGATCGCCGACATCGAAGGTCTCGCCGAGGTCGCGCACGCGCACCACATTCCCCTCATCATCGACTCGACCGTCGCCACGCCGTACCTCAACCGTCCAATCGAGTGGGGAGCCGACGTCGTCGTGCACTCCGCAACGAAATTCTTGGGCGGCGCGGGCACGACGCTCGGTGGAGTCGTCGTCGAGTCGGGACGATTCCACTGGGCCAACGAGCACTTCCCGCTCTTCGACCAGCCGGTGCCGTCGTACGGCGGGCTCAACTGGCACGGTAACTTCGGCGAGTACGCCTTCCTCACGCGCCTGCGCGCCGAGCAACTGCGCGACATCGGCCCGACGCTCGCCCCGCACTCGGCGTGGCTACTCGCCCAAGGCGTCGAGACGCTGCCGTTCCGCATGCAGGCGCACGTCGACAACGCCCGTATCGTCGCGGAGTGGCTCGACGCCGACCCGCGCATCGAGAAAGTGTTCTGGGCGGGGCTGCCCGAACATCCGCACTTCGAGCGCGCGCAGAAATACCTCCCCAAGGGTCCCGGTTCCGTGTTCTCGTTCGTCGTCAAGGGTGGCCGCGAGGTCGGGCAGAAGTTCATCGAGTCGGTGAATCTCGCGAGCCACCTCGCGAACATCGGGGATGCAAAGACTCTCGTCATCCACCCCGCATCGACGACCCACGCCCAGCTGACCGAGCAGCAGTTGCTCGACGCGGGTGTGCTCCCGGGCGTCGTGCGCATCAGCGTGGGAATAGAGGACCCCGAGGACATCGTTGATGATCTCGACCAGGCACTTGCCGCTGCGACGAAGGGCTGAGAATGTCGATCGCTGAGAACACCGAGACGCAGACCACGCACCTCGCCAACGGACTTACGTGCGAGATCCCCGCGAGCTCCCCGCTCGCGAAGCTCCTGCGCTCGCAGCGCACCTGGGTCGGCCCGAGTGCGCGCGAACGCCTCGACATCCTGCGCAAGGCGAAATCGATCGCAATCGTGGGCGCCTCCCCCAATGCGGCACGCTCGAGCTATTTTGTCGGCACGTACCTGCTGCAGTCGAGCGATTACCGGGTGTACTTCGTCAACCCCAACGCGGACGAAATCCTCGGCCACAGGGCCTACCCCGACCTGAAGTCGCTTCCCGAGGTGCCCGACATCGTGGACGTGTTCCGCAAGGCGAGCGACATCCCGTCCGTCGTGGACGAGGTGCTCGAGTCGGGCGCGAAGACCATCTGGATCCAGCTCGGCATCTGGAATGAGGAGGCCGCGTATTACGCGGAGTCGAAGGGGCTCACGGTGGTCATGGACCGCTGCATCAAAGTCGAGCACGCACGCTTCCACGGCGGTCTGCACCTGCTCGGCTTCGACACGGGCGTCATCACCGCTCGAAAGACGGTGCGCTAGGGCATCCGGCCCGCCACTGTTACCCCGCGTTTCGGCGCCGCGTGACCGCGTGGTCACCCGTGGGTACCGTGTGGGAATGACAGGTCCACACCTCGACGCTCCCCTCGTCTCGACACAATGGCTCGCGGATCATCTCGGCTCCGACGACCTGCTCGTGGCGGATGCGACGGTGCTTGCGTTCACCCAGCCGAACGGGCGGAGCGGGTTTCTCAGTGGGCACGAAAGCTATGTCGTCAACGGTCATATCCCGGGAGCCGTATTCGCCGACCTCATGGAGGATTTCTCTGACACGCGGTCGCCGCTCCCGTTCACGCACCAGTCCCCGGGGGCATTCGAGGCCGCCGCAGGAACACTCGGCGTCGACAACGAGACGACACTCATCGTCTACGACACGAGCGGCGGACAGTGGGCGGCGCGAGTGTGGTGGCTGTTCCGGGCAAACGGGTACGACCGTGTCGCTGTGCTCGACGGTGGCTATACGAAGTGGATCGCCGAAGGGCGTGAGACCCACGTCGGGCACGTCGAGCCGACTCCGCGAGTATTCGTGGCCGTCGAGCGCCCCGGGTCGTGGGTCACCAAGACCGAGGTCGGGCACATAGTCGCCGGCACGCAGCCGGGGGCGCTCGTGTGTGGCATCCCCCCGAAGCAGTTCACGGGAGAAGAGGGCAAGGGTCACATCCCGGGGAGCATCAACGTGCCGGCGGGACGCCTCGTCGCGCGCGACACCCAGGCCTTTATCGCACCGGATGCCCTGCGCGAGATCTTCTCGCCCGTGCTGGATGCCGAGCGCATCGTGACCTACTGCAATGGCGGCATCGCCGCCGCGGCCGATGCGCTCGCGCTCACGCTTCTCGGCTACCGCGAGATCGCGCTCTACGACGGATCACTCGCCGAGTGGACGAAAGACCCCGACGCCCCGCTCGTGGCGACGGCAGAGGCCGCCTAGCTCGACGAATCAGCGAGGAGTGCGTGAAACTCGCGCGCGTCTGCCACCGGTAATCGGCACGCGAAGTGCTCACACACGTAGGCGGTCGCGACCGTTGCGGGCGTCGTGCGCCCCTCGAAGAGATCGAAGCCGCGCGACGCGAAGGCAGCGGCCTCGTCAGAGGTCACGACGCAGGAGAGTCCCCCGCTGCGGTACCAGCGTCGAGCGACGGATGCCGTCTCCCGCGCCCCTGCGTCGTCGACGACGATCACCTGACGCACGGGCTGTGCCAGCCCCAGCAGGACGCTGAGCGTCGATCCGAACGCGATGGGCCGCTGCACCGCGGCTGCCGTGAGCGCCGAGACCGCGCTCTGCGCGGCATCGCGGTATCCCGCCTCCCCCGTGAGCAGGTAGAGCCGGTCGGCGGCCGCAGCGATGGCGGCGAGCCCCGACGGGTGCGCTCCGTCGCTCTCGTCGCCGTGCACGCGGATGCCCTGCGCCTCGAGCACGGGGTCGCCGCCTCCCGGAGTCGCGAAGGCGGCGCGCGGGGTGGCCGCGGTGCGGCTCGCGTCGACGAGCTCGCGTGCGGCATCCGCCCACCGCACCTGGCCCGTCGAGGTCGCGAGGTGAGCGAGGCCGGAGGCGAGCATGCCGTAGTCCTCGAGAGTGGGAGGCGCGGCCGAGACAGTGCCGTCGATTGTGGAGCGCACGAGTCGACCGGCACCGTCGCGCACAGAGAGCACGTAGTCGGCAGCCCGCGTCGCTGCATCCACCCAGTCGGGGCGTTCGAGGAGGGCGCCCGCGATCGCGAGACCCTCGATCGCGAGGCCGTTCCATCCCGTGAGCACCTTGCGGTCGAGCGGCGGTTGCTCGAGTCGGCTGCGGCTGGCGGCGTCGAGCGTGTAGTAGAAGCCCTCGACGCGGCGACCATCCACCGTGCTTTCGCTGTCTTGGGCGACCGCGAAGCCACCAGAGTCGAGTTGCAGCGTCGTCAGCAGGAAGTCGGCGATTCCCTCGGCCACATTCCGCTCACCCGCAATCGCGTACGTCGCGAGCAGCTGGGCGTTGTCGTAGAGCATGCGCTCGTAGTGCGGTTCACTCCAGTCGCGTTGAGTGGAGTAGCGAAAGAATCCGCCATCGAGGTCGCGCAGAGGCGAGGCGGCCATGGCCGAGAGGGTGCGCCGAGCGAGGGCCCCGGCCTCGGCATCCCCCGTCGTCTCGAGATCGAGCAGAAAGCGCACGACGGGCACGGCGGGAAACTTGGGAGCCGTTCCGAAACCGCCATAGAGCGGATCCTCATCGGTCGCGAGGGAGCGCGCCACACCGCCGAAGTCGACGGGAACCGCCTCCGGTCGAGGTGCCGCAGACGCGAGCGCACCGACGAGCGCAGCACCATTGCGCTCGACCTCGTCACGGCGCTCCACCCATGCTTCGTGCACGCCGGCGAGAACCTGCCGGAACGACGGGCGACCGGCGGCGGGCATCGGGGGCCAATAGGTGCCCGCGAAGAACGCACGCCCCTCAGGGGTGACGAAGACCGTGAGCGGCCAGCCGAGGTTCGGGGTGAACGCGCTCGCCGAGGCCATGTAGGTCGCATCGACCTCTGCATGCTCCTCCCGGTCGACTTTGATGGCGACGAAGTTCTCGTTCATGATTCGCGCGGTGTCGGGATCGCTGAAGCTCTCGCGCGCCATGACGTGGCACCAGTGGCACGTCGAGTACCCGATCGAGACGATCACGGGCACGTCGCGCCGCTTCGCCTCCTCAAATGGTTCACTCCCCCAGCTGAACCAGTCGACGGGATTATCGGCATGCGACAGGAGGTAGGGACTCGCAGAGTGCGCCAAACGATTGGGCATAGCATCAGACTATGTCGACGCTGACCATCACCTACATCGGCGGACCCACTGTGCTGCTCGAGTACGCGGGGCTGCGGTTCATCACCGATCCCACGTTCGATGCCCCCGCGACGTACCCGGACAGCGATGGTGGCGAGGCGCTCGTCAAGACCCAGGGTCCCGCGATCGAGCGCGCCAACATCGGTCACATCGACGCCGTGCTCCTGAGTCATCACGAGCACAAAGACAACCTCGACTACGAGGGGCTCGAGTTGCTTGCCACGGGCATCACGACCCTCTCCACCCGCGACGCCGCAGCCGATCTGTTCGGCGGCGCGGTCATCGGACTCGACTCGTGGGAGACGCATCACATCGGCGACGTCGCCATCACCGCCGTGCCCGCTCTTCACGGACCTCCCGGAATCGAACGTCTCATCGGCGTGGTCACGGGCTTCGTACTGGAGTCCCCGAACGAGGCGACCGTCTACGTGAGCGGCGACAACGCATCGCTCCCGCTCGTTCAGCAGATCGCGAGCCGGTTCCCCGACATCGATGTCGCGATTCTCTTCGCGGGCGCAGCGCGCGTGGAGGAAATCCCCGCGAACCTCACACTCACCTCCCCCGACGCGGCAGAGGCCGCGCGCCTCCTGGGCGCATCACGCGTCGTCGGAGTGCACACCGCCGACTGGAAGCACTTCTCCGAGACCCGCGAACAGCTCGAGGTGGCCTTCGACGGCATGGATGTTCTGCTCGACACCCCGCGCGGGGTCGCCGTAAAGCTCTAGAACGTTGCCTCGTCGGGGTTGGTTCCCACGCGCATCCCCTGGTCGAGCGCGTCGATCGCCGCCATCTCCCGGTCGGTGAGCTCAAAGCCGAACACGTCGAAGTTCTCCGCCATGCGTTCCCTGGAGTTTGACTTCGGGAAAACGATGATGCCGCTCTGCAGGTGCCAGCGGATGACGACCTGGGCCGGGCTTGCACCGTGAGCTTCGGCAATCGAGCCGATCGGCGGCATGCCGAACAGATCGTACTTACCCTGACCGAGCGGCCCCCAGGCCTCGATGTGGATGCCCTTCGACGCCGCGAACTCGCGAATCTCCCGCTGCGCGAACGCCGGGTGCAGCTCGAGCTGGTCGATCGCGGGCACGACGGTCGATTCCGACATGAGTCGCTCGAGATGCGGGATGTGAAAGTTGGAGACGCCGATGGAGGTCGCCTTGCCCTTGGCCTGCAACTCCTCCATGGCGTGCCAGGTCTCGACGTACTTGTCGAGGTCGGGTCGCGGCCAGTGAATGAGGTAGAGGTCGACGTGCCCCAGCCCGAGCTTCTCCAGGCTCAGGTCCATGGCGTCGAAAACGGATTGGGTTCCCTGATCGCTATTCCACAGCTTGGTGGTGATGTAGAGCTCGTCGCGCGGGATACCCGACTTCTCGATCGCGCGACCGACACCGATTTCGTTGCCGTAGATCGCCGCGGTGTCGATGTGTCGGTAGCCCACCTCGAGGGCATCGGTGACGATGCGCTCGGTCTCATCGGGATCAACCTTGAAGACGCCGAAGCCGAGCTGGGGAATTGTGGTGCCGTCGTTGAGCGCAATGAGAGGAACCGTCATGTACACCAGCCTACGGCCGCGCGGCGACGGCGCCGCGCTGCCGCCCCTCGATGACCCAGTTGGCGGCGCCAAGCGCGACCATGAACCCCGTAGCCACGGCGACGAGGTGGAACGCGTCCGTGTGGCCGAAGGTCTGAGCGACGATTCCCGTGATGGCACTCGCGGTGGCCTGACCGAGGATGATGCCCCCACCGAGCATCGTCATCACCGTCGTCGACCGACCCGCCGGTGCTCTCACGGAGGCGAGACTGAAGAGCGTCACGAGACTCGGACCGATGCCGAATCCGATGATCATGAGCACGATAGCCATGACCGGCACGCTCGTCACCAGGTACAGCACCGAGGCACCCGCGAGCGCCACGAGCGCGAACACGAGCCACCGCGCCCGGAACGAAAACCGCGTCGGCAGCAGCACGACGCCGAGCGCGAAGACCGCTGAGCCGACCCCCATGGCGCCATAGACGATGCCCGCCTGGGACTCCTCGGCGTAGACGCCCATGAAGGCGGTGAGTGCGGTCAGTGCAGCACCGAAGAACAGACCGATCGCGAACATGCCTGCGACGAGCACGAGGATCGGGGGCGTGAAGAGCTGCGTCACGCGGGAGGGTTCGGGGGCATCATCCGTCGACGCCTTCGACGACCCGGGCACGACGAGCGCGCTCGGGTGCAGAGCGAAGCTGCCGACGAACACGAGTGTTAGCACGGCAGCGAGCACGAGGGGCGACCACGGGCCGATGAGGAATGCAAGCAGGCCCACGAGCACGGGTCCGAACACGAACACGAGTTCGTCTGCCATCGACTCGTAGCTCATGGTGCCCGAGATGGCTTGGGGATGCCGCTCGAGCGGGAGCGTGCGCACGAGGATCGCGACAAGCCGGGAACGGGACATGGGTGAGAGTTGCGGCGATGTGGCACCGACGAGCACGGCGGCGACCAGCACCGCGAGTAGCGGCACGGGTGAGTACACGAGAATCGTGATCAGCACGAGCGCGGCCGAGTTGAGAATCGCGGCGACGATAAGTACGGGACGCTGCCCGAGACGGTCAGCGAATGCGCCGAGGAACGGACCGAAAATGGCGCTGCCGAGCCCGACGAACGCAGAGGTGAGGCCGGCCTCGGCGTAGGACTCCCGCACCGTGGCAACGAGTGTGAGCACGCCGACGACTGTCATGGCGAACGGGAGTCGGGCGACGAAGGCGATGGGGAAATAGGTCCAGCCGACAGCCCTGATGAGGGAGGGTGACGACGGTGTGTTCATGGAATGCACTCCACTAGAGAGTGCGCTCGTCCCTACCCTCGAAGCGCCTACCCGAAATGGACCGCGGCGGTCCATCCACGGCCAGAAGTCTACGGGTTTCGATTCGCGGCTGTCGCCGCTACTCAACCACCGATGTGACGCTCCTCCACACCCACGTACTCGCTCAGCGGGCGGATGAGAGCGTTGGCCTCGAGTTGCTCCATGATGTGGGCGGTCCACCCCGTCACGCGCGAGGCGACGAACAGTGGAGTGAACATCTCGGTGTCGAAGCCGATCAGGTTGTACGCCGGACCCGACGGGTAGTCGAGGTTGGGCTTGATGTTCTTCGCCTCGTTCATCGCGGTCTCGAGCTCGTCGTAGAGCTTGCCGAGGTCGGGACGCTTGTATGCAGTGATGAGCGTGTCGAGCGCGGCCTTCATGGTCGGAACGCGTGAGTCGCCGTTCTTGTAGACGCGGTGACCGAATCCCATGATCTTGCGCTTCTCCGAGAGCGCGGTGTCGAGCCAGGCGCGGGCCTTGTCGGCCGTGCCGATCTCATCGAAGACGTGCATGACGGCCTCGTTGGCGCCGCCGTGCAGCGGTCCCTTGAGCGCGCCAATGCCCCCGACAACCGCCGAGTACAGGTCTGCGAGCGTCGAGGTGATGACGCGCGCCGTGAACGTCGATGCGTTGAAGGAGTGCTCGGCGTACAGGATCATCGATACGTCGAATGCGTTGACGACGACCTCCTCGGGCACCTCCCCAAAGGTCATGAACAGGAAGTTCGCCGAGTAACCGAGGTCGTCGCGCGGCTCGACGAGCTTCTCGTCGCGGCGGCGGCGCTGATCGTACGCGACGATCGCGGGCAGCTGCGCGAAGAGCCTGATCGACTTGTCGAGGTTTGCTCCGCGGGTCGAGTCCGCCGCCATCGGGTCGCCCGCGCCGATCACGCTCACCGCGGTGCGCACGACGTCCATCGGATGCGCGGTCACGGGTAGCTCGTCGATGACGCGCTTGACCCGCTCATCCAGTGCGCGATGCGCGCGCTCGAACGTCTCGAAGTCGGCGAGTTGCTTCGCATCGGGCAACTCCCCGTTCCACAGCAGGTAGGCGACCTCCTCGAAGGTGCACTTCTCGCTGAGTTCTTGTACGGGGTAGCCGCGGTAGAGCAGCGAGTTGGTCTCGGGGTTGACCTTGGAGATCGACGTGGTGTCGACGACGACCCCCGCGAGACCCTTCTTGATTTCAGTCACTTGTTCTCCTGGTGGGATTTCGATACTCGGTTGCGCCGCTACTCAATCAGCGAGGGTGAAGTTGAACACGGAGGTGTCGAAGGCGTTGTAGCCCTCATAGTCGAGCAGTTCGTAGAGCCGGGCCCGCGTCTGCATGACGGGCACCTGTGAGTTGAGGCTACCTTCGGCCACGAGCGCGTCAAGCCCTCGCTCGGCGGCGCCCATGGCCAGGCGCAGCAGACTCACGGGGTAGATGACGATGTTGATTCCGATGTCGGCGAGCTGCTGGTTGGTGAACAGCTCGCTCTTGCCGAACTCGGTCATGTTCGCGAGGATCGGCACGTCGACGGCCGCCCGCACCGCCTCGAACTCGCTGAGGTCTTTCATCGCTTCGGGGAAGATCGCGTCGGCGCCGGCGTCGACGAGCTGCTTCGCGCGGTCGATCGCGGCCTGCAGCCCGTCGATCGCGCGGATGTCGGTGCGCGCCATGATCAGCAGGTTGGGGTCGCGGCGGGCAGCGGCGGCGGCACGGATGCGCTTGAGCGCAGTATCCGTGTCGACGACGGCCTTGCCGTCGAGGTGACCGCAGCGCTTGGGGTTCACCTGGTCTTCGATGTGCAGGCCGGCGACGCCCGCGTCTTCGAGCGACTGGATCGTGCGGGCCACGTTCATCGGTTCACCGAACCCGGTGTCGGCGTCGACGAGGGAAGGCAGGTCGGTCATGCGCGAGATCTGCCCCGCTCGCGTCGCGACCTCGGTGAGGGTCGTGAGGCCGACATCGGGCAATCCCAGGTCGGCCGAGATGACCGCCCCGGAGATGTAGACGCCCTCGAAGCCCTTGTCTTCGATGAGCCTCGCGCTCAGGGGGTTGAAGGCCCCGGGCATCCTCATCAGTTCGCCGGTGGCGAGTCGGGCGCGGAAGGCAGCGCGCTTGTCGGCGGCGCTCAGCGTGGAGTAGAGCATCAGAAGATCCCCTTCGGCGTGACCGCGGGGAAGTCGCCGCGGAGGGTCAGACCGCTCAGGTCGGTGAGTGTGGGCAGGGACTGCGCGACGTCGAGGAAGCGCTCGATCTCGCTCACGGAGAGCACGCCGTCGGCGAGCTCGCGGAACTTCTGCACGTACTGTGCGCGCGCGAACGGACGCGCGCCGAGCGGGTGGGCGTCGGCGACGGCGATCTCCTCGACGATGCGCGAGCCGTCGGTGAGTTCGATCTCGACGCGACCGCCGAACGCCTTCTCGGCGATGTCGTTGGAGTGGTAGCGACGAGTCCACTCGGCATCTTCGACGGTCGTGACGCGCTGCCACAGCGAAACGGTGTCGGGTCGCTGGGCACGCTCGGGAGCGTAGGAGCGCTCATGATGCCACTCACCGTCCTGAAGCGCGACGGTGAAGATGTACGGGATCGAGTGGTCGAGGGTCTCGCGGCTCGCGGTCGGGTCGTACTTCTGGGGGTCGTTCGCGCCCGAGCCGATCACGTAGTGGGTATGGTGGCTCGTCGCGAGCACGACGCGGTTGATGGAGTCGGCGCTGAGCTCGGGATGCTCGTTCTTGAGCCGACGCGCGAGGTCGATCCACGCCTGGGCCTGGTACTCGGCCGAGTGTTCCTTCGTGTAGGTATCGAGGATGGCGAGCCGCGGCTCGCCCTTCTCGGGCAGCGGCACCTCGTACGCGGCATCCTTGCCGTCGAGCAGCCACGCAATGACGCCGTCCTCGCCCTCGTAGATGGGGGTGGGGCTCGTCTGGCCGCGCATCGCCCGGTCGACGGCCTCGACGGCCATCTTGCCGGCGAACGCGGGAGCGTGCGCCTTCCACGTGGAGATTTCGCCCTTGCGGGACTGGCGCGTCGCCGTCGTCGTGTGCAGCGCCTGCCCGATCGACTGGAAGATGGTCTCGGTCGGTAGACCCAGCAGGGTTCCGATTCCGGCGGCCGCCGACGGGCCCAGGTGGGCGACGTGGTCGATCTTGTGTTTGTGCAGGCTGATGGCCTTCACGAGGTCGACCTGGATCTCATAGCCCGTGACGATGCCGCGCACGAGCTCCGACCCGGTCTTGCCGAGGTGCTGGGCGACCGCCGTGATCGCGGGGATGTTGTCGCCCGGGTGCGAGTATTCGGCCGCGAGGAACGTGTCGTGAAAATCGAGTTCACGCACCGCGACACCGTTCGCCCAGGCGGCCCACTCGGGACTCGTGAGTTCGCCACTGCCGAAGACCGTGGAGCCAGCGCCGTTGCGGGAGACGGGGTGCGCCTCTGCCTGGGCGCGAGCCGACACGACGGGCGCTCGGGTGAGGGATGCCGCCGCGACCGCGGCGTTATCGATGACGCGGTTGATGACCATGTCGGCGACGGCCGGGGTGGGCTCGATCGACTCGGATGCCACCTCCGCAATCTTCCAGGCAAGCTGGCCCTCCCGCTGGAGGTTCTCGTCGCTGCGGTGAACGCGTACGGGGTGGAGCTTCATCGGTGTCCTTTCAGAGCGCTCGCGAGCGCGTGGTGCAGATGGATGTTGGTGGCTTGGGCGGCGAGCTCGGGGTCGCGCGCGACGATGGCCTGCACGATGAGCAGGTGTTCGGCAGCGGCCGCCGCGAGACGACCGGGGTTGTCGCGGGCGAGTCGGCGCACGCGCACGAGGTGGGTGCGCAACCCCTGCAGGGACGAGACGAGATAAGGGTTGTGCACAGCCGCATCGATCGCGTCATTGAAACGACGCACGAGGTCGTAGTAGGCGTGGCGCTCGGGATCATCGTGCTCGAGCAGCTCCCCCACGCCAAGGAACTCCTGCTCGAGTCGATCGAACGCATCGCCCTCATGACGCACCGCGGCAAGGCGTGCGGCCTGCGCCTCGAGGGCCTGACGGACTTCGAAGAGTTCGCGGATGTTCTCGAGCGACAGATCCGTGACGACGAGGCCGCGGCCAGCCTGGGCCGCGAGGAGTCCGTCGGCGGTCAGGCGTGCGAACGCCTCGCGTACCGGCGTTCGCGAGACGCCGAGGCGGGTGGACTGCTCGACCTCGCCGAGCACACTGCCCGGCGGAAGCTGCCAGTCGATGATCTCGTCGCGCAGGGCGAGGTAGGCGCGATCGCTGGCTCGCATCATCCACACCTCCTACTCTGTATACACAGAGTAGCGCTTGACGCGGCTTTAGGGCAGACATGCGATCGAAAAAGGGTTCTGTGTATACAGAACAGGCTAACGGTGGCGGAGATACTCGGCGAATGCCTCACGCGTCGTGCGAGTGGGCGTGAAGCCGAAGTGCTTCTTGAGACTCTCGTTGCTCAATACGGGGCGATACCTCAAGAACTTCACCTGCGCCGGTCCGTGCGGGGTCAGCCGCAGGGCATGCCCGACGGCGAGCGCGACAGCCAGCACGGCGGCGGGAATGACGAAGGTCGGTTTGCCCATCGCCGCGGCGATCTCGCGCACGGTCATCCGGCCATCGCCGGCCACGTTATAGATGCCCGCAGGCCCGCCCGTGACCGCCCGCACCATCGCGGCGACGACGTCGTCGACCCACACGAAGACGAAGGGGCTGTCGGCACCGGCGATGCGCATGATGCGACGCCCGTCCCACAGCGCCGTGATGTGGTTACGTACCGTGGGGCCGAGGATCGTGCCGATGCGGAAAACTACCTGCTCGAGTTCGGGATTGGTCACGCGCAGCTCGGCGAGCATCTCCTCGACGAGTCGTTTGTGGCGGCTGTAGGGAAAGTCATCATTGCCGCGCAGAGGATCCGTCTCGACGAGCCACTCGGGGTTGTCCGCGTGATACCCGTACGCCGCGCCACTCGACGAGACGACCACCCGGCGCACCCCGGTCGCGAGGCATGCGTCGAAGACCGTGCGTGAACCCACAACGTCGACCCGAAATTCCTGCTCGGGGGTCGTCGCGGCACCGGGGTTGACGATCGAGGCGAGGTGGATCACCGCCTCGACGCGATGGCGGGTGAACTGCTCGGTGAGGGCGGCGGCGTCTGTGACATCCGCGATCTCGTACTCGACACCCTCGACGGGGTCGGCCGGGAAGCCGAGATCACCGCTCACGACGCGAACGCCCGAAGCGACAAGACCCGCGACGACCGATCGGCCGAGAAAACCGTTGCCGCCCGTGACATACACGGTGGGCGTCATGCCGCACCCTCCGCGGCCTCCGGCTCACGATCCCGACGCGACTTGCGACCCCACCATGAGGCGAGGATGAGGCCCGCAACGATGTCCCAGATGCCCCACCACCCCGCGACGATAGCCATGCCACCGAGTCCGCCGAAGAACGCGAACACGAGACCCAGCCCCAGACCGGCGTTGCGGATGCCGACCTCGAACGTCACCGCCTTTGCGTCATACAACTTCAGTCCACCGACCTTCGCGCTGGCAAACCCGAGGAGCAGAGCGACGGCATCGTGCAGGAACACCGCGAGCAACACGATGCCGATGTACTGGATGAAGATCGCGAAGTTGCCAATGAGAGCGATGGCGATGAAAGCGACGAGCGCGATAAGGCTGAACCAGCGCACGAACGGGTGCACGCGCTTGGCGAACCTCGACCAGCGGTAACGGATGAACAGCCCGAGCGCGAACGGCACCCCGATCACGAGCAGGATCTCGAGCAGCATCTGCACCCAGTTGAGGCTCACCTCCCGCATGATCGCCGAGGCGGTCGGGTGCAGGTGCCCCCAGAACGACAGATTGATCGGCAGCAGGAAGATGTAGATGACGTTCGTCACGGCTGTCATCGACACCGAGAGCGCGACATTTCCGCGAGCTCGGTAGGTGAGTACCTGCGAGATATTGCCGGGCGGACAGCACGCGACGAGGATCATGCCGAGAGCAATCGACGGACCGACCTGCAGCAGCAGCGTGAGCCCGAACGTCACTGCGGGCAACAGGATGATCTGCGCGGCGAGCGCAATGATGATCGCGCGTGGGGCCTTGAGCACGGCCCTGAAGTCGTCGATCGACGTGTCGAGCGCGATGCCGAACATGATGAGTCCCAGAACGACGCTCAGCAGGACGAGCGATGACGGGCTGAAGTTGAGAACGACGTCGTCGATGTTCACGACTTCTCCAATCTGCGGGTCGCGGCGCGCACCGTGCGACGGTAGGCGTCCTTGTTGACGTAGTACGACATGCGTTCGAGGGCGAGGTAGCGGTACCCACCCGTGAGGTCGGGCCAGGGCTTCGCCGCCTCGGCACGGAAGCGCGCCTGAGCTGCGGGGCTGGCCGTGAGGTAGGCGGCGATGAGTTCGGCCTGCTCGTAGCGACCCTGCCACCCGATGCCCGACGCCTCGATCATGCCGAGCACGAAGAGACCGCTGAACGTGGGCGGGAAGATGTTCAGGAAGAGCTGCGGCGACCAACCGGTCCAGTTGAGCTCTGCGCGATCCACCATCGGGTAGTCGAGCGTGTAACCGGTCGCGAGTACAACGAGGTCGTAGTCAGCCGAACTGCCATCGGTGAAGTGCACGGTCGATCCCTCGAATCGCTCGGGGCCGGGAACGACCCGCAGGTCGCCCTGACCGAGGTGACCGAGCACGAGCGTGTTGACGATGGGGTGCGACTCGTAGATGCGGTAGTCGGGCGCGGGGAACCCTAAGCGAACGGGGTCTCCGGTGAACATGCGCAGCACGCGCGAGTCGAGGGCCTGCTTGAGGCGGGCCGGCAGCGGTCGTCCCTGGTTGAGCGTGTCGCTCGGGCGTCCGAACAGATATCGAGGCACGAAGTAGTAGCCGCGCCGCACCGACAGATCGACGGATGCCGCGTGGTGCACGGCATCCACCGCGATGTCACACCCGCTATTGCCCGCACCCACGATGAGCACCCGCTTGCCCGAGAATAGGCTGCCCGACTTGTACTGGCTGGAGTGGATGATCTCGCCGTCGAAGTGTCCGGGGAACGTCGGGATGCTCGGCTGTGCGAGGGTGCCGTTGGCGAGGATGACGCCATCGACCGTGTGACGCTCGCCCGCGGCATCCACCGACCAGGCGTCGCCATCGCGCTCGACCCGCGTGACCGCGGTGTCGAACCGGAACTTCTCGCGCAGCCCGAACGCGTCTGCGTACTCGCCGAAGTAGCGCTTGAGCTCGCGATGCGAGGGGTAGTCTGCCGTGCTCGACATCGGCAGCTCGGTGAACTCGGTCGTCGTTCGCGAGGAGATGAGGTGCGCCGACTCGTACATCGTCGAGCGGGGGTTGTCGATGTCCCAGAGTCCGCCGACATCCGAGGCCGCCTCGAAACCCACGACGTCGACACCCGCGCGATCGAGCGCCCGGGTCGCGGCGAGTCCGGACGGTCCGGCGCCGACGACGGCGATGCGTGGGGGGCTCACTGGCCCACCACCATCCGTCGTGACCAGGCGCGGGCCTTCGGGCTCGAGAGTGCGAGCAGCACCAGGATGTCGAGCGACAGGCTCGGCAGGGTCGTGTGCACGGTGATCTGGGGGCCACCGTTGAAGAAGTCGATCGCCTGGGCGACGATGCTCGTGAAACTCAGCAGCATGATGATGATGCGCGCGGTGTTGTTGCGCATCAACAGCAAGAAGGCGAACGCTATGTCGAGGAGTGAGAACACGATGAGGGCACCGATCGCGACGGCGATCGCCACCTCCTGAGTCTGACCATCGAGCGTTAGGTCGTCGAAGAACGCCTGGGGTGCCGCGAACATGATCCCCGCGAGACCCAAAGCCGTCGCCGCGCGCGCGAGGGTGATGATGAAGCCGACGACGATGGATGACGGCCGCTTGTTCGGGTCGAGGGCGGCGATCACGGGAGCCGAGCCCGCATCCGCGATCCCCCGCACGTTCACGATCGGCAGGTCGCCGTCGGTAATGATCGAGTCACCGCCGCCGTTGCGCGCGTGGTAGCCGGAGGAGAAGTCCTCGATGACGCTCACCGATACTCCAGGTATCTGGCTCACGGTACCCACGATGTGGTCACGCTCGATGTCGGTGTTGGCGTCGATCTTGTGGGTGACCTGCAGCGTGAACAGGGAAAAGCCGACCGCTCGGTCGTACGTTCCCGCGGCGAGCCAGTCGACGGGGATACCGCCGGGAAGCATCCATCCCGGTGGGCACCGCCAGAACCGCACATGGTGCCGCTTCGCGGGGTTGCCTGCGACCTCCTGCTGGTACGCGAAGTCCTGCTGGCGTTCGAAGAGCATGAGGGGACTCACGGGCGCCTCGTTGTAGCTGCGGCGCAGGAGGGTGGAGCGCACGATACGCAGGCCCGACCTGAGGGACAGGTCATCGGCGCGCGTCCAGCCTGCTCGAGTCATTGCTGCATGCAACTGCGCGTCATCACCGAGAAACCCGAGGTTGACGGGATCACCGAGCAGTCCGTCGCTCGTGCGCGTGCGACCCATGAAGTAGTTGGGCACGTAGATGTTGGTGAAGATGCGGTGCAGCCGCGGCAGCACGAGATAGGCGAGTACCACCCAGAACACCAGATAGTAGGAAATCTGCCACCAGCCCGAGCCGAAGCCCACGGTGAGCAGGATGTAGGCGTACCAGACGGCCGCGACACCGGCAGCCACAAAGAACAGGTTGTCGAGCCCTGCATTGATCGAGAAACGACGCTTTCTCGTGATCGGCGCTGACACAGCCCCACCGTATCGTCTAGCCGATGACCTCCGCGACGACCCGAGCAAGTCGTTTGCCGATGAGATGGTCGCTCGCGGGAACTCGATGAACGGATACCCCGGTGAGCCGGGAGACGATCTTCATCGACCCCTCCGATGCAAACTGGTCTAACGAGCCGTACACCACTTCGATCGGGGCGCGCACGGCCGCCAGGTCGCTCACCGTCGTCTGCGACTCGATGGAGTTCTCGAGAGATTTCACGAAGGGCGTCCAGGTGCGCTCGGTGATGTCCATCGCCTTCGGAATCGCGAGAAAGCGCTCGACGATCGCGGCATTGGCCAGCGTGAAGTCCTTGTTGGTGCGCAGAAAGGCGTAGGCCTTGCGGTAGAAGTCCATGACCCCACGATCGAGGTCGTCAGACAACTCGTCCGGGTGCAGGTAGACGGGCGGGCTGACGAGCACGAGCTTGGCGACCAGGCGAGGGTAGCGCGCCGCGAAGCGCGCACCGATGAGCGCACCCATCGAGTGTCCGACGAGCGTGAAGGGCTCCGAGAGCCGCAGCGACGCGATCGTGCGGCGAATCGCCTCCGTGTGATCGGCGAGGGTGTAGTCGCAGTCGTCCACGACCGGCGAGCCACCGAATCCCAGCAGATCGATCGAGATCACGCGATGCCGAGGCTCGATGAGCGGCACGACATTCTGGAACGTCACCGAGGATGACGCGATGCCATGAATAAGTACGACCACCGGACCCTCACCGCGGTCGTATGCGACGTTGAGGATGGGTGGGCGTCTCAGGAGCGGCCACCAGCGCATGAGGTCGAGTATGCCAGTGGCTTAAGCTGGAGGGCTCATGTCAGAGGCAGCCCCCACCATCGTCTTCCCACCCGACCTTCCGGTCAGCCAGCGTCGGGACGACATCGAGCGCGCCATCCGCGACAACCAGGTCGTCATCGTCGCGGGCGCGACCGGCTCGGGCAAGACCACCCAGCTGCCGAAGATGCTGCTCGAACTGGGCTACGCCTCCATCGCGCACACGCAGCCTCGACGCATCGCTGCCCGCACCATCGCCGAACGCGTGGCCGAGGAACTGGGCGAACCGGTGGGCGGCCTCGTCGGGTATCAGGTGCGATTCACCGACCGAGTCGGCAAGAGCACCCGCATCAAGCTCATGACCGACGGGATTCTGCTCAACCAGATTCACCGTGATCGCGACCTCGAGCAGTACGACGCGATCATCATCGACGAGGCCCATGAACGCAGCCTCACGGTCGATTTTCTCCTCGGCTACCTCAAGCAACTCACGCAGCGGCGACCCGGCCTCAAGGTCATCATCACGAGCGCGACGATCGACCCGGAGAGCTTCGCCCGACACTTCGCGGATGCCGCGGGCGAGCCTGCCCCCATCATCGAGGTCTCGGGCCGCACCTACCCCGTCGAGGTGCGGTACCGACCTTTGGTGGTCGAGCTTGTCGAGACCGATGACGAGTTGACCGGCGAGGTCTCGGCAAGCTCGACCACCGATCGTGATTACCTCCAGGGGATCAACGACGCGCTCGACGAGCTCGCCCGAGAGTCAGACGGCGACGTGCTCGTCTTCTTGTCGGGCGAGAACGAAATCCGCGACGCCGAAGACGCGATCCGTGGCAGGAATCTCCCCGGCACCGAGGTGCTTCCTCTTTACGGTCGGTTGAGCGCCGCCGAGCAGCACCGTGTGTTCGAGACGACCCGTACGGCGGGGACGCGGCGGCGGGTCGTGCTCGCGACGAACGTCGCCGAGACGAGCCTCACGGTGCCGGGCATCCGCTATGTCATCGACGCCGGTACCGCACGCATCAGCCGGTACAGCGTGCGCTCGAAGATCCAGCGCCTGCCGATCGAGGCGATCAGCCAGGCGAGCGCCAACCAGCGCTCCGGCCGCTCGGGTCGCACGAGCGACGGCATCGCCATCCGCCTCTACTCGGAAGAGGACTTCGCCCGCCGACCCGAGTTCACGGAACCGGAGATTCTGCGCACCAACCTAGCGGCCGTCATCCTGCAGATGATCTCGCTCGGGCTGGGCGACATCGCGAGCTTCCCGTTCATCCAGCCGCCCGACTCCCGCGGAGTGAAGGACGGCCTGGACCTGCTCGCAGAACTGGGCGCGGTCGTCATCGGTGATCGAGCGAAGTCGAGATCCGGCGAGGTCTCGACAGGCTCGACCACCGAGCCGCGCATCACGCGGGTTGGCAAGCAGCTCAGCCAACTGCCGATCGACCCTCGGCTCGCCCGCATGGTGATCGAGTCGAAGAAGCACGGGACGACGCGCGAGGTCATGGCGATCGTCGCCGGCCTGAGCATCCAGGATCCTCGCGAGCGCCCGCTCGAACGCCGCGCGCAGGCCGACCAGCAGCACGCGCGCTTCATCGATCCGACGAGCTACTTTCTCACCCTCCTCAACCTCTGGAACTACCTCGAGCAGAAGCAGAAAGAGGTCTCGGGAAACCAGTTCCGTCGACAGGTCAGGGCCGAGTACCTCAACTACCTGCGGGTGCGGGAGTGGCAAGACGTGTACCGACAGCTCACGCGCATGGCCAAGCAGCTCGGCCTGCACGTCGGCGAAGCGCACGTTAACCCCGACGGCATCCACCGGTCGCTGCTCGCGGGTCTCCTCAGCCACATCGGTCTGCGCGACCTCGCCAAGAAGGACTACGTCGGGGCGCGCCAGGCGCGCTTCGTGATCTTCCCCGGGTCGGCGCTTGCCAAGAAGCAGCCATCCGCGATCATGAGCGCGGAGCTCGTCGAGACATCGCGACTGTTCGCTCGCATGAACGGGGCGATCGATCCGGCGTGGGCCGAGCCCATCGCGGGCGACCTTGCCAAGCGCACCTACTCGGAACCGCACTGGGAGAAGAAGCAGGGTGCGGCCGTGGCGTACGAACGCGTGACGCTCTACGGCGTGCCCATCATCCTCAAGCGGCGCGTGCAGTTCGCGCGCATCGATGCGCAGTACGCGCGTGAGCTGTTCATCCGCCACGCGCTCGTGCAAGGCGAATGGGACCTCACGCGCGTCGACAAGCGCGTGGCTGCATTCGACCGATCCAATCGGGAGCTGCGGGCCCAGCTCGCCGAGGTCGAGGAGCGCACGCGACGGCGTGACATCCTGTTCGACGACGAAGCAATCTTCGACTTCTACCAGCGCCGCCTCCCCCACGACATCGCCTCGACACGGGACTTCGAGGGCTGGTGGAAGAAGGCGCGCGTCGAGACGCCCGATCTGCTGACGATGACCGCCGCCGACCTCACCGGCGACGAAGCCGACGACGAGTTGGATGCCGCGGCCTACCCAACCGAGTGGCGACAGGGTGATCAAACTCTCGCCGTCACCTATCGCTTCGAGCCGGGAACCGCAGACGACGGCGTCACCGTGCGCGTACCGCTCCCCCTGCTCGCGGGCCTCAAGGCCGACGGCTTCGATTGGCAGGTCCCCGGGCTACGCGAGGAGCTCGTGACCGCGCTCATCAAGTCCCTGCCGAAGCCCATCCGCAAGAACGTCGTACCGGCGGCGGACTGGGCGCGCAAGCTGCTCGCCTCGGTGGTCGAGCGAAGTCGAGACCTCGACGACGGACCTCGACGGCGCTCGATCACCGAAGAGCTCGCCAGCGAAATCGCCGCACAGACTTACACGCCCGTGACCCCCGCCGACTTCGACTGGGACCGGGTGCCCGATCACCTGCGTGTGACCTTCGCCGTCATGGATGACCGGGGCAAGGTCGTCTCGAGCGGCAAGACCCTCAGCGCACTGCAGGCGAGCCTCAAACCGGTCGCGCGGGAGTCGGTCGCGAAGGTCGTCGACACCGGTGATCGAGCTCGTCGAGATCCGATCGAGCGATCGGGAATCACGACCTGGGACTTCGATCAGCTCGACACGATCTCGACGAGCTCGATCACCGGGGCGGTCATCCGCGCCTACCCGGCCCTCGTCGACGACGGGTCCACGGTGAGCGTGCGACTCATGAGCACGCCGCACGACCAGGCGGTCGCGCACCGCGCCGGCGTGCGCCGACTCCTGCTCCTCGGCATCCCCTCGCCGCTCGGCTACGTGCAGGAGAGCCTCACGACCAACGAGAAGCTCACGCTCGCGCAGAGCCCCTACCGCTCCGTTGCGGCACTCTTCGACGACTGCCTCGTCGCCGTCGTCGACTCCGTGGTCGGCGAGCGCGAGATCTTCACGCGTGCCGAGTTCGAGTCGGCGCGGGAGGCCGTCTCCGCGACCCTGGTCGCCACGCTATTCGACACCGCCAGCCGCGTCGTCACGATCATCACGAAGTCCCGCGAGGCCGACAAGGCGATCCGTGCGGCCACGAGCATGGCACTCATCGGTCCCCTCGGGGACGCGCGCACGCAGCTCGATAGCCTCATCTACCCCGGCTTCATCGCGCTCACCGGGATTGAGCAGCTACGGCGGCTGCCGGTCTACCTCGAGGGCATCATCCATCGCATCGCGCGTCTGCCCGAAAACCCGGGCCGCGATCGGGTGTGGATGTCTGAAGTGCAGCAGGCGACCGATCGGTACCTCGCCGCCGGTGGTTCCCTCCCGCTCGTCGCGGATCTCGACCCGACGCTCGTGCGCGTGCGCTGGATGATCGAGGAACTCAGGATCAGCCTCTTCGCTCAACACCTGGGCACCTCAGAATCCGTCAGTCTGCAGCGGATCACCAAGGCGCTAGCCTGATTCGTATGCCTGACCACGCCAAGCCGTCCATCCCGCAGCGCGCCGTTTCGGCCGAGATTGCCCGTTCCTGGCTGCTCGTCGCCGCCACGAAGCCCGAAACCTTCGACGCCGCTGAGGCGTCGCGCGCCGACCAGATCGTGCTCGACATCGAAGACGCGGTCGACCCCGGGCTCAAGGACAAGGCCCGCGACGATGTCGCCGCGTTCCTCGCGAACGGCGGCAGCGGGTGGGTGCGCATCAATGACCGCGCGAGCGACTTCTGGTCCGACGATGTCGATGCGCTCGCGGGCCTCCCCGGCTTGCGCGGCGTCATGCTCGCCAAGACCGAACACCCCGCGCACGTCTCAGAGACCTTCGATCGCCTGCGCGGCGCGACTCCCGTGCTCGCCCTCGTGGAGTCCGCGCTCGGCATTGAGGAGGCTGCGCAGATAGCCCGCGCCCGCGGCGCCTACCGTCTCGCGTTCGGCAGCGGCGACTACCGCCGCGACACCGGCACCGCCGCCGATGACATGGCGATGGCCTACCCACGCTCCCGCCTCGTCGTCGCGAGCCGCGTCGGCAACCTCCCCGGGCCCATCGACGGGCCCACCGTCGGCACCAACCACCCCGTGCTGCGCGAGCAAGGTGCGATCGCGGTCGCGCTCGGGATGACGGGCAAGCTGTGCCTCGATATCGACCAGCTGCCCATCATCAACGAAGTGATCTCGCCGACCCGCAGCGATGTGGCCTGGGCTCGCGACTTCCTCGCCGATTTCGAGGCGCGTGGCCGCGTGATCCGCGACGGCAGCGACCTGCCCCGCCTGGGTCGCGCCCAGAAGATCGACAAGCTTGCCCGCGCATTCGGAGTCGAGCCCGCCTAGCCTGAGATCATGCCCACCGCTGTCGTCGTCGACGCCCTACGCACCCCCACCGGCCGAGGTAAGCCCGGAGGCGCCCTTTCTGGTTGGCATCCCGTGGATCTGCTCGGCACGGTGCTCGCCGAACTCGTCTCGCGCAACGACCTCGACCCCGCGCTCGTCGACGACGTCATCGCCGGCTGCGTGACGCAGGCGGGCGAACAGTCCGTCAACATTGCGCGCAACGCGGCGCTCGCGGCAGGTTTTCCCGAGACGGTGCCCGGCACGACGATCGACCGGCAGTGCGGCTCGAGTCAGCAGGCCGCAACCTTCGCCGCACAGGGGGTGATCGCGGGCGCGTACGACGTCGTCATTGCCGGGGGCGTCGAGCTCATGAGCAAGAACCCGATCGGCTACGCGACTCTCGGGATGGACTACTGGGGTTCGAGGGTTCACGAGCGATACCCCGACGGCCTCGTTCACCAGGGCATCTCGGCGGAGCTCATCGCCGCGCGGTGGCGCATTCCCCGCCACGCCCTCGACGAGTTCGCGGCTCGCTCCCATCGGCTCGCGGGAGCGAGCGACTTCGAGTCTGAACTGCTTTCCCTCGGCGAACTGACGACGGATGAGACGGTGCGGGCTGGTACGACGGTCGAGGGCCTGGGCGACCTCACGCCCGCATTCGTCGACGACGAGATCGCGGCACGGTTCCCCGAGATCGACTGGCGCATCACGGCAGGCAACTCGTCGCCGCTCACCGACGGCGCATCCGCGGTGCTCATCATGAGCGAGGAGCGCGCGCTCGAGCTCGGGCTGCGACCGCTCGCGCGTTTCGTCGCCTCGGCCGTGGTCGGCAGCGATCCGATCGAGATGCTCACGGGCATCATCCCAGTGACCCACAAGATCCTCGATCGCACCGGCATGGGTATCGACGACTTCGACACCTACGAGGTCAACGAGGCCTTCGCGTCTGTGCCGCTCGCGTGGGTGCACGAGTTCGGCGCCGACCCCGCCCTACTCAACCCGCGTGGCGGGGCGATCGCGCTCGGGCACGCGCTCGGATCGTCGGGCACCCGGCTGCTCACGACCATGGTCAACCACCTCGCCGCGACCGAGGGTCGCTACGGCCTGCAAGTCATGTGCGAGGGCGCAGGGATGGCCAACGCCACCATCATCGAAAGGTACTGATGCAGATCACGGATGCCGGCGCGCTCGTCACGGGTGGCGCCTCCGGTCTCGGACTCGCCACCGCCCGGGTACTCGGCGACGCGGGCGCTCGCGTCGTCGTCGTCGACCTCCCCACCTCCCCCGGAGCCGAGGTCGCCGCCGAACACGGCTTCACTTTCGCCCCCGCCGACGTCACGAACGAGACGGATGTTGCGGCCGCTCTTGACGCCGTGGACGCACCGCTGCGCATCGTGGTCAACTGCGCGGGCGTCGCCACCCCCGGCAAGGCGGTCGGCAAGAATGGTCCGCTCCCCCTCGAGACTTACCAGCGCGTCATCGGCATCAACCTGGTCGGCACTTTCAACGTCTGTCGGCTCGCCGCCGAGCGCATGGCGAGGGTGGACCCCGTCGGCGAGGAGCGGGGGGTGATCGTCAACACCGCGTCGGTCGCGGCGTTCGACGGGCAGGTCGGTCAGGTAGCGTACGCGTCGTCCAAGGCCGGCGTCGTGGGTCTCACACTGCCGCTCGCTCGGGAACTCGCCTCGAGCCTCATCCGTGTTATGACCATTGCGCCGGGCATCTTCGAGACCCCCATGATGGCGGGGTTGCCGCAGGCCGCCCAGGACTCGCTCGGCGCGCAGGTGCCCCACCCGTCGCGCCTCGGAAAGCCCGCCGAGTACGCTGCCCTGGTCAAGCACATCGTCGAGAACCCCATGCTCAACGGTGAGACGATCCGCCTCGATGGAGCGATTCGGATGCAGCCGCGGTAGCGGCGACTCGGGCAAGCACACCCAGCCGCGGTAGCTACAGCACCTTCTCGAAGCACATCGCCTCGGGAATCAGGTGGTACTTGCCGAACGGCGGCACGGGCACGAAACCGAGTTGCCGGTAGAGGGTGATGGCCGGCACCTGCAGGTCACCGGTTTGCAGCACCATGGATGATGCGCCACGGGCTCTCGCCATGGACTCCGCCTCCCCCATGAGCACCTTCGAGATGCCCTGGCCGCGAAACCCCGGAGCCACGTACACCTTCTTGACCTCGATCACAGTGTCGGGCATCCCGATCGCCTGACGTAGCGCGGTATGACCGACGACCTCGTCGCCCTCCAGCGCGAGCAGGGTCGCGAGGATCGCGTCGGGGTCCACCGCGAAGGCCTCCGTCATGCCCTCAACGACCTCGGGGGTCTGACCCTCGATGAACTTGAGGTACATCGCGGTGGTTTCGGCATCCATCGCCTCGCGCTGCGCGACAGCGCGGGGGTCGAGCCAGTCGACCCGTTCTATCCGCACCGCCGTCTACTAGGACTTGCTCGAGACTGTCGCCGATGCGTTCGACTCGTACGAGGTGTTGGTCGACTCGAAGAAGTTGACGAGCTGGAGGGTGTCGTTGGCGGCGGCCATCCACTTCGCCGGGTTGGAGACGTTGTAGTGCGCCTCGAATCCGAGCTCCTCGAGGCGACGGTCTGCGAGGTACTTCACGTACTGGTTGATGTACGTGGCGTTGAGGCCGAGGATGCCGCCCGGGAGCAGATCCTGGTTGTACTGCTCTTCCATCTCGACGGCATCGAGGATCATCTGCTTGATCTCAGTCGCGAACTCTTCGGTCTGAAGGTCGGGGTTCTCTTCGAGCACCGTGAGGATGAGGTTGATGCCGAACTTGAGGTGCAGGCTTTCATCGCGCACGACCCAGTCCATGAGGGAGCCGAAGTTGCGCAGCAGGTTGCGCTGGCGAAAGCTCAGGGCGACCATGAAGCCCGAATAGAACCAGACGCCCTCGAGGATCACGTTGTAGGCGACGAGGTTGCGGATGAAGTCCTTCTTACCCTCGGTCGTCGTGATGTCGAGGGTCTGCTCCGTCATGCGACGGATGTACTTGACCTCGAACTCCTCTTTGCGGGCCATCGACGGGATCTCGACGTGCGAGGCGTATGCAGCCTCACGATCGATCGGGAACGTCTCGAGCACGTACTCGAAGCTCATGCAGTGGTTGGCTTCTTCCCACATTTGCTTCGCAAGGTAGAGGCTGCACTCGGCCGCGTTGACGTACGGGTAGACGCCGAACGCGAGAGCCTTGTTGACGAGCAACTCGTTGGGGTTGAAGTAGCTCATGAGGAAGGTCACGGCGTGACGCTCCTCCTCCGTCATCTTCTTGAAGTCCGCAATGTCCTCACCAAGCTGGATCTCGTTGGGGAACCAGGTGTTCGCGACGGCCTGGTCGTACAGGTCCATCGCCCACTGGTAGCGGATCGGCTTGAGCAGCAGGCCCTCTTGCAGGCCGGTTCCTAGAATTCCCATGTCTTCTTCCTGCTTACTGGCAGCTGTCGCACTGAAGGTCGTCCATCGGATCGACCGGAACGTAGTATTCTTCGACCTCGCTAGTCGAGCTTGTCGAGACCCGGTCCATCACGCACCAGCCTTGGGTGCGAGTCCACCGAAACCGCGACGGGCCGGGGCCGAGGCGACCGGTGCGTCCGCGGCAGCGGGGGCCGCGGTGGAGGCGACGATCTCCTCGGCCTTGTTGACCTTGACCGTCGACTGCTCGGCGGTGTGGCGGGGCTTCATGTGCAGGTAGTACGTCGTCTTCACGCCGCGCTCCCATGCCGCGAAGTAGATGTCCATCATGTCGCCGAGGTCACGCGTCTCGAGGTACATGTTGCGGCTGATGGCCTGGTCGATCCACTTCTGAGCGCGAGCCGAAACCTCGAGGAAGGCGTACGGCGACAGCTGGAAGCTCGTCTTGTACACGGCCTTGAGCTCGTCGGGGATCGCCGCGATGCCCTGAATGTCGCCCTGGCTACGCAGAATCGCCTCTCGCGTCGACTCCCAGAGCCCACGCTTCTGCAGGTCGTGTACGAGGTTCGAGTTGACCTCGAGGAACTTGCCATTCGAGGTCGCGCGGCTGAAGATCTGCGCGAACTGCGGGTCGAGGCCCGGCGTGGTTCCCGCGACAAGACCGATGGATGCCGTCGGTGCGATCGCCATGAGGGTCGCGTTGCGCATGCCGCCCTTGACCTTGACCCTCATCGCGTCCCAATCGAGACGACTCTTGCGGTTGACCTTGATCTCGACGCCGCGGTCGGCCTCGGTGAGCGCGATGGAGTCGAGTGGCACCAGACCCTGCGACCAGCGGCTGCCTTCGAAGTTCGCGTACGCGCCGCGTTCCTTCGCGAGCTCGGTCGAGGCGTCGATCGCGGCGTACGAGACGTGCTCCATGATCTCGTCGATGAGGTCGTAGGCCTCTTCGCTCTCATAGCTGATACCGAGCTTCTCGATGATGTCGGTGAAGCCCATGACACCGAGGCCGACGGCGCGGTTCTGCTGGTTCGAGAAGTCCGCCTCCTTGACGCTCGAGCGCGTGATGTCGATGAGGTTGTCGAGCTGACGCACGGCAAGGCGAGCTGACTCCTCGATCTTGGCGAAGTCGACGCTCAGCACTCCGCCATCCGTGCCCAGGTGCTGCGACAGGTTGATCGACGCGAGGTTGCACACCGAGACGTTGTCGATGTCCTGCGGGAGCGTGATCTCGGTGCACAGGTTGGAGAGGTGGATCGTGCCGGTGTTGTTGTTGAGCGCGCGGTTGTTGATCGTGTCTTTCCAGGTGAGCCACGGGTGGCTCGTGGTCTGGAGGGAGATGAGGATCGCCTTGAACTGCTCGCGCGCCGTGATCTTCTTGAACAGGCGCATCTCGCCCGCCTCGGCCTTGGCGACGTACTCGTTGTAGCGAGCCGAGAATTCCTTGCCGTACAGCTCGTTGAGGTCGGCGACTTCGAGCGGGTCGAAGAGGTACCAGTCGTCGTCGTTCTGCACGCGCTTCATGAACTCGTCGCTGATCCACACCGCGGTATTGGCGGTACGGGTGCGGCGGTACGGGTCACCCGAGTTGTTGCGCAGCTCGAGGAATTCCGGGAAGTCGAGGTGCCAGTTCTCCATGTAGAAGCACAGCGCGCCGAATTTCTTGCCGCCGCGGCTCACCGCGCGCAGGATCGAGTCGATCGTGTGCATGAAGGGGATCGGGCCCGTCGAGGTCGTGTTGTTGGAGCGGATGGGCGAACCCTGCGCGCGCAGCTTCGTGACCGAGAGGCCGATGCCGCCCGTGCCCTTCGTGAGCCACATGACGTCGCGAGTGGTCTTCGCGATGTGCTCCATGTCGTCCTGCATCTCCATCACGAAGCAGTTCGCGAGCTGCGGGTAGATCGTGCCGGCGTTGACGAGGGTGGATCCCGCCGCGAGGTACTCGAGCGATGACATCTTGCGATAGAACGCGAGGGCAGCGGCATTGGGGTCGGCTTCGTTGAGCGAAAGGCCCATGGCGATGCGCATCCAGAAGTATTGGGGAACCTCGAGGGCGTCGCCGTTGCGGCCCTTGATGCCGTAGCGGTTGTTGAGCGTGACGACGCCGATGTACTTGAGAAGTTCGTCGTGAGCAGGCTCGAGGTGCTCGGCGAGCGCCTCGAGGTCGAACATCTCGACGAGTCGCGGATCGAGCAGTCCCTCGTCGACGCCGCGGCGCACGTTGGGGGCGAAGTGCTCGGCGTGCAGGCGCTTGAGCTCCTCGGCGGTCTCGTAGTCACCGAGCACGCGCTTGTAGATGGTCTTGAGCAGGAGGCGGGCAGCGACGACGTCGAACGCGGGGTCGTCTTTGACGTTCTGGAGGGCCACCTGAATGACTGCCTCGTCGAGCTGCTGCGTGGTGATGCCGTCAAAGAGGGTGAGCTCGAGCTCCGATGCGATCTGCGTCACCCACGTGATGTTCTCGTCGAGACCGGCGCTCGCCGCCTCGATCGCGAGGTTGATCTTGTTCGCGTCGTACGGCTCCCGCGCACCGCTGCGCTTGACGACTGTGATTCCCACGAAAACTCCTCCTGAGGTCGCCAAATAGACCTCGATTTGTACCCCTAATTGCCCCTCGGCCGTGATCCCCCGGCCCGGCGGTTCCACCACTATATACGGTGCCCCCGACACGGGGGTAACACCACATGTAGTGGGCGTGTCGTCCCCAATTGTGGATAACTTCTCGGACTTATCAACAGTTTTCACAGGCTACGGGGCACGTACGACACAACCCCAGATGGCCGTCGAAGCAGGCCGTAAGCTAGTGACCTTGTGAAGAGCTACATCGCACTGTTGAGGATGCCGGGGGTCGGCCGCATCATCGCCGCCCAGCTGACGGCGCGCTTCCCCGGCGGCATGCTCTCCCTCGCCTACCTCCTGCACGTGGAGCGTGTCCACGACTCCTACGGGGCCGCGGGACTCGTGCTGGCGGCGACGAGCGTCGGCCAAGCGGTCGCCGGCCCGCTCACCAGCCGATGGATGGGGGTGTGGGGCATGCGCCGCGTGCTCACGCTCACGATGATCGTGTGCGCGGCATCCATCTTCACGATCGCGCTCGTGCCCCTCTCGGTGCCGCTCTACATGGTCGTCGGTCTCATCGGCGGACTCAGCATGCCGCCCATCCAGCCGGCCGTGCGAACCATCTATCCCAAAATGGTGCCCGCGAAGCAGCTCACTCCGCTCTTCTCCCTCGACGCCTCCGCCCAGGAGATCATCTGGATCGTCGGGCCGGTCGTCACGACATTCGTCGCTACCCAGATCTCGACATCCCTGGCCATCGTTCTCGCGGGCGCGTTCCTTGTGGGCGGCGGAATCTGGTTCATCTTGAGTCCCGAGGTGGGGCAGGTGCGCATCCCGCGCAGTAAGCGCGCGTTCGGCACGGTACTGCGACGCCCCGCCGTGCTGCTCTCTACCATCACCGGGTTCCTGCTCGTCGGCGCGTGCGCGGCCGTCGAGGCTGGGGTCGTCGCGGTGTTCGGTCACGGCGGGCCCGAAGCGGGAATCGTGCTGGCCATCTGGGCCATCGGCTCGATCGTCGGAGGGCTCTCGCTCGGGCACGTGCCCATCGGGCCGTGGGCACTCGCGCGCCGCATGTTCATCGTGTTCGTGGGCATGGCCGCGGCGATGGCCTTCCTCGACTTCTGGTGGCTCTCGTTCGCCCTGCTCATCGCCGGCATCGGTATCGCGCCGGCGCTCGCCGTGATCTTCGCGATCGTCTCGGCGAGCGTCAAGTTCAGCGACACCGCCGAGGCCTATGGATGGGTCGGCACGGGTCAGCTCATCGGTGCAGCCCTGGGATCGGCCGCAGCCGGCTTCCTCATCGACGCGAACGGTGCGATCGGAGGATTTATGGTCGCCGCCGCCTTCGCGTTCTTCGGATTCCTGTTCCCGACCATCTTCCGCCACTGGCACCCCGACCTGCGCGGTCGCGACGCGAGCCCCATGCCAGACACGGAGCCCGTCTCGGTGCAGCCGAGCTAGGTCTCGATACGCGCTTCGCGCTACTCGACCACCGGTCGCCGAGCTAGGTGATCGGACCCAGCGCCGTCGCGAGCTCCTCGAGCTGATCGAGCGACTTCTCGAGGATCGCCTCGAACTTCGGGTCGGATTGGAATACGCCCTCGACGATGTGCGTCGCGACAAACGGGATCTCGACGTTCGCAGTGGTCTTGACCATGCCGAAGTTCACGAGCACGGGCTCGATCGCGGTGACGCCGCGCGTGCCAGCGGACACTCCCCCGTAACTCACCGTCGTGACGGGCATGCGCCACCACTCATGGTTGAGGAAGTCGAGCGCGTTCTTGAGCGCGGGCGAGAAACTGTGGTTGTACTCGGGAGTCACCAGGATCACGGCATCTGCGGCATCCACCCTCTCGCTCCAGGCGATCGTATGCGGCTTCGTGTACTGGCGCTTCGAGGGGTGCGCGGGCTCGTCCATGAACGGGAGAGCGAGCTCGGCAAGGTCGACGAAGTCGATCTCGAAGCGACCGTCGGACTGCACCCGATCGCGCACCCACTCCGCCACGGAGAGGCCCACTCGGCCGGGTCGGACACTGCCCACGATGATCATGACCTTCATATGTCGAGTCAACCAGTTCGGCGCGGGGAAACATTCCGGATCGGTATCGTGAGGGCATGCCCACCGCGCTGCTCGTTCACGGTCTCAGTTCGGAATCCGGGTCGTGGTGGTGGCTGCGCGCGTGTCTCGAGCAGCGCGGATTCGACGTCACGGCACCCGATCTTCGAGGTCACGGCTCGGCGCCACGGCCGGGACGATATGCCGTGCACGACTACGCGTCTGACCTTCCCTCCGCCGCCGGCGGGGCGCCGTGGGACCTCGTGGTCGGCCACTCCCTCGGCGGTGCCGCATCCGTGCTCGCGGGCCTACAGCCGGGCTTCACCCGTGCGCTCGTGCTTCTCGATCCCGTACTCGATGTGCCCGAGGCTCTGTACGGGGAGATCCTCGCTGACCAGCTCGCCGAGCTCGACCTGACGCCCGAGTCGATCGCCGAGCTCAAGCCGCACTGGCGTGAGCGCGATCGGGAGGCGAAGCTGCGCGGCATCCGGGCGACCGACGCTTTCGTCGTCGAGCACACCTTTACCGACACGGGCCGCTGGGACGTGCGCGCAGAGGCCGCCGCACTGCCGGTACCGACCTTGCTTCTCGCGGGCGACCCTGCGGTGTACTCGATGATCGAGCCGCACACTCTGGATGCCCTCGCCGCCACCAATCCGCGCGTCGACGTGCGTGTGGTCGCCGGCGCCGGCCACTCCCCCCATCGCGACACGCCGCAGCTCACCCTTGACCTGCTCGACGACTGGCTAGCCCTGCGCTAGCGGATCGGTAGGGCCCGCTCCCGTGTCGGGTGTGGGGGCGTCGCCGTTGTCGACGTCCTCCGGATTCGGCAGCGTCATGAGGAAGCGGAAAAACAGAAGAGTCGCCACCACCTCGAGGGCACCGAAGAGCCAGAACGGCAGCGCGAGGTCCACTCGCGCAACGAATCCGCCGATGAGCGTTCCGAACGGCATTGTGCCCCACAGCAGTGTGCGCCACGTGCCGTGCACACGACCGAGCAGGCGACCGGGGATGAGAGCCTGGCGCAGCGACATGATGAGGATGTTCCAGGTGGTGATCGACAGCGAGGAGAGCGCGAATCCGAGCGTTCCCGCCCACAACACCGGCACGACGCCCATGAGCACGAACGAGAGTCCCGTGAGGGTGCACACGATCGCCATTGTCAGGCCCACGCCCAGACGGGTCTTGAGGATGCTCGTGACCGAGGCACCGAGGATGCCGCCGACGGCGCCCGCAACCAGCACGAGACCGAAGAACGCTTCCGGCACGGCGAGGGTGTCGAGCACGTACAGCACGAACGCGGCCATCGCCGCGGAGCAGACGAGACCGATGAAGGTCGTGAAGAACCACAGAGTGCGCAGCATGCGGTTGCCCAGGATGAACGAGAGTCCCTCGGTCAGCTGGCGGTACCACGGCACTCGCGGCTCGTCCGCGGTCGCGAACTGCCGGCCCGAGGCAGCCTTGGGCAGCAGCAGAGCGAGGGCCCCCGCGATTGCGAACACGAGTCCGTTGATGCCGAGCGGGATGACGACGGCCACCGCAAAGAGCGCCGACGTGAGCGGGCCCGAGACGAAGTTCTGCACGACGAGCTCACCGCCCTCGATGCGCGAGTTGGCGCGCGGCAGGTTCGCCTTGTCGACGATCGACGGCACGACGGCACGGATGGCCCCGTCATAGACCGTCTCGAATGCACCGTAGACGAAGATCACGAGGTAGAGCCACCAGATCGTGAGCGTTCCCGTCGCCACGAGCACGACGAGCAGGAGGCCCAACAGAGTGCGCACGGCTTGCGCGAGCGCGAGTGCGCGCCGTCGATCGATGCGGTCGATGAGGATGCCCGACGGGATCGCGAAAAACAGCCACGGCAACATGGCCAGGGCTCCCAGCCCGGCAATGAGAAGAGGGTCGGAGGTCAGTCGCGCGCCGAGCAGCGGGATCGCCGTGCGCGCGATACCGTCACCGAGGCTCGACGCGAGATTTGCGGTAAAGAGATTCGCGAAGGCGCGCCCGAGTGGCTGCCTCACCATCTGTCGTGAACCGCGTCCCTAAAGTAGCGGTCGTACAGGTCGGAAACGGCGGTCCCGAAGTCCGCGGGCAGGTCGGGCACCGCGCCGGCGGAAGCGTTCGAGGTCGCCTGTGCGACGTTGCGGGCGCCGGGGATAACGGTGGTGACTCCGGGGAGCTGGGCAACCCAGGCGAGTGCGGCGACGGGCGGCGTGAGACCGTGCGACTCGGCGAGTGCGGCGAACTCGCGCGCAGCATCCACGCCCCGGTCGAAGTCGACGCCAGAGAAGGTCTCCCCCTGATCGAAAGCCTCACCGTGGCGGTTGAACGTGCGATGGTCGTTCGCGGCGAACGTGGTCTCAGCGGTGTAGCGTCCGCTGAGGAGGCCCGACGCGAGTGGCACGCGTGCGATGATCGCGACGTCGGCCGCTCGCGCCGCGGGCAGCACCGCGTCGAGAGGTTTGAGGCGGAACGCATTGAGGATGATCTGCACACTCGCGACCCCGGGTCGGGCGATCGCGGCGAGCGCCTGATCCGCCGTCTCGACACTCACCCCGTAGCGAGCCATGACGCCCTCCGCCACGAGAACGTCGAGATTGTCGAAGACCTCGTCGCTGTCAATGACGTCGGTGGGCGGGCAGTGCAGTTGCACCAGGTCGAGGGTGTCGGTGCCGAGGTTCGCGCGGGATCGGTCCGTCCACTCACGAAAGTTCGCCATCGCGTAGTTCTCCCTCACCTGCGCCAGTCGGCGACCGATCTTGGTCGCAACGAAGATGTCGAGATCGGGTCGATCGGCGAGATAGCGACCGATGAGAGACTCGCTGCGTCCATCGCCGTAGACATCGGCGGTGTCGAACACCGTGACCCCGCTGTGCGCCGACGCGTCGAGGATGGCGCGGGCATCCGTCTCGCTCACCTCACCCCAGTCCGCGCCGAGCTGCCAGGTGCCGAGACCGATCACCGAAAGGGGGCGACCAATGCGGGTCAGGGGCGAAGTGCGCATGAAGCCACGCTAACTCAAGCGGACGAGTCAGCCGATGACCTTGGCGACCGCCTTCGCAAGGCGCGTGCGCACGAGATGATCGTTGACCTCCACGCGGTGCATCGTGACGTGACGCATCTGCTCGATGATCTTCATGGTGCCGGCCGACATGAACTGGTCGAGCGCGCCATAGACGACGTCGATGGGGGCGCGTACCGCGGCGATGTCGGCCACGGTCGTCTGGGACTCAATGCAGTGCTGCAGGCTCAGCATGAAGGGAGTCCAGTTGCGTTCAGAAACCTCGAGCACGTCGGCGAGTTGAAAGAAGCGTCCGATGGCCCGAGCGCTCGCGATCGTGAACTCCTTGTTCTGACGCATGAACTCGTAGACCTTGAGGTAGGCGCCCACCTGTTGACGCACGCGGGGGTCACCGATCTCCGTCGGAGAGAGGTACACGGGCGGGCTGACAAGGATGAGCCGACCCACGCGACTCGGGTTGAGCGCCGCGTACCGTGCCGAGAGCAGGCTGCCCAGAGAGTGGCCGACGAGGATGAATGGCTCGGTGAGCCCCAGCGAGCGGATAGTCGCGTCGATCGCTGCGACGTGCTCCTCGATCGTGTAGGTCGCACCCTCGGGTATCGGCGAATCCCCAAAGCCGAGCAGGTCGATGGAAATGGTGCGGTGATCGTTTTCGATGAGCGGAACGAGCCGTTTGAACGTCGTGGCCGAGGAGGCGATGCCGTGGATGAGGATGACGACCGGACCGGGTCCCGATTCGGGAGTACCGGTGTCGCCGGCGATGTGTAGGAGGGTGCGTCGCCGCGCGAATCGCGCGACGAGCACCCTCCAGAAGTTACGCAGTGGACTAGGAGGCCGGGGTGGCCTTGTCGTCGCCGTCGAACTTGTCCTTGACCCAGTCCGCGGCGTCCTCCGCCTTGTCTTTCACGTTGTCGGCGGCGTCCTTGACCCACTCGCCGGCGTTGTCCGCCGTCTCCTTGGCCCAGTCGGCGGCGTCTCCGGCCTTGTCCTTGGCCCACTCGCCGGCGTCTTCGGCCTTGTCCTTGGCGTCATCGATGAAACCCATGTCATTCCCCTTCACTGAAATGCGGCACGGCTGCCAACGATGATGAGAATAGCGGCTAGTTGTCCTCGCGCAGCTGTTCCTTGTAGTCGTTCTTAGCCTTTGTGGCGTCACGCTCCGCTTCGGCGCGCTTGACGTCGGCCTCGGCCTTCATCTCGTCCACCTTGTCGCTCACTCGCTGCTTGGTGTCGTCGGCCCATTCACCGATCTTCTTGCCGGTGGCCTCGGCTGCGTCCTTGGCGTCATCGAGCAGTCCCATGATTCCTCCTTGTGTGGTGCCGATGGTGCTTCAGACCCCACGGTAAGCACGCCGACCCTGAGATAGCAGGGGGTTGTGAGTGACGCTCGAAATGTTGTAAACGTTGGGTAGAGGTCGGTCGAAGTCTTACGTACCGTGAGTTGCATGAGGCGCACACTTGTCATTCCCACAGCACTGCTCCTGTCCGCGCTCGCCCTCACCGGGTGCGCCGCTGGAGCATCATCCGACTACCTCTCGACCGAGTCTGGCGGCTACGCACCCGCCGCACCGATGGAGCAGATGGCCGGTGACTCCGAGGTTGCGGTCGGGGCGACCGACCTCGACCGCTCCGTTATCACGACGGGCTACGTCACCGTCACGGTCGACAACCCACTCGAGGCGTCCGGCGAGGCGATCCGCATCGCCGAACAAGCCGGCGGACGTGTCGACGGTCGCAGCGAGTACGCCCCCTCGGGCGGCAACAAGGGCAGCGCGACGCTCACGCTACGCATCCCGGCCGACAAGCTCACCGCGACGCTCGACCAGCTGAAGGAACTCGGCGCGGTGCAAGAGGTGTCGCTCAACTCCTCTGACGTGACGATGGTGACGCAAGACCTCGAGGCGCGAATCACGGCGTACCGGGCATCCATCGAGCGCCTGCTGGCCCTCGTGGAGACGGCGACCGACACCGACACCCTCATCCAGCTGGAGACGGCGATCACGGACCGCCAGGCCCAGCTCGAGAGCCTGGAGAGCGAGCAGCGCTACTACGACGATCAGATCTCACTGTCGACGGTGACGCTCAACCTCGTCTCGGACTACACAGCCCCTGTCGCCGAGCCGGACACCTTCCTCACCGGGCTGCTCGCCGGGTGGAACGCGTTCGTCGCGTTCTTCGCGGGCCTGCTGGTCGCGCTGGGCGTGCTGCTGCCGTGGATCATCTTCGCGGGGATCGTCACGCTCGTCATCATCCTGCTCGTCAAGCGCAGCAACCGTCGCAAGGCAGCTGCTGTCACCCCCGTCGCCGAACCCGTAGAAGAGGCACCGGTGGTCGAGAAGCCCGCTGCACGTAAGGCGGCGCCCAAGAAGTAACTCCCGCGATCACCGAACCGGTGGTCGAGCGAAGTCGAGACCCGATCTCGACGGACTCGATCACCGGTTCTCATGCTCAGCCAGCGGCGAGCATGTCCTTCACCATCGGTACGACGCGCGACCCGTAGAGCTCGATCGAGCGCATCGAGAGCTCGTGCGGCAGGGTGCCCGCCGAATACTTGAGGTCGAAGCGTTGGATGCCGAGAGTCTTGATGGTGTTCGCAAGTTTGCGGGCGACCGTCTCCGGCGACCCCAGGTAGAGCGAGCCGTGAGCGATCTCGTTCGCGAACTCGTCGGGCGTCGACGGCGGCCACCCACGCTCGGCGCCGATGCGGTCGCGCATGACGCGGTGGTGCGGCCAGTACTGCTCCGCCGCGAGGTCGTCGCTGTCGGCGACGAACCCCGGAGAGTGCACCGCGATGGGAAGGTCGGGCTTCTCCATCTGCGCGAGCGCACGGTGGTAGAGGTCGACGTAGGGGGCGAATCGGGCCGGGTCACCGCCGATGATCGCGAGCACGAGCGGAAGACCGTAGGTCGCGGCGCGCACCACCGACTCCGGGCTTCCCCCGACGCCGATCCAGGTAGGAATGTGTGCACCCTCGGTGCGAGGGTAGACGTTCTGGTTGCTGAGCGCCGGGCGTAGGCTCCCCTGCCACGACACCGGCTGCTCCTTGAGGAGCTCGGAGAAGAGGTCGAGTTTCTCCTCGAAGAGCCGCTCGTAGTCCTTGAGGTCGAAGCCGAAAAGCGGGAAGGACTCCGTGAACGAGCCGCGACCAAGGATGATCTCCGCGCGCCCATTCGACAGGGCATCGACGGTCGCGAAGCGCTGGAACACCCGGATCGGGTCGTCCGAGCTGAGCACGGTCACCGCCGAGCCAAGATGGATGTTGTTGGTGACGGTCGCGAGGCCCGCGAGCACGACCTCCGGGGCCGACACCGCGAAGTCGACACGGTGATGCTCGCCCACTCCGAAGAAGTCGAGGCCCAGCTCGTCGGCGAGGGTGCCCTCGGCGACGAGGTTACGGATCACCTGGGCGTGGCTGATCGGCGCATCATCCTTGTCGACGGTCACGTCGCCGAAGGTGTCGAGGCCGAACTCAACTGGGGTGCTCATGGGTGCCTCTCCTCGAGGATCGATGTGTATGCGAATGTATGGATCATCAACCGAGATCAGTCGGGCGGCATTCCCGTGCTAGCGCGCCCAATCCATCAGCCGCTCACGCGACCAGGTGGTGACGATACGCTCGGCGGGGATGCCCGCCGCCTCCGCCCGCGCCGCACCCAGGTCGACGAAGCCGAGCTGACCGGGCGCGTGCGCGTCGCTGTCAATCGAGAAGAGACACCCGATCTCGACGGCGAGCGCGAGCAGGTCATCCGGGGGATCCTGCCTCTCTGGGCGCGAATTGATCTCGACCGCGACATCGTTCTCGACGCACGCCTCGAACACCGCGCGCGCGTCAAAGGTCGACTGCGGGCGGGTGCCGCGCGAACCCTGTACGAGCCGACCCGTGACGTGGCCCAACACATTGGTGCGGGGATGACGGATGCCCCCGAGCATGCGCGCCGTCATGACACCGGCCTCCGCCTTGAGCTTCGAGTGCACGCTCGCGACCACGATATCGAGGCGCTCGAGCATCGCCGGATCCTGATCGAGCGATCCATCGTCGAGGATGTCGACCTCGACACCGGAGAGCAACTCGAAGCCTCGAGCCGACCCCGAGTTGTATTCGTCGATCTCGTCGAGCTGCTGGCGCAGGCGCGCGGGGTCGAGTCCGTTTGCGACGCGCAGGTGGGGCGAGTGGTCTGAGATGACGAGGTACTCGTGCCCCAACCAGCGCGCGGTATCGCCCATGAGAGTTATGCCCGTTGTGCCGTCAGACCAGTCGGTGTGGCTGTGCAGGTCACCCTTGAGCTGCGCGCGCAGTTCGGCTCCGGCGGTGGTGAGGGGCTTGTCGAGGCGGTCGCGCAGATCGACGAGGTAATCGGGCACCGCGCCGTCGACAGCCTGCACGATGACTGCGTAGGTCGTGTCGCCGATCCCCTTCGTCGACTTGAGCCGGCCATCCGCACGCCGCTCGGCGAGATCGTCGGCCGACCACGCGGAGATAACGCCGGCCGCCTTGCGGAACGCCTTCGTCTTGAATGACGATTGCAGGTCTCGCTCGAGCCAATATGCGATCTCATTGAGTGCCTCGGCGGCGCTCAGTCGCTCAGTCATACTTCGAGCTGCTCCCACACAAAGGGCTTCGGGAGGCGCAGATCGATGCGCGACGCGTTCGCACGCGCCATCCAGGTCGCGAGGGTCGCGTCAAGGTTGTCGAGCTTCGACGGAAGCGGCTTCAGCGGCACGCTCAGGGGGCGCCAGAACCGGTCCCAGTGCACGGGCAGAACCGTCGATGCACCCGTCGCGACGACCGTTTCGTCCCAGTAGCTGTTGCGCCATGCCTCGGTCTCGTGGCCGGCGGCTCCGGCACCGAGGTAGATGGTGTCTGCGGGATAGTCGGCGAGCACGCCGGGGATGAAGCCCGCGGTCGGGTGCACGAGCGCGGTCGCATCCGGGTGCTCGATGTGAAAGTCGAAGCACTCCCCCGTTCGGTACGCGGCGGTCTTGGCGGGGGGAACGATCGGCTCAGTGATCTCGCCGGGAAAACGGTCGCCGCGGGAATGGACCGCGCGCACGGGTGTCACGCGAAAAGCACCGGCAACTACGGGGACACCTGTCTCGAGCGGAACGAACCGCGACTCGTCGAAGGCGAGCCCGCGCGCGATCATGCGAGTTGACTCTGAACCACACAGGCGTGCGTCGGCGAGCTGGGCGACGAGGGGTGAGTCAAGCGCGTGGTCGAGATGCGAGTGGGAGACGAGCACGGCATCCACCCGCTCGATGCCCGCGCGCGCGATCACCTCGTCGATGCGTGCCCGGTTGGGCGCGACCTTGCCGAACAGAATCTTCTGGAGCGAGGGGCGGCTGAAGAACCCGTCGATGAGGATCGAATGCTCGCCGTCACTGAAGAGCACCGTCGAGGTTCCGAGGAAGAGGGACTTCACTGCCACTCCCACAGGCTAAACCCGTCCGGGGTCAGTCGAATGCGGAAATACCCGTAATCGCGCGACCCACAATGAGGGTAGTTATCTCGTGGCTGCCCTCGTAGCTGTACACGGCCTCGGCATCCGCGAAGACGCGAGCGACGTCAAACTCCGTGGAGATACCGTTTCCGCCGAGAACCTCTCGAGCGAGACCGACCGACTCCCGCATGCGCGCGCTCGCCGTCGCCTTCGCGAAGGCAGCGTGCTCGGCGGCCACGCGCCCCTCGTCTTGCAGCTGCGCGATTCGGGTGAGCGTCGCGAGCGAGGTGGTCGCGTTCTCGAGGATGCGCACGAGCTTCTGTTGGATGAGTTGGAACGACGCGATGGGCTTGCCGAATTGGCGTCGTTCCAGCGCGTATGCGCGAGCAACGTCATAGGCCGCGAACTGAAGCCCGACCGCCTGCCACGCCACCCACACGCGGGAGCCCGTGAGCAGCGCATTCGCCTCGCGGAATCCGCCAGCGCCGGGCAGCCGATTCGACTCGGGCACGAGCACACGAGAGAGTTCGAGGTCCGCGCTCTGCACGATGCGCGCCGAGATCTTGTTCTCGATGAGGCTCGCCGTGAAGCCCGCGGTTGCTGCGTCGACGATGAACCCGCGGATGATGCCATCCGAGGTGTCCCTCGCCCACACGAGCACGTGATCGGCGAACGTCGCGTTGCCGATCCAGCGCTTGCGACCGTCGAGAATCCAGTGGTCACCGTGCCGGGTCGCGGTGGTGCTCAGCCCCCGCGAGATGTCGGAACCGTGATCTGGCTCGGTGAGCGCAAACGCGCCCACCGCCGACAGCGACTGGAGCGACGGCAACAAACGCGCACGCTGCTCGTCGGTACCGAGGTCGCGTACCGCAGCCGTGAAGAGTTCGCTGTGCACCCCGAGGAAGGTGGAGATCGACAGATCGACTCGGCTCAGCTCGAGGTGGATGAGACCCTGGAGCAGGTGGGTCGCCCCGCCCGCCGCGACCCCCACGAGGTTCTGTGCCGCGAGCGCGGGGAGAATCTCGAAAGGGAACGTGCCGCGGTTCCAGTGGGTGCCGACCACGGGTCGCACGACGCTCGCGAAAAGGTCGCGTGCGGCATCCAGTCGGTATCGTTCGTCTGTATCGAGAAGGCTCGCGATGTCGAGGAAGTCACCGTCGGCGAGCGAGGGGACACGCTGCATCTGGCTGATCTCGTCTTCGAGCTTCATGTGCACCATGCTGTCCAACGATGTGATGTGTGCACAACTAGTCATATTTTCGCTGTGCAATATGCATGGTTCGCGCCCCGAGTGGCGTGCGATACTGCGTTACATGCCCGCTCTCGACGCCACCGATGCCCGCATCCTTCTCGCTCTGTGTGACGACCCCCGGCTCTCGGGCGTGGAGATAGCCCAGCGTCTCGGCCTCTCCCGCAACACCGTGCAGGCGCGGCTCGTGCGGCTCGAGTCGGGCGAGGCGCTCGCGCCGGTGGATCATCGGGTGCATCCCACCGCTCTCGGCTACCCCCTGACGGCCTTCGTCACGGCACGGGTCGACCAGCACCGACTCGCTGAAATCGAGGTCTCGCTCGCCGAGATCCCCGAGGTCATCGAGGTGCACGGCGTCGCGGGAGATGACGATCTCGTCATCCGCATCGTCGCGCGCGATACGACGGATCTCTATCGCGTCGCGGGTCAGATCCTTGCGTCCCCGGGAATCGAGAGAACGGATGTCGCGCTCTCGATGCGTGAGATGGTCTCTTATCGAACCGCGCCCTTGCTCGGGCGGGCGACGCAGCACCGGTGACGTGCCACCACCCGGTATGACTATGCGGCCCGTCGCCGCCAGGCGATCCCGCAGAGCAGCCCGCCCAACAGCAGCAGCAGTGACCCCGCCATTAGCGGGCGGTCAAGGTGCAGCCCCGTATCGGGGAGGCTCTGCGTTGCCGTCGGGGATGCTCCTCCCCCGGCGGCAACAGCAGTCCACTGAGCGTAGAGCGTGAGCGCCGCGGCGGAGGTGGGGGTGAAGGGGAACGTCATCACGGGTCCCGAGGCGGTCGTCGACCAGCCCGCGAAGGTGAAACCCGACCGAGTCGGCGTGGGCGGCACGGCAATGGACGAACCTGCGACGAAGGATGATGCCGCCACGGCCGATCCACCCTGCGAGTCGAACGTCACCGCGTAGCTCACCGGAGCCGCAGCGACCGCCCACACCGGATAGAGCACGACGTTGACGCCGTCGATGTACGCGTCGCCGAACGCGAATGGGGTGCCGGACCCGTTCGCGGCGGTGTTCCAACCGGTGAGCGTGTATCCGGTTCGCACGAGTGTGCCACCCGTGGAATCGACGAACTCAGGCACTGAGGACTGCTGAGCGGCGGGAGGGAGCCCCGAGTCCGACCCTGTGCCGACATAGGTGATGGTGTACATCCCGAAGCCAGGCAGGAAGTTGGGCGTGACAACGATGTTGTCTGTGACGGTGAGCGAGATGGTGCTCGTCGTCGGATTGGTCGTGGTTCCATTCGTCACGACAGTCCATGATGCGAACTGGAAGTTGAGGTCGGGCAGGGCTGTGACGACGACGACAGCTCCCGCAGGGTATGGGTCGCCATAGGCGGATGCCCCCGAAACGGTGCCTCCCGACGCGACGGGACTCGACACGAGGTAGGTCTGCGCTGTCGTTCCCTCGAGCGCGCCCACCGTCGGCGTCGTCGCATTGCGCATCGCGCCGATCTGGTCGGTCGTGGGGGTCTGCGCACCGGAACCGCTACCCACGAGATACGTCCAACTCGAGCCGTCGAAATAGCCGAAGCGCGCGGGCGCCAGGAAATCGACGGGCGCGCCCTGAAGACCGGCTGTCGTGAGCGAGACGAGCGCCGCAGTCGGCAGTCCACCCTGCGGGAGAAGGTTGGGTCGGAATACCCTTCCCTGAGAGGTCACGGGCGCGCCTACACCGTTCGTCGGATAGTCGAAGCTCCCGCCCGAAAAGAGGGTGTCGCCAGAGCCGTCAGCTCCGACGGTGTAATCAGTCACAGAGCTGTCGTTGATCGCAGCAGGCCAGGTGTCGGCGGTCTGCACGAGCGAGTTGGCGACCGTCACACTCGACGGCACCGCGAGTGGTGAGCCGACGAGGGTCGAGGCAAAGTCGTCGAGAAAGAACTCAGCACCCGGCGTGCCGTAGAGGCGAGTCGAGTAGTTGTACGCGAAGAGGCTGGATATGACAGTCGCTGTTCCGCCCGCAAAACTGAGAATGGCGCCGCCATCGTACGGACCGGTGCTCACATTGCCGACAAAGGTCGAATGGGACACGTACAAAGTGCCCATGTAGTTGTTGATCGCGCCGCCTCCCGCGGTCGTGAAGTTGTTTGCGAACGTGGAATTGTTGAGCCACATCGTTCCCTGGTTCTCGACACCGCCGCCCCCACCGTTGCTGTCCTCGGTGCGGTTCTCGACGAGGGAGGAGCCCTGCATGATGAGCAGAGCTCCGCTCGCGTTGATTATGCCGCCGCCCCACCGCGCCGAGTTGCGTCGCAGATAGGAGTCGACCATGACGAGCTCGCCCTGGTTGTAGATTGCGCCGCCGCCACCCATCTGATTTCGCGAGCGTTCAATGTGCACTCCGGTCATCGTGACCTGAGAGCCGGGGCGCACGAGCACAGCTCCACCCTCCGGCGTGTTGCCGCCGAGCAACGTGATGTCAGAAATCGTGACTCGATCCGGAGACAGGATCGTGAAAAGCCGGTGGGACGAAGGCGATGCCGCGTTGAGTCCGGCCTCGGTTACCCCGGGCGTCGGAACCGTGAGGGTGTATCCCTTGCCGTCGATAACGATACCTGCGGACACAATGAGTGTGCTGGTTGCGACGATGTCGTTCGACAGCTCAATGATGTCGCCAGTGCTGGCACCCGCGATCGCGGACTGCAGGTCCGCGAAGGTGGTCACCTGCGTTGTCGCCGCTGAAGCACTCACGGGGATCAGTAGCGCTAGCACGAATGCGCCGACGACCGCCACTCCCAGGGCTCGCACAGATCTGGGGGGTCGGGCGAGGCGCACGGGATCTCCTTCGAAGAAAGCTCACTTGGAGGCTATCTGCTTTGTACCCCGATCAGCGCGGGTCAGAGCGAGGTTTTCTGCCCCCGTTCAGGGGACATCACCGACCGCGACTGATCAGCGCACCGGCTGGCGGAGGATCGTGCGCTGCTTGGCCGGCTCGGTGCGACGGGAGTCGGTGAGGTAGATCTCGTGGTGTTTGCCGGTCATCGTGAGGGCGGCATCCGGAATCACGCGCGTGTGCACATCTTGGAGCACACTCGCCTCCTCGTCGAACGACCCGATGTGCAGGGTCTGGATGCAGCGACCCTCGTCGAGCGTCTCGACGCGCACCCGCTGCGGCACGGACGCGTTCTTCGTCGCGGCCTTCTCGAGCGCAGCATCCACGGTCGTCTCATCAAGCCAGTCGGGGATCAGGATCATCACGGTGAAGTGCCACTGCGACTTGTCACGCGCCGACGTGAACGAGTCCATGTCGTCTGCCCACCACAGGCCCTCGAGAGGCGGCACCACGTAGTCGCGCCCCTGCGCCTTACTCGCGAACTTGAGGGCGTACGCCGCCGGGTACAGCGCCTCGAGGGCGCTAGTGAACTCAGGCGAAACGTTCGGGTCACCGTGCCCGTCTGCCATGAGATAGCGGGTGGGCGGCACAACAATGTCTCGAAACTCGCCGCGCTTGGCGCGGTAGCGGTCGAGGGTCTTACGCAGATCGGTCTTCACGAGACAGTTCTACCCTGGGCGACCGACCGGAAAGACAAAAGCCGCCCGAAGGCGGCTCTTCTCTGGTGGACCCTAGGGGATTTGAACCCCTGACCTCCTCGATGCGAACGAGGCGCGCTACCAACTGCGCCAAGGGCCCGTGCGCGGAACAGCTAGCTGAACAGCACGTCTAGAAGGGTATCACTAGCCCGCGGCCCGCCTGCGCGCGAGCGCGGCATCGAGATCGGGGGCTGCGGGACGCTCGACATCCACGATCCCCATCGCGGCGAACCCGGTGTCGTCACGCTCAGCGGCAGCGGGGATACTCGGCGGTCGCTGCGCACCACGCAATGCACGCTCTGCGGATGCTGCGGCGAGCGCGAGCTCGTGAGCCGGGTCCTGCTTCTCGGCGGCCTGCATGATCGTGGCGCGCGACAGATAGAGGGGCTTGGGAACAGACACCGGAGTCCACGGTTCTTCGCGACGCTGCGGTGCCTCGGGCTGCTGAGGCGTGTCCGCGAAACGCTGGGTGCGTCGCTGGGTACGCGGCGCGACGACGGGCTGGGTACGGGCCGCCTCCGCGAGGCGCGCGAGAGTAACGAACGAGACGAGGGAGACCAGTGACGTCGTTCCCAGCACAAGCCAGGCGGCGCCCACCACTCCCGCGGTGAACATGATCGCGATCTGTACGACGCTCACCACGATCGCGGCGAGCAACACCAGGGTTGCCAGTGCACGGGCGCGGCGGCGGCGGGCTGCAGTGAGTGCGGCATCCGGTCGGCGTTGCGGGGCCGCGACCGGGCGACCCACGGCGACGGGACCCACGACGGGTCGTTGGGCGAGCTGAGAGATGCGTTCGGCTCGGGCCGCCTCCCCCGACTCGGCGAGCGCTCGCATCGCGCGACGCTCGGTGGCGAGGTATTCGCCGCGCTTGAGCCAGGTGGGCAGGAGGTACATGAGCCACAGCACCGCGGCGATCGCGAGCATGATGCCGCCGCCGAGTCCCGTGAGTTCCATGAACCTACGGTACGAGCGCTCCCCGCTTCAGCCGCGGAGGCGCGCCCTGTCACGCCGACGATTCGATGCGATCAGCGCTGTGGGATGAGCGGCTGGGCCGCGCGCGCACGGTCGGCGGCGGGCACCGCGGCATCTTTCTCCGGCGCCTTGCCGTCGAGCCAACGCCGCAGCACGCCCGTCGGCAACTCGTCGACCGTGAGGGCAAAGCAGAAGTGATCGCGCCAGTCGCCATTGATGTGTATGTACCGCCGCCGCAAGCCCTCGTAGCGGAACCCCAGCTTCTGCACCACACGCAGAGAGGGCTCGTTTTCGGGGCGGATGCAGATTTCCATGCGGTGCAATCCGACGCCGTAAAAACAGTGGTCGGTCGCGAGCGCCACCGCGGTCGGCGTCGCGCCCTTGCCCGCAAAACGCTCAGAGACCCAGTAGCCGATCGTTGCCGACGATAGCGACCCGTAGGCGATCGACGAGACGTTGAGTTGGCCCGCGAGCTGGCCGTTGTACTCGATGATGAACGGAAGGCCCTGGCCTGCGCGCGCATTGTGCTGAAGATTGCGGATGCTCGCGCGCACGTCGAACGACATGGGGCCGTACGGGCTCGTCGCCTCCCACTTGCGCAGCCAGCCGCGGTTCAGCATGAGCTCCTGCTCGAGCACGCGCGAGTCCCGCAACCGGATCGGTCGGATCGTCGTCGGCCCCTCAGAGAGGGTGGGGATGTAAGCCACGGTCAGTCGTCGAGGGTCGTCACGAACTGGGTGAGCCAGGGCCGCAGCTCCGGGCCGAGGTCGTCCCGGTCGACGGCGAGCTGCACGATCGCCTTGATGTAGTCGACACGGTCACCCGTGTCGTAGCGGCGACCGCGGAAGACGACGCCAAAGACGCCACCAGCGATATCGTCGGCGGCGAGCTTCTGCAGGGCATCCGTCAACTGGATTTCGCCGCCCTTTCCGGGCTTCGTGTTGTCGAGTACGTCGAAGATCTCGGGGCGAAGCACGTAACGTCCGATGACGGCGTAGTTGGAGGGCGCGGTGCCGGGCGCGGGCTTCTCGACGAGTCCCGTGATGCGCACGACATCCTCGTCGTCGGTGGGCTCGACCGTCGCAACGCCGTAGAGGTGGGCCGCCTTCGGGTCGACCTCGAGCAGTGCAACGATCGTCGCCTGGCGAGACTGCTGCTCCTCGATCATCCGCGCGAGCAGCACGTCGCGTTCGTCGATGAGGTCGTCACCGAGTAGCACGGCGAACGGCTCGTTACCCACGTGCATGCGCGCGCGCAAGATCGCGTGGCCGAGACCCAGCGGGTCACCCTGACGCAGGTAGTGCACCTCGGCGAGATCGGTGGAGTAGTTGACTTTGCGCAGGCGCTCGGTGTCGCCCTTTGCCTCGAGGGTGGCCTCGAGCTCGCCCACCCGGTCGAAGTGGTTCTCGAGCGCGCTCTTGTTGCGGCCCGTGATCATGAGCACGTCGTGGAGACCCGCGGCAACCGCCTCCTCGACGACGTACTGGATGGCCGGCTTATCGACAACGGGCAGCATCTCTTTGGGCATCGCCTTCGTCGCGGGGAGGAACCGCGTGCCGAGACCCGCCGCTGGAATGACTGCCTTGGTGATGCGAAAGACCATTCACACAGGCTATCTACAATGGGCCGTATGACCGACGACGCCGTGAACGAGAAGCGCGCCCTCCGCGCAGAACTGCGTGAGCGCCGCCGTATACGCACGAGCACGGAGCGCACGGCGGCGAGCACAGCGATCACGCAGCACCTCATCGACCTCACGAGCGACCTGGGCTCACGGTCGATCAGCGCCTACCTGTCCGTGCCCGGGGAGCCCGAGACCCGCGACTTCCTGGCTTGGGCATGCGAGAACGACATTCGCGTTCTACTGCCCGTGTCGCGCTCCGATGGGCTTCTTGACTGGGCTCCCTACGACGGGGAGGACGAAGAACTCGACGTCATCGGAATGCCCGCGCCCACCACCGAGGTACTCGGCCCGATCGCCATCAACTCGGTCGACCTCATCATCGTGCCCGCTGCAGCCGTCGACCGCACGGGGATGCGCATGGGGTGGGGGCGCGGCTACTTCGACAAGACCCTCGGGAGCATGGAGAACTGTCCCCCGGTCTATGCTGTGATCTTTGACGACGAGCTTCTCGACAGCGTTCCCACCGAGCGCCACGATCAGCCCGTCAACGGAGTCGTCACCCCATCAGGCATCGTCGCCTTCTAGCCACCACCTTCGAGGATCGCTGTGCCCACCTACTCCTACCGCTGCACCGAGTGCGACAACGCATTCGACATCCAGCAGGCATTCACCGACGACAGCCTTACGGTGTGTCCGACCTGCGGCGGCAAGTTGCGCAAACTGTTTTCGGCGGTGGGGGTGACCTTCAACGGATCCGGGTTCTATCGCACGGACTCCAAGGCGGGCGCCGGCTCACCGAAGTCGGAGCCGGGTTCGGGTTCGGGGGCCAAGTCGAGTGAGAGCGGCTCGTCGTCGTCGGACTCGAAGCCCGCGGCATCCACGAGCACCGGTTCGTCGACTGGTTCGTCGAGCAGCTCCGCCGGTGGCTCGTCGAGCAGCGCATCCACCTCGAACAGCTAGGGAGGCACCCGTGAAGGGATTCAAGGAGTTCATTCTCCGCGGCAACGTCATCGATCTCGCGGTCGCCGTCGTCATCGGTGCGGCGTTCACGGGAATCGTCAACGCGATCGTGGGCAGCGTGCTCAACCCCGCGATCGGTGCGCTCTTCGACGCGGAGTCTCTCGCCGAGGCCTTCCCCGTGGCTATCCCGACGACCTCCGGGGGCACCGCGACAATCTACTTCGGCGCCGTCCTCGGCGCGCTCATCCAGTTCATCCTCGTGGCCGTCGTCGTGTATTTCGCGCTCATCACGCCGATCAACTACCTCAAGCGTGTCTCGTTCAAGAAGAAACAGGACGAGCCGGCGAAGGATGACGCGCCGCCCACCGAACTCGAACTGCTCGCCGAGATTCGGGACCTGCTGGCGAAGCGGGACGCGGGACCGCAGTAGCGCGGGTCTCGATCCGGCACTGCGCCGCTACTCGACCACCGATCAGCCCCAGTGCGGGGGCTTGTCGGCCTTGAGTCGATCGTCGTTCTCTGACCCCGAGTGACGTTCCGGCTCGGGCGCGGGGTTCGGATCCGAGCCCGCGGGCGGTTCGGTAGTCACGCGCCGACGATGACGCGTGCGCTTGGGGTGATCGTCAGGCGCCTCAGCCACGACTGAAGTCGAGGGGCTGTGTCTGCGCCATGTTCGCCCCGGGTTCGGTCGGCTGAGCGGCCGCGGCCGGGTCTGCCGCAGCGACGGGCACCGTGATCGGCGCGGTGACCGGAGCGCTGTCGACCCCGAGCATCGTGGCGATACGCGTTGCAACGGCGTCCGGGTCACTGAACAGCTCGAAAGCGTGGATGCGCAGGTAGTGCCAGCCGAGTCGGCGCAGCAACTCGGGGCGGAGCCGCAGTGACTCACGCAGGCTCTGGCGGTGGAGCACCTCGTCGGTCTCGATCGTGGCGCACATTCCGCCGCGGGAGGCCACCAGGCCGAGCTTTCCACGGTGACCCAGTGCAACGTTGAGGCCACGGGCCTCCAGACGCTGCGCGAGGTCGACGAGCATCGGCTCGCTGTCATCCGGCACCGCTTCAGCCGACTGCCGCGCGCCGATCTCCGAGAGAATCTCGGCAAGGGCGACAGCGCCGTGCTTCATGCGACCGTCGTCGAGGTCGGACGGTTCGAACGACGAGACGATGCCCATGGAGCGGCGCGCTCGCGTCATGGCGACCGCGAGAAGACGCTCACCACCGGGCTCACCGAGGGTGCCGAAGTCGGAGAGCACACGACCGTGCGGCGTGCGACCATACCCGATCGAGAAGATGACGCGATCGCGGGACTCGGCGACCGCCTGGTCGATCGTGGTCACCGCGAAGGGTTCGGGCCGGTCACTCACGACGAAGTCGGCAAGATCCGAGTTGGTCGCGGCCTCGTTGAGCACCGCCTGCATGACCCGCACCGCGTGCTTGGGCGACGCGGTGATGACCATGAGCGACTCGTGTGGCTTGCGCGACGCGTGGTCGATCACGAGGTCCACGACGCGCTCGACCTCGGCGTCCGGGCTCTCGACCGCACCCGAGTCAGGGTCGGGCATGCCGTGGCCGTCGGTGACGTAGTCGAGCGAGAGACTCGGATGCCCGAGGAAACTGCCCGCCCAAGGTAGCGACTGGATCTTGCCACCGTAGAAGCGACGATTGACGAGTTCAGCAAGGTCCTCGCCACCCGGTCGGTAGCTGCGCGTCAGGGTGAGGGTCGGCACGAGCGTGCCGAGCTGCGCAAACGCGGACTGCTCGTGCAGCTTCTCATCCTCAGCCTCGTCGAGTGCGACCGGGCGCGGGCGTTCGGCGATCGCGATCTCGAATGGCGACGGAGTCTGGGTCACGGGATCGCCAAAGGCGACAACCTGCTTGGCTCGTCGAATCGCGCCGGCGCTCTCGGCAAGGGTCATCGCACCGGCATCCACCAGGATGACCGTGTCGAAGGGCATGGTGTCCACGATCGTGTGCACCTCGTAGGGCGACGCAATCCACACGGGTGCGACCGTACGGGACAGGTGCGGGCTCGTCGTCTGCAGGTCGAACGCAGACAGATGATCGCGTTGCAGCAGGCGCTTGAGAAGCGTCGCCTCGTCGGGCCAGTCGACCAGCCCGATCTTCCAGTTCTCCGCGAGCTGCCAGCCGAGCAACTGGGCATTGCCTGAGGCGTGGGCCTCGTCGACCAGCCGGAAGTCGGCCTCGAGGCGATCGAGAACGGGGGTGTTGGCGTTCAGCAGAGCGCGATCTCGTTCGAGAAGCGAACCCAGTGCCGACTTCCACCAGCACAGTTCCAACTCGGCGGCGACCTGGCTTTCGGGAACGTGCCGTCGTGCGAGGTCCTCGATGAGCGGGTCGAGTTCGAGTTCGCGCAGCGACGACATGAGCGCCGTGCGCTCTTGCAGGTTGTGCAGCACGTCCGATTCGGCGGCGAGGCCACCAATGCGGTCGAGCATGCGCTCGATGGGCATCCCGCTGAACTGGGTCTCACGCGTGTTGAGCCCCAGGGGGCGGTCGAGCGCGGTGAGGTCTTGCATTGCCTGCTGGTAGAGATACTGCACCTCGGTGATGCCGACAGGCACCTCGGGCGTCGCGCCCTCCGCCACGTACCGGTGCCAGAGCACGCGTTGTTGCTGGATGCGCACGAGTGCGCCGTTGAGGTCACCGATGCGCACGCCCGGTCGCACGTACTCGAGCGCGAGCTTCTTGAGGCGACGTCGGTCGCCCCCGCTCATATCCGGGAAGTCCTTGCGCGGAGCGGTCGCCGCGATGAGCTCAGAAATTGACCGGTCGAAGACCATGGGCAGGAACTTGTCGAGCGTGTCCCGCAGGTCGATGAGGAGGCGCAGGTACACGCCGAGTTCGTTGATGGTCTGGAACGGTCGCATGTGCGTGTTCGCGATCATCTGATTCGCGGCAGAGACGAGTTGCGGCAGGATCTCCGAGTCGAGGCGCTTCGCAACGACGTGGGCGCGCATCGCCTCTTCGCCGTTCGCGAACTGAGCGCCATACCAGGGCGAATCCCCTGGCCCGTACTTGAACTCACCCAGCTCGGCGGCAGCAACCATGATCTCTGCGGCGCGAGCGCGATCCGTGTTCAGACGCTCGACAGCACTGCGGCTGAGTCGGGCAGTGGTGGCCGGGGCGTTCGGGAGCAGCGCGAGACGGCTGAGTTCCGTGACGCAGTCGAGCACGGAGACGCCGAGCGCGGGGTCTGCCTTCGAGAGAGCACCGCGGTAGTCGAGCAGCACCTTGCGCAGGCGGGTGAGGGCATCATCCACCTCGCCGACGTGTGGTTGCCTGGCCTTCTCGCTGCGGGAGATGGAGCGGATGATGTCGCGCCGCAGGCTCCGCGGCGACACCGCGATTCCGGGCAGACCGATATCGCCCAGTCGTTGCGACACCGAGAGCAGGGACGCCCTGCGGCCGCTCACGACGAGAACGCGCTTGTTCTGCGCGACGAGGGTTCCGATCGCGTTGACGATGGTCTGGGTGCCGCCCGTGCCGGGCAGGGTGCGAACGACGAGAGAGTTGCCCGCGGAGATCTGCGCGACCACGTTTTCTTGCTCCGCGTCGGCGTCGAGCAGGAGGCTGTCGGTCTGCGGGGGACGCTCGTCGGAGGGAACCGGTTCGACCGGGGCCCAGCCGTCTTCGATGGTGCGCTTCGCGGTGGCATTGCCGGCGAGCGCATCCAGCACCGGGTGGATGAGGTTCGACGCGTCGGCGAACATCGCCTCCGAGACTTCGGCGAACGACGACACCACCAGTCGCGGGCTCACCGTGAAGTGGTCGAGATGGCTCGTGAGTCCACGCAGGCGATCGATGACGGCGTTGGGTTTGAACGAACCGTCCTGGTCGGCGAGGGCGACGAAGGCGTCGGCATCCAGGCGCAACTGAAACTGCTCGTCGAGCGCGCGCGCGAAAGCCGGGTTGAGGTACGTGTGACCGCGAAGCTTGACCTCGAAGTCACGGCCGTGACGACGGATGGCGAGCGGGCGCAACAAGACCGGCGACCGGAACTGCTCCCCCGCGTACGTCCACTCCGCGATCCCGATGCCGAGGTGGATGGCGTCGATGCCCCGAGCTGTCGCGAGCTCGAGGCCCTTGGCGGCAACCTCGCCGGCGGCGACCTTCGCGCCGCGCAGAGCGATCTCGTCACGGATGAGATTGGAGAGCAGGGTGGTCTTGCCCGTGATGAACTGAGCCAAGCCGCCGGGGTGGGTCGTCGAGAGCTCAATGCGGGTGCGCGGCGAGTCGTCGAAATGAAGGAGCGGGGATGGCCCGCCGATCGTCTCGAGCTCGCGACGCCACACCGCCCACGTCGACTCGGCGGCGTTCACCACGGAGAGGTCGCCGAAACCGATGACGTGGGGAGCGGTCACCTGCTGCTGCGCGGAGGCGCTGTGAGGCTCGATGAGCTCAGGACCGAGGATGTCCGGCTCGTACTCCTCCTCGACCGGGAGGTCTCTTGAAGATTTATCGGCACGCCACACGCTGCAACAGTAAGCGCGGAAGGCAAGGAAATCGGGGAGGATCGTGCGAGTTTCGCGATACCGCGCCGCCGTACACTGGAGCGTTATGAACGTGGTCGAGGGCCTGGCGATCGGCGGAACCACCCTCATCCTTCTTGTTGCAGCGCTCGTGGTCGGCGGATTCGTGATCCTGTTCCGGCGGCGCGGGGACAGCGGGATACGGCGAGTCGCCTCAGGCGGCCGCAGCCTAGACGAACTATCCCGGCGCGCGGGCAGCCTTCTCGTCTCTCTCGACGATTCGCTGCGCGAGGCCGACGACGAGCTCGGTTATGCGATCGCCCAGTTCGGGGCGACACGGGCACGCGACTACGCGGATGCCGTGGCGACGGCGCGCACCAAGGTCGCCGAGGCTTTCCGGCTGCGGCAGGCGCTCGACGACGTCATCCCCGACTCCGAGCGTGAACAGCGCGAGTGGACGCTTCAGATCATCGCCCTGTGTGAGCAGGCTCAAGCCCTACTCGATGCCCAGGATGTTGCCTTCGCGTCGCTACGCCGGCTCGAGGTGAATGCTGCAGGCACGCTGCAGGATGTCCGCGCTCGCGTGCAGGCCACGGGTGCGCGGATCCCGGAGGCTCGGGAGACGCTCCGACGGCTTGAGAGGGAGTATTCGTCGACGAGGTTTGCCGCCGTGATCGGGAACATCGACGTGGCGGAGGCGGCGCTCGCACGAGCGGAAACGCTCGCCAACACCGCGGAACCCGGCATCTCGGCATCCGGAGTCAATGACGTCTCGTCCACCCTCCTCGAGGCGCGCCAGGCGGCGCACGACGCGGACCAGTCGCTCGACGCGATCGAGCGCACCGCGCGTGACCTGGATTCCGCGGCGGCGGCGCTCGCCGAGCTTCGCACGAAGACACGCGCCGACCTCGCCGAGGCAGCCGTCGAGCGGGACAAGGCACCCGACGCTCCCACTGGCCGCGGCATCATCGATGCCATGGCGGCGGTCGAGGCGGCACTCGGTTCCGCCTCGGGTACGGGCGACCCCATCACAGAACTCGACCGCATCGGCGACGCGGTCGCCCAGCTCGACCTTGCGCTCGCTTCCGCTCGCAACCAGGCGCAGCGACTCGACCACGCCCGCACCGCATACGTGGGAACCCTCGTGAGCGCCAAGAGCCAGATCGCCGCGGTTCGCGAGTACATTGGCGGACGCGGCGGCGGGGTCGCTGCGCGCACCCGGCTCGCAGAGGCGGAGCGCCAACTCGCTCTCGCCGAAGCCGAAACGGATCCTGTAGAGGCGCTCGACACGGTGCGTCGTGCGGTCACCCACGCACGCGATGCCGACGCGCTCGCCCGCTACGACACGATGGGGTCGCGCTAGCCGACTCGGCGTCGGCGAATCACATATGCAAGCAGTACGGCAACGATGACGATGCCGGCCGCCGCCACCACCGGAAGCACCCACGCGGGCGGGCCCGAAGGGATCGCGCTGCCCGTCGCCGTCATGTCGATACGCGCCTGGTAGGTCGTCTCCCAGCGCACCGTCGTACCCGACACCTCGCCATTGGTGTCGGTGATATCGCCGGGGAAGGTGATCTCGACGGTGATACCCGAGGTGTCGTCATCCTCGGCCACACCCACGTCGTCGTCGGGGGTGAAGTCGAGGGAGCCCGTGAAGGTGAACTCGTCGCCCGTACGTGTGAGCGTGAGAGCGCCCTCCGAGCCCGCGCCCGAGAACGCATCGAGCGGAGTCTTGTCGAAGGTGAAGCGGTAGCCGGCGTAGCCGTCCTGATCGTAATCCGTGCGTGTAACGCCCTGGGCTCCGCTGATACCGGAGAGCAATTGCGCCTCGATGTCGTCGGCGGCGGCGATGGCCTGTTGCTTCGAATCGTTCTCGTCGCCCACGATGACCGCAACGACGATGTCGCCCGACACCGTGTTCTCCGGCGAGACGTCAAGGTTCGCCTGGAAGCGAACGCACCCCGCCAGAACCAGGACCAGAAGGCCAATGAGTACCACGCCGAGTTTCTTGATCATGCAATTCACGCTGGCACGACACGCGGATGATGCGGAAGGGGCTTGCGCAGACCCGGTTCTCTACCCTCACCGGTGGCACCTGCGCCGTCGGGCGGCGGTCAGTTACCGTGTCGGAGCGACACGATCGCCGCCGTCACGCGGGAGATGAGGTCGTACGGTACAGGTCGCGTGTACGGGAAGTTCACGGAGTCCTTCGCCTCGCGATACGGCGCGATCTCACTCTCCAGCGGTTCCGGGAGGGTGGGGATCGGGTAGAGACCGAGGTGGTTCTTCCAGGCGGCGAAATGGAGAGCGTAACGACCGCCCGTGGGGTCGTTCGTTGAGCCGAGCATGATCGCGGGCATGCCGTACCGAATCTTCTCCGAGAACCCGGGGACCTGGTCGCTGATGGCGGTGCGCACGCGCTGCAGCATCCCGCGCTCCTCGTCGGGATACCCCGCAATGTACTCGTCGATGGTGGAGGGCTTGCCAGCGGGTGTGCTCGCGGGCTCGGTCTTCGGTGCCACCATGAGGCAACGGTAGCCTGAAAGTGATGCAGCCCACACCGCTCTACACCGACCAGTTCGACACCTTTGCGCGGGGCGAGACTCCCGAGATGCGCGAGATCGGTGAGGGGATGTTCAGCGTTCCCGCGCCGTTCGGTGACGCGTTTGTTCGTTACACACTCACCTATGTGTTTCTCGACGCGAACGGCGACGCGCACGTGCTCGACCCGGGTGCGGGCACCGAGCAGAACTTCGAGATCCTCTCCCACGCGCTCGACTCGGTGGGTGCCGGCGTCCACCGCGTGGCATCGATCACGATCACGCACCTGCATGTCGACCATTTCGGGGGGGGGGGGGGGGCA